>Ga0116226_10007162_pt1 | contig 10049 bp, 7 predicted proteins | sample S1TSphfallax_FD_89692 | JGI IMG/M metagenome (GOLD analysis project Ga0116226, IMG submission 89692) | Host-associated microbial communities from peat moss isolated from Minnesota, USA - S1T2_Fa - Sphagnum fallax MG | ecosystem: Host-associated > Plants > Peat moss > Unclassified | place: USA...
GCTTGTATGCGAAAAATATTAATTATTTTAAATGCAATGCTAAAACAAAATTTGCCTTGGAATCCAGCTATCGCAAAATAATTTAAAATAATTCTTGACTTTCAAGACAGTTGCTTTGCAGAGGTCAACATGGTTGCAGCCAGTTTAGTCGGTGCGCACCCCTTATGCAATAATAAGGGCGATGACACTTCACATCTTGCGGAAATTTTTCATACTTTATTTAAGCACTATACGTTAAATTCAAGTCCTACGGCAGTGGATTTTATCCAATCCCTACGTACGCTGGCAGGTTTAGGATTTACAGCATGCTTAGCTAATCATGGTCATATTGCTTGTTATCAACCTTATCTAAATTGCTTCTTGGAACATGACAGCGGAGATTTCAGAAGGCACTCAGCTTCATTACTGCTTCTTTCGCAAGCAATGGCAAATATGGTGCTGTTAGCTATAGATAATTTTCGTTTTTTATGCCATGCAAATTACCATAATGATTTTATCAATATCGTAAAAAACATCCTTAACAATTTAATTACTAATACATCTGAAAAAAAAGAGGTAACTAAACGTATAGCTGATCTATTACAAAAAAAATAACGACTTAGGGATAAACTTTAATTACCTTATGCTTTTGATCTATAGCAAAAGAATAATAATACTTTCAGCTTATTAAAAATATTAAATTTTATCTTTAAGTATTAAATACATGGAAGCTAACCCATATCAAGGTTTGGATACTTATTTCTATGTTTAAAAATTTTATTGATTATTTTTTGCTGATTGTAAAACAGTTCCCAGAGAAAACCGCCATTATTACGCATAATAAAGTAATGACTTACAAAGAGTTAGATGAACAATCAAATTATCTTCAAAACCTTCTGTTAGCAAACCATGTTACATCGGAAGAAATCATACCACTCTTATTTGAGCGCTGTGCAGATATGATTGTGGCCATGCTAGGAGTATTAAAATCAGGCTGCGCTTTTTTACCCATAAGCAATTTTACGCCATGCCAACGAAGGAAATTTATTTTAGAAGATAGCCAAGCACGATTTGTGATCACTAATAATTCTCAGCTTCTTAATCATTTGCCTTCTCATATAAAAATGATTTCGCTTCAGCAACCAGAAATGACTTCTAAAGCAAAAGATTTTACCCCATATCCTTTAACTCAGTTCACACCTAATCAGCTAGCGTATGTGATGTACACGTCGGGCAGTACAGGCAACCCAAAAGGCGTATTAATTGAGCATGGCTCTATGATGAATTTATTTTTAAGCTTGGTGAGTGAACTTAATTTAACTGAACAAGACACTGTATTAGCATTGACGGATTACACTTTTGATATTTCATTAATTGAATTGATATTGCCATTAATGCTAGGTGCTACGATTGTATTGACTGAACAGGGAACGATAGGAAATGGACTTAAAATAAAGACTTATCTTAACCAATATCAGATTACCTTAATGCAGGCAACGCCTATTACTTGGGAAATACTCTTAAAGCAAGGGTGGATAAATGATGGAACTATGAAATTGCTGGTTGGTGGTGAAAAGTTTACGAGTCGATTAGCTAATTCGCTAGAGTATGGCAAAGGCAATATTTGGAATATGTATGGCCCAACTGAAACGACCATGTGGTCTCTCTCTTATCATTTAGAAGAACCGATCCATACTGAAACCGTGCCGCTTGGAAAACCCCTTGCGAATACAACCGTTGCTATATTAGATAATGAATTGAATGAATGTGCAGTAGGGCAGCAAGGCGAATTATATATTGGCGGCTTGGGTCTTGCTCGTGGGTACTTGAATAATTTTGAGTTAACCCAGCAAAAATTTATTTGCCATCCCAAAACTGGTGAAAGGCTTTATAAAACCGGCGATTTAGTGATTGCGCATGATGAATCTACTTTATGCTTTATCGACCGATGCGACGAACAACTTAAACTCGGGGGTATTCGTATTGAAGCTGGAGAAATAGAGCATCTGATTGAGAAAATGCCTTTTGTTAAAAAAGCCGTCGTAAAACTCCATGAAAAAGAAGACTATTACAAATTTTTAGCGGCTTATGTGGAAATAGATGAAGCTAAAGCATTTCAAAATAGTCAGTGGGTGAAAGAACATGAAGTCTCTCATTATCTTAAAACCACCTATGATGAAGTTTATCGAGAGGCAGCGGATTATGGGCACGAAGAAATCAATGCTTGTGGATGGCAGAGTTCTTTTACAGGGCAATTATTGAGCAGTGAAGAGCTTAAAGAAAGTTATCAATTTATCAATAAAGTTATCAGTGAATCTGATTTATCTGCTGTACTCGAAGTAGGTTGTGGAACAGGGTCTCTGCTCTTACAGCACATCGATAAAGCTAAACATTATACGGCTATTGAACTTTCTTCTCAGGCAATTAGTTATGTTAAAGAAAAATTAACGAAAGAACAAAGCGAGAAAACCCTGTTTAAAACACAGGCAGCCATTGATATACACGAAAAACAACGATATAGCTGTATTATTGTCAACTCAGTGATTCAATATTTTCCTTCTATTAATTATCTTGTTACGGTATTAAAGCAACTCATTGCTGCTGCTAAGCCAAATAGTACGCTGATTATTGGTGATGTCCGCTCTTTAGAACTACTGGATATTTTTCTCCTGGAAAAAATGAGCCAGAAAAATAATACCCATACAGAATTATCGCTTGATTCGATTTATTACAAATCAAGAGAAGCAGAAATTATATTATCACCCTATTTTTTCTATGCACTAAAAGAGATGATTCCTGACATTTCGCATGTAGATATTGCAGTAAAACATGGAGTTTATAAAAATGAATTAAATTATTTTAGATATGATGTGATTTTACATATTAATAAATCAATTAACTATAGTGATCCATTGACCATACATTTTAATTCAGAATTTGAGCAAAAAACTTTGTTGAAAGCATTGAAAGAAAATAAGGATAAAGTAATTATTGTTGAAAAAATTCCTAATCTATTTATCAACCATTTACTGATAAATCTTCATGAAAAATTTCCTAACTCTATGAGAAGCTTAGCGCTTAATGGTTCTATCATACCTTCAAACGTTCAAGCAGCAGTCGATTCTCTGTTAAACTTTGAATCAGATACTCACGAGAAATGGATTATTTATGACAAAGAAGATGCACTTAATGGCTTGGAAATCTATTTTTATCCTATCAACAAGCAAACCAAGTTACGAGTTAAGTGCCCTAAAGTAGAGCCACTTTTATACAGTTATTGTCGGGAACCCTTTAATCTTCTATTACAAAAATCATGTTTTGATCACATCAGATCAGAAATCAATCAGCATTTAATTTCCTGGATCACACCATCTACTTATATTTGGATGGAGAAATGGCCGCTGACTATTAATGGCAAATTAGATAAAAAACAACTTCAACCCCTCTTTGAAGATAATACGATAGAACATGCCGATTCTACTCTTGGTAAGTTACAGCATATTTGGCAAAATATTACAGGAAGTGCTGCTTTGGTAGATAAAAAATTTTCTGATCAAGGTATTTCGTCACTTTATACCCATTTCTTTTTAGCAACGGTGAATGAAACGTTTAAAACTCAAGTAGGATATAAAGAAATACATCAATATAATACACTCATTAAATTAGCAGACCACATTAATAAGCAAGCGTTAATACAGTCTTCTTCCAGCGCTATTGTTTGAAACGAAAAATGTTAAAGGATTATGTTATGGAAAATACACAGAATTTTTCACCCGATGATAGACTAGCCCCTCGCTATAGCACAACGGCTAATAATCCTATTGTTATTTTGCTTAATGATCAATTAATTATCACTGAAATAAACGAATCTGCTGTTTCGGAATTTTTTCATCAAAAGAAAGCAGAAATATTAAATCAGCCTTTTGCAAAGTTGTTGGCTCAGCAAGGTATTAATGAAAAAGAAGTAATCGCTCAAATAAAATATAGTGAACACGCACTTTTTCACCGCTCAAAATTATACCAACCACGTACTAAAAAAAGTTATGAGCTTGCCATTATTTGTATTCATTCAGGAGAGAAAACTTCGTATGCACTCACTTTAAGAGCCTGTAATAATGAATCCTATAATAATTTGAAAGCTTATATTAATGCCATTATTAATAATTTACCTGGTGCAGTCTATTGGAAAGATAAGGATGGGTGTTATATCGGTTGCAACAAGTTTGTGGCCGAAATGGCAGGCTTTGAATTTCCTGAGCAAATGATTGGTAAAACGGATCACGATTTGTGCTGGAAAGAATTTGCTGATGATTGGCAGACGCTGGATCAAGAAGTGATGCAGACAGGCTGCACAATGATACGTGAAGAAAAAGTTAAATTAGCGAATGGTATGATTTTAACTGAGTTAACCCATAAAACACCCCTACGAAATGAATATAATGAAATTATTGGCATTATTGGTACATCGCTGGATATCACTGACCGAAAAAAAGCAGAAAAAGACTTAAAAGAAGCGAAAGAACTTGCTGAGTCTGCCAATAAAGTTAAAACTGAGTTTTTAGCTAATATGCGGCATGATTTGCGTACGCCATTTTCTGGCATATTAGGCTTAGCTGAAGTTATGGCAGAAAAAGAAACTGATGCAGAAAAGAGAGAAAATTTATTTGATATTGCTGAATCTGCGCGAGCATTACTGAATCATGTTAATGAAATCTTTGAGTTTGTCCAAGTAGAGAGTGGTCAGCTACCTATTTTGGAAAAGCAATTTGATGTTTATAAGCTATTAAACCATACCTTGCATATATTGCTTCCTTCGGCAAAAGATAAAGGCCTTAATCTTAGCTTCAACTTAAGCAACGATTTACCACAGTTTCTGTTAGGGGATGCGGTGAGGACTCAACGTATTTTAATGAATTTGATTTCCAATGCGATTAAATTTACCAAGGAAGGCAATATTAAAGTAGAAGTCCAAGTAGCAGATAGACTAGATACAAAAATTGTGCTCAATTTTGTGATTGACGATACAGGGCCGGGAATTCCAGAAGACAAGCAAGATATAATTTTTGAGCGATTTAATCGCTTAACCTCTTCTTATAGTGGTGTTTATCCAGGCAAAGGTCTGGGACTTAAAATAGTGCGGCAATTTTTAGAAGAAATAGGCGGTCAAATTTATTTAACGAGCAAGCTAGGCAAAGGAACCCAGTTTAAGATTTTAATTCCTTATCAACTGTCTTTGTTAACCGATTTAGTAACAAATTATGAGGCAAATGAGCAAAGAAAATCAACATTTAACAATCTATCTTCTGCCATTATCCGTGAGGAATTAATAACCAAAGATACGATAAACATAGAAAGAAAAAAGCCTTCAACCCAGCAAGCTATTTCTAAGATCAATAAAGTTTTACTGGTAGAAGACCATACTATTGCAGCAAAAATTGCTAAAATGATTTTGTCAGACCTAGGCTGTGAAGTAGATATTGCTGAGACAGGTAAGATAGCGTTGAATTTGATTGAAAAGAACCACTACGATTTAATTTTTATGGATATTGGCTTACCAGATATGGATGGCTGCGCAGTAATTGAGCAGCTTCGTTCACATCGACTCCAACGCATTGTACAAATTCCGATTGTGGCATTAACTGCGCACGCAGAAACCGATGAAAAACAACGCTGTTTAGACGTTGGAGTAAATATAGTGATTACTAAACCTCTAACCAAAAAATGGGCAGAATCAGTTTTGTCGAAATTAATTCCCAAGCGTGAAAAGCAAAAACGGCAAGTGAAAGAAGTAGCCGAGGCAACGGCTGATATCAAGCCAACAGAAAAAATTGTGGATATCGAATACGCCAAAACTTTATTAGGTGGCAATGAAACTGTTGTACAAGAAATGTTAATGATGTTAGTCGATAGCCTACCCGAAGAAATAAGCGCATTAGAAGCCGCTCATCAGCAAAAAGACTGGCAACAATTAAAAAACCTGGCACACAAGCTAAAAGGTGGTTCCAGTTATTGCGGCACATTGCGGTTAAAGTCAGCTTGTACGGAGTTAGATAGCTATATTAAATCGGGGTTGACTGAGAAAATTCCAGAGCTTTATCAATGCGTATTGGCTGAAATAAATGCGGTGCAGGAGTTTATCAAGACACAATCATCTGCTTAAAATTAAAACCTTTCTCTGTTAACATGCGCTAATAGCATGGTTTAGTTTTGCAAGGAACTCAGAGAGAAGAATAGATATGGAAAAAACACCCGCAGAATACTTGGATGCGCTAAACATTGAAAATCCAAACTTAGATCACCATCAACTTGCCAAGATAAGCCGAATTTTATTAGTTGAAGATCATCGTGTCACTGAAAAAGTGACTGAATACATGCTGGTTTCACTTCATTGCCAGGTAGATATTGCAGTGGATGGAAAAACAGCACTTGAACTTATCAAACAACGCCCCTACGATTTAGTGTTTATGGATGTGGGTTTACCTGATATGCGCGGTGATGAAATTGCTCGCCGTATTCGTGCTAATGAATTTACCAAAAGCACACACCTTCCCCTGATTGCCTTAACGGCGCATAACGATAGCAAAATTCAACAAGCTTGCTTGAATGCTGGCATGAACATCGTGCTCACTAAACCACTTTGCCGAGAGGAAGCTGCCAAACTTTTACAGGATTTTATTCCTGGACGAAAAAAATGGTTAGCAGCGCAACAACCTGCGCCAAATGACGAAAAAGTGTTTGATATTGACTATGCTAAAAAGCTCTTGGGTGATAACGAAACTGCCATCTGGGAAACACTCAATCTATTTGTTGAAAGTTTATCTTATGAAGCTCAAAAGCTGGAAGAAGCTTATCGCCAAAAAAATTGGTTAGCGATTCAAGCCATTGCCACTAAACTCAAAGGTGGCTCAAGTTATTGTGGCACATTACGCCTAAAATCAGCCTGCACCCAATTAGATGAAGCCATTGAAGCTGGTTTAATTAGCCAAGCAACCGATTTTTATGAAAACATGCTACTGGAACTCAAAGCGCTGCGAACATGGATTAAAGATCACCATCATCAATAAACATTCATTCATTTTGTTTCTATTTAGCAGCAGGAAGAGTAGGCAATGTTATGAAAATACAATACGTATTCAGCGCCATCCAGTGATTGTGTTAACGGCGTTGGATGACAGTATAAGGGAGGAATGTTATTTGGCATGCTGCGATGATTTTTATCTCAAGCCTTTGTCGTTGGCCGACCTCACATTGGCGCTAAAAAACTGGTTGCCTCAAGCGTTCTTTTGCAAGCAATCGCTTGAGAGAAGTGCAGATAAATTACCTAAAATTTTTTAATTTATAAATTTTAATCTGTATGGTATAGGACTTGTATTTTGAAAAATAGAAAAACTTTTTAAACGCATTGACAACAAACAGTTAAAGCAGTTTATTATTTTCACCCCAATGAATTGACTGCGGCTAAACAAAAACAATTCTTTATTGTTAAAATATTAAGGAAAATAGTCTGAAACAGAAATATGAACTTTTTATCTCTTAAGCCCTATGTTAAAGTGTGCGTTTTTTAACCCTTAACAGGGAGAGGAAATATGGGATCGCCTTTGGGACTAGAACAAAGAATAGATGAAGCAATCATAATTATGGATGAATTGATTATATCAACACGTGAGTCCCGCATGGAAGTGAGAGAAATGGTTGAAATGACAGGTGAGATGATTAGAAGAACAGATGAGATGATTAGAAGGTCAGATGAAGCGCTTAAAGAATCGCGGGAGTACAGGAGAAAGTTAGATGAATCAAATCGCGAAGAGATTTTCGAATTGATAGATATAGAGATAAGAAGATGGTACAGCAAAGGTTCAAGGAATACAACTCCTGAGAAACATGAAGCTTTTCTAAAATTACAAGAGAGTGATTACAGAGAAAAAAATGTTTTTACGGATACTGAAGAACTCATTCAAAAGTACATAAGATTAAGAAACTTCAATGATTATAATGAGAGATATGACAAAAAGTATTATGAAGAACACAAACTTTTGGTTATTTTAGAAAGTGTTATCACGAATGTTTTACAAGGATATATCGTACAATTTCTTATGTTTTTAACAACTGGAAAAAGTTATGGTCGTTATGAAGGGTACTGGGATAAAAGTCCTGAAAATAAATTATCTGTAAATAATATTGAGGACATCGGTAAAAACCATGGTGAAAAATTAGAGGTCAATATGCCTTTAATTATTAATGATATAAACAATTCAATTACAAATACTTTATGTTTTTTTAGTCCATCAAATGAACCTGAAAAAAACGAAGTATTAATCCAGTCTTTACAAAATCAACAACTAAAATAACCTAAAATTAGGAAATAATATGGAACATAAAATAGAAACTGATTCAGACGAAGAAAGAAGCAAAAAAAATGAGTACTCACATCCAATACTATTAGAACCATTTGAGAATCTTGAAAATCCTGTATTTGATTCAGAAGGAAGTGTACGCGATAAAAGCGAAAAAGAAATTAATAAAGGAATTATATCAAGAAAGCCGGTAATCATTATTGAATCTACCGATCTTAGGAAAATTCAATCTGATTACAAACGAAAAAAAGATGAGCAATTTGAAAAAATAATGAGTAAATTAAATGAAATAACATTAGAAAATAAGGAAATAAAACAGTCAAATATTGAATTAAAACAGGAACTTGTAAGGGTTAATAGAAGGTTAGACGAATCTGAAGAAAGGAATAGGGAACTTTCAGAAGAAAACAGAATATTGAAAAACGCTCAAATACCTTCTGTTCACATAGTAAATCAGCATAATAAGCGCGTTCGTCGGGATGAAATATACGGAAGTGATAACGAAGATGGTATGCAAAATGTACCTCTAATGGATAAAAATTCAGAAAGTCGTAGTTGGAGCCCTTCAACTGGATTACGGGATACATTTTCTATCTTCACGCCTAGGGGAGTTTTAACACAGGAAAAGCAAGAAAATGAATTAAGAAGAGCAGCTTATAACGGTGACATTGATAGATTAAGATTAATGCTATCAAGAAATAAAAATATTGTTAACGGCCGAGGAATGCCAGACTCTCTTTGCTCACTTGTTAGCTCATTTAAAGATAAAACTGCATTGATGTTAGCGGCCAGAGAAGGACATTTTGAATGCGTTAGAGAATTATTAAAAAATGGTGCAAATGTTAATCTTTGGGATAGAGACAGTCGTACGGCTTTGGATTATGCACAGCGAAATCGACGTGTTGAAATTGCAAAGTTACTTGTTGAATATAATGCTCCAGTTGGTGTTGAAATCAAAGAGTTGAATAAAGATGATGGTTATAAACATAAATTAACCTAATCATAAAATAGGACATGGATGATAGACTACGAAAAGGAAGAGCAAGTCTCAAAACTTAGAGGTTCGTTGTTGGAATTTACACGTTATTTCTTTGAGTATATAACGGGTAGACAATTTATTGTATCAGTACCGGTGGGGAGGGAATCCCACCACATAACATGTTGTAAAGCTTTAACGTTCTTAATGAGACTTGAAATTCTAAGGAAAATCATCAAACTGCTGCTTGAATACAGCAAATCCATATTAGTTAGTATGTGGGTAGCTTGGAGTTGAGCGAGTTATCCAGATTCAAACTACCTTTATATTTTCCACTCTTACGAATTGGCAATCAAGCAACGGCATTTATCCGCTTTATTGTGTCTTCAAAGCTTATGAACTTCATAGTGGTATTATCCGCGCAGGCGTTATTAATAATTATGACGAAATGGTAGTGACTGCTAAACTATGCGGCATTGTGATGGATGCGACGAGGCGCGACGGAACCGTGTTTATACTACAGGGGCAAGTCGCACGTTGCCGCATTGCGTTTGAACTCCCAAAATAAGGCATACGCAGAAGATGCTGCAAAAACACGACTTATCAAAACTTCCTGTTGAACTGCTGGCGCTGATCTTCGATTACCTGCCTGAAGAAAGTTTGCATATTCTCGCTCGAACCTGCGAAGCGCTAAATACTTTTTACTGGTCATCGGAGCGGCGATTAGCGTTTTATCAAAC
>Ga0116226_10007164_pt1 | contig 10048 bp, 11 predicted proteins | sample S1TSphfallax_FD_89692 | JGI IMG/M metagenome (GOLD analysis project Ga0116226, IMG submission 89692) | Host-associated microbial communities from peat moss isolated from Minnesota, USA - S1T2_Fa - Sphagnum fallax MG | ecosystem: Host-associated > Plants > Peat moss > Unclassified | place: USA...
TATGCCTAAAATATGTATAATACATTTGGAATACCCATAGGGCTACAACTCATTTGGTGACATTTGCAACTAATGGTAAGTAAATGGGTCTTCTTGGATGGAAATTGTGTTGAAAGCTATCCAAATGAAGGGATGAAAAAATCCATTAGTCGTAAGTTAATCATAGAGTAGTTGCACGCAAGACCAAATGTAAAAAGTAGTTGTAGATGTAACCAATAATAGTTGTAAATGTCAAATAGTCGCTACTAGTTGCAAATTGGTTGGTTACAAAAACCCAGTTTTCTTTTAGTGAAATAGTGGAAGGAAAAGGAGTTAGGGTGCGCTCCCTAGTTCGCAACACTTTTGGGGGTAGAGGAGCGTGTTGGAATTCTAGGATGAAATTTGGACGTTTGACAAGCACTTCACTTACTCACACGATCCTGCACAAACCAAACAACAAGTTGGTTAGTGCGTAGTTGGAACACTTTAGTGCATGGACGAGCCATAGTTAAACATGAACTCACAAGACTCACCATAGTTTGGAATTGGGGGAAGCCACCACCTTCCCCCTTATAGTATACTCTATGCTTAGTCACAGAACCAACACCTAAATGTCATTTTGTCCCAAGATTCCCAAGTGGGAGTCCCGAAATTCTCGTAACTAGGACTTCCGCAACTTTGGGGGCCCATAACTTTGCGTGCAGACCTTTGATTAAGGTTATGTCTAAAGCGAAATTGTAGCCCTTGTCAAGAGCTTTCCAATGGTATGTGGCACGCCACTTGCACATAAAGAAATCGGGACTTTTAGTGGTCAGAAGTCAATTTGTCAATTTAACTCCCGACCCTTTCTTTTGGCCATAACTTGTGCTTTAAGTGTTCAAATGGGTCATGTGAGCCCATTTTAGACATCTAAGTTCCAAGAAATTTCAAGTGATATAAGGAAATCCTCAATCCATTGGGTTTTGACCCATGCAAATGCTCTCTAAAGATTTGGGAGTCCACCAGGACTCCAACTCCCAAAGTGGGAACTCCCTTGGGAGTGTGACGGTTCATCCCCTCACACTCTCCTACATTCCTCAGAGAATGAAATGTGATTCTCGGGCTTCCTTTTTGGCCTACACCCTTGCAAGCCCTTGCCTTGGTCGCGAACCCAAGGCTAGGGTCATGACAAATGGACAAACTAAGTCTACTAAGAAAATTTTTGGTATGTTATTCATGAAATTGGTGAATGAGAACTATAATGATTGGGATGAGCACTTGTCCACAGTTCTATTATCTTACTAAATTGTTTTCAAGGTTGGAATCGGGCACACTCCATTTCAACTTGTTTATGATTATACCCATTACTACATGTAGAACATTTGTTACCATCTAAAGCCAAGTCAAATATATGATTCAAAACCTACCAAAGTTCTAACTAGTCGCCTATCAAAACTAGAGAAGTTACAAGAGAATCGATTAATAGCACAAGACTTGATAGCTTCTAACTAATGGAACTAATTATTATGGTCTGAGAATTGATACATTGAAACAAAATATTAGTTTGGGGATTATGTTTTATGGTTTCTAGGGGATGTCAAAACACATACCCCTAGGTTTTAGAAATGATGGTTTGGACCATATAGGATCCAATGTTGTTTACCCAACAATATAATACAGCTAGTGATTATCAATAAACTTGATCTTAAGTCAGTACTAATCAACATTAACAAGTTGAAACCCCATAGGTTTATAGAGGATCAAACACTTCAACTTGTTTTGGCTAAGCCCAATGATTTTTTATCAAAGGAACCAATAGAGGTAAAGTATTTTGATAACCTACCTAACCAACAACAAGTTGAGGAAACCTATTATGATAACTTGTCAAATGAGGAACCGATTAAGACTATTCATTTTAGTAAAATGTTTGTCAAAGAACTAGTTTAGTCTAACATTCAAAGTTTGGCAACAAACAATTTGACTGAAAGTAAACTTGATAGTGATTAATTAAACCAAAATTGGTTCAACAAGGTGATAATAACATGTTGACAAGGCAACCGGTTAAGAACCAACTTGTTACACCTAATTCCACGTGAAGTAATGATATATCAATAAACCTAATTATAGGTGTCAACTTTTTAGGGATAATATGCCCTAAAAGTTGTGTTGTTTGCCAAGCACCACCATTTTCCACTTTTCGACCACAATACAAAAAATCGACATGTCCTTTGGAATATCTTTTCATTTTTCCATTTTGGATTTCCTTATTTTTTTACTACATCAAAATGAAGTAATAAATGCCTTAGACTAGTTAAGAAAGAGAGTATGCAAAAGGGAAGCAAAATTGAGAAAATAAAGAAATAAGAAATAAGTAGAAGAAAAAAAATTATAGAAGGTTAAAGAGGAAGTTTTTAGGGCAATTGGAGCCATATATATTGAACCACTTGCATCAAGACCACCTCCTACATTTCATGAGAGTAGTGAAAGTTTTGGAAAAAGTAGAAACGTAAAGCAAAAAAAATTCAAAGCATTAAAGTGGGCTGCCATTATAGGAGAATTTTAAGAACTTTGAAGGACCTTCGAAGGCACATTGCACCACCTGCACTTGCATTTATGTTATTAGTGATTATGAGGAAGAATAGGTTGAAAACAAAGCTACATAGGAAGCATAATGGGTTCAACAACATGTTGAAGTTGAACAACCAAAAACATTTTCATTATAACCAATTGGAGGGTTTTTTAAATGTAGAGGCTAGTTCTATTGATGTACTTGTAATACCTACTAACTCTCACTCCAAATATATGATGAGGTGTTAAGGAAAACAACAAGTTTAAGAGGGTAGTTCACCTACCAAGGTTACTTGAAAGCAAGCATTTACTAAAGCAAAAGAGATACAAAATATGCTTTAGTGGATCCGAATGGGACCCAGAGAGAGGTGATGGGTAGAGCGAGTTGGTTTAAGAGGATTGTTTATTGTTCACTAGACAATTCCAGGATTGGACTTGTTGGAGGGATTTTTATGAACTTGAGAGTCCATAAAGGATGGATGAATTCGAGTTATTGTCAATGGTGAGAGAGTTACCATTGATCAGACATTAATTGCGAAGTAATTTGGTGTCAATGATGAGGGGAAAATGGATGCAACTAATGCACTAGTTAAAGAAGCTCAAATGGTGTTGAAAAATATCGCTAGATTTGATGCATTCGTCAACAAGGAGCACTAGAGCATCATCTGGATGAAGGAAGAATATCATGCCAAGTTTGTAGCAAGGAGCAAATCATCTATCAATGTGAAAGGTTAGCATATTTTAGTAATCACATTGCCATCGTTTTGAACTTGGCAAACAAGGGGAAGAAAAAAAATTAATGTTCCATTATGCTGACACAAATGTCCATAAAGTTGACATGGTGGACTGAACATAAAAAACAAATAACATCACTTGATAGGAAGGCAGTGACCTATTACTTTGGACCTATTATAGAGGTTTGGTTATGTCGTTGGTTTCTTTTGTTAGAAGAGGATACACCCATTGATTTTCCAAAACAACAATGGGTTGAGGGGAGAAAGGAAAAGAAGATTGTAGTGGAGCAATCCAAAGAAACTTCTCTTGAGGTTGTGACCAAGGAGTAATTTATAAATGAATGATGATTAATACGCTTGGCAAACATATTGATTGTTAAGATCGATAGTCACATGAGTGAAGGTACGAACTGAACCATCAAACACCTAGGGATTGGTTGAATCCAAAACCAACCAATTCACCACCAAAGAAGAAACTTCATACCTATCAACAAATCATGGTGATGGAGGGAGGTGACGAGGACATGGAAGCTTATCTCACCACATAGCAAGATGAAGAATCAATAAGGACAAAAAGTGACCAATTTATGGAAGAACAAAGTGAACTTGATTTTGAATAGGTATTCAATCAAGGATCTTTACCTATTCATGAAACTTTTGCTCCTACAAAATAAGCTAATAACCCATTGTCAATAGGTACAAAATTGGTTTAGTTAGTTTAGCCTAACCATGTTGAGTCAACTCAAATCAAACTTATTTATATTTTCTCTAAGACATTAACATCCTATGCCCAACATGAGAGCCTAAAATATGTTACCCTTTTCTTTGAGCAAGTAGCCTTAATTGCTAAGAGGTGGCTTCAAATAATAAACAATATAGCTAATATGAAATCCAAGTACAATAATGTTGAAAACTTGTTAAAGGACACAAACAATTAGTTACAAGCTCATTGTTTAAAACTAGTTAGTCATAAGCAAGCCTTGTTGAACAGAGATAAAGATTTAAATGTTGTAAAAGCCTAGCTCCTTAAGCAACAAGCAAAGAACAAACATCTGGTTGCTAAAGGTGTTGAAGTTGAAAGAGCAATCAAGAAAGCTGAAACCATGTAGTTTTAATACAATGAGGTAACCCAAACCCATTTCAATACACCTAATGACCTTAAGACCTTGCAAATTGATTTTGACCGGGTAACAAGGGATTATGGTAAAATGGAGACCATTAATGTACAATAGGAAAATACCATGTTGGAGTTGGAAATTACCTATTTTAACACAAGGAGCAATTGACGAAAATCAAGATTAAGATGGAGAATCATACCCATGAACTTTGGGTACATATTCAAGAACTAAAGGGTGAATTAGAAACATTCCATAAATCATTTGGTAAAGCTTCTCGACCTACCTACATGGACAACTGGTTGGAGGAGTTTGAAAAATTACTTCTAGACAATGCCTTGCTTAAGGTGTAGAATTGAACATTGGCTAAGAAAAACCCGAAGTGGAAGGAATGGTGACATATGATGTAGGAGATCACTAAAGAACAAATTCAAAAAAATTAGACATTGCTTGTGCAGATGTAGAGGCCTACTTGAATGAACTGGTTGCATACTAGTTGCATTTTGAAGGCTACAAGTATGACTAGCTTATTGGCAAATTGGTTAAGGTACATATTGATGTTTTTCAGAGGGGTTCACCTATGTGAACAACTGCTGTGGCTACAAATTTTCAAAGTGAACCTATTGTTACCATCGTCGAAGAACATGAACCCATCACAGGGGGAGTGGAGCTACCCATTATTCTTTATACATTACCTTTACCCATAAAACTTACGGAAGTACATGTTGTCGTTTTTAGCACTCATGTAAAAGTCTTAGGAGAATTTGTTGTTCCAAAACCTATACCATTAGTTCTACCAAAGTTTAAAGTAGGCGTAGAGGTTACTTTGATTGGAGTTCTTAAAACTTTGGATACAATGCTGAAGGACACACCTATTATGGAAAGACCATATTTTCAACAAATTCATTTGGTTAAACCTGATGATACCATAGGTAAACAACCTATTGATACCACAAGTGAACAACTTGTCGATGACTTAGATGTAGGTGTTAAATAGGTGGTTATAGGTGATTGATTTCAAGGATGAAATCTAGATTTCAAAGGGGTAATGTTAACCCAATTTTCCAATGTGTATATAGTAACTAGTTTAACTAATCAATAACTAGCAAGGCATTATGATTTAAGGATATTTTAATTTTTTGGTTAACATGTTTAAAGGATAACTAGTATGCTATAAGAACTAGTAACCAATCTATTGCAGTAATCGATTGATTAACCAAACAAGTGGATTTGAACTTGTGATTAATAACTTGTTATTTTGATTTAAAAGTTGTATTGGCTAGTGATTGTTTAAGTTATAACAACACTATGAAATGATATAACTAGGAGGATTTTGAAATGGAGGGGATCTAAATTCCTTTCCAGTTTTTTGTAACTCTTGAAGAAGTTTTGATTTTTGAATTAAGTTTTACTTTGATTCCTTTGAACATTTTTCTTTTTTGTTGGGAGAATGAAAGCTTGAGATTATTCTTCTTGATGCATAAATAAGAATTAAAAGGCTTCTAGTGGTTTCTAATGTTCAAAATTGGAACAACTTGTTGATGAAATTCAATAAACCAAATTTATAAACTTGAAAGATAAAAGATAAACTACATAGGACAAAAAAACACCCTTTACAGAAGTAAAGTGTGGCAGAATGGTGACAAATTCATAATTTTGTAAATACTTGGGTTGTAAAAAATATTGTTGCTGAAATTTTTTAAATTTTGTATGGAATTCTAGGACAAATTTTGTAAAACTAAAATTGATTATGTATAAAATTAAAAACTACAATTGAAACAATATTAAGACATTAGGATAAATACCATTTGGCAACCATATCCAAAATGAATTTGGGGTTAGAATTTTGAGTTGTATGAATTGTTTTGGTTTTATTGTGTGGTAGTAGGTATAGAAAGGCTATTGTAAATAATTTTGTTTATTATCTTAACTAGAGATTCAAAATTAATGAAGAAAATTTGTGAGGAATTAAATATAAGTAAACAACTATTGTAAGGATTTAATTTTGTGGCAATTTTTTTTTCCAAGGACAAGTAGTAGAATGGCGACAAACGTAGATCGAATAGTAACCCGAAGTTTGCAAAAATATATAAACTAGGTAGCCATGTAGCATAATGAAGGTGAAAATCTAGTAGAAGGAGAATTGGCATTTGCAAGTGATGCAACACAAGATCGTACTCCAAAAAGAGTACAATATACCATGCCAAGAATACCTAGGATAATGGAACAATTTATAGGGTACATGACACCATTTGTAACAATTATGGAACTTTGAAAAACATTCATTAGCAAAGCAATGAAGCAACCCAATGTCCAAACGAAATTGCTAATGAAGGTAGAACCTTTGAAAGTTGAACCAAATGCACTCAAGGTTACCTTTACAAATTTGCAATGAAGGGAATGGAAAGAATAGAAAAGAATATGTCAACCCAGAAACATGGCATTTTATATAGATCCGAAAAGATATTACATACGTATCAAAAAGGATGAAGGTATGGAAACAAGATCCACAAATATAGGCTTTGTTTAGCAATCTATTTCACCTTAATACCAACATAACCATGAAGAATGGGATGAAGACCTAAATAATGACGAAGTTGAACATGTGTTACCATAATATGTTGAAATTATATTATAGATTGAGGATATGGAGGAACATGTTTTTTTGTAATTGAAGTAATGTATCCCACTAAGAGGGAGCACAAAGCTAAACACAATATTCCACCAATAATGACAGTTGGTATTGAAACACAACATGCAAATTCAGTGAATGTATTATAGACTTATGAGTCTAAGATCAAACCCAACCATCAACACCAATTATTACCAGGAAAACAAGTTTGGAGTACATTTAGTCAAAGTGCAAACCAACACTACAAACTCACCATCAGTCATTATAATTTCCACAAATAAAAAGATCATATACTCACAAATTGTCTATTTATTGAACAAGATGTATGAGATGCAATGATAAGTCATTTCTATATTCAAGCAAAAATCACCAAAATCTAGAAGATGATTATAATCTATTGGCTATTCCATTGGATGTGGTAATAACAACATAACTACAAAATTATAAAAATTTATGCATCACCACTAAATAGGGTGACGTACGATGAACATTTAAAAAAAGTAAATGACCTTTAACTCAATAGGCCACGTCATTCCACGCTAGAAGAAATAAATATGACTACACAACCATCCTATAATGAACCACACAAGACTTACAACTCTCGTAAATATAAAGTCCATGCTTGGAGCAAGGAATAAAACACTACCAAATCCCATCGTGTTAAACAATAGTGGCATACAAATTCATGGAGGACTAGTATTCAAGTTTTTTATAGTAGTTCCTAATGGGGTGCAAGGAGTTCCTATGATGGATGCACATTCAACTATATCTACGTTTGTAACTCCAGTATGATATCCAATATTTGTAAGGAATGATGGAATCCTTGCAATACTAGTTGAGAATAATTCTTTCTACAATATAGTTCATTTAGAGCCCATTCAAGCTTTAGAAGGAAACCAATAGAATGATTTTAAAACAATACTTATTAATCATGGTGCTAAAAACTTGTAGTAGTAGACTTTGATGTGGAAATACTAGTGAATTTATTATCAAAAACACCTTTCCACATTATAGTTACCACTAAATCTATACCACCAAACCCATGAAAAGATCATCTATAACCCCTAAGAGGTGTTAAATAACTATCCAACTTGTAATACCCTAGTCCAAGCCTTTTAGGAGAGCATTGAATTATCATGAATATAAGAAAAACTTTAATCCAGATGCTCATGTATAGGTATTCAAAGCCATTATCAAAGGTAACGGTGAAATCGTAGGTGAAGAAGTAGTCAATTTGTTCAATTTTACATTGAAAGATAACACATTTGATTAATGTAACAATTATATGTGAAATAATCACAACTATAGATTTGTAGATTTATAACAAGCCTTTTGTAGATGTTATTGGACAATGCAAAAGGATGAAGAGGTATATCAACTAAAGAACTTGGAACAAGAATCCACAAAAAGAGCAGAGGTGTACTTTGAAAGACCATTAAGAAATTGGTTAATAATTTATAAATACCTACTGTTGATAAATTTTTAACCATAGTATTTTGATCATGACTACAATCTTATTTCCACATTGCTATTATGAGAATGAAATGAAAGACTTTGCAATAGCACAAAGATTTGACATTGGCATGTGAAAAAAAAAATTCTATGTTGGAAGCATAGAGTGCATGTTAGGCCCACCCAATGAATTTTCAGGTGTTTTTGGGTATTTGATTGAAAATCAATATAAACTTGAACACCTCAAATCTATTAGTGTTTAATGACAAATAGTCACTTAAAAATATGTGGAAGAAAGTTAGGCAAATAGCTTACCACTTTCTTTTAAGGAAAATAAATTAATAATAATAAACAATTTTGCAACATTTCCAAAGCTTGCAGTCATAACAACAAGTGGGAATAACCACTTTAACACACTTTGCAAAGCCAAAACTTGAACAAAATCATAACTCACTTCATGGAAAAAACTCCAAAGTGCCAAAATACATTATAGTTGCATTAACAAAGATTAGGAAAAAAATCTCTTTAACTTCCCAAGAAAAGACTTTCAGTTCGTAAAAAAACGGTGGAAGATTTTTATAAGGATTTAGGGGAAGCCAACACCTTCCCCCTTATAGTATTTTCAATGATTAACCATGACAGTTACATCCAAATGTCATTTTGCCTCAGAACTCCTAACTTGGGAGTCCCAAAATTCCCAAAATTGGGACTCATGCAACTTTGGAGGCCCATAACTTCTTGTGCAGACCTCCAATTGAGGTGAGGTCTGAAGCAAAGTTTTAACCCTCGTCAAGAAATTTTCAATGATATGTGGCACACCACATGCACTTTTGGCTTGCACCTTTGCAAACCTTTGTTTTGGTCGCAAGCCCAAGGCTAAGGTTATGACATAAGTCATAACAATTTTCATCCTTTCGATAGCTAACAAATGCATCATTTAGGATTTCGGTAATTTGTGTTTTGTAGAACTCCCACTATTCAACCCAAGTCTTTCTAACCTTCTACTAATAGATGAGGAGCTTCACCTCCATGAACATGTTTTCAATTCTAATGACCTCCAACTTAATAATCCAATGGAAGGAATAATCTGCCTCCTCAACTTTCTAAATAAGGAACCAAATTTGTGTCTACAGGTCCTCTAACTATTCCTATGTAATGGGAGCATGGCAAGATACCTTTTGGACATTCTATTGCAGACATTTAACGGTTTTGATAGATTTTTTCAAATCGTTTACTTGGGAGCACAACCTCGTGTCAAAATTTGTATTTTCTTTCTCAAGTCGCTTGGCCCATTATGTTACAATTATGATCTCACACACATCCATTGTAACTATGAATTCTAAAGATTTTTGGTTGGCCTCCACTTTTTGGTACTCCACCTCCAACTTTGTTCATTCCACCTATAGATGGTCTAGATTAGCATGAATGATTATTAGTCGATCTTGGAAGGTAAGGAGTTGAGCTCAGTATTCCTTGTTTTTGGCAAAAAAATTGTCCAATTTGGTTTGCATACCCATGAAGTTGGACTTGGTTGTCTCTAGTGCCTAGATCATCGAAACATCATGCTAAGCTTACGTTTGAGCTTGGCA
>Ga0116226_10007165_pt1 | contig 10048 bp, 18 predicted proteins | sample S1TSphfallax_FD_89692 | JGI IMG/M metagenome (GOLD analysis project Ga0116226, IMG submission 89692) | Host-associated microbial communities from peat moss isolated from Minnesota, USA - S1T2_Fa - Sphagnum fallax MG | ecosystem: Host-associated > Plants > Peat moss > Unclassified | place: USA...
GATTTGAATTTCCAATCTCTGTTGCCTTATCTCTGCATCTACTCTTAGCAAAAGTTCTTTTTGTTCTTCTACATTTTTCCTCTCCACACGAATGGCACTTTGTAATTCCTTTCCTTGACGATTTATCTAAGTAATTAGAGTGTGTAATTCCAAGTTCTTTTTTTATGTTATTTTTAGTCTTTCGATTGTCTCTTCTAGCTTTTGTTTTGTTTCCATTCTAGTTAACTCTCTCCATGCCAAATCTACATCTAGCAGGTTGTTTCTCTTCTTTAACTCAACAATTTTCATTTTGGATTGTTGACTCTCTTTGATTAGAGACTCATTATGAGTTGTGAGCTTCAATACCTTCTCTTCCATGTTCTTCTTTTGTTGCTCCAACTTTTGTTTTTGTGTTTGGTTCAACAATTGATTCTCTGCTTCTTTTAATCGCTTTGCCAATGTATCATTCTCCTTTTGCAACTCTCTGATTTGTGCTATCATAACACACTTCCTACTTCCAACTCTAAGAGCTATCTCCTTGAGTTGATCCACCACAAAGCTCAATTCATCATCAGCGTCAGTGTCATTCACCTCTCCCAATCCTTTTGTTTTTTTCGTTATAGTAACACCATCTCTTTTTAAGTCATGATGGAGCTAGCTCTCTTCTGCTTGTTGTGGTAAAAACATTTGCTCACCCCTTGGTATAATTCCCTTTTTTGGTGGTTACAAATTCTCTTGGTCCTTTTGCTGCACAATTTCCAATGGTTGTTGCTTTGGGATTTCTTTTTCCATCTCTTGTTACAAAATATGCCTCTCTAGCTCTTGGTGGTATGACTCCTCTTGTTGGTGTCCCATCTCTCCCATTTGGTTGATGATCACCACCGCATCGTCTTCTAACATAGGAAGTTTCTTTTCCACAATTTGATCTTTAACCACTTCTTCCTCTAACACTTCTACTTCAAGAGTCTACTTTGTGTCAACATCCTTCAGATTTTGTTCTTCAATAATTACTTCTACAATCTTAGTCACAACATTGGATGTGGCAATAGGCTTATTGGTATTGGTAGTCGTCTCACTAGTATCCCCTTCTTGAAGTAATGATACTTTTATGATCACTTTGTTTGGGGTTGTTGATGATGCTTCTATCCTTTTTTTCATGTTTTCCAACATTATGGCATTGACATCCATAATGATTTGTTCCTTCCATTTCTGGAGTTTCTTCTTTCTTGTAGGATTTCCTCATTCCTTGGCAAATTGCTTCCAGTAGAAATATTTGATTGTTGTCAAAATGGGTCCGATTAATGTACTAGTCGGCTTTCTAACCTTATGTTGAACTACTGCTAATTCATTCTGTAGCTTTTGAGAAAATCGTGTTGCCTAGTTGATTGGCTCCTTTTCAGTAGGTAACATCACAGAAATTAGAAAACAAAGAGCAAACCTATTACCTTGATGAAATGTTAGAATTTCTGTCAATGCTTCCAATCTTTCGACTCTTGCCTTCCCATTAGCTTGGGCAATCACATACCTTGACTTAAGAACATAGTGATGTTGCTGTGTTTTTGTGAAATAAGTGGCAACAACACCATAGTACCCTTTTTGTGCTCTTGCTATCAATCCTCCATAAGGTAGTTTGAACATTTTTGCTATGCCTTCCTCACTTATGTTGATTTGTCGTCTCTCCAACTTGACATATTGGTTGTCATAATTGAAATTATAACTCAACTCTTTCACCAAGGGTTTGTTGATGTGAGACTAGTCAATCTTTTTCAACAATAAAAGACTTTTTTTCTTGGCCCATGCTTCTTCCTAAGTGTCTAAGGCCCAAATACTATTGTGAATGCATCCCAAGAAAGTCACTTTCCCTTGTTCAACCATAATTGACAACTTTTCCACCAGTTTGATCCTTTTTCGTTTGGTGCTCAAAGAAGTCATACCAGTGTTAGTTTCATGCTCATGCTACATCTCTCCAATGTTAAGAATTTGCTCCTTATACAAATCGAGCTTCTAGTTCTAGAAACTAACAATGTAACATTGGTAAGGTGGCTTTGGCAGTTCCTTGTATATCCTTATAAACAAATAATTGGACCCTAATCATAACACAACAATTTCAAAATAGTGCTGCTTCCTTGGAATATTAGAAACCAACCTCTTTTGTTGCTATCTCTTGAGGTATTCCTAAATTTGTAGTTGAATATTGTCACAACCAGAATTTTCTTTTTCACGTTGCTCTTCGGAAATCTTTTAAAAGTTTTTTGGTTATAAGTCGTCTGCTTCACAATGTAAGTTATCTCTTCATTTTTGTCCTCCAAAACAAGAATTGTGGGTTTGAATGTTCCTTTGCTTGTAGGTATTGTTGTTTCAAAACCTCTATCTCCATTATCACTTGATTCCTCTCCATTATTTTCTATATCAACTCTTTGCTCATAGACATTTCTCCAACAACTTGGTCCTACAAAATTAGATGCAAATTGTGTTTTTTCTTGTTATTTAAATATTGCTTTGCTAGTAAACTTTCCCGTATCAAGTTTGAACCAAGCCTTATGCAACTTTACAAACCTTTCAATTTTACGTTGATTTCATTATTCACTTACACGTTCATTGTTTTTCCCAAAGCACTTCTTCCATAGGTAATGTTGTTGCTTGATTTTCTTCAACTCCACTAACTTTTTAGGGCTCCGTAAAATAACCAAAGGCCATATCGGCCATAATTCATTTAATGGATTTTTTAATATCCTAGTGATAACCTCTATGTTTTTCCTTGTGGTGGGTTTAGGTTAGATGGTTGCAAGTAACCTTCTTTATGGCCTTTCTCTGTTAGGGCATAGTTGATAGGATATAATGATTTTTTTTAAAAATCTAGTTTTATAACCACTACTTCTTGCCTTTCTCTCACTACTTCTTGATCTTTCTTTCTTTGTCCAAAAATATTCATCATTTACAATTTTAGGTATGGAATCTGTCCATGGTAGTCTTTTAGGTTTGGGTATAAGTTTAGATACTTTTTTTAGTACAATAGTTGATGTTCTACCCCGATGGTACCTATTAAGGTAACTTTCGACATGGACATTGGCCACCATAATGTTGATTGCCACATTTTTAGAATGATATTCTTTTAATTTATTGATGTTTATTTTCTCTACCTCATCATCACCTATAATAACTAATTTGACAATGTTATTACTAAAAAAAATTCGCACTTTATAGACGCCCTTCCTGACGCACTCCCAAATTCTTTGATAGATTCAATTACGAGTCTGAAGGTGAAAATAATGGAAGGATAAGGAGTTGAAGTGCGCTCCTTGACTTGTACCACTTTGGGGGTAGAAAGGCGTGTTGGAGCTTCAGGATGGGGATTAGGACAAGTGACAAGCAGGTCAATTATTCACATGAACCTGCACAAACCAAACAACAAGTTGTTAGTGCATAGTTAGAGCACTTTTGGTGCACGAATGAACCATGGGCAAACATGAACTCACAAAACTCACCATGGCCTAGATTTAGGGGAAGCCACCACCTTCCCCCTTATAGTATTCTCTATGCCTGGCCATGGGGCTTGCACCCAAATGTCATTTTCTCCCAGGACTCCCAAGTTGGGAGTTTCAAAATTCTCGAAATTCTCGAAATTGGGACTTCTGCGACTTTGGAAGCCCATAATGTTTCTTGTAAACCTTTGATTGAAGTGAAGTCTAAAACAAAGTTATAGCCCTTGTCAAAAGATTTCCAATGATATATGATAGGTCACCTTCACACAAGTAAATTAGGGTGATTCTTGATTTTTAGTGGTTGGGAGTCAAATTGGCAATTTGATTCTCAGCCTTTCTTTTGGCCATAATTTATGTTTCAAGTACCCAAATGGGTCATGCAAGCCTATTTTAAATATCTACGTTTCAAGAGCTTTTCAATGGTATAAGGAACTTTTTAAATCAATGAGTTTTGACCCTTAAAATTTCCCTCTGAAAATTTGGGAGTCCATCAGGAATCAAACTCTCAAAGTAGGAACCCACTTGAGAGTGTGTGGGTTCATTCCTTCACACTTTCCCACACTCTTGGGAACATGAAATGTGACTCCCGGGCTTCACTCTAGGCCCGCATCTTTGCAAGCCTTTACCTTGGTCGCAAACCCAAAGCTAGGTTTGTAACACTTCTAAGGTGGTTAAAATTTATCTTGCTTAATTTTAGTTGATTTAAGCATCCATAGGACTAAATCACCTCATAAATGTTTTTGAGTTTCCCTTTTTCATCCCAATTTTCCTTTCGTAATAAATGTATATGATTGATGTTTTCATCATGCCAACAATCCTCATCCAATTGAATGAGATCTTCTATTCTTACATGGAGTGGCCTGATTAAGGTCTTTTGTGGGTACATCTTTGATTCTTTTAGTAAGGACCGTAAATTCAACTGGCATAATGGGTTGAGTGCCATAAACCAACTCAAAAGGTGTAAATTGTGTAGTCATTATATATGTTGTTCGATATGCCCATAATGTTGTAAAGAGCATAACATTTTAGTCATTGTGAATAACATTAACTAGTTTGGCCAAAATCTTTCCCAAAGTTTCATTAGTCAATTCATCTTGACCATTTTCTTGGGGATAGTAGGTTGTTGACTTGTGATGTACAATCATGAATTTCACCATTAATATTTCAATAGTTTTGTTAATAAAATGGCTTCTTTGATCATTAATAAAGTGGGTGGGACACCCAAACCTAGTTATGATGTTTTCATAAATGAACTTAATGGTGTTTTTTGCCATGTAATCCCTAAGTGCCTTAGCCTCCACCCACTTAGTCATGTAGTTAGTGGTTACAATAATATATTGATTACCAATAGTCTTACTTGTGGGTTTGATAGGTCCCATAAAGTTCAAACCCCACTTCATAAAAGGTTCATATGCCATAATTGGTTTAAGTGGTACCACATAGGTTTTAGTCATTGATAGATGTCACACCTTTGACACAAGTTGGCAACATCTTTATGAATAGTCAACCACTAGTAGCATGTTGACATAATTTTTTTCACTATTGTGTTGTTGCTATAGTGACCTCCAGCCGGTCCTTCATGGATATCTTCCAAAACTTTAGAGGCTTCAATGGGTGTTAAACATTGCCTCAACATTCCATTAGGTCTTAATTTGTGCAAATGGCCATCACATAATGTATATGACCTTGTTTTAATCACCAATCGACTCTGTTCTTCTTTGGGCATATTGTTGTTGAAATAACCCTTCTTGAGATAATCAATTATTTGTTCATTGGCATACCAATCAATTTCTATGCCAAATAGTTGGGCATCAGGTAATTGATCTTCAACTCTAATGGCTAGTTCTCCATGATTAATTATGGATAATTGGTCAAGTAAGAAATGCACTTGTCTTGGTTTGAATATTATTTTAGAATCAAATTCTTGTAGTAGTAATAGCCATCTAGCAATTTGACCAATGACTATTGGTTTGATGACCAAATATAATAAACTTGGTGGTCCATGAAAAATATGAAGCTATTTCCTAAAATATAATGCTTGAATTTCTTCACATCATAAATCATTGTTAATGTTTCTTTTTCAATAGTTGTATAAAGTTTTTTGCACTATTCATTAATCTATTAACATAATAAATTGGTTTTATCAATAGTCTTATCTAGATTTTGATTTAACATGGCTCCAAGTGCAAAATTCAATGCATCGGTATGCACATGGAATTCTAACTTCCAATCTAATATAATAAGTACAAGTAAGCATGTCATGGATGCCTTCATCAATTCCTAAAACTTGCCACATACTTCTGTCCATATAAATTCTTCATTCTTCTTTAGTAATTTGCACATTGGTGTTGCCTTACTTGCAAAATCTTGGAAATGATGTTAATAAAAGCCAACCGCTCCTAGGAATTGTTCGTAGGTGTTGGCATAGTAGTAATTGTTGTAATCTTTTGTGGATCTACCAGCAAACCATCATGACACATTATGTGTCAATATTCCCAAATTTACACAAAATGAACATTTTTTAAGGTTAAGGCTAATGCCATTTAGCCTACATTCTTCTAAACATTTTTGTAATTGTTCCAAATGAAATTTCTTATTTCCATATACACTAAAATCATCTAAAAATACTTGCATAAATTTGTTTAGATATGGTTTAAACATTTTTGTTACTACTTTTTAAAAAGTAGCAGCGATGTTACACAACCCAAAAGGCATAACATTGTAGGCATAAGCACCCCATTTTAAAATGAATGTCCTTTGTTTGTTTTCTTTCGCCATTTTAACTTGGTTATAACCACTGTAACCTCCATAAAGGAATACATTTCATGTCCAACTATTGAATTTAAAACTGAATCCAAAAAGGGTAATGGAAATGGATCCTTTTTTGTTTGAACATTTAATTTATGATAATCCACACATATTCATAATTTCCCATTTTTCTTTGGTACTATTACCAAAGGAAACAACCATTGTGTAGTTTCAATGGGATAGATAAATCCAGTATCAAATAACTTATCAAAATCTTCTCCTACTTTTGATGCATAATTCAAATTCATTTTATATTGTTTTTACTTAATTAATTGGGCATCCGCCACTAATTCAATTTTGTGTTGACAAATTTCCCTAGGTATTCCCTTCAAATCGTTATAACTTTAGACAAAAACATGACGGTAATTAATCAATAACTCTTTAATTTGTGCTTGAAAAGATGTTGGTAAGATTGCATTAATGAGTACCTCCTTAGGATCCCCTTCATTTTTAAAGTTTAATTTCATCAAAAGCTCCTTAGTTGTGATTGTCCATCTTGCAATCTTCTGATCTTTAACTATCACATCAGCAACTTCATCTATTATCAAAACTTCTCCAGGTTGATGTTTATAAAAATAAACTACATATTTTTGTTTTTCTTTTGGTTAAAGCATACCATAGTCAATTTCTTTCAAAAAATATAACTCTCTAGTGCCACTTTTCTTATAGGCCACAATTCAAACACTAGATTATAAAGTTACTCCTCTTCATTCGACAATCCCTCTTCCCAATCATAACCATCATCAACATATTTTGGTCTTTTTGATGGTTTTAAAAGAATCTTTTTAATTGTACTCATTGCCATTATCCTTTCTCCTGCAATGATGGTAAGGGTACTATCACCCCAATTATGATTTACCTTTGCTTGTTTCAACCAAGGTCTTCCCAAAAACATTGAATAAATTTCCGTTTCATTCCCCATATTTAACACTATAACAGAAATTTTGTATTCACATCCAGCCAAATTGATTTTCAAGTTCCTTATTAACCCAATGGGCTGCACTTTTCTTTGGTCAGCCATCCTGACTACAAAAAGACTTGGCTTGGGTTTCTCAACCCAAGTTTCTTCCTCAAACTTTCAAAGATAATATTTGCATTGGATCTGCCATCCAATAATATATCTCTCATTCCAAATTTCCCTATATGAACTTGAACAACTAGTATGGTTTCATCAAAATCTTCTACTTTAATTGTTGTGACTTTATAGACATTAGTAATCTGGACTTCTCCCATTTTCAACAATGACTTTGTCATCATCTTTCTTAGTTGAGGACAAATTTCCAATAATTGTCCTAATTTCACCTTTATTTTTGAATTCATCGTGAATTCTTGTAATTTACCACTTCCTTTCTCCATTTGTTCATCATTCATCTTTTGTGGCTACATATTTTGCTTTACCATTGGACTACTTTTTTGACAAGTTGATTCATCCTTGTCCAAGATCATATCCATCTCATCAATTTCATTAGCAATTGGCTTGTCGATATTCACTGTTGACTTGCCACTAACACTTGCCAACTCACTCTTCTTTCAACAAATTCAATTTTTTTAACAACACATCTCTTTGTGTCAACATGTTAACTCCTTTCAGTTCGAAATGTACATCACTTCTTTTAGCTACTTCAACTAACTTCTTATCATCTTTCATCAAATCAACTTGACGTGTTGACTACAATAATCCTTTTCCGTTCAACCTTTTTGGTTGAATAATTGACTTGGCTAGTTCCAAATCAAAGGGAACATCCTTACACATTTTTAGTGGTCTTTCACTTCTTGTATTCTTCATAGTCATTAACTACATGCTCGTGAATCAATTTCTCCTTTTCCCATTTAATTCGTCGTCCTTTAGTGGGACTAACTTCTCTTTTGGGAAGTTTTTCAGTGGGCATATCGGCCTTTAGCATCCTTGCTCTTTGTCCTCTTGTGGTCACACACACATCCATTATTGGCTAGTCCCTTTTGACCATAGTCACATTCATTCCAACTTTCAATTTGGAGTTCTTCTCCTCTTCCTCAATAACTTTCTTCCATACATGATAGTCATTCATGACATGACCTTCCTTTTGACAACAATAACATTTGACACTATTTTGTCAAAATTTAGGGTTTTGATTATATACTTGTTGGTTATATCGATTATTTTGATTTGACTGATTATTATTTTTCCAATTATGACCATTGGGTTTTGCATTATATTGTCAATTATTAAAATGATTTTGATCATTTGGTACATTATAATTTGGCAATTGTTTTTGCACTTGTATAATTGGTATCTTTACTTATATTACATGCACTAGTACAATTTTTCTTGAGGGGCAACTCCCACTCATTGCTTTACTAGGACATTGATATGCATTGCCTTTCACTTCTTATTGCACTAAATCGAGTTATAAAGGCATGTTGAACCTTTGCCCATGTCGTTATTGGATCAACAATTTCATATCTTCCAAACCAATCAACAACTTTCCCCCCCAAGGAATTTGGAAAATATTGTAGTTTGTGGCAATTTGTATTTTTTCCATTAGTTACACATACCTTTGTCAATTGTTGAATGTGTAAATCTAGATTTCCATTATCATGATATTTAAGTTATTATATTTGCAACGCATTTGCAAGGGGGTACCTTCATGATGGCTGGAACATTCATTATCAATAAATAGTAATCAATGGTAATTTCAAAGAAATATCAATCTTGATGCGTTTAGGGCTTTGGAGGAATAATTTGAATAATTCTCTTCCAGAAACTTCATTAGTAGTGTTGCTATTGCTGGCTTCTTCTATTGCATCTTGTTCCAACCATTTTCTTGGTATATGTGGCCATCTTTCTTCCATGAACCAATTAAACATTCTAAAAACATTAATTGTAAACTCTAGAGTTCTCAATGATGCATCAACATTCCTTTCATCACCTTCTTCTTACATTTCGTTTGGTGTTTTAGTTTCGGTAGATTGCTGAATGTCTTCACTGGGTGAACTGGTTTTTTTTTCAACTATCATCTATGCTACCATCACTTCTATTTCTTCCTCTACAAAATCCAGTACCTAATAACTAGTAGAAGGACTAAAAATACTTCTCAACCGCCTCCATTTAGAAGATTTCTCTGCTTGAACAACTATTTCTTTTGTTTCCTCACAATTTTACCTTTTCCATTCCCTTATTATTTTGTTCTTCTACTTCTCTACTTTTATCCATCATAAGTTCCTAAAAATTTCTATTCTCTTACTACTAACATGTTTTCTTTCTTTTTTAAAAATTTTCTTGTATGGATCCGAAATCATCATTATGGATGAAAATTCTTATGACTCAATTTCTTCTGGATAGTACTCCTCATTCCCTTTCAATCTCATTGCATAAAAATCCTAAAAATCTTGGTGTGCATGACAAATTGCATGGTATCCATTTCTTTATTAGAACATTAATATTTGGTTTTGTAAATTCTCTTTTGTCATAAAATTTAATAATGTGATAGGTTGCAACAACTTTTTAAATTTGAATTAACGTCAATAAACACACTATTACTGGTAGCCATCTTTGATATTCTGTTAATTGTGTAGTATTGATTAGTAATGTTTGTAGTTGTATACACCACACTTCTATTCCCCCATGTAGTTTTTTGATTATCAATTCTTGAACATTCTTAGGTAATGTTTAATTGTTTTCAACAAATGTTCCCCATTTATCAAGTTTTGGATTTCTTCTTGGTGTATACAAGTAATTAGAAAATTCCAACCAAATCTATTATGAAATTTTAATATTTCCTTCCCTTCATCAATTGTTA
>Ga0116226_10007166_pt1 | contig 10047 bp, 4 predicted proteins | sample S1TSphfallax_FD_89692 | JGI IMG/M metagenome (GOLD analysis project Ga0116226, IMG submission 89692) | Host-associated microbial communities from peat moss isolated from Minnesota, USA - S1T2_Fa - Sphagnum fallax MG | ecosystem: Host-associated > Plants > Peat moss > Unclassified | place: USA...
CCGTCACCGTGGTTGTCGCGGTGACCGTCTTTCCATTGTTATCCGCGGCAGTCAGGGTGTAGGTCGTCGTCGTCGCAGGGGTGACGCTGACACTGTTCGAGCTGACTGCGGTCAGGTCGGAGGCAAACAGCGTGCGACTTCCGCTGGTGCTGCACAGGCCCTGCGCACCGGCAACCGACCAGACGAGAGATACACTCTGTCCTGCGCTGATCGTTTGTGGCGACGCCGAAAAGCTATTGATCGCAAGCGGCACCAGGTTCGACGGCACCATCGACTTGCAGCCGGTGCCGAACGAGATCAGAGACAGAATGAAAAGTCCCAGAAGTACACGGAAGGATGATGGAAGGATAAGAATAGAAGATTGCGGGCCTTGCTTGAGCCACATGGCTTGCTCCAGATCGATGCGTAAGCGGACAACTTGGGAGATGGACGGTGGCTAGTACTGGAACTTCAGCCCCAGTTGAATCGTGCGCGGCCGGTGAGCCGCGATGGGATGAAGAAATCCGTTACCGGCTTCGCAAGAGGTTGCACCCGCGGAGTAACCGGCAGCTTGCTCTCCGTAGCAACTGATGGTGTTGCTGGGTGTGTTGCCGCGATTCGGGTCAAAGAGGATGAATTGCGTCTGATTGAAGACGTTGAAGGCCTCTGCACGGAACTCGAGATTGCTCTCGCGCCATGTCTTCCAATCCTTGAGAAGCGCAACGTCCGAGTTGTTACGAGTTGGATTATTAAGGTAGTTGCGACCTGCGGACCCTTGCGTCAGGCCGGTAGGAGCTACAAACCGGCAGGGATTTTTGAGCAGTGGGCCAACGGTCAGCGTAGATTTATAGCCGTTCAAGCAGCTGACAGCAGATGGAGCGACGTCGGGATACGAGTCTGCCCCCTGGCCAAGAGCCAGCCCTGCATTATCCAGTACGGAGATCGTGCCACTGGCGCCGTTGATCACGCTGAACGGCGTTCCCGTCTGCACTAGTGTGATTCCGGAGATCGACCAGCCATCCAGCAGGAACTTCGCGTAGCTGGACGCGCCCGGATAGGAAGGCGGCACATCGCTGCTGCCGGGCTCCTGCGGATAGTTGGCAGCCCAGTGCGTGGCATTCCAGAGGAACAGGGCCAGCGGCATGAACGGCACTTTGTAGACATAGCTGACATTCAAGAGCTCGCGCTGATCGAAGTCGGAGCTGGCGCGGTTGGCAGCGAGGTTGTAGGAGTCGACAAACGTGGACGAGAAACGGTCTGATGCGGAATCGATCGAGTGCGAGTAGGTATACGCAAGTCCCAGATCCAGCGGCCCGTGGACGTGATGCAGGGTCATCTGGAACGAGTTATAGTTCGAACTCGCTGCGTTGCGGACGGCTTGTACAGCGCCGACTCCCTTGTCGGGACGGAGAAAGTTCAAGCCGTAGGCGACCGGAGGATTGCTCTTGCTTCCTTGCGTCCCGCTGCATGCCGCGACCAGGGCAGTAAAGGCTGCGGGGTTTGCTCCGTAGGTAAGCGTGGTGTTGGAGTCCGGCAGATAAAAGCTGGCGTTGGGATCGGTGAGATTGTTTGGGTTGATCTGGTTCACCTGGCACAGATGTTGGGTGATCGGCTCATGTAAGCCAAATGGATTGGAAGCGGCAGGCACGGGCGGTAGTTGATTGATCTGTGAGGAGACCGCGAGATGCGTCCCCTTGCTTCCCACGTAAGCCAGACCGAGGACCGTGTCTCTTGCGACTTCCTGCTGAAAGCCGAAGCTCCACTGCTGGACGTAAGGCCATGTGGTCTTGTTCGGGATCGAAACCATGTTGAGCGGCGACTGGATGGTCGAGAATTGGGGCGTTCCAGGGACGCCATAAGCCCCGATCAAGGAGTAGTTGGAAGGGTATTGCTCCGTCTCGCTGAGCACCTGGGGCGGATTGCTCATCAACGATCCAGCGTTTGCCTCGCTGCCGGTGCCATGTTCAAAGAAGATGCCGTAGCCGCCGCGGATCGAAGTCTTGCCGTTTCCAAAGACGTCCCAGGCAGCACCCAGACGCGGAGCCGCGTTGAAGAGGTGCGAGGTCTGGCAACTGTCGGGAACCCCGTTGACTCCGCACTGCACCAGTCCGTTCGTTAGGACCGGATTGATTGTCGCAGTTGGAGCAATCGGAGCAGTGGTGCTCGCGTTCTGCAGGTAGCCATGCAGGGGATTGATCGCTACGCCGCTTGTGGCCGCAAGCGTTGGGTCAAACTTGGCGGGGTCCCAGTTGTAGAGTGTGTTTCCGTTTGGCTTCCAGTTTTCGAAGAGACTGACGCGAAGGCCCGCATTAAGCGTCCATCGAGGAGTGACCTTGAAGGTCTCCTGGACGAATGGCTCGATCGTCCAGTAGGTCACCTTGTAGTTCTCCTGCGCGCTGTCCTGCTGATAGGAGTAGAGGTTCTGGCCGCCGGAGACGTTGCTGTAGGTGGTGCCGGAGTTGTTGTAGAGGAAGTCCGCAAAAGCGTTCCCCGTCGTGTTCAGGGTGCTGACGTTGCGAAAGTTCAGCAGCCCTTGGGTGTCTCCGCTATTCGCGCCATTTGCCGCGCCGGACTCGTTGCGCGAGGCACGGACGAATTGGATACCGAACTGCAGCGTGTGATGGCTGAAGTATTTGCCTACGTTGTCGGTCAAGGTGCCGACAAAGCGCCGGCTGTGCCAGGGCTCGAAGGAGGTGTCGATATTGAAGCCGGTACCGCCATAGGCGCTGTTCGTTCCGCCGATGATGATGCCGGGCACCTTGCCACTCGCATCGGGAAAGAAAGATCCGAACGGGTCAGCGGTGCTGCTAAAAGCCGAGTTGCTCAACGACGTCACACCCGGGCCCGGAATATCCGAAAGAACGACAGCCTGCCGCGTCCCGCCAAAGGAGAAATCGTTTAGCAGGGTGGAAGAGATTGCGGTCGTGACATGCACAACGCCACTGATGCCAGGCCCCAGGAAGCTGGTCTCGATGGAGGGAAAGCTGTTGACGTAGGACGCCCATTGCGGGACCGCCGTGACCGTCTTCCAGTGGTCGTGGACGCCGGTGAGGTAGAGCTTTGTCTTCGACGATAAGGTGAAATCAAGCCGTACAAGATCCTCCCGGTAATCGGTGGGAGGAGATACCGCAGCGACGTAGCACGATCCGATGCTGGAGTTACACCCCGCATCGGCGTTGGCGCGGGGAATGAACCCCTGCTGCAGGTAGGCCTTGGCGTTAGGATCGATATAGAACTGATTGCCTAAAAAGGGCTGCTTATTTCCGATAAAGCCATTGCCCGGGCAATCAGGATTGTCTGGGGTGGAGCAGACATCGGAAAAGTCGGCGATGTTGGTGTAGCTATTTGTGGCAAGGTTATAGCCTCGCTCTGCATCCGACGGAACACCCTGATTGAACTCATACGGCGTCTTCTCCTTGCGGAACTCTTCCGAGATAAAAACATACGCCTTCTTGTTCTGCGGGTGAAAGAGATGCGGAATGATGAGCGGAGCGCCAAACGTGCCGCCGAAGTCCTGACGCCGATAGAGTGGGGCATTACCGGGCGCGTCAAAGTAGTTTCGGTCGTTGAATATTTCATTGCGCAGAAACTCATACGCGTTGCCGTGAATCTGGTCGGTGCCCGACTTCACCTGCACCAGTACCGTTCCGGACGCGCTGCGCCCATACTCCGCGCTGTAGTTCGAGGTGATCGTCTTCAACTCCTGGATGGAGTCGACGCTTGGATAAACCAGCAAGGTAGAGTGGCCGTGGCTCGCTGCGATGTCCGTGTTGAGCACATCGTTTCCATCGACGTTGAAGGTGTTGTACTCGGTACGTCCACCGTTCACGCTGAACTTCGCGCTTCCGACAACACCGACCTTCGCCTCATCCTGGCCGGTCTGGTTGCTGACGCCGGGAGACAGCGTGAGAAGTGACGAGAAGTTACGTCCGTTGAGACCAAAGGAGGTGACCTCCTTCGCCGTCAGCTTGCCGGAGACCTCCGCGCTCTCCGTCTCGACTGACGCGGCGCGATTGGCTTCGACGGTCACCTTTGTGTCGACGCTCAGAGGTGCCAGTGGTACGTCGAGCGAGACGGTCTGCCCTGCAATCAGCACAAAGCTGGGATTGAGGAAGTCATTGAAGCCATCATGGCTGACCGAAACGACATTCGGGCCCGGTCGCAGGCCGGTGATTCTGAACTTGCCATCGGCGTCGGTCAGCGAGGACTGATCTTCAGCGGCGTCATTGTGCACGGTGACGACGGCACCCACGATGACGGCACCGCTTGAATCCCTGACCGTGCCAACAAACACAGCCGTCCCGGCCGGGATCGGATTCGGTGCAACTGGATTCGCCTGGGACGGAAGTTCCTTCGACTGGGTGCCCTGGGCCTCCGCATGCGGTGCCGCGAAGATCAGCATCAATACAGCAACAAACAAGGTGCGCATACGTTCCTCAAAAAATGCAAATTCGAACTGGAGATTCAAGGTTTGGAAGAGGCCGGAGCGCTTGCAACTGCCTTGGCATCGGAGGTGGTTGGAGCCGGTGCGGGCTGCGCTCCCAACGCGTTGTCAAGCCATTCAAAGAGCCTGCCGCCCGCGTTCGCCCGATACATCCCCTGGGAGTTACGAAACGCGATGACTTCGGCATTAGAGGGTGCCGCCGCCTTCAGCTTGTCCAAGACCTCTGTCGGTTCGCCCTGGTCTCCTTGAAACTGGATGCGCAGCTTGCGCGACTTGAGTTCAGGCAGATAGTGAAGCGGCTCCAGGGGCTCGAGTGCCTTTTCGAATTCAGGCTTCAATAAAGCAGGCCGTATAGACGATGGAACATTCTGCGCGGAGGCTAGCCATACCGGCCAATCACCCCATGGATCAAGAAGATCGAGGGATTTAATCCTGGGATCGGCTGCCGCGGCAAGAATTGCGATCGTCGCTCCCGATCCCTGACCGAAGACGCCGATGCGGCTCAAATCCAGATCCTTACGAGTTGCAAGAGCATCAAGCACCATCTGGAGATCGTGCGTACTCTCTGCGATGGCCTCGGGCATCTTCGTAAGAAAGTTCTCGGCTACAGGCTTCATCTCGCCGCGATGGCCCGTGAACGCCGAGACGAATCCGATCACGGCCACGCCTCCATGCGTGGTGCGCTGGCACCAGGAATCGTCTTTGAATCGGGAGGTCTCGGACGGGAAGCCGTATAGATAGATCGCCACAGGCGGGTTCTTCACGCCGACTGGCAGGATGACATAAAGGTCGATGGGATCGTTTGGCCGCCAGCGAACCTGGTACAGCTCACGAGTGAACTCGGGCTTCTTCTCGATGCTGCCCAGTAGCGCCGGAACAGCTTTCAATTCGCTGCCTTTCAGCGTGATCTCTGAAAAGCTTTCTCTGGCGCGGGCCAGGGTGAGCCCCTTGCCGTCGGCGTCTGGAACCATCTCCGGGATATTCAGTACCGATGGTGTGGCTGGATTCGCAGTCACAACAGAAGACGGTGAAGCTGCGTTCGGTGTTGGCGCCGATTGCGAGATCTGACCGCTTCCTTTAGAAGCGTTTAGAGCGAAGACAACGATGGGAATAGCCCGGAATAGCAGTTTCGAATAGTGCATAGAAGCCTCTGAAGACGCAAGAAGATCTCCGTCTCCGCGAAGATCGCGGAGACGGAGCAAAGCAAAGGAGCAGTGCAGCAAAACAGCGTGCTACTGGAGAACGCCGGTCTGCTGGTTGTTGGTGTCGTTGAGGAAGTCAAGCTCGGACTGGATGGTGAAGACCGCGCCGCCCATATCTCCGCCCGTCTCAGGCACCTGGTACTTGATGCCGTTGTTGGGACCGTAAGCTACGCCGCTGTCGCGAACGACCTGGGCATAGTGCGAGTGGAACGTCTGGAGGAACGCCGCCGGGACGAAGTCCTGGATGACGCCGGTGGTCGGGTGAGAAGCGTTCTGCGCGTAAACAACCATCGCGGTCGCAATGTTGCTGCTAACGGTCTGGTCGTAGATCAGGCGGTACTTGCTCCAGATCGGGTAGGTACCGTTGATGATGTTGGTGAAGGGAACGCCCGTGCAAGACGTAGCCACACCACCGGAGGTGGCGCAGGTCGGGAACACGCCAACACCGTTGCTGTTAGCCGACGGGCCGGAGAAGAGCGGGTCTACGCCGTCAACCGTCAGGTACTTCACATTGGCCTTGCCCTGGAAGGTGCCGAAGCCCCAGAAGGCGTAACCGATCGCATCAGCAGTTCCATTGACAGCAGTGACCATTTCGCCGGTCCCAACCGCGCGAGCGCGCGTGGAACCGTTCGAAGCGATGTGATACAGGGGGTTGCCGCTCTCAACCGTGCAAGGAGTGGTGGTGCAGGAGGTGTTGGAGGCGTTTACCCCCGTTTCCTGACCGAGCACAACGTTCGGAGCGTAGTCGTCGCCATCGATCTCGCGAGCCATTGGGATCGAGAACTCCATCGTGTTGTAGGTTCCGGACAGTGGCTCACGAAGGAAGACGTGAATCGGCTGGTCGGTTTCGCCTGCGAGGTTGTAGTTGTTGTAGGAGGTGCTGGAAGTGTTGTACGTCGCGCCGTAGCCGAGGTCGCGTACGTGCGTGATGTTGCCTTCGAGAGCCTTCGAGAGAACGAAGCGGTTGACGTTGGTGTAGTTGCCGTCGCCGAGGTGGCCGGAGCCGGTCTGGCTGACGTTAGCAAACACAACTACGGGAGCCGCGCCGATGGCAACTTCAGCGTAGCCGCGAACGGCGTTGCCGGAGTTGATCGGGTCGACGTCGCCTGGATCGATGGCGAAGTCAACTGGGTTGGCGGTCGTCGAGGACTGCGAGCTCTTGATCGGTGTTCCGATCGGGAAAGGGCCGTAGCCAACGCCCGTGATGCCGCGGCCAGTGACTTGGGTCCCGGCTGCAGTCAACACACGCATGCTGGCAAACTTCGCATCTTCCGGACGGATGTCGGTGTTTGCTGCGTTGATCTTCACGTTCGCGTTGATCCAGGCCAGAACCGTGGACGGGAGCGCAACGTCGTTACCAATGAGAGGGATGAGGTTCGCGCCAGCGGTACCCGCAAGCGAGGTGTTCAACGAGAGAGAGGCACGAGCTTCATACGCACGTACACCAACGATCGAGTCCACCGAAGCGTAGATGCAGATGACGCCCTGACCGGCTACGCCGTTCTGGAAGTTGTTGTCCCAGGCGATCCAGACGTTTGCTGGCTCAGGAAGGATGCTGGAACTGCGCGGATCGACGATCGTGATCGGTGCGGTGGAAGCGCTCTTCTTGCTCCAGTGGTTGGTGCCGCACAGAGGGCCACTGGCCGGAGGAACCGTGTAGGAACCAGCGATTCCGAAGGTGTTGAATTGCGCCGACGAGCCGGCGGTGAAGAAGGTTTCTGCAGGGACAAACGACGTCGACTGCGCCTGGGCGTTGAACCCGCATGTCATTGCCGCGAAGAGCGACGATGCTGCGAGGAAAATCTTTGACTTCGTCATCACAGTACTCCTGAAGGCCGGAGTCAGTCCGGTGGCTTCGACCTGGTTGTGTTGTTAGATAATGAGAAGCGGATGTGTACATTCGCTTCCGAAGTCGCAAATCCATGCGCGCCGTCATTCTGTCTAGGAGCGAATGCGCTGCTGGGTTGCTTGCTGTTCCTGGGCGCGTGTGCACATCCACCCAAGCCTGACGGAGAGCCGGAATAGTCTCGGCCGTCCAAAATTGCGAGCTATAAAACCTGCGCTCTATTGTTCCTGCTTCGCCTACTACAAATAGAAGAACCTGCGTCTACTACCTCGTGACCCGGTTCCCTGAGCCGTCGTCCTGCGGAGCGATCATGTCAGCGTTTTCCGCTACGACCGAATAAAGAAGACCACCATACGCATCGAATCCGTTCAGGATCTTTGCCTTGTAAGGGCTGGTCCAGTAGTAGTGCCGATCACGAAACTCAATGAGTTCAGGTTGAGTATCGAAGGCCATCCCGATCAACGCGCGTTCCAGATGGGCTAGATCCGGATTGACAAAGGCCAGTTCGCCCCAAGCCAGAACTTCGCCCGGCATAAGACATAGCCGCTTCGGGTTTCGCATATCGCAGAACGCAGAAGGTGGATTCCCAACACCGTCCCCGTTGTAGTTCACCCGGAACCAACCATCCGTCCCATCGAAGTAGTTGCTGAAAAGAGGTTTGGTAAAGTCTCCGTTGAAGACCTTATAGACATACTGATTTACAACCAGTTGAAGATCACTAAATTGTGGAAACGAAGTGTTTAGCGCCTTACGATTTTCATAAAGGGCACGTAGACAGATCGCGAGCCGGTAGATGTGGCTCGAATCCCAACTAACCTTTGGCAGACCACGCCGATCGGCAGGGGAGGGAAATGCAGCCCCGTCCACCGCGCTGTAGAGCATGTCCGCATCGGTTGCATCGTCGCCATCGAAGTAGGTTGCGCTTCCAACGACCCGCCCTGCGAAGTCCTTCGTCTGTGGCTTAAGCGTTCGTTCGCTCTGCAGGAATCGAACTCCAGTGCTGATGGCTCTTTGTAACTTGGCTACTTCAGCGTCTTCCAATGGAACTAACTCACGATCGTTGGCGTGCGCACCTAAGAGCTCTGCGGCGGTCGACAGCCACCAAAGGTCTATGTCCGATACCGCCGACTCCCACGGCACCCGCCCTTTCTTACCCGCCATCGCTTGTTCCCAGTGCGCAACGCGGCCAACCGCTGACTCTCCTCCCAACGGAGCCATCTTCTGCTGGAAGAGATGCCGATTCAGTTGGTCCTTATAGAGAAATCTGGCGTACTGCGATGCGAAGTCCACCATCGCTGGGGTTCGTTCCACAAGCGGCAACGTGGTGACCAATCGCACCAGTAGTGCAGCCGGATGAAGCCACTGCGAGTTGAAGAGCTCTCCTTCACCTGCTTCGTCGCCGAAGGTCGCGCTGAAGGTTCTGGCATCTCCATCGGTGGTGGTAAGTCGAGCCTTGGTCTCTGCAGTCACCCTTGGCCGGTGGAGCAGATCGCGAACCGTCTCGGTCTGCTGCAGCATGATCAGGTAATACTTGGCGATCTCATCGAGCGTCACCAAATCATGACATGCGCGCGCACCCGCGATTGCGGGCCGCAATCCCAACTCGGCGTTATAGAGCGCTTCTCCGGGCAGAAACGTATGAGGCTTGATCGTCCAATGGTCTCCATCCCACCGCAAGCCGGATAGCGCCGTGCCAACCGTGAATCGACCCTCTGCCTCCCACGTGCGCCGCAGAATGCCGCAGTTGAGTTGTCTATTGACTAGAGGCGTCACCGCAAGACGAAGCCTCTCGTTAAGAACGACGCCATCCAGCCGCACATAGTAAGGAACCCCGGGAATCAAGCCGGCAACGTTGGCGTCAACTTCAAACTGTGCGGAACGAAACGTCTTCGCCAAGACAGGGGTTTGAAACTTCGGGGCATCGTCAATCTCGATCCGGTGCGATCCGCGCTTTCCAGCATCGAAACGCACCGTATTCGAGTTTGGTGCTTGCGACATCGTCTGGCCGCTCCCAGAGGCCGCCTGAGACAGTACCAGCGCAGTGAAGAACAGGCCCTTCCATCGAGTAAGAATTAGCATTTTTCCTGGCGACTACTGACTGGTTCCCTTTGCAACGCAAAGGAAGGCTAGGACGCTCTCGCGAGGACCTTGGTAGGAGGGTTGTTGGTCGTGTATGCGGGTATCCATTCGTACTCTGGAACGATCTGCTGAACCTTGATACGAATCTCCTCAGCGCTCTCTGAAGGCATGATGGAACGGAGATCCAGCAACTGACGCCGCAGCCAAGTCCATGGAGGCAACTCGCCCTGCGCACGCGTTACTTTCGCGATCGAGGTTGGGGACTGCACTTCGTTGTCATAGAAGAGTTCTTCGTGAAGCTTCTCGCCGGGACGCATGCCCGTATAGACGATCTGCACGTCCGTGTCCCGTTTGCCCATGATGCGAGCGAGCGTCATCGCCAGGTCCACGATGCGTATCGGCTTGCCCATATCGAGCACCATCACATCGCCGTGTTTGCCGACCGTGAAGGCCTGCAGCACCAGCGCCGACGCTTCCGGAATCGTCATGAAGTAGCG
>Ga0116226_10007167_pt1 | contig 10047 bp, 5 predicted proteins | sample S1TSphfallax_FD_89692 | JGI IMG/M metagenome (GOLD analysis project Ga0116226, IMG submission 89692) | Host-associated microbial communities from peat moss isolated from Minnesota, USA - S1T2_Fa - Sphagnum fallax MG | ecosystem: Host-associated > Plants > Peat moss > Unclassified | place: USA...
ACTTCGTGGTGAAGACGAAGACGATGGCGGGGTTCGACGCGCCGTATGTTCCGGGATGGGACTGCCACGGGCTGCCGATCGAGATCAAGGTGGACGAGCAGCTTGGCCGCAAGAAGCTGGAGATGGAGCCGGTGGCCGTGCGCCGCGCCTGCCGCGAGTACGCGCAGAAGTATGTGGACCTGCAGCGCAGCCAGTTCGAGCGGCTGGGCGTATTCGGGAGCTGGGACGATCCGTATCTGACGATGTCCTTCGGATACGAGGCGGGGATCGTCGAGACGTTTTACAGGTTCTTCGAGCAGGGGTTCGTCTACAAGGGGCTGAAGCCGGTGTACTGGTGCATCCACGACCGGACGGCGCTGGCGGAGGCTGAGGTCGAGTACGAGACGCATACCAGCCCGAGCGTCTATGTTCGGTATAAGTTGACGAGCGATGCGGCGGCGATCCATGAGTCGCTGGCAGGCAAAGATGTGTATGCGGTGATCTGGACGACCACGCCGTGGACGCTTCCGGCGTCGCAGGCGATCGCGTTCAACCCAGGGATGGAGTATGTCGCGCTCGATACGGCGGAGGGGACGTACATCGTGGCGCAGGCGCTGCTCTCGGAGGTGATCGTCCACTGCCGGCTGATGAGCGGAAGGAACGCGGCGGAGCCGGCTTCGCAGGCGGACATCGTCGCGGCGTTTACGGGCAACCACCTGGAGCGCGCGACGTTCCAGCATCCGTTTCTCGACCGTGAAATTCTGGGCGTGCTTGCGGCTTACGTCACCGCCGAACAAGGCACGGGGGCGGTGCATACCGCTCCGGCGCATGGTGTGGACGACTTCCACACGGGCAAGCGGTACGACCTGCCGGAGTTGCAGTATGTGGACAACGCCGGACGCCAGCGCAACACGGACGGGATGCCGTATGAGGACCTGACGGTCTTCCAGTCGAACGCGCCGATCATCGAGCTGCTGCGCGAGCGCGGCGCGCTGCTCTCCGCGACGAGCTTCGAGCACTCCTACCCGCACTGCTGGCGATGCCACAAGCCGGTGATCGTGCGGGCGACCGAGCAGTGGTTCATCGGCATGGAGACGAAGATGCTGGAGCCGGAGAGCGCGCTGGGCGGCATGTTGACGACCTTCCGCGAGCGCGCAATCGAGGAGATCCGCAAGGTGAGGTGGGACCCGGCGTGGGGCGAGGAGCGCATCTCGAACATGATCGCGACGCGGCCGGACTGGTGCATCTCGCGGCAGCGGATCTGGGGTGTGCCCATCGCTGTCTTCCTTTGCGACAAGTGCGGCAAGCCGCTGAACAGCTATAAGGTCAATCAGATCGTCGTCGGTCTCTTTCGCGAGCATGGCGCGGACATCTGGTACACGAAGGACGCGGCGGAGATTCTGCCGGCGGGGACGAGGTGCGGGTGCGGCCACGCGGAGTTCCGCAAGGAGATGGACATCCTCGATGTGTGGTTTGAGTCCGGAGCAAGCTGGCACGCGGTGCTGGAGTCCGAGCCGGAGCTAGCGTTTCCCGCCGACCTCTACACGGAGGGCGGCGACCAGCACCGCGGGTGGTTCCACTCCTCGCTGCTGACGTCGGTGGCGCTGCGCGGACGCGCACCGTACCGGATGGTCGCGACCTCGGGATGGACGCTGGACGAACAGGGAAGGCCGTTCTCGAAGTCGCTCGGCAATGGGGTCGATCCGGTGGATGTGGCGAAGCGGCTCGGCGGCGAGGTGGTCCGGCTGTGGGTCGCGTCGGTGGACTTCCGCGAGGATGTGGCGGCAAGCGAGAACCTGATGCAGCGCGTGAGCGACAACTACCGCAAGCTGCGGAACACGCTGCGGTTTCTGCTGGGCAATCTGCATGACTTTACCCCGGCGACGGATGCGGTGACGGACTTTGCGAAGCTCGAACCTTTAGATCAGTACATCCTGGCTCGGCTGGCCGGACTGGATAAGAAGATTCGCGCGGCGTACGAGGCCTTCGAATTTCACCGGGCGTATCACGCGCTGAACGAGTTTGTGAACACGGACCTGAGCGCGCTGTATCTCGATGTGCTGAAGGACCGGCTCTATACCTTTGCGCCGAACCATCCCGCGCGGCGCAGCGCGCAGACGGCGCTGTGGCACATCGCTGAGGCGCTGACCCGGCTGATCGCGCCGATTTTGAGTTTTACCGCGGATGAGGCGTGGGCATTGTTGCCCAAGGTGGAGGGCAGAGAGGCGAGTGTGCATCTGGCGCTGTTTTCGCAGATGACCGAGATCGTGCCTGGGGATTTGCGACAGATCGAAGAGGATTGGGGGCGCTTGCTCGCACTTCGCGCCGAGGTTCTTGCGCAGCTGGAGCTTCTGCGCGCAGAGAAGGTGATCGGCAAGTCATTGGAGGCGGTTGTAACTCTCTTCGTCGTCGAACCTTCCGATGGCGATGGGATCCTCAAGAGCTATGCTTCGGCGCTGCCGGAACTCTTCAACGTTTCGGAGGTGGACTTCCTCTCCGTTCATACAAACGACACCGATTACGCCTCAAGTATGGAAGTGCGGCGATCCCAGCAGCCCAAGTGCGAGCGCTGCTGGCGCTACGTCTCCGACGTGGGCAGCGAATCAAGCTACCCCACCGTATGCCTCCGCTGCGCCGAAGCCCTCGCTGCCATCCACTTTCCGCCCTACTCCGCTGAGGAGGGCGCAGCCTAAGTGACCGCCAACACCATTCCCTTCCCCGTGCGGCGCCGGGTACGCGACTACCGGCTTCCGCTCTTCCTGCTCAGCTTCCTGGTGGTCGTCGCGGACCGCGTGACCAAGCTGTGGATCGTCCATCACATCCGCAACGGCGGGGCGATCACCATCATTCCGCACGTCTTCCGCCTGACGCATGTGCTGAACAGCGGCGCGGCCTTCAGCATCTTCGCGGACTCGGTCTCGCCGGGCGCGGTGCGGACCGGGCTGATCGTCTTCTCGATCATTGCCGTGCTGATCGTGCTGGGAATGCTGGTCAAGACAGGCCGGTATCTGAACGTCAGCACCGTCGCGCTTGCGCTCATCCTCGGCGGTGCGATTGGGAATCTCTACGACCGGGCGAGGCTCTACTACGTCGTGGACTTTCTTGAGGTCACGATCTTCCACTACCACTGGCCGGACTTCAACGTGGCCGACAGTTGCATCGTGATCGGCGCATGCCTGCTGCTGCTTGAGATCTTCCGCCCACAGGGGAGCAACGATTAGTGTGGTGTCTTGGAAGTTCGTCACATGATTTGAGACCCCGAACCGCAGATCCTTCGGCTCCGTTTGGCGCAAAATCGCGCCGAACTTCGCTCAGGATGACACTTCCATTTCAGGATGACACTTCCATTCTTGACGAGCTTTACAGACAGGACACTCGGCCCTGAGGATGAACGACCAGATCACAATTCGCGGCGCGCGCACCCATAACCTGAAGGGCATCGACGTCGATATTCCGCACAACAAGCTGACCGTCGTCTCGGGCGTGTCGGGGTCGGGCAAGTCGTCGCTGGCCTTCGATACGGTCTACGCGGAAGGCCAGCGGCGGTATGTAGAGTCGCTCTCGGCCTATGCGCGGCAGTTTCTGGAGCGGATCGAGAAGCCGGACGTAGACCACATGGACGGCCTCGCCCCGGCCATCGCCATCAAGCAGAAGAACCAGACGCGGAACCCGCGTTCCACCGTCGCCACCGCCACCGAGATCTACGACTACCTGCGGCTGCTGTACGCGCGCTGCGGCACGGTGACCTGCCTGCACTGCGGTGGGATCGTGAAGCGCGACTCGGTGGATGAGATTGTGGAGGCGCTCTTCTCGCTGCCCGAAGGGACGCGGGCGTACTCGCTGTTTCCCATCGAGCGGGCGGAGGTGAAGATCGAAGCGCTGCGGGGGTCGAGTGTCGAGGGGAACGAAGAGCCGGCGCCGGTCAAGCAGACCAAGCGAGCCAGCAAGTCAGCGAAGAGCGCGGCGGTTCCTGTGGGTCCTGTTGCGGTAGAGATTACAGACGCATTGAAGGACAGGCTGACGGAGCTGCGGCGGCGCGGGTATAACCGGCTCTACCAGGATGGAAAGATCGTCGAGTTTTCGACGCCGGAGTCGCTGCTGGAGCTGGACTTTGCGCGACCGATCTTTGTGCTGATCGACCGGCTGGCGATTGGGCCGGAGGTGCGGGCACGGATCGTGGACGCCATCGAGACGGGCTATCGTGAGTCCGGAGAAGTTCGATTCCAGACGGTGCCGCGCGATGAGGGACCCGCGAAAGAGCTGCGGTTTTCAGCCGCGTTCGAGTGTACGGCCTGCCACCGGGCTTATCGCGAGCCCGAGCCAAGGCTGTTCTCGTTCAACAATCCCTTCGGCGCTTGCCCGCGCTGCCAGGGATTTGGCAATACCATCGACTTCGACCCGAACCTGATCATTCCGGACAAGTCGAAGACGCTCGACGAGGGTGCGGTCGCGCCGTGGACCACGACGAAGTACCGCGCGCACCATGGCGAGATGAAGCGCGCCGCGGCCGCCGCGGGGGTCCCGATCAATGTTCCGTGGTACGACCTGACGCCCGAGCAGCAGGCGTTTATCGAAGACGGCAAGGGATCGTTTCCCGGCATTCGCGGCTTCTTCGCGGAGCTTGACCGCAAGAAGTACAAGCTGCATGTGCGGGTCTTCCTGTCGAAGTATCGCGGATACGCAAGCTGCCCGGACTGCAAGGGCCAGCGGCTGCGGGCGGAGGCCCGGGCAGTTCTCATCAACAACCGGAACATCTGCGAGGTCTCCGCGCTAACGATTACGGCGGCGCGGGAGTTCTTCGACAACCTGCAACTCTCGCCCGCGCAGACGGAGATCGCTGGGAAGATCCTCGAAGAGGTGCGGCAGCGCATCGGCTTCCTGCATCAGGTGGGGCTGGACTATCTGACGCTCGACCGGCTGAGTTCGACGCTGTCTGGCGGCGAGTCGCAGCGGATTCAGCTTGCGACGAGCCTGGGTTCGAGGCTCGTCGGCGCTCTCTATGTGCTCGATGAGCCGAGCATCGGGCTACATACGCGGGACACGGCGAAGCTGATCCGCATCATGGAGGAGCTGCGCGACCTTGGCAACACGATCCTTGTGGTGGAGCACGATCCGGACGTGATCCGCGCGGCGGATTACCTGCTGGACCTCGGGCCGGGCGCGGGCGAGCTCGGTGGGCAGTTGCTGGCGGCGGGAACGGTGGCCGAGGTGACCCGGAACCCGAACTCGATTACGGGCAAGTATCTATCGGGGAGGCTGACGATCCCGGTGCCGAAGCATCGGCGCGAGCCCGGCCGCGAGCATCTGAAGCTCACGGGCGCGCGCATCCACAATCTGAAGGGCGTCGATCTGAACATCCCGCTCGGCCTGCTGTGCTGCGTGACGGGCGTCTCGGGGTCGGGAAAGTCGACGATTGTGCACCAGGTACTGTATCGCGCATTGATGCAGGCGCTGGGGCAGACGGAAGGCTCCGACCCCGCGCATCTGTATCGCGGGCTTTCGGGGACGCAGCATCTGAACGATGTGGTGCTGGTGGACCAGTCGCCGATCGGGCGGACGCCGCGGTCGAACCCTGTGACGTATATCAAGGCCTTCGACGCCATCCGCGAGCTCTTCGCCTCGCAGCCGGACGCGCGGCGAAAGAACCTTTCCGCGGGGAGTTTTTCATTCAATGTGCCGGGCGGGCGGTGCGATGTCTGCGAGGGCGACGGCACAGTGACCGTTGAGATGCAGTTCCTCGCCGATATCGAGCTGCCGTGCGAGGAGTGCAACGGCACGCGGTACAAGAACGCGATCCTCGACGTGAAGTACCGCAACAAGAACATCCACGACGTGCTGAATATGACGGTAAAGGAGGCGCTGGTCTACTTCGCGGCAACGCCGAAGATCGCCGACAAGCTGTATGTTCTGGACGAGGTCGGGCTGGGGTATGTGCGGCTGGGACAGTCGGCGACGACGCTCTCGGGCGGCGAGGCGCAGCGGGTGAAGCTGGCGTCGCACCTGGCCACGGCGCGGTCGATTACGAACCGCGCGGCAACAAATGAGACGGCAGCGAAGGCGCGCAGCCGGACGCTTTACATTCTGGACGAACCGACGACGGGGCTGCACTTCGACGATGTGGCGAAGCTGCTGGCGGCGTTCCGCAAGCTGATCGACGGCGGCGGGTCGCTGCTGGTGATCGAGCACAATCTGGATGTGATCAAGAGCGCGGACTGGGTGATCGACATGGGCCCGGAGGGCGGTTCGGGCGGCGGGAGGATCGTGGCGGAGGGGACGCCCGAGGAGATCGTGGCCAACCCGGCGAGCCACACCGGGCACTGGCTCGCGCCCGTGCTGGGGACGGTGGGGCAGGCGGCGGAAGAGGTTCCGGTACCTGCGTAATCAATCATTTAGCATCTCTTGATCGTCTTCTCCGAACGGCTTCGTATATCGACAAGCCTGCAAACAGCAGGAAGAAAGCTAAGCCGATTGTGTCGCCGATACCCCACCCTTCGTGAATTGCCTGAATGATGGCGACATATGCGCTTGCAGCAAATGATCCCAGAAGCCAGAGGGGAGCATTGTTGTTTGTCTTACCGTTCTTACTTTGCTCTTCCTGTTTTCGCTTTCTGCTCCACCACAGGAACAGGGTGAGGATCAAAGCGAACGCAGCCATCACAGCCGAGCCAGCGATCTGCACAGACGCATAGCCTCTCAGCACCGCAAGCACCCCTAAGAGATTTCCGACAATAGCAAACACAAATAGAAATACCAAGTGCTTCTTCACTCTGAAGTCTCCTTTAGCGAAAGCCTATTGGAAAGCCAACGACGTTTGCTTAATTCGCCCCGGAGTTGACCCTTCTGAAGGGCTTTAATTGACCTCCTTATGTTGACTTAAATCTGAACATGGCAAGGTTCTCAAAACGTGAAGCTAGAGGAGTTGCTGTTATCTTGCCATTAGTGGCTCCTAGCGCGTTTCTCTTATGGCTGTAGTTGTTTGAAAGAGAGTCTGAACCATGCCTGTGTCCTGTGCGGAGATGATTGGCAGCAGGCATACGATCGCCTGGCTGAGGGCTTGAAAGGAGCAGGCCTGGGGCAAGAACTTATTCTTTGAGCTTGCTCCAGGTCTTTTCGATGGGATTCAGGTCCAAGGTTTACGTCGGCAGTCGACGCAGAATGCCTTCGGTAATAACAACGTAGACACGAAGGTCGTCTCGACTGCGACGCCCCTTTAGTTCCCCCGGCGCAGGAAGGCGGGGATGTCGAGTTCGTCCGACTCAGCGACTTCGGTCTGTGTGGCGTGGGCCGCTGCGAACGACGGGACGCGGGAGGGAAACTCGGCGACGGAGCGGTCTGGCACGGGTTGTGTGGCGCGGTCGGTTACTCGGTCGGTATCGGTGATTCGGTTGCTGGGAAAGAACTGGCGGGGAGGCGGGGGCGCGGAGTCCCCAGCGGTGGTAGAGGCCTGGTGGGCTGCGGTGTGGAAGACGGGCGAGTCTGAAAACGAAGAAGCGGCAGCGGGCAACCAAGCAGCGGCAGCGGGGACGGAAGAAGGGGCTGAGTGGGACGAAGGAACTGGAACCGATTCGATTTCATGACGGAAGGATTCGCGGCTCGGCGCGGAGTCCTCATCGCGACGATGATCGTCGAAGCGACGCGGGATCGGGGAGCGGAAGAAGTCGTCGTCGAAGATGGAAGCGGGGACGGAGCGCAGTTCGGGTTCCGGCTCGTAGTTGGGCCGGACTGCCGTGTGAGCAGCGTTCCGGGGGGCGGTGTCGCTGATTGCAATCGGCTTTGCGGCGGCAGCGAGGAATTGGGGAACGACGGCGGGGATTTCGGTCTCCCCGAGTGACGGCTCGGCCTCGGCCTCACTGATCGGCGACAGATCTTCGTCGGAGATCGCGGCCGCCGGGGTGAGTTCGAACGCAGACGCCGCGCCATTGACGTACCGCTCCTCCGGCACGTCCGGGGTCGAGATGGCTGGCGGGTTCGCGATGCGCGGGGCGACGGGGACCTCTTCGTGGCGCACGGTGGGAAGCGTGGTGTCGGCCAGCATCCGTTCGCGGCGGGCGGGCTGCTCGGAGGCTTCCACCTCGCGAAAGCCGGTGGCGATGACGGTGATCTTGACTTCGTCGCCGAGGCGCTCGTCGAGGACCGCGCCGAAGATGATGTTGGCGTCCTCGTGGGCGGCGGACTGGATGATGGTGGAGGCTTCGTTGACCTCGGAGAGCTTCAGCGAGCTGGACCCGGTGATGTTGATGAGGATGCCGCGCGCGCCGTCGATCGCGCCAGCCTCGAGCAGCGGCGAGGCCATGGCGGCGACGGCGGCCTCGCGGGCGCGAGATTCGCCAGAGCGCGAGGCCGTGCCCATGACGGCATATCCCATGCCGGCCATGGTGGTCTTCACGTCGGCGAAGTCGCGGTTGATGACACCGGGGATGGTGATGATGTCGGAGATGCCCTGCACGGCCTGACGCAGGACATCGTCGGCAATCTGGAAGGACTCGAAGAAGCCGGCGTCCTTCGCCACGGCGAGGAGTTTTTCGTTAGGGATGACGATGAGCGTGTCGACGGCGTCCAGCAGCTCCTGGAGGCCGCGCTCGGCCTGCATCATGCGGCGCTTGCCTTCAAACGCGAAGGGCCGCGTAACGACGGCGACGGTGAGCGCGCCCATCTCACTGGCGAGCGCGGCGATCACCGGCGCGGCGCCCGTGCCGGTGCCGCCGCCGAGCCCGGCGGTGACGAAGACCATGTCCGCGCCTTCAAGGGCCTCGATGATCTTTTCGGAGTCTTCAAGCGCCGCGCGGCGGCCCACATCGGGGTTCGCGCCCGCGCCGAGGCCGCTGGTGAGCTTGACGCCGAGCTGCAGCTTTACCGGAGCGTTCGAGACCTGTAGCGCCTGCACGTCGGTGTTGGCGGAGATGAATTCCACGCCCTCGACGCTCGCGGCGATCATGCGGTTGACCGCGTTATTGCCGCCGCCCCCCACGCCGATGACCTTGATGCGCGCGCCGCGGGGCGAGTCTTCGTGATAGTGGATGCGGATCGGTTCAGATGCGTGATTGGCCACGGGGAGCTCCTTCGGATACAAGTCCATTCTCCCATTGTGGTGCGGGAGATGAGAACAATGTGCGGACGTGGAACCACGCGTGGTTCCTAAATGGAGCGGTGTTTGTTAATGCGCTCTTAGAATGCTGGGATTCGTGAGGGAAGACGTGATGGTTGCGAATCCTACGCGGGCATTCTGTTTGGTGAGACCTCCGATGGCGTCATTCTGAGCGAAGCGAAAAATCCCGGTAGTGCCCTCCAGGACCATAGCCGCCAGCGCAGTCGCGGCGGAGAACTGCTACCCTAAAGTATTCGAGCTCAGATAGTTCCACGATGACGATCTGGATATGGATTTCATGAAATAAATCGGCTCTGGGCTTCTCTGCAAAGTGAGTTCTTCGCCGACCGACAAATGCTATCCTTCAGCAGCGATGATCCGACTCGAATTCCAACCCGAGACCGAAGCCCGGCTTGCCGCAGAGGCGCGGGCGCGCGGCCTTGCGCTCGACCGCTATATTGAGAAGATCGTCGAGTCCCGCCCTGTCGAACGCCCAGTCGACCAACTGAAGGCCCACTCCGTCAGCGAAGCCATCGACCGCATCCTCGAACTACGCGAAGGCACAAGTCTCGGCGGCCTGAGCATCAGAGAGCTTATCAACGAGGGCCGCAAGTACTGATGGCACGGCGCCCGAGGGGCAGGGCTGGAAACGCAGATTCCCTTCGGGAATGACAAACAAATGGCGCATGACAAACTGATGGCGAATGACAAGTAAAGGCACGGCGAGTGCGGCGATAGCGCTAGAAACTTCCCGCGAAGATGGCCTTCAGCTTCGAGCGCAGGTCCTTGTGCTCCCGGGCGCGGCTGACCTGGGTGCGGTGGGTGTAGAGGACCATGCCGATGGCGGCGGCGAACTCCGGGCGGGCGAGTTCGGCGGGCATCTTTGAGAGGGGCACGGGCGAGCCGATGCGGGAGGAGACGCGGAGCAGGCTCTCCGCGTTGTCGAGCAGGCCGAGGAGGTTTGCGCCGCCGCCGGTGAGGAC
>Ga0116226_10007168_pt1 | contig 10044 bp, 6 predicted proteins | sample S1TSphfallax_FD_89692 | JGI IMG/M metagenome (GOLD analysis project Ga0116226, IMG submission 89692) | Host-associated microbial communities from peat moss isolated from Minnesota, USA - S1T2_Fa - Sphagnum fallax MG | ecosystem: Host-associated > Plants > Peat moss > Unclassified | place: USA...
GCCAATCCTGCTCGGTCAGGTCCTCGATCGGACTGAAGATCATCAGCCCGGCCACATTGACGATCACATCCAGACTGCCGAAACGCTCGATCGCCATTTGGCAGGCCGCCTCGACTTCGGTCTCCTTGGCCACATCGCAGGGCTGGGTGAGCGCGCCGGCGGCGCCAAGAGCGGTCAGCTCCTCGATCTGCCGACCGCCGAAGGACGACAGGTCGGCCAGCACCAGGCAAGCCCCCTCCTCCGCGAAGGCGCGTGCGGCAGCCCAGCCGATGCCGCCGGCTGCGCCGGTGACCAGCACTGTCCGGCCGGAGAAATTTTTCACCATCGAGGTCACCATTCCCGCACGGCTCCATCCTCGCCGCGCCACACCGGATTGCGCCAAGGCGGCGCGGTGCGGCTGGCTTCGCGGACCAGGTCCTCATTGATGTCGACGCCCAGACCGGGGCCCAGCGGCGCCTTCACCATGCCGTCGGCGACGGCGAATATCTCCGGGTTCTTCACATAGGTCAGCAGATCATGGCCGCCAGTATTGTAATGGATACCGAGCGACATCTCCTGGATGGCGAAATTCGGTGTGGCAACGTCGATCTGCAGACATGCCGCCAGGGCGATCGGCCCGAGCGGACAATGCGGCGCCAGGGCGACGTCATAGGCCTCGGCCATGGCGGCGATGCGCCGCACCTCGGAAATGCCGCCCGCATGGCTGAGATCGGGCTGAATGATGTCGACCGCGCCGGCTTCGAAGAAGGGCTTGAAGTCCCAGCGCGAATAGAGACGTTCGCCGAGCGCGATCGGCAGGCTGGTCAGACCGGCGATCTGGCGGATGCCCTCGACCGTCTCGGACAGCAAAGGCTCCTCGATGAACAGCGGACGGGCCGGTTCGAGCAGGCGGATCAGCTGCCGGGCCATCGGCTTGTGCACGCGGCCGTGAAAATCGAGACCGGCGTCGAGACCGAGCGCCTGGACGCCCTGGACCCGCTCCAACACCCCGTCAAGGCGGCGCGGACTGTCGAGCCAGCCGAGATCCTCGGTGGCGTTCATCTTGACCGCCTTGAAGCCCTGCGCCAGGCGCACCTTGCCGGCCTCGATCACATCCTGCGGGCGATCGCCGCCGATCCAGGCATAGACCGGGATCCGCTCGCGCACCGCGCCGCCCAGCAGGTGCCAGACCGGTACGCCCAATGCCTTGCCGCGAATGTCCCACAGCGCCTGGTCGAGCCCGGCCAGCGCCGACATCAGCACCGGTCCGCCGCGATAGAAGCCCAGGCGATAGATCGTCTGCCAGAGATCCTCGATCCGGGTTGCGTCGGCGCCAAGCGCCCGGTCGCGCATGCTGGCGAAAGCGCCTTCGACCGCTTCATTGTGCCCTTCCAGACTGGCTTCGCCCCAGCCCACCAACCCGTCATCGGTCTCGACCCGCACGAACATCCAGCGCGGCGGGACGCGAAAGGTTTCGATCTTGGCAATCTTCATCTGGGATCCTTTGACAGCGCGCAAACCGGCAACGCCCGAGGAGTCTAGAAGCGCTCCGCCAAGGCCGTCAACATATTAATATGATTATTCGCCCGGACTGGGTATTTGCGGATCGGCCAGCCACGCCGTCTTGACGCCCAGCTTGCCGGCGATGCCATCACCGATCAGCACGATCACATCGCGGATAATGGCCTGCATCAGCGCCGATGCCTTGTCTGGATTGCGGGCGACGATGGCATCGAGTACGGCTTCATGCGCGCCGATATCGGCCTCGTGTCCCTTGATCATGTTGGTAAAGCGGATCGAGATGCGCAGCGCGGTATTCACCATCTCGTCGAGGCGGCGATAAAACGGATTGCCGGTCGCTTTCAAAATGGAGACATGGAAAGCGACATCGGCCGAAACGGTGTCTTCGGCACCCTGTTCGGCTTTCTTCATGCGTTCGAGCCCCTGGCGAATCTCGGCGATACCCTCTTCATCGGCATTCTTGGCCGCCAAAGCCGCGGCTGTCGGCTCGACGGCGAGACGCATCTCGGTGAAATGCAGCAACAGTTTCAGCGAAAATTTACGCTCCAGATGCCATCGCAGCACATCGGGATCGAACAGGTTCCACAGGCTTTCCGGCTCGACGGCGGTACCCTGGCGCGGACGGGCGCGCAGCAATCCTTTGGCCGTCAACATCTTGACCGCTTCGCGCGTGATCGAATGGCTGGCGCCATAGATCTGCGACAATTCCGACTCGGTGGGAAATTTACGGTCGGAGCTGTATTCCCCCGAGACGATCGACTGGCCCAGAGCCTCGACCAGACTGTAGGTCAGGTTGGTCCCGCCACTTACCTTTCTCACGCTCCGACCTTCCTCGCTGGAAATTGCTTTGACGCCCCGCCATCCACCACCTATTTATACTATAAATTCATCTCGATTGAAACAAGCGTTGAGCATGACCGATTTCCTGCACGAATTGCCCATCGTCGCCATCCTGCGCGGCATCCGGCCCGCCGACATCATAGAGGTTGCCGGCACCCTCTACGAGGCGGGCATCCGCGTCATCGAGGTGCCGCTGAACTCGCCCGACCCGCTCGACAGTATAGCTAAGTTAGCCGAGCATTTCGGCGATCGGTGCCTATGCGGGGCGGGAACAGTGCTGCGCGCCGACCAGGTCGACGCAATAGCCCGGGTCGGCGGCAAACTGATCGTCTCGCCCGACAGCAATCCGGCGGTGATCCGTCGCACGGTCGAACTCGGGCTGGTCTCCGCCCCCGGCTTCGCCACCCCGACCGAAGCGTTCGCCGCAATCGCCGCCGGCGCCCACACGCTGAAACTGTTCCCGGCCGCTGCTTATGGCACCCGCTATCTCAAGGCCCTGCGCGACGTGCTGCCGACCGATATATCGGTTCTGGCGGTGGGCGGTGTCGGCGCCGCGGACATGCCGGACTGGCTGGCGGCCGGCGCCAAGGGCTTCGGCATCGGCGGCGAGCTTTACAAGCCCGGCCGCCCGCTGGTCGAGATCGCCGAGCGCGCCACCGCCCTGATCGCCGCCTATCGAGCGGCCGTCTGACTGCCCAGCTGCGGCGTGAGGAACCGGTCGAGCGCCGACAGCCAGGCAAATCGCGCATCATGTCGCTGGCGGTAATGGTCGGCATTGTCGAGATAATCCGCCTCGACCTGCTTTCCGGCATTCTTGAGCGCGGCCTCCATCCAATGTGAGTGATCGGGCTGCACGGTAAAGTCCTGATTTCCATGCATCAGCAGGACCGGAATTTTCACTCTGTCGGCATGACGCGCCGGCGAGGCCGCTTCGAGCCGGTCATCATCCTCGCCCAGCCGGTCGAGCGCGATGTCGGCGTGGAAGCCGTTCTTGATCTCGCGGCGCAAATTGACCAGATCGGTGACCGGCGCCCAGGCCGCGGCGCAGCGATAGAGGTCCGGCTCCTTGACCGCGCCCATCAGCGCCGCATAGCCGCCATAGCTGCCGCCGACGATGCAGATGCGCGACGGGTCCGCATATTTCTGCTCGATCAGCCAGCGCGTGCCGTCGGTGACATCGTCCTGCATGGCGAAGCCCCATTCGTGAAAGCCTTTGCGCTCGAACTCCGGCCCATAGCAGCTGGTGCCGCGATATTGCGGGCGCAGCACGCCCCAGCCTCGGCTGGCGAGGAACTGGGACTCATAGTCGAAATCATCCCCCTCGCACACATAGGGGCCGCCATGCGGCAGAACGACGAAGGCGATCGGTCCGCTTTTATAGCCGATCGGCAGGGTCAGATAGGCCGGAATATCCAGCCCGTCGCGGGCCTTGTAATGGACCTCCTTGACCGGCGCCACCTGCTCCTCGGGCAGATCGGGATATTCCTCGACGGCCGGCCACAGGCTGACCGGCTTGGTGGTGCGGTCGAGCAGCCACCAGACCCGCGGGTGATGCGGCTCGGACATTTCGAACAAGGTGCGGGCACCATCGGCCGAACGGTCGATGATCGCGAGCTTGCGGCCCTTTACCGCCTTGGACACCATCTGGTAATCGGTCTGCCAGGCTGGATCGAGATATTGCGAGGACCCGTCCTTGCGGCTATAGCCGATCAGCACGCCTTCGTGGACCAGACTGTCGCCCTCAAGCTTTGCCTGGTCGTCGACCAATTGATCGAACCGGTTGGCGGCGGTGTCGAAGCGCCATAGCCCGGGCTTACCGTCCGGGCCGGCGCTGCTCAGCACATAGAGCATCTGGGGATTGTCGGGCAGGAAGGCGAGTGGCTGGAAGATCTCGCCGCCATTCGGGTTATGGCGATGAATCTCGCGCCAGGGGGCGCTGGCGGAGTCCCTGACATAGACGATGACGTCGAGCCCGCTGGTCCCTTCGCCGATCCGGGGCACCGAATTCTGGTCGACGCGGTACCACCAGATCCGCTCGTCGCCATGATCAACCAGATGATGCCGGCCGCTATCGAGATCGACCGCATACAGAGCCGGCGCGATGTGGCTGCCGATATAGGGCACCTTGTCGAGTACCTGCTGCAGGATCTGTCCCGGCGCCTGCGGCATCATCGACACGACCTCGTCCTGAATCTGCGGATGGATCGTCTTATGCTCCGCGACGCTTCCCGTCACATTCTCGTCCTTCAGCGCGAAGCCGTTCGCGGGCTCGCCCACCATCCGGATGTCATCGCCATCGCTGTTGAACGTCACCAGGCGGGTGGCGGCGTGCTCGGTCGGCACCATGTGGCGGAACAGTCTATCGGTGGTCTTGATGATCCCGGCAACCAGATGCTGATCGTCCTTCCAGCGCACCCAGCGCACCTGGAAATCGCCGGTGCGGATGATCTTGCTGTTCTTGCCGCCCTCGACCAGCGAATGGATGTAGAGAACCTGACTGCCTTCATAGGAGGAGATCAACGCGACCTTGGTGCCGTCCGGTGACAGGCGAGCGCTGATGGCGGCCGGAATTTTCGCGAAAGTCTCGACCGGCACCAGCGTTTCAGCGACCGCGCACCGCGCGGCAAACGCCACCAAGATGGCGCCGACAATCCCCACTCCTCGCATCAGGCATTCCCCAGATTGTTAAACTGTATACAGGAATACTTATTGTTGTGCGCGGTGGCAACTGCCTATCGGGAGGGCTGTATCTCCACGGCCGAAACGATCGCCTGGCCGGTCTTGGGCCGGAAATCGAGCTTCAGCTCCTTGCCCCTGACATCGAGCGTAAAGCTGCGCTCGACCGGCTTCATCACGCCGCCCGCGGCTGCGGCCACGTCAACATCCTTGAGCTTGACCACGCCATCGGCGGCCACGTCGAAGACCCGTTCGTCGGATGTCGGCGCGAAGAAGCGCAGCGTCACCTGATAGCGGCCGGGCGAGACCGGAATGGCATAGGTGAACCTGCCCTCGCGATAGGTCTCGAACAGAACGGCCTGATCCCCCTCGCCCACCGCCGGTATCTGGGGATAGGGGTTGTCAGGACCCGGTTGCGGATGGCGATCGATCGGCTGGCCGCCCGTGACGAAGGCGTCGGAGCCATAGCGCTTGCCGCCGATCTGCCCACCGGCCGAGGAGCCTGAGCGGATGTTGAAGACGCCCGGCTGGCCGGAATAATGCCAGGTGACGCTGTCGGTGATCGGCTTGCCGGCGACCTCCGCGCTGGCGGTCAGCGTGGTGGCGCTCCCGAGCTTCACATTGTGCCAGACGCACAGGAAGTCTGCGCAGCGCACAGCGCCGAGATCCTTGCCGCCGGCCGAGAGACGCGCGGTCTTGGCGTTGCTGTAGGCTTCGACATCGGCGACGCCGTAATTGCGCTCGACATATCGGCTGCCATTGAGATGAAGCACCGGCTTGCCGCTCCACTGCGCCTGATAAAAATAGAACACATCCTTGCGCGTCTTGCGGTCGAAGCTGACCAGCCCCTTATCGTTGGTATCGACCAGGTCGCCCTCATTGCGGCTGTCGCTGACGAAGTCGAACATGTTCCACACCCAGGTCGCCCACAGATAGGGCCGCGCCTTCAACTGGCGATACCAGATCTCATGCAGCCGGCTTTCATATTCCTCGGGATGGAAATGGCCTTTGGGGAACACCACGCCGGCCATCGCATCGTCGCTATGCTGCGACAGCGCGCCGCCGGCGCCATATTCGCTGACCGACAGCGGAACGCTCGGATGGTCCTGGTGATAGCGGTCGAGCACCGGCCCGAGATCCTGCGCGGTCTGATAGTACCAGCCCTGATAGCGGTTATAGCCGAACACATCGGTGATGCCGGCCAGCATCTCGGCCTCCGGACCGTTGATCCCGCCCTCGCAGCAATCGGCCATGGTGGTTGGCCGCGACGGGTCGAGCCTGTGGGCCAGCGCGTTGAGATCGTTCAGCAGCGGCTTGGCATGCTCGCCCTCGCCCGGCTTGGTGGCGCGCAGATTGACTTCATTGCCGATCGACCAGACGAACACCGAAGGGTGATTGAAGTTCTGCTTGATCAGTTCGCGCAGCTGGCTCTCGGCATTGGCGGTAAAATCGGGCGGCGTGTCGGCCATGCCCTTGGGGGACGTGCGGTCGACCAGCGGGATTTCCGCCCAGGTCACGATCCCGGCGCGGTCGGCGAGGTCGTAGATGGTCTGGTCATGCTGGTAATGAGCCAGGCGCAGCGTATTGATGCCCAGATCCAGCATGATGTCCATGTCCTGGCGCTGGTCCTCGGCGCTGATCGCCCAGCCCTTGCCCGGACGGTCCTGATGGCGCGACACGCCATGCAGGGCGACAGGCTCGCCATTGAGGAAAAAACCCTTATCGGCATCGATATGATAGGTCCGCACGCCCAGGGGCTGGCGCATCTCGTCGAGCGGGACGCCCTGGGCGGAGGTGAGCGTCACCGCCACCTGATAGAGATACGCATCCTTGCGTCCGTTCCACAGATGCGGCTTGGCGATCGACAGATCGGCGCGCGGCTCGGCGGTCTGGCCGGGCTGCACCGAGATCGTTTCCGTCTTCGCCGCCACTTCGGCGCCGGCCGCATCCAGGATCGCCGTCTTGACCGAGACGGATTGGGCCTGCGCGCCATCGTTGCGAATACGTTCCGCCACCTCGATGGCGGCATTGTTCGCGTCCACCGCTGCGGCATGGGCGTAAATACCGGGTCCGCCATCATCGAGCATGTCGACATGCAGCGGGTCGGTCGCCACCAGCGACACTGTCCGATAGAGACCGCCGAACAGGAAGAAATCACCCGACATGGGCGATATCTCGGCGGTCGGCGAGTTTGCCGCGTTGGGGCTGGAATTATCGGTGCGCACCGCGACCAGATTGGCCTGCCCCGGCTTCAGCGCATCGGTGACGTCGAAGCGGAACCGGCCGAAGGCGCCCTTATGGCTGCCGATCTTCTGACCATCGATCCAGACATCGGTGACGATGCTGGCACCGTCAAATTCGAGAAACAGCCGCTTCCCCGCCATCTCGGCCGGCGGCGTCACGGACAGTCGATACCAGCCGGCGCCCCGCCTATTGTTGTAATCGGGCTGGCGCACGGCGGTGCCGCCCATATGGTTCCAGCTGTGCGGCAAGGTGACCTGGCTCCAGCCGCGATCGTCGAAGGAAGCCGATTCGGCGCCATCCGCAGCGCCGAAAGCGAAGCGCCAGCCCTGGTCGAGCGGCACCGAGATCCGATCCGCCGCCATCGCGCCGCCGCCGCACAGGAGAAAAGCCGTCAAAGCGCCAAGCAATTTCATGACCGTCACTTCCCTGACATTTATCTTTGAATTGACCTTACCATTCGTCATGTACATCAGACAACTGGTCATGCCAATTCCAGCTCTTGCCGGGCTTCCACGCCGTTCTCTATAATGGGTCATGTCCGAAGATCTCTTCCAGCAGACCGCCCCGAAGCCGAACGGCTATTCCGCCAAAGACATCGAAGTCCTCGAAGGGCTGGAACCTGTCCGGCGACGTCCCGGCATGTATATCGGCGGCACCGATGACAAGGCGTTGCATCATCTCGCAGCCGAAATCCTCGACAATGCGATGGATGAGGCGGTGGCCGGCCATGCCACCTGGATCGAATTCGAATTGTGCCAGGACGGCAGCGTGATCGTCAGGGATAACGGGCGCGGCATCCCCGTCGATCCGCATCCGAAATTTCCCGATAAATCGGCTTTGGAAGTGATTTTCACCACGCTCCATTCGGGCGGCAAATTCGGCGGTGACGCCTACAAGGTCTCGGGCGGCCTGCACGGTGTGGGCAGCTCGGTGGTCAACGCCCTGTCCGATCGTTTGACTGTCGAAGTGGCGCGCGACCGCCAGCTCTGGACGCAAAGCTATTCGCGCGGCCTGCCCCTCGGACCGCTGCAATTGGTCGGGCCGGTTCAGAACCGCCGCGGCACCACCATCCTGTTTCATCCCGACGCCGAAATCTTTGGCCCGCGTGCGCAGTTAAGGCCCGGCCCGCTCTATCGCATGGCCCGCTCCAAGGCCTATCTGTTTCGCGGCGTCGAGATCCGCTGGTCCTGCGCGCCTGATCTGGTCAAGGAAGGCGACCCGACTCCTGTCGAGGAAGTTCTCAAATTTCCCAATGGCTTGTCGGACTTTCTTAATCACATGCTGAACGGCCGCGCGGTGTTTGGCGGCACCTCCTTCGCCGGCCAGGGCGCGTTCCCCGACGATATGGGATCGGTCGAATGGGCGGTGGCCTGGCCCGAGGATGAGGAAGGCTTCTGCAATTCCTATTGCAATACCATTCCGACGCCGGAAGGCGGCACCCACGAGGCCGGGCTGCGCTCGGCGCTGGTGCGGGCCTTGCGCCAATATGGCGAGATGGTCAAAGACCGGCGCGCCGCCAATATCTCGGCCGAGGACGTCACCGGCGGCGCCTGCCTGTTGATGTCCTGCTTCATCCGCGAGCCGCAATTCCAGGGTCAGACCAAGGAAAAGCTGGCCTCGGCCGAGGCGACCCGTCTGGTCGAGAATGCGATCAAGGATCGTTTCGATCATTGGCTGTCGGCCGACACCAACGCCGCCAAGGCGCTGCTCGAGCGCATGATCGAGCGCGCCGAGGATCGGGCGCGGCGCAAGCAGAACAAGGAATTGTCGCGCAAGAGCGCCACCAAACGCCTGCGTCTGCCCGGCAAGCTGGCCGATTGTTCGCGCGGCATCGCCCTGGGATCGGAACTGTTCCTGGTCGAGGGCGATTCGGCGGGAGGCTCCGCCAAGCAGGGCCGCAACCGCGAGACCCAGGCCATCCTGCCGCTGCGCGGCAAGATCCTCAATGTCGCCTCGGCGAGCATCGACAAGATGCGCGCCAATCAGGAAATCCGCGATCTGATCGAGGCGCTGGGCTGCGGCATCCGCGAGTCGTTCGACGAGGACAAGCTGCGTTATGAGAAGGTCATCATCATGACCGACGCCGATGTCGACGGCGCGCATATCGCCTCGCTGCTGATGACCTTCTTCTACCAGGAAATGCCCGGCCTGATCGAAAAGGGCCATCTGTTCCTGGCCTGCCCGCCGCTCTACCGCCTGACCACCGGCCAGCACAGCGTCTATGCGCGCGACGATGAGCACAAGGACCAGCTGATGAAGAAGGCGCCGTTCGCCGGCAAGAAGGTCGAGATCAGCCGCTTCAAAGGCCTGGGCGAGATGCCGCCGCATCAGCTCAAGGAAACCACCATGGATCCGAAAAGCCGGACCTTGCTGCGGGTCAAGGTGCCGACCGGCAATACCGAAGAGGATCATGAGGAGGCCAAGGAGACCGCCCGACTGGTCGATAATCTGATGGGCAAGCGGCCGGAATTGAGGTTTCAGTTCATCCAGGAGCGCGCGAAGTTCGCGCAGGATCTGGATATTTGACTCTCAGTTAGACGGCCATTTCATCGCCCGAATATGATACCGGACTATCCTGACGAAACGGTTCATTGCTTGCTCCAAAGCTCAGTTTTGATATATATTTTTGCTACGTATCAAAGTGAGTGACATCAATGGATACCGCCAAACTCTTCTGGTCAGGCCGTTCGCAGGCCGTCCGACTTCCCAAGGATTTTCGGTTCGAGGGCGAGGAGGTTCGCATTCGACGTCAGGGCGAAGCGGTCATTCTGGAGCCGATCGCGC
>Ga0116226_10007169_pt1 | contig 10043 bp, 6 predicted proteins | sample S1TSphfallax_FD_89692 | JGI IMG/M metagenome (GOLD analysis project Ga0116226, IMG submission 89692) | Host-associated microbial communities from peat moss isolated from Minnesota, USA - S1T2_Fa - Sphagnum fallax MG | ecosystem: Host-associated > Plants > Peat moss > Unclassified | place: USA...
CGCGTTCCGTTCCTCCGCCTGGGCGGCCGCGCCCGTCTGGGTGGCGGCGAGGACATCGGCGCGGCGCTCCTCCAGCGCCTGCTCCGCCGCGGCCAGCCGGACCGCCACCGCGTCGATCCGGGCTTTCTGCTCGTCATGGATCCGCTGGGCGTCGGCGAGGGCCCGGGCGGTTTCGCGCAGATCGATCTCCCGCTGCACGATGCCGTTCGCCGCCTTCCCTCCCCCGGCCCGACCGCCCGACACCAGGCCGCGCCGGTCGACCAGCTCGCCTTGCCGGGTCGCCACCGCGAGAAACGCGAAATCCGGGCGCTCCCGCCAGAACGTGAGGAATCCTTCAAGGTCGTCCGCCACGTAGCACGAGGCGAGCAGCGCCTCGGCCGGGTGGCCGGCGTCGATGCCCACCAGCGCGGCGAGGGCGGGTTGCAGTCCGGGCGGCAGCTCCGCCGGCGGCGGCGGGGCGGAGCCGAATTCCGCCACCCGCAGGGTGATCGCCCCGATTTCGTCCGCCGCCAGACGCCCGAGAATGCGGCGGGCGGTGGCCGCGTCGGCGACGCATACGGCCTCGGCCGCGGCCCCCAGCAGCGCCTCCAGCGCCCGCCCGAATTCCGGCCGGGGCTCCAGTCCCGCCATGATCGGCGTGGGCGCAGCCCCGGCCAGCTCGGTCGCGAGACGTCCCTGCAGCACCGCCTTGGCGCCCTCGCCGAAACCCTCCCAGCGCTCCTGCAGCTGCTGGAGCAATTTCAACCGCGCGCCGCGCTGCGCCAGCTGGCGATCCGCCTCCTGCAGGCTGCGCTGGCCCTCCCGAAATTCCCGCGTCAGGTCCGCGACCGCCGCCGCCGCCGCCGTGGCGGCCTCCGCTGCACCGGCCCGGACTTGCGCCGCCCCCTCGACCCGGGCCAGCGCCGTCGCCGCAGCCTCCGCCGCCGCCTGCGCCTGCTGATTCGCCTCCTCCCATTCCCGGGCGAGGGTCTCGTGCCGGTGCTGGCTGGTCTTCTGGTCGACTTCGTAACCGGAACAATCCGTGCGCAACCGCGCCACCGTGCTGTCGAATTGGAGCAGCTCGAAGCGCGTCTGCTGGAGCTCCCGATCGAGTTTGCCGAGCTCCCCCTCGAGGACGGCGAGTTCCCGGTTGCGCTGCTGGAACACCGCGTCGCTGCTGCCGAGGAGGCCGAGCTGCAGCTGCTTGTCCTGCGCCCCGGTGTCGACCTGCGCGCTCACTTCCCGCAGCTGCATCTCCGCTTCCTGCAGGTCGTCCCGCGCGGCGGCCAGTCGATCGGCGAGACCGCTGCCCTTGATCCCGGCGAGATTCGCGGCGTTTTCCGCCTGCTCCTTTTCGGAACGCAGATCGAAGACCGCCTGCTGGGCGTCCTGCAGGCGTTGGGTCAGCCGACTGCGCTGCGTCTTCTGGTCGCCCAAGGCCGCCTGCTGTTCGTCCAGCCGAGCCCGGCGCAGATCCGCTTCCGTCCGAAGAGCGGCGACGCTGGTCTCCAATTCCCCCAGTGCCGCGGCGAGCCGGCCGTGCTGCCAGGCGCTCCAGGCGAGCGCCAGATGCCGCAGCCGGTGCCCGAGGCGCCGATACCGCATCGCCTTCGCCGCCTGCCGCCGGAGGCTGCCGATCTGCCGCGCGACCTCGCCGATGACGTCCGCGACTCGCGCCACATTCTGCTCGGTGAGCGCGAGCTTGGCGAGCGCCTCCCGACGCTGACTCTTGTATTTGGTGATGCCTGCCGCCTCCTCAAAGACCGCCCGCCGCTCCTCCGGCTTGGAGGAGAGGATCTGGTCGATCTGACCCTGCGCCATGATCGAATAGCTCGTCCGGCCAATCCCCGTATCCATAAACAACTTCTGGATATCCTTGAGACGGCAACCCTGACCGTTGAAGAAGTACTCGCCCTGACCGTCCCGGTGGACGCGCCGGGTGATTTCGATCTCGTGGAATTCGCTGCCCAGCTGACGCTCGCAATCGGTCAGCAGCAGTGAGACCTCGCATAGCTGCGCGGGGCGGCGCGTGTCCGCCCCTTCGAAGATCACATCCTGCATCTTGCCGCCGCGCAAAGCCTTGGCACTCTGCTCGCCCAGCACCCACCGGATCGCATCGGCGATATTCGACTTGCCGCAGCCATTGGGACCCACCACGGCGGTCACCCCGGGCTCGAACGCGAGGGTGGTCGGGTCCGCGAACGACTTGAAGCCCTGAAGTTTTAGCGCCTTGAGATACATGCGGTCTGCGCATGTGAGCGGCCCGGTAGACGGCCCGCAAACGATTTTTGTCCCATTCCCCGAACCTCAGGAGCGATCGGATGACTAATTGGCGTAATGCGCACGGGCTTTCTCAGAATGGCGATGCTCCTGTTCGCCGGAGTCGCGCCCGGCTTGGTTCGCGCCGACGAACTGCCGCCCCTCACCACGCCGGCCACCGCCGAGCATTTTCCCGGAAAGTTCATCTGGGCGGATCTCTTCACCTCCGAGCCGGACGCCGCCAAGGCGTTTTACACGGGCTTGTTCGGCTGGACCGCGACGTCCCTCGAACGCAACGGCCACACCTATTACGTGCTGTGGAACGAAGGCCGGCCGGTGGCCGGCATCGCACCGCTCAATGTGCGCTTCAAGACGGCCGCCAAGGCCCGCTGGGTCCGTTTCATCTCGGTCCCGGACGTCGGACGCGCCGTCCGGCAGGTGACCGACGCGGGCGGTCGCATTATCTTCCCAGCCCACGAGGCGTCGCAGCGCGGCGCCCAGGCCGTGCTGGCCGATCCGGAGGGCGCGCTGATCGGCGTGTTGCACTCCAGCTCGGGCGACCCGGGCGAATACCTGGCCGATCCGGGCGACTGGGTGTGGGAGGAATTATTTTCGGCCGACCCGACGGTTGCGTCCCAGTTGTATCACCGCCTGTTTGCCTACGACGCGGTGCCGGATGGGCGGGTGGCCCGCACCGATACCTTCCTCCTTTCGAGCGGCGGTTATGCCCGGGCAATTCTTACGCCGGTGCCGAAAGCGCGCGGCGCCCACCCGGCGTGGCTGAGTTTCGTGCGCGTCAGCGATCTGGATGCCTCGGTCGCCCACGCCGTCGCTTTGGGAGGTAAGGTCTTGGCCGAACCCAAGCCGCCCCATCCGGACAGCCGCATCGCCATCCTCGCCGATCCGCTCGGCGCCGCGATCGGTCTCGTGCAATTGTTCGACGAACCCGCCCCGGGGGCCGCGCCATGAGGACCTTGACCCTGGGCTTGACCGCCGCGGCGCTCACCGCGGGTGCAGTGTTGCTCTCCGCCGGCTGTGGCGCGGGTTATGCCGAAGTGGATGCGGACGGCGCTTACGGACCCGGCTACGTCGGCCCCGGCTTCTACGACGGCGCTTGGTATGGCGGAGGTTATTACTACGGTCATCCGGCCTACTGGGGCGGGCATGGCGGCGATTGGCACGACCATGACGGGCATGGCCATGACGGACACGTTGGCGGCCCCCACTTCGGCGGTGGACATGGCGGACCGTCCATTCCGCATAACCCGCGTCCCGGCGGAGGCGGTGGCGCGCCCCACGGCGGGGGTGGGGGCGGCGGACATGGCGGCGGCGGGGGCGGTCACCGTTAGACGCGGCGACGAGGGCCGGATTCTTTGGTCAGTTTTGGCGGCGCGTTCGTCGCCGGGCGGATGGGCGGACCCGCGGCGGAAAGAACCGCCGGCTTGACCTCACTTATGGTCCCAGGGCAGATGGACCGTCAGCCGGGGAAGTTCCCAGACTCGGAACACCTCGAACATCTTGCCCGGATTGAGAATTCCCCGGGGGTCGAGGGCGCGCTTCACCGCCAGCATCGCTCGCACCGCCGCCGGCGAATGCTGCAGCCGCAGAAACGGGCTCTTGGCGAGGCCAATGCCGTGTTCCCCGGAGATCGCGCCCCCGAGTTCCACCACGGCCGCCATCAGACGCTTCACCGCCCGTTCGGCGGCCCGTGATTCCGCCGGATTGGCGCGGTGATACATGATGTTGACGTGCAGATTGCCGTCACCCAGATGCCCGAACGTGGGAATGGGCAGGCCCGACTCCCGGCGCAGGCGGTCGAGGAAGCGCGCGAACCGCACATAATTGCGCGCCGGCACCACGACATCCTCGTTCAATTTCGCGTCGCCGAGCTCGAACATCGCGCCCGAACACTTCCGTCGCACCGCCCAGAGGGCCTCGGCCTCGGCCCGCGAGGCCGCCGCGCGGTGGGCGAGCGCATGGCTCGCCGCCCACGCCAATACGGCCTTCCGCTGGTCCCGCACCTCCCCCGGATGGCCGGCCAGCTCGATCAATAAGACGGGGCGGCCGGGCTGCCCGCGGAACACGGTCGCTCCCGTCGCCCGCTCCGCGCACAGAACGGAGGCCCGATCGAGAAATTCGCAGATCGCGGGCTGGATCCGCTGGGCGAACAGCCGTCCCACCGCGCGAAAGGCCGCCGCCTCGTCGACGAACGCCGCGAGCAAGGTCCAGCGCGCCGCCGGGCGGGGGATGAGCTTCAGCGTGGCGTCCGTCACGATTCCCAACATGCCCTCGCTGCCGATCCAAAGATCGCGCAGGTTGAATCCGGCGGAAAATTTCTTGGTCTCGGCGCCCCACTCGACCCACTCGCCGGTCGGCAGAAATCCCTTCAGCGCCAGGACGAAATCGCGCGTCACCCCGTACTTGCCGCCGTGCATGCCGCCGGCGTTGCAGGCGACGTTGCCGCCGATCGTACAATACTCCCGCGACGAAGGATCGGGCGGATAAAACCAGCCGCGCGCGTCGGCGGCCGCCTGAATGGCCGCCACCCGGGCGCCCGCCTCGACCCGGGCCAATCCGACCGCGGCATCGATGCGCACCCGGTTCCAGCCGAGGAGATCGACCACCCAGCCCCCGCGCACCGGCGCCGCCGAGCCCGTGAGCGACGTACCCCGGCCGCGCACCGTCACCGGCACCCGGTCCCGATTGGCCGCCCGCAGGACGACCGCCAGGTCGGCGCGGACGCGGGGCACGATCACGGCTTCCGGCAGGAACGGCAGTTTGCTGCTGTCGTACGAGGCCGCCGCGCATGCCGCCGCATCGGTGCGGACGACTTCCGCACCCAGCCGCCGCTTCAACCGCACTGTCGCCGCCAGCCAGGCCATGGAACGGGTGAGTATTGACCCCGACGGCACCCGCGCAAGACTCGCGATTCTGCTTTCCAAACCGCCCCGACCCGGTTCAGTTGACCTTCTCGATGAAGACACGTGTCCTTCTTACGACCACCTCGTTCCAAGATACCCCCGGGGTGCACCATGAGCTGCTCGAACGGGCCGGCTTCGACCTCGTCCGCGAGCGCGGGCCCCTGCCCGAGGCGCGCATGCTCGAACTCGCGGGTCAATTTGACGCCTATCTCTGCGGCGACGATGCGTTGACGCGCGCGGTGATCGAGCGGTCCCTGCCCCGGCTGAAGGTGATCAGCAAGTACGGCATCGGCCTGGACAAGATCGACCTGACGGCGGCGACCGACCTCAAGGTGCCGGTCCTGTTCACGCCCGCCGTGAATCACACGACCGTGGCCGAACACACCTTCGCCCTGCTGCTCGCCGCTACCCGCAATCTCGTAGCCGAGGCCAACTATGTCGCCGCCGGCCAGTGGAAACGAATCACCGGGACGGAAATCTGCGGCAAGACCCTCGCCATCGTGGGCTTCGGCCGCATCGGCAAGGAGGTCGCGATCCGCGCGCGCGCCTTCGGCCTGCGGGTCGTGGGCTACGGCAATTACTGGGACGAGGATTTCGCCCGCTGGTACGGCATCGAACGCATCGAGGATTTCGACGCGCTGCTGCGGGCGGCGGATTTTGTCTCGCTCCACACCAAGCTGACCCCGCAGACGCGCCACCTGATCAACGCCGGGAATATCGGACAGCTGCGGAAGGGCGCGGTCATCGTCAATTGCGCCCGCGGCGAAATCGTCGAGCTCGCGGCGCTGGTCGAGGCGCTCAAGACGAACCACCTGCTCGCGTATGCGGCGGACGTCCTCGACGCCGAACCGCCGCCGCCGAACCATCCCCTGCTCGGCCTCCCGAACGCGATTATCACTCCCCATATCGGATCGCGCACCCACGAGAGCGTGCAGCGCCAGGGCTCCTGCGCCGTGGAGAACCTGACGCTGTTTCTGGCCGGCCGGAAGCCGATCGCCCAGGCCAACCTCATCTAGTCCAGTTCGCCGCCCGAACCCCTCCCCATGCCTGAAACGTATTACGTCGTTCCCGAGACCCAGCACAACGCGCTCGTCGCCGCCGCCTACCGCCATCGCGGCTATCACGCGGACGAGGCCGCCGAGGGCGCCCGCTTCTGCGCCGAGGCCTCGCGCCACGGCATCCGCACACACAACGCCCTGAAGGCCCTGCACCTCGACCACCTGTTTGGCAGCGGCTCGCAGGGCTGCGTGCCCGGCGCGGCGATCGAGGAGCGCCCCTCGCGGTTCGCCGCCGCCAAAATCTGGAACGCGAACAAGAAGCTGGGCCAGTCCGTGGCCTACCGCGCCATGGACGCCGCGATCGGGCTGGCGGACCAGTATGGCGTCGGTCTCGTGTCGGTGGACAATGCGTTTCACTACCTCTGGGGCGGCGGCTATGTGATGGATGCGGCCCGGCGCGGCTACATCGCGTACACCAACTGTACGGCCGCCCTCGCCGAGGTCGTGCCCTTCGGCGGCAAATTCCCCACGCTCGGGACGAACCCGCACAGCTGGGGCTTTCCCACCACGGACGCCGTCGGTTTCCCGATCGTCGTCGACTGGGCCACCTCGGTCGTCGCCATGGGCCGGGTCCAGCAGCTCAAACGCGAAGGCAAGCCCCTGCCGCCGCTGGCCGCCGTGGATCGCGACGGCCGGCCCACGACCGATGCCAACGCCGCGGTCTCGCTGCTGCCGTTTGGCGCGCACAAGGGCTACGGGCTCTCGCTCATCAATGAACTGGTCGGCGCGCTCATCGGGGGGTCCCTGCCCACGATCCGCAGCCGCTGGGCGGACGACGGTGACAAGCACACGCCCGCCTTCTTCTTTCAAGTCATCCATCCCGACGCCGTCAGCGGCGGCGCCTTCGCCAAGGGCCGCAACCAGGCGGAGAATGTCCGGGCGGTCATCCAGGATATCCTCGGCCACGGCAACGAGCAGGCGATGCTGCCCGGGCAGATCGAGGCCGACTGGGCGAAACGCACGGCGGCGGCGGGCGGCCTGCTCTTTACCCGCGCCGAAATCGAGGCCTTTAACGAGCTGGCCGCCGAATGCGGTCAGGCCGCCTGGCCCCTGTCGGCCCAGACCGTCGTCGTCTAACCCCACCCCGCCCCCGCTTTCCCCATGAGCCTCACGATCAAACCCGCCTCCGCCTGCGCCTACGACCAGATCTCCCTCGGCGAAGTCATGCTCCGCCTGGACCCCGGCGAGGGCCGGATCCGCACCGCCCGCGAATTCAAGGCCTGGGAGGGCGGCGGCGAGTACAACACGTCCCGCGGCCTGCGCAAATGCTTCGGGCTGCGCACGGCCGTCTGCACCGCCTTCGTCGACAACGAGGTGGGTCATCTCGTGGAGGATTTCATCATGCAGGGCGGGGTCGCCACGGACTTCATCAAGTGGCGGGAGGACGACGGCATCGGCCGCACCGTCCGGAACGGCTTGAATTTCACCGAACGCGGGTTCGGCATCCGCGGCGCCGTCGGCGTGCCCGACCGCGGCAACACCGCGGCCAGCCAGCTCAAGCCGGGCGATTTCGACTGGGACGAGATCTTCGGCCGGCGCGGGGCGCGGTGGTTCCACACCGGCGGCATCTTCGCCGCCCTCTCCGAGACGACGGCCGCGCTGACCGTCGAAGCCGTGCAGGCCGCGCACCGCCACGGGACGATCGTGTCCTACGATCTCAACTACCGGCCGTCGCTCTGGAAGACGATCGGCGGACTCAAGAAGGCCCGGGAGGTCAATCGGGAGATCGCCAAGTACGTCGACGTCATGATCGGCAACGAGGAGGACTTCACCGCCTCGCTCGGCTTCGAGGTCAAGGGCGCCGACGAGCAGCTCAGCCAGATCGAGACGGACGCGTTCAAGACCATGATCGAGACCGCGGTCGGCGAATTCCCCAACTTCAAGGTCGCCGCCACGACCCTGCGGCGCGTCCTCACCGCGACCGTGAACGACTGGGGCGCCATCTGCTACCACGACGGCCAGTTCTTCGAGAGCCGGAAATATGCCGAACTCGAAATTCTCGACCGGGTGGGCGGCGGCGACAGTTTTGCCAGCGGGCTGACCTTCGGGTTCCTGGCCTTCAACGACGCCGCCAAGGCGGTCGAGTACGGCGCCGCCCATGGCGCGCTCGCCTCGACCACCCCGGGCGACACCTCGATGGCCACCCGCAAGGAAGTCGAGAAGCAGATCTCCGGCGGCGGCGCCCGGGTGGTCCGTTAGCCCGACGCTTTCACGCCGCCGGGATCATCCCGGCTGGCCGCGTTCGCGGAGTGGAAGCTCCGCCGCTTCCGCCAGACGCCGGCAGGCCGCCAGGTCCATCTTGCCGGTGGCGAGCAGGGGAATTTCGTCGACGCGCAGAATCGACCGAGGAATCCACAGGTTGGGCAATCCCGCCTCGCCCAGCCGCGCCCGCACCTGCGCGGCGGTGACGTCCAGGGTGGTCAGCAGGACCAGCGCCTCGCCCTTGCCGACATGAGGCAGCGCGGTCACGGCCACCGTGGGCCGTTCCGCCTGCTCCCCCGGGAAAGCGCCGACAAACGCCTCCTCGATCGCCCCGTGGGGCACCATCTCGGCCCCGATCTTCGAAAAACGGGAGAGACGCCCCACGATCGTCAGGAAGCCGTCCTCGTCGAACCGGGCCAGATCGCCCGTCCGAAACCAGCCGTCGCGCAACGCCGCCCGACTGCGCCGGTCGTCGCCCAGATACCCCGAAAAGACGTTCGCACCGCGCAGGCACAGCAGTCCCGCCTCCGTCGCAGGGAGCTCCGCGCCGGTTTCGGGGTGCACGATGCGCGCCGACAGGCCTGGCAGGAGCCGTCCCGCCGAGCCCGCCCGCGCCCCGCGCTGCGGCTCCGCGGTCCCGGTGGTCACCGGCGGAGCCGGCTGGTTGACGCTGACGACGGGGGAGGTTTCGGTGAGGCCGTAACCTTCCAGGATCTCGAGCTGGAAGGCCGCCCGGAAATCCCGCCGGAGATCCTCGGGCAGTTTTTCCGCGCCGGTGACGACCAAATCGAGCGAGCGCAGTTCGCGCGGCGCGGCCTTCCTGAGCAGGGGCCGCACAAAGGTCGGCGCGGCCACCAGCGCCGACGCGCCCTCCTCGCTGATCGCGTCGATGATTTTGCGGGTGTCGAGCGGACTCGGCACGGTGACCACGCGGCAGCCCCGCAGCAGCGGATACCAGACGAGGACGGTGAAGCCGAACGAATGCGCCATCGGCAGGCAGCCGAGAAACGTGACCGAGCGAGGCAGGATCGAGAGCGAGGAGATCTGCGCGCAGTTGGCGAGCAGGTTGCGGTGGCTCAGCACGACCCCCTTGGGTTCGCCGGAGCTTCCGCTGGTGAAGAGGAGGGCCGCCTCTTCCCGGTCACCCTGCCGGGGCAGGCCCAGCAGGGTCGCGAGCCAGGGAGTGGGCAGCGTCCACGCCGCCATGAGCCAGGGCAGCAGCGCCCGGCGACCGCCGCCGGCCGCCAGCTCGGCCTGGAGATCGAGCACGTGTTCCGGCCAGGGGAAATTGGGCACCTTGGCCCGCATCGCCTCTGCGGTGATGACGGTCCGCACGCCGGCCAGGCGCAGGCTGGCCTCCAGGGAGGCGCGACCCAGGGTGAAGTTGAAATTCACGGGGATCTTGCCCGCCGCCACGACCGCCAGATTGGCGATCACCGCGCCGACGCCGGTCGGCAGCACGATGCCCACGCGGCGCTCCGGCAGACTCCGGCGCCACCGGCGGGAGAGTACCGCCGCCAGGGCGTATAACTGCGCCGCCTTGACGACCCGGCGCTCGGCCGTCCGGTCGATGAAGACGACGGCGCCGGGCCGGCGCCCGAGCGCCCGCACGACTTCGCGCCCG
>Ga0116226_10007170_pt1 | contig 10042 bp, 9 predicted proteins | sample S1TSphfallax_FD_89692 | JGI IMG/M metagenome (GOLD analysis project Ga0116226, IMG submission 89692) | Host-associated microbial communities from peat moss isolated from Minnesota, USA - S1T2_Fa - Sphagnum fallax MG | ecosystem: Host-associated > Plants > Peat moss > Unclassified | place: USA...
AAGCTCCGATTGCCTACCGACTTTCCACACCGTGGAGACTTGAGCCCGGTTGCGGGTCCATCGATGCCGTGAATCGTCATAGAACACTTCATCACTGAGCTCCACGGCCGAGAACGCACCGCCACTCGGAATTGGCAGTTTCGCAGTAAGGCGGTTTCGATATCGAAACGGTGAACCCGGTACGCCATCAATCCGTTCCAAGCGGCTTCGCTCAGATAGGAGCACTGACCCTACGGGGACAGGAAACGTAACCGATACGAAAGGCAGGTTGACGTTCGTTGATGCCCCGGATGTCGAACGTATCCGGGCCTCGAGGTTACCGGCGGTCAATACGGTACCGTGAATCGTGAAATCAACCGCCAGGCCCGCTGCGACGAGCGCCGGCGTCGGAAAACATTCTGCGGCCCGCGCGTACGCGGCCCCCGTCACGTCGACTCCTGGGGCGATCTTGACGATGCCGTCTGCTTCGCTCCAGAGCTGTGCATTCGGGTTTGGAGCAGCGGCACGTATCAGACTTGTGCCCGATAGGCCGCTGAGTGAAAGCGCGATCGAGCAAACGAGCGGTAAGCGGGCACGGGCCCCATCAGCCACGGTACACCACCTCGCCCCTGAAGCTGCCTGGACGATCCGAGTGTAGGTCCCAGAACGCCTCGGCGATTCGCGCGGGATCGAAGGCTGTCCCGATTTTGATCTGACCAGCGATCGTGATCGTACCGGCATGAATACCGCTCGGGGCAAGCTCCGCATGCAGCGTGAGCGCAAGGCTGCGGATCCCCGCCTTGCCGATGGCAAGCGATGCCGCCGGAAGCCATCCCGTCGGATCAAGCGCCAAGCCGCCCCCGGTCAGGAGGACACTTCCGGCGCGGGCGGCGCGCATCGCAGGTAACACGGCCTGCACCGCCGCAAGCGCGCCGGCGACGTTGACTCGGAAATCAGCCACCAGCTCTGCGGGATCGATACGCGATGGCCCGGATTGCCGCATCGTCGCGCGATAGGCGTTGTAGATCAGCACGGCGACGGGTCCGCCCGCCGTGATTGCCTGCGCAAGAGCAGGTGGGTCGGATGCGTCGGCTTTGCGCATTGTCACGCCGGGCTGGGCCTCGAGCCTGGACGGGTCGCGCGCTAGGCCGACGACCGCATAACCACCCTGGACGAACCGGGAGGCCAAGGCCGACCCGAGACCTGGCCCTATCCCAACGACGACGGCGACGGGCTTTACAGGACTCGTATTCATGGCACTTCGGCTCGTGCGACATCGCGCAGCAGCGAGAGCCCAATCCGCGCACCCATGCCTTGGGCGTAGGCAAGCTGGGCGAGCAGCATGCCGGCCGGCTCCGTATAACGCGCAAGCGTCAAAGGTCCGGCGTCCACCCCGTCAGCATCCACGGCGTTCAAGAGATTCAGAACGACGTTGCGCGCCGTGGCATCGTCACCACAAACAAACACGCCCGGGCGACCGCCTCCGATATGCGTGGAAGGCGAATGCAGCAGTTCGGCAAATGGTGGGACGGCCTTCACCACCTTCGCAGCCGGAGCCGCCTTTGCAACCTCTTCTCCGCCCGAGGTGGTCGTGCCGATGGCAAGCCCGCTCATGTCCGGCTTCAGCGCATTGGTGGCATCCCAAACGATCTTGCCGGCGAGCGCTCGCGCCACACCTCGCACCGTGTCCAGCGTCACGGCCCAAGGTGTCGCCAGAATGACAATCTCACCGTGCGATGCCGCGTCCTGCGGCGTGCCCGCGCGAGCGCCACCGCCGATCATGGTCGCGGCTTCTCTTACCTTTTCAGGATCGCGCGCGAAACTGACCACGATGTCGTGGCCCTTCGCCGCGAGCCGCTTGCCAAGACCCGTGCCGACGTTTCCTGCGCCAATGATGCCGATTTTCATGTGTGCAACTCCGGGATACTGGATGAGCGGACGACACCAAGAGCCCGCGCAAGTTGCGCGCCGCTCATTCCCGTGTTGTAAACGGGGGTGCCCGCATCAAAGGACCGCGCACTGACGAGCGGCCCAACCATGACAGGTTCAAATCCCGCGTCACGGACCAAACGCGCTGCAAGTTCCAGAGCGGGAGGATCATCGCTCGCGAGCGGAATACCCACCTGGTCGCCGGCACGATGCGCCTCGGACTGCAGGGTCTTGAAATACACCGAGTTGAAGGCGCGAACGAGCCGCACGCCCGGAAGCAGGCGGGCTACCGGTACACCGGCGCCCTCGCCAGCCGCAATCGTCTCGTGTGCAAAAACGCCGTCGCGGTCCGGATACGGGTTGGCGGAGTCCAAGACGACCTTCCCCGATAACAGCGGCGCAAGCTCGGGAGCCAATGTCGGCCAGGCGCCAAACGGGACCGAGCAAAATACCACCTCACCGAAACGGGCCGCCTCGGCTGGCGTACCGGCCGAAGCAAGCAAGCCGGCCTGCGCAATCAACGGCCCGAGCGCGTCGGGGTGCCGTGTGCCAAACCGGACTGGGTGGCCCGCCTTGGCCCACAGCAGGCCGACGGATCCGGCAATATTCCCTGCACCAATGATGCCGATATTCATGTCATCCCCCACAGCGTACAGTTCATCCGAGGTTCGCCCAGATGGTCTTGTATTGCGTGTAGTTCTCGAGTGCCTCGGCACCCTGCTCACGCCCGTAGCCGCTCGCCTTATACCCGCCGAACGGCGCGTTCGGGTGATACTTATGCCAGGTGTTGAGCCACACGGTGCCCGCTTTGATGCGGTCGGCGAGACGTAACGCGCGACCGAGATCCGATGTTTGAATTCCGGAAGCCAGACCGTAGTCAGTGTCGTTGGCAAGCCGGATCGCCTCATCCTCGCCCGCAAAAGGAATCACCGGCACGACAGGCCCGAAGATTTCCTCGCGACTGATCTTCAAGTCATTCGTCGCATCCGCGAACACCGTCGCCTCAATGAACAGCCCTTTGCCGTCGATCTTGCGCGTGCCGCCCCCGGCGGTCAGGTGCGCGGTACTCGCTTTGCCGGAGTCGATATACTTCAGGATCTTGATCAGGTTATAGACGCCGTCGGGCACTCCTGCGTCAAGCGCCACCTGCGCCAACGCCAGCGCGGTCAGTGGCGTGTCGGAGGCCGGTTTGTGGATGATGCAATTGCCTGCAGCGAGACCCGTTGCGACCTTGCTCGCGGTCAGCGCCAGCGGAAAGTGCCATGGAGTAATCGCACCGACGACGCCAAGCGGCTCGCGCCGTGTGAGGATGCGAATGTTCGACTCATAGGAGGCGCAGTAGCCGCCGTCCATGTGTGCCATCGCCTGGCCAGCGTAGAAACGAAACAAACCCGAACAATGCGGCATGACGATGTTGCGGAAGTCCGTATAAGGCATCCCCAGGTCGGCCATCTTGAACAGAATCTTGGCCCGGTCCTCGTAGCACATCCTGCCCCACCGTCCATCCTCGAACGCAGCGTGAGCCGTGTCGATCGCCAGGTTGGCATCAACCGCCGAGGCCTTTTGAACCTGCGTGATAACAGATTCGGTCGTGGGATCGAGGACCTCCATCGTCTCGCCCGCTTGGGCATCCACCCACTTGCCCCCGATGAGCAGCAGACCTTTGGGGATAGTCTTGCGAGTGGGGTTGCCAATCCGCGGCAGCGGTTGCGTATGCAGTGATTCGACCATGATCCCGAGCACCTATATTGACGCCCGGAATATGGATGGCCCCCGTCTATCAGTCAAATCGATTTAACTAATTAACTACATTGATTAAATCGATAATCACTCTCGAATTCGTGCCACATCTGCGATGAGCGTTCGCAGCCACACTTGCCCGAGGTCAGTACTGGCCCGCCGATGCCAAACCATTCGCACGTCGTATCCCTCCGATGGTAGGGGGACCGGGCAGATCGTTAAGCCGGCAGCTTCCGCGCAGTTCTCGGCGAGATGGCGCGGTAGAGCGGACACCGCACGGAAACCATGCAGCAAAAACGGTACGCAGAGAAAGTGCGGCGTCGTATAGAGGACGGTTCGCTGGCGCCCTAGCGCTTGCAACAACTCATCGATGTGTCCGAAAGGCTCGCCGCGCAGCGAGACGAGGATGTGCGGAAGCGCGATGTAGTCGTCCAGCGAAAGCGGGCCCTTAAGTGCGCAGGCTTGAGGGTCGAAGACGCAGACAAAAGACTCGTGATAGAGAATCGATGTCTCAATGTCTTGCTGGAAGTCGGGGAAGTAGCCGATGGCGACATCAATCGCGCCCTTCGGTAGCAGCTCAGCAGCCAGCCGCATCTCGACCGATCGGGCAACGACTTGTATACCGGGCGCCTCCTGCTGAAGTCTGCGCAACACGCCTCCCATCAGCGCGGCCTCGGTCTGATCCGATACGCCAATTCGGAAGGTGCGCTTGTCTCTCTGTGGATTAAACGTCTGCCCCGAAAACACTTGGTCGCGTAGCTCAGCCAGGATTCGGGACACGGGCTCAATCAGGTCAAGGGCACGCGGTGTCGGCTCCATGCCTGCCGGCGTGCGTGTGAGTAGTGGGTCCTCAAACATCGCCCTGAGCCGCGATAGAGCGTTGCTCACAGCCGGCTGGCCAAGCCCTAGACGCTTGGCGGCTGCGGTTACGCTGCGCTCAGCGATCAGAACTTCGAAAGCAACCAATAGGTTTAGGTCAAAGCGTCGGAGATCATCGAGAGATTTCGGAGATTGTGCCAAGGCACTCCTGGTGGTTGAGTTCAAGACCGACAATCAATGTCGCTTGAAGGCGATAAATCCCGATGGACCACGAATGAGGCGGCGGACTTGATTTCATCGTGATGGATCGGCCTGCAATCTACGGCGGCCGTCTTGACATGTTGTGAAACTTCGCGAAGATGCGCCGAACGCGTCACGCGCATTCATCCAGAACTGGTGGAACCGTTGCGCCGCCGGGAGCCGGAAACGGATGTTTGAAAACGAACGCCTCTTGGGTCGGTCCGCGCCGCGCCAGCAGCTCTAAGCGTTCAACACCTTCTGTGACGGATGGCCTGTGCCCAATGGGCACCCACCAGAGCGCCATGAAGAACTCCATCTTGTCGAACCATTCGCGGCGGCGGCGCATAATCTCGCGATGAGCACTGCTGCGATAGACGAAGGCACTCAGCGCTTCGACATCAGTCCAAATGGACATGTTCACGGCGACGTCGGGGTCCTGATACGCCCGGAGATCCATCGCGTTATTTCCTTCACCAGTCAAGCGCCAGACGAAACCTGGCTGAGCTTCTGCAATGGCGTTTACGCGATCTAGGTTTCCCATGAACTCGGCGTTCGCGGGGTGCTCCATCGGTAGACGAAATTTGGCGATATTAATCTGTGCGATATGATGGTTCATCGGCAACCCAACTTCCTGGCCAAAGCACTCCACTAGCATGACAGAGTCGACGGCACCGCATCGACCAACCGTGCAACACCAGGGAAGCGCCCTGGTCTACTCACTCCCACTCAATTGTTTCCGGCACCCATAAGTAGGTGAACTCCAAAGATTTCTTGTCCGGGGATACTCAACTTACCGTCAAATCTACCGGCAAAACATTCCGCTTGGCGGCGATAGATTCCGATAGAAGCCGAAACCTGGGTCACGCTTCACCTGTGAGAATTCGCTCGCCACCGTAAATCGCGCTCAGAAGGAGTATGCGGTACCGCCGGACCCGACGATTTACCGACGCCGCGTGACGGAACCGCCGTGGGCTCGATGCCAGGCTTGTCGGAATCGCGCACTGCCGCCGAACGGTCCGAGAAGAACGCGCTTGGACTGGACCCGAATTGCCTCTGAAACATGGTCGAAAAAGCGGTGGAGCTGCGATAGCCCACTTCTAACGCAATATCGATGATCCGCTCACCCCGTGCGAGCATTTCGACCGCTCGTAAAAGCCGGGCATGCTGACGCCATCGTCCGAACGACAAACCAGTGTCCTGCAGAAACAGGCGGTGGATCGTCTTCGGGTTGACGCCCAACCGGTCGGCCCACTCGGCGGCCGTCGTTTGTTCATCGGGATGCTCTCTGATCGCATTCTCAATCACCGCCAAACGCGGATCGCTGACCGAGGGCAAGCTGAACGAGAGCGTCTGCATCTGCACGATTTCATCCAGCACCAAGCGCATCAACCTACCGTCCCGTGTCTGCGAATGGTAAGGCGGCACGATTTTGGTCGCCTCCAAAATCAGTTCGCGCAAGAGCGGGGACACTGCACACACAACGCAATCGGGGGGCAATCCGCGCGCCGCAGAGGGCCGAATGTACAAGGTGCGCATGGCTACACGGCCCACCATGCGAATCGAATGTTCGATTCCGGCGGGCATCCACACTGCGCGTGTCGCAGGCACGATCCATTGGCCGGCCGGGGTGCGAACGACCATCACGCCTCGGATCGCATAGATCAGTTGGCATACCTCGTGGCTGTGTGGGCGGATTTCCTCCCTCGCCCCGTAGTCGATCCCAAGCGCAGTCACCGGCATCGAGCGGCCAGCCCGGGATGCAAACGGCAAGGTCGGATAGGGGTCACGCATCGAAATGTCTCATTCGCGAAGCAGGATGCCGCAAAGTCGTGAGATGGACAATCGCAGATGGGATATCGTTTCGACAGATCCACGCTGGGGGCCGGTCATGAGCGCGAGCGAAGCGGTAGTCGACAAGAGAGAGCACACGGCCGGGATGCAACTCGGCATCTTGAGCGCTCTCAGCGCATCGCATTTCGTGAACGACATGATGCAGTCATTGCTGCTGTCAATTTATCCCCTACTGCAAGGAGAGTTCAACCTGAACTTTGGTCAACTGGGGTTGATCACGCTCACCTATCAGCTCACTGCATCGCTCCTGCAACCGCTCATCGGCTTGTACACCGACCGTCATCCGAAACCATTTGCCGCGTCGATCGGCATGGCCTTCACGATGAGCGGCTTGATCCTCCTGGCATTCGCGCACCGCTACGACATGGTGCTCGTCGCCGCGGCGCTGATCGGCGCGGGTTCCTCGGTATTCCATCCCGAGAGTTCACGGATTGCGCGATTCGCCTCCGGCGGAAGTCATGGCCTCGCGCAATCCGTTTTTCAAATCGGTGGCAACGCGGGAAGCGCGGTGGGGCCGTTGATCGCCGCCTTCATCATCCTGCCCTACGGCCGGAGCAGCATCGGCTTGGTCGCCTTGGTCACCCTCATCGCGATGTTCTTGATGTTCCGTGTCGCACTCTGGTATCGCACGGAGCAACCCACTACGAAGACGTCGCGCCGCCGCCCGGAAGGCGCAGGCATGCTGCCTGCTCGGCTCGTCATCGGGGCACTCGGCGTCTTGCTGATTCTGGTCTTCTCCAAATATTTCTACCTGGCGAGCCTGAGTAGCTACTACACCTTTTACTTGATGCAGAAATTCCACGTGGCGCCGCAAACTGCTCAAATGTACTTATTCGCTTTTCTGGGTGCTTCAACGGCAGGAACGCTGTTGGGAGGGCACATCGGCGATCGCGTCGGTCGCAAGACGGTGATTTGGGTTTCGATTCTGGGCGTCGCGCCCTTCACGCTGGCGCTGCCTTTCGCCAACTTGCCGTGGACGTGCGCACTCACGATCGTGATTGGATTCGTGATCTCGTCCGCGTTTTCTGCAATCGTCGTCTTCGCTCAGGAAATTGCGCCGACACGCGTTGGGCTGGTTTCGGGCCTCTTCTTTGGCCTGGCCTTCGGATTTGGGGGACTGGGAGCAGCTGTTTTGGGCGCTCTCGCTGATCGATATGACATAGAAACAGTCTATCGGCTCTCATCCTACTTGCCATTGCTCGGAATCGTAACCCTGTTCCTACCGAACCTGCACGCGCGCCGCGCCAAATAATCACCAACGACATTGCAGTGCGAGACGATCCGCGATAACAGCGAGGTGCAGACTCAAGTCAATTCGGCAACGCACTGCTCCAGCGACATCACTTCAACCTTAGGACCGACCGTATATCGTCTGGAGCCCGGGTAAACCACCAATAACCGATGCAATTCCAGGTCTTCGAGCGCCGAAGCCATTGATGGTGTCATTTTCGGTGCATCAGCCCGTTTGATCTCAATTCCAATCCGCCGCCCTTTCACGAACAACAGCAGATCGAGTTCTGCGCCGGCCTGCGTTCGCCAGTAATAGGCTGTGGCTTTGGGCACAGAAGCGAGAAGTTGCTCGATGATGAATCCCTCCCATGATCCCCCAACCACGGGATGCCCATCGAGTTGCCGGCGATCGCCGATTCCGAGCAGCGCGTGAAGGAGTCCCGAATCCCGAATGTAAACCTTCGGGGATTTAACCAACCGCTTCGGGACGTTCTCGAACCAAGGCTCCAGGACACGCACAACTAGGGCGCCGGACAAAGCATCGAGATGGCGCTTGACGGTTGTATGAGCCTCCCCCAGGGATCGCCCAATCTCCGAACTGTTCCAGATCCCACCCGAGTAATGCGCGGTCATTGTCCAGAATCTGCGCATGGTGCCCGAGGGCACTTGCACCCCGAGCTGAGCTAAATCACGTTCGAGGAACGTGCGGATAAAATCCTCGCGCCATGCGGTACTCGCCGCTTCCGTTCGCGCCAGAAACGAGCGCGGGAAGCCGCCTCTTAACCACAAACGGTTGAGATCCGGGCGACTGAGCTCTTCAAGCGTGAATCCGGTCATCTCGACAATGGCAAGCCGGCCCGCCAGAGTTTCCGAACTTTGGCGTAGTAACCCGGGTGATGCGCTGCCCAGAATGAGGAAACGGGCACGAATCGGCTTGCGGTCCAACAATACCCTGAGAATCGGGAAGAGATCGGGATGACGCTGCACCTCATCAATCACGATAAGTCCGCGCAATTGCTCAAGCGCCGTCATGGGCTCGGACAGGCGGGCCAGGTCGACAGGATTTTCCAGATCGAAGTAAGAGCTTTTCGAGGCACTTGCAAGCTGCCGGGCGAGAGTAGTCTTGCCGCACTGACGCGGACCGATCAGCGCTACCGCAGGACTGGCTCTCAGGCCGGCGCGCAGCCTCTCCACGAGCTTTAGTCGCTTAAGCACACCTCGTATATTGAGCGGTCTACGCTCAATATTCAAGGTATGCTTTAAACCTTCACTCCCACTCAATTGTCTCCGCCACTTGTAAGCATCTGAAAGACAAAAACTTCATGTCGGAGCGCGCAAATTTTACCGTCAGATTGAGCGTCAAAATATTTCGCTTGGGGCAGATAGACAGCGATAGATGCCGAAAGCGCATTTATGTTCACCGCTATTTTGGCACGACGCAGCTGGGCGTCCGATCCGCTCCGGCTCACTGCAGCCGTGCTCAGGCAGGCTCCACGGCAATACCCAACCCATTCGCAGCTTGGCGCACGCGCTCATCGAGACTCAACAGTCTGAGGCAAGCGCGGGTTTTAGCCACTTTTGCCAAACCCAGCCGCTATGGCCGTACCTGACTGGGGTATTCCGCCTGGGCGTGTGGGTGGTGGCAACGAAGTCGCAACCGCGAGCTTCCTACATCACGGGTGCACACCTTGCCGTCGACGGATGGTTTCTGATCTAGCTCCGCGCTGTTCGAACGGCGTATATCGCCGTACCCGGCGTTATTCACGACAACGTCAAGACGAGCAAATAGGGGTCGCCAGATTAAAATCATCCATGCCAGCGACAGCTCGTTTTGGCATATTTTGCAAGAGTGTTGGCGTCTTTTGCTAGTTACGCCGACCCGTCTTTGGGCCAGACTGAGATTGTGAGCTGGGGTCGTTAAGAGACACAACGACCTGGGTAAAGCCGAAACCTCATAAAGGGTGACACAAATGAATACGCAAGAAACCACGATTCGAGTGAGAGCCTTTGATCGCGCCTATATCAACGGCCAGTTCGTCACTCCCCATGGGACGCAGCTCGTCGATCTGGTGAACCCGACCGACAACAAGGTTATCGGCAAGGTCACCATGGCAGACGAAATCGACACCCGAGAAGCTATCGGTGCTGCGAAAGAGGCCTTCAACACCTTTTCGCAAAGTAGCAAGGAATACCGGATGGAGCTTCTGCAGCGGTTGCACGACGCCGTGGCCAAGCGAATGGATCAACTCGTTGA
>Ga0116226_10007171_pt1 | contig 10042 bp, 6 predicted proteins | sample S1TSphfallax_FD_89692 | JGI IMG/M metagenome (GOLD analysis project Ga0116226, IMG submission 89692) | Host-associated microbial communities from peat moss isolated from Minnesota, USA - S1T2_Fa - Sphagnum fallax MG | ecosystem: Host-associated > Plants > Peat moss > Unclassified | place: USA...
ATGGTGACAACCCAGCCAGACGTAAAAGCCCACCACCGAGGCAATGACCAGCAGCGGCAGCGTGATGTAGTGACGCGAGAATCGCACGCCGAGATAAGCCACCATGCCGAAAAGGGCGCAGGGTATCCACGAGGCCAGCGTGCCCTCGGCCAGGAATTGGCGCAGATGATCGAAGGCAAACGTCTCGCCACTGACGACGCGAAAGGAGCCGGTCAGCAGCAGCCAGCCCGAGCCGGCGAGAAATCCGCCGATGACCGGGTAAGGCGTGAAGCGGACAATGTTCCCCAGCTTGTAGGTGCCGAGAAGGAACAGGACCACGCCGAGCATGAGCGTGCTGGCGGCGATGGCGGCGAGGACGGTTAGTCCAATCGTCTGCGGCGGCGCACCGGCCATCTGATGAATAATGAGGCTCGCCATCAGCGCGACGATCGGCGCGACGCGGTCCTGCGGAATCGCAATCGTGCCCGGATAGGAGCTGAAGACGGCCATGAAAATGCCGAGAATGGCCGCCATCAGCAGCATCAAACTGGTGCCCACGCCCTCCAATCCGGTGATGGGCTCGACAAAGATCAAGGCGACGAAGGAGACGCTCATCACCACGGTCATCATCGCCACCACGGACGAGGTGATCAGGCTGGGCAGGAGGCGCGACGCGGCGGTTTCCTGGCGCAGCGTTTTCAGGAGATCGGCGCTGGCGGTGGAAGACATTTTTGTGGCGTTCAAGGAGTTCGCAGTTCGATTTTTTCCCCGCAATCCCGGCAAGGATTAGAGCATAGACGGGCCGTCAGGGAACGCACTTCACGCCAACTTACTGCACAAATTTTTACGGAGCCGGATTCGTCACGCGATCGCTCCCAAATTGCCACCGTTTTGACGCATTTTGGCGCAGCTTGCGCCGCGCGGAAAACGAAAGGGGCGCATGACGAATCGTCATGCGCCCCCGAAAACCCCGTTGGCGGCCACCGGTCTCCGTTCGGCAACCGCCAACTACCTCTTACCTATCAACCAAACCAACCAAACCCTTACTTACCAACCAAACCTTTCGGCGCGCCAACTCCCGTGGGGAAGTCGTAACCGACCCGGGCGCTGTAGACTCCATCCGAACCCGAGGTAACGTCCGTGAAAGCAGCGGTGTTGTTCATGCTGCCGTAGATGCGGGCCTCTTCGGCGGCGGTGCTGGCCGCAAAGCCATTCGTGCCCGCGGCGTTGTTCACCAGGCCGGCGATGCAGGGTGCGGCGACGCTGGTGCCGCCAAGAATCCACCAGCCGGAAGAGCCTTCAAACGAGGTGCTGTCGTAGACATAGACGCCCGTGTTGGGGTTGGCCTCGAAGGAGATGTCCGAGACGCCGCGCTTGCTGCCCACCACGCTGGCCACACCGCTCTGGAAGGAGGGACGGCTTTCGTAGAGACTGGTGCCGCAGCCACCTTCGTTCCACGCCGTCTGGCTGAGGAGCGAGCCGCTGGACGAGCGATTGAGGCTGGTGCCACCGCAGGCGACGACGTTGGGCGAGGCCGCGGGATATTCCATCGCATCGGCGCTGTCGCCGCTGGAGGCGAAGAAGACCACGCCCGATTTCACGAAGATCGGGTCGTACATGTAGGTCTCGTAGGGAGTCTCACTGCCGCCCCAGCTCATCGACACTTCCTTGACCCCGGCCAGGTTGGCCGCGACGAGGACGGCGGTTTCCAGGTCCGACATGGAGGAACTGTTGGCCTCGACCAGATAGATCTTCGCGTTCGGAGCCATGGCATGAGCCCATTCGATGTCGAGCGCTTCTTCCAGGTTCCAGCTTCCGATAAAGGAACCGCCCGAGGCCGGCTGATGACCGTTGGCGTAGACCACTTGGAAGTGCTGGTTCGTGCTCAGCGTCGCCGTGCCGGAGGACTCCGTCGGCAGGCCAAAGACCTCCGAGAACTCGTTGAAGTCATTCAGCGAGGTCGGGAAATGATACGCATCCACGATGGCGATGGCGTTTGAGCCGCCGGTGGACGGTAGATTATAGGTGGCCCGGATGGTGGACGGCGTATTGAACTGCGCGTAGAGCGCCGGGGTGACGACCTTCGGCAGGGAGAGCACCCGCATGCGGGTATGCTGCAGGAGGGTTAACCGATCGGTGTTGCCGATACCGGATGACTCGGGAATGATCTCCTGGGGGAGATCGCCTTTTCCATTGCTTCCGTAGCCGGCCGCGTGAACCAGCGATGGGCAGATAATGCTCATCGCCACAGTGATTACTAGGTAATATTTAGATGTTTTCATAAGAGGTTAAGGCATTAATTGCATAGCGGATGCCAGGGTGCCACGGGCCTGCGCGCTTGAACTCCCCCTGCGGAAGCGGCGCTCTTTCCACCCCACGGCTGCCATTAGATTCATAAGAACCTTACTATCAGTTTTTTAAGCTAAGGAATATTTTTCCAAAGCCTTCGCAAGTCGCTCATAGAAAAGCGCCATGTCAATTTGAACTGGAACAGAAATCCTTCTCCTAAAAACGCTTTGAGGTAATAAGTGCCTAGACAAGTGTAACGTATCCCTACACCCCCGTCAGGAACATGACTCCTCGCGATTCACATTTTGACGGTGGACCCCATTGCAGCGCCCCGGAAAGACAGGCGGTGCCCACAAACTCATCGAAATTCTCCGGTTTTAGGGCACCTTGAAGTCCTCCCGTCGAGAGATCCCATGCCTGCATCGCCCGAGAAGACCACTCCCACCGGCTCGTGTTGCCATCACGAGCCGGGTCACGGTCCATCCACCGCGCCCAACGCAGCATCCAGGTACTTCTGCCCGATGTGCGAAGGCGTCGCCAGCGACAAACCCGGCTCCTGCCCGAAGTGCGGCATGGCCCTGGAGCGCAATCCGGCTTACGGCCTGGGGCAGCCGGCGGTCTATACCTGTCCGATGCATCCGGAAGTCCGCCAGGATAGCCCGGGCGCATGTCCCATCTGTGGCATGGCGCTGGAGCCCCTGAGCGCCTCGCCCCGTGACGAGGAGGAAAATCCCGAGCTGGCCGACATGACGCGCCGCTTCTGGATGGGCCTCGCCCTCACCGTGCCCGTGATCGTGCTCTCGATGGGCGACATGATCCCGGCGCTGCACGGCGCGATCATGTCCCTGGGCCCCGGCACAACAAACTGGATCGAGTTGCTCCTGGCCACGCCCGTGGTGCTCTGGGCGGGTGGGCCGTTCCTGGCGCGAGGAGCGCGGTCGCTGGTCACGCGCCACCTGAATATGTTTACGCTGATCGCCCTCGGCACCGGCACGGCGTGGCTCTTTAGTACCGCCGCGACGCTTTTCCCGGCCATTTTCCCGGACTCCTTTCGCACCCACGGCGTCATGCCGGTTTATTTCGAGTCGGCCGCGGCCATCACGGTGCTCGTCGCGCTGGGGCAGGTGCTCGAGCTCAAGGCCCGGGCCGCCACCGGGCGCGCGATCAAGTCCCTGCTCGGCCTCGCGCCGAAGACGGCGCGCCGCATCACCCCCGGCGGTGCGGAGCAGGACATTCCTCTTGAGCAGGTACAGGCAGGCGACCAACTGCGCGTGCGGCCGGGCGAAAAAGTCCCCGTTGACGGCGTGGTCGTCGAAGGCGCGAGCACGGTCGATGAATCCATGATTACGGGTGAGCCGGTGCCGATCGGGAAAGCGGCCCAGGACCAAGTCACCGGCGGGACGATCAACGGCACGGGCAGCTTTCTCATGCGCGCGGAAAAAGTCGGCAACGACACGCTGCTCGCGCGCATCGTGCAGATGGTCGCCACGGCGCAGCGCAGCCGCGCGCCGATCCAGCGCGTGGCCGATTCGGTCGCGGGCTGGTTTGTCCCGGCGGTGGTGCTCGCGGCGATCATCACCTTCGCCGCGTGGGCCGGCCTGGGACCGGAGCCGCGCTTCGCCCATGCGCTGCTCAACGCCGTTGCGGTTCTGATCATCGCCTGCCCGTGCGCGCTGGGCCTGGCCACGCCGATGTCGATCATGGTCGGCGTCGGGCGCGGCGCGCAGCTTGGCATTCTCGTGCGCGATGCCGAAGCGCTCGAGCGCCTGGAGAAAGTGAACACCCTGGCCATCGATAAAACCGGTACGCTGACCGAGGGCAAACCGGCGTTGACCGAGATCATCGCCGCACCCGGCGGTCGCGAAGACGATTTGCTCCGCCTCGCCGCCTCCGTCGAAACGGCCAGCGAGCATCCTCTCGCCGCCGCTCTTCTCGCCGGCGCGCGCGTTCGCGGCATCTCGCCCGCCGCGGTGAGTGACTTCGCCTCCGTCACCGGCCAAGGTATTCGCGGCCGCGTGGAGGGGCGAAAGGTTTTCGTCGGGCAGGCGGAGCAAGCCGAGGCGACGATTTCCTCCGATCTTCGCACCAAGGCGGCCGATCTTCGCGGACAAGGCCGCACCGTTTTTTTCATCACCGTGGACGACGCCGTGGCGGGGTTGCTGGCGGTCACGGACCCGATCAAGAAAAGCACTCCGAAAGCCGTCGTGGCCTTGCACCGGCTGGGCCTGAAGATCGTCATGCTCACCGGCGACCACACCGACACGGCGCGGCGCGTGGCGCGGGAGCTGGGCCTTGATCGCGTCGAGGCCGGGATGACGCCGGAGAAAAAGCAGGCGCTGGTCACGGAACTCAAACGCGGCGGCGCCATCGTCGCCATGGCCGGGGACGGCATCAACGATGCGCCCGCCCTCGCCGCCGCCGATGTCGGCATCGCGATGGGCACCGGCACCGACGTGGCCATCAAAAGCGCCGGCGTGACGCTGGTGAAAGGCGATCTCGCCGGCATCGCCCACGCCATCGAGCTGAGCCGCGCCGTGATGGGCAACATCCGCCTCAACCTGCTCTTCGCCTTCATCTATAATGGCGTCGGCATCCCGGTGGCGGCGGGCGCGCTCTATCCTTTCACCGGCCTTTTGCTCAGTCCCATGATCGCCAGCGCGGCCATGGCACTCAGCAGCGTGTCCGTCATCGCCAACAGCCTGCGCCTGCGCGGGGCCGTCCGCGTACGCTGATTACTTTCGCAGGAAAAGGCCCGCGTTATCCGGCTGGCCCATCTTGCAATCAACGTAAACGTAATCCGGCATCAGCTCCTTCCGCAGTTGGGCCAGCACATGGTCTGGTATCTGATCCTCCGGCCAAATCAGGACCGCCGCGATATGATTCGCCGCAAGATAAGGCAGCGGGTTCTGGATCTGGCCCGAGTAAAAATCGCTGGAGAATTTGGCCCGGGCAGCGGCCTCCGGCGAAGCCAGCGCCGCCGCAACTCTCTCCGCGCGGGAAATGGGATTGAAAGCTGCCCACGCGGGCATAACCTTTGGCCATGGATGCACTCGCCGAAAACGCGGCGATCCCCGCGCGCACCGTGCCCGAAAATCTTTTCACCCGACACATCGAGCCGATCCTTGCATGAAAACCTTCATCACCGAAAATTTCCTGCTGGAGAGCGAGGCCGCGCGCGAACTCTACTTCAACCACGCCGCGCCGCAGCCGATTTACGATTACCATTGCCACCTGCCGCCGAAACAAATCGCGGAGAATTACCGCTTCCGCAATCTCTATGACATCTGGCTGGCCGGCGACCACTACAAGTGGCGCGCGATGCGGGCCAACGGCTTGCCGGAGCGCTTTTGCACGGGCGACGCCGGCGATGAGGAAAAGTACCACGCCTACGTCCGCACCGTGCCGTACACGCTGCGCAATCCGCTCTACCATTGGAGCCATCTCGAGCTGCTGCGCTATTTCGGCATCGACGATCTCATCAACGAAGAAAGCGCGGCGGCGATCTGGAAAATCGCGAATGAGCGCCTGGCCGCGCCGGAGTTCACCACGCAGGGCATCCTGGCGAAGAACCGCGTCGCGGTCGTTTGCACGACGGACGATCCGGCCGACTCGCTGGAGCACCACGCGAGCATCCGCCAGCAAGGCCTCAAGACGCGCGTTTACCCAACCTTCCGCCCTGACGCCGCGCTCAAAGTGGACCACCCCGCGCTTTTCAACGCCTGGTGCACGAAGCTTTCCGCCGTGGCCAATTCCGAGCTCGCGACGCTGCCGGAGTTGCTCGCCGCGCTCAAGCAACGCCATGATTTCTTCCACGAGCAGGGCTGCCGGCTTTCCGACCACGGCCTCGAATCATGCTTCGCGGCGGAGTGCGACGAGAAGCTGGCCGCAAAAATCTTCCTGCGCGCCCGCGCGGGCCATCCCGCCACGGCGGAGGAGACGCGCCAGTACGGCTCGTTCCTCATGCTCTACTTCGGCCACCTCGACGCCGCGCGCGGCTGGACGAAGCAACTGCACCTCGGCGCGCTGCGCAACAACAACACGCGCATGCGCGGGGAACTGGGCCCCGACACCGGCTTCGATTCCATCGGCGACTGGCCGCAAGCCAGCGCGCTGTCGTTTTATCTCGACCGCCTGGACCGCAACGGCGACCTGCCCAGGGTGGTGCTCTACAACCTGAACCCGCGCGACAACTACGTGCTGGCCACGATGGCCGGCAATTTTCAGGACGGCACCGTGCCGGGCAAAATCCAGTTCGGCAGCGGCTGGTGGTTCCTCGACCAGCTCGAGGGCATGACGTGGCAGCTTAACGCTCTCTCGAACCTCGGCCTGCTGCGGCGCTTCGTCGGCATGCTGACCGACTCGCGCAGCTTCCTGTCCTACACACGGCACGAATACTTCCGGAGGCTGCTCTGCAACCTCCTGGGCAACGACGTGGAAAAAGGCCTGCTGCCACGCGACATGAACCTGCTTGGCGCGATGGTGCGCGAGATTTGCTTCACCAATGCGCGCGTTTACTTCGCCCTAGAGATCGACCGGGAATTTTCCTCCTGATGAAGCGTGGCCGCTCTGCGTGAATGGGCGCGAGGTGCGGCATCCGCATCCGCCCCCCGGTTTTCCTTGCGGACGAAGCGCGGGCTTGCTTAGTATTCACCTCCCGGCAACGGGTAGTCACGCGCTCGTGGCGAAATGGCAGACGCGCTAGTTTCAGGTACTAGTGGAGCAATCCATGGAGGTTCGAGTCCTCTCGAGCGCACTTGGTTTATTTTCAAAAGGCTGCCTTCCAAGAAAGACCAGTTCGAACGCCTAAAAAATGGGTTGCTTTATTTGCTATTCGCGAATAGCATAGGTAGATGGTTGCCAAGTCATTAGATGTCGTTGTCTTGCTTAAACTGCTTCTGGCGTCATCAGGAAAGACCTATGCCCACTTGTCTCAGGAGCTGGGGATTAGCGCTTCTGAAATTCACGCCGCCGTGCGGCGAAGCATGGAAGCCGGACTGATCGACGGCGATACGCGCATTCCTTTGCGCAAGCCTTTGCAGGAATATCTCCTTCACGGCGTCCGTTACGCATTTCCCGCGAAGTTTGGCTCGGTGGCACGCGGGATGCCGACGGCATACGCCGCTCAGCCTTTGTCATCGCGTATCACCTCAGACGATCTTCCCCCCGTTTGGCCCGATCCGGAAGGGACTGTTCGGGGCTTGGCCTTGGAGCCACTGTATCGCACCGTACCGCAGGCCGCGAAGTCTGATCCCAAACTCTACGAGTTATTGGCCTTAGTCGACGCGATCCGAGTGGGAAGAGCGCGTGATCGCAAGCTAGCCGAAGAAGAACTCAAGAAACGCCTTTCTCATGCCCAAACCGATTGAAGCCATGCGCATCGTCGCGAAGCGCCTCCAGGAGATTGATGTGCCCTTCGCCCTTGTCGGTGGTGCCGTCGTTGCCGTCTTGGTCGATCATCCCGAACTGACAGAGATCAGGCCGACCAAGGACGTGGACGTGATTGTGGAGATTGCCACCCTTGTTGACTACTATGCTTTGGAAGAGCGCTTGCGTGCGTCAGGGTTTCAGCATGACACGGTCGAGGACGCCCCGATCTGCCGTTGGATCATTGACGAGTGCCGGGTCGATGTGATGCCGACGACGTCAGCACCGTTGGGGATGAATTCGAAATGGTTCCCTGAGGCACTAGCCACCGCACAAACCAGAGACCTGGGAGAAGGCTGCTCCGCCAAGGTCATTCTACCGGCCCTGTTTCTGGCGACGAAGCTGGAAGCATTCAAAGACCGCGGTCACGGAGATTACTACGCCAGCCATGACTTGGAAGACATCGTCACGTTGGTGGATGGCCGCGCTTCCATCGCCGACGACGTCGCAGATGCTCCTGAACCGGTCCGTGGATTCATAGGAACCAGCGTACGCGAAATCCTCGGGAAACCCGATTTTCAGGATGCCTTTCCCGGCCATCTCTCCGCTCTTTCCAGGACGAGAGCGCCTTTGGTCATGAGACGCTTGCAGGCAATCGCCGACCTTGGAGAAATGACAGCCAGTGCCTCATGAATCAAAAGTAGTGGAGCAATCCATGGAGGTTCGAGTCCTCTCGAGCGCACGTTTCCGGCCTTGCCGTGGAAGCACCTCTGCGGCAAAGCCTACAATCTTTTAACTGCCTATCCTCAGGGTTTGCGGTATATTCACATCGCTTTGCCAGCTTTAGGTATGTTCAACCGAGATCTTCGTCATCCATGACCAGCCCCGCTCCCGAGCCCGCCCGGAACGTATCCGCGACCGGCCCCAACCTCGCCACTAAAACTCCGTCCATCTGGACCAACTTCCGCTTGTGGGGATTTCTTCTCTTCGCGCTGATCTTCATCATCCCCTTCGGCGTCACGCATGGCTTCGGCGCGGCAGCCTTCGCCGTCATTACCTTCCTGGAAGTTGTTCTCCTCTTCAACATCCTCATCATCGTCCACGAGCTCGGCCACTTTCTCGCCGCCAAATGGTGCGGGTTGAAGATCGACAAGTTCGCCATCTGGTTCGGCCATCCGCTGTGGATGAAAAAAATCGACGGCGTCGAATACGTCCTCGGCACCATCCCCGCCGGCGGCTATGTCGCGCTGCCGCAAATGGCCCCCATGGAAGCCATCGAGGGCAAGAGCGACACGCCGCGCGAGGAACTGCCGCCCGCCTCGCCGTGGCAGAAAATCATCGTCGCCTTTGCCGGGCCGCTTTTTAGCTTTGGCCTCGCGCTTTTCTTCGCGCTCATCGTCTGGGTCGTCGGCAAGCCGGTCACTTACGAGGAAGCCACCACCACCATCGGCTTCGTGCAGCCCAAGTACCCCGCCGCCGCCGCCGGCCTCGAGTCCGGGGACAAAATCATCTCCATCGACGGCCATCCCATCAGCCACTTCATGGGCATGGGCGATTCGGTCATCTGGCGCATCGTCACCAGCACGGCGGACACAATTCCCGTCGTCATCCAGCGCGGCGCGGACGTGAAGACCGTCATGGTCAGCCCGCAAAAGGACGTGGAGCACGATCACCATTGGTACGAGCGCAGCGCCACGCGCAAGATCGGCATCGGCCCCGCCGACGGCCCGATCATCATCAAGAAACTTGCGCCCTACGGCCCGGCTGAGACCGGCGGCCTCAAGCCCGGTGACCAACTCGTCGCCATGAACGGCAAGACCATTTACGCCTACCAGCAGATTGAACTCGCGCACAAGGACAACCCCTACGCACCCATCACCTTCACCGTGCAGAACAGCGGCGTCACGCGCGAGGTTACGGTAACGCCGGTCAAGCCCTTCTCGCCCTCGCCCATGCCCCCGGATGAACCGCCCACCGACCTCGGTTTCAGCGACTTCGAGGCCAGCCCGATCACGCTGCTGCACCAGACGCCGTGGCAGCAAATCATCGACAGCGTCAACGCCGTCGTCGGCACCATCTCCGCGCTCTTCGCCTCGCACTCCAGCATCGGCGCGTCGCAGCTCAGCGGCCCGGTCGGCATCATGAACCTGCTCTTCGCCGTGCTTAGCAGCGATGCCGGCTGGCGCTACGCGCTCTGGCTCGCCGTGCTCATCAACGTCAACCTGGCCATGCTCAACCTCCTGCCCCTGCCCGTACTCGACGGCGGCCACATCGCGCTCTCCCTCATCGAGTGGATCCGCCGCCGCCCGCTGAGCATGAGCATCCTCGAGCCGCTGCAAACCGCCTGCGCCCTCGTACTCATCGGCTACATGATGTACATCACCTTCTTCGACGTGCAGGACTCCGGCAA
>Ga0116226_10007172_pt1 | contig 10042 bp, 10 predicted proteins | sample S1TSphfallax_FD_89692 | JGI IMG/M metagenome (GOLD analysis project Ga0116226, IMG submission 89692) | Host-associated microbial communities from peat moss isolated from Minnesota, USA - S1T2_Fa - Sphagnum fallax MG | ecosystem: Host-associated > Plants > Peat moss > Unclassified | place: USA...
CCTAGATAGTGCAAGCGCTACTCTAGGAGTGTACAGCTGAAGCTGAATTTTTGGTATGAATCGCGATTAATTGCTAAAAACAGTTAAATTCGGTTAAACAGTATTAATCTATACTATTTTCATTTTCAACCGTAGCTATACTCATTCCATAGGTTCTACCTGGGAATTGATGAAGTGGCGAGTCCACTTCATTTTTACTGATAGCTCAATCGTTGATCAGATCATCCCGCCACTTTTCACGGTTCTTGGGAGTTTCTGGGTCACGCGATCGCGCCAAATTCCAACTTTGCCAATTTAGCGGTTTTTGTTTTTCCAAGTGGTTGATAAATTGGATGATCGGTTGGTCATCATCAAGGGGATTTTGTAAATCAAATCTGATTGTTTGGAAGACTTTATGATTGGGATTAATGAAACTTGTAGTCCAAATTTTAGTCAACCAAAGTAAAATTCGATTCCTGACAAAACTCCAAAATCCTTTGCCTTTCTTGATTATATAGGAAACTTGGATTTCAGCTTTTCCAGATTTTATCATCCTTGTAGCTAGCATAATATGTATGGAGTGATTATGGAATCCCAGCGTAATTATCCCAGTGGAACCATACCAATAACAAACACTATAAGTAGGCGAGCTTCTATATAGGCGACGAACCAATTTGATTAAAGGAGAAAATTTCTCACTGCATGTAATATTATTAAAAATAATCGCTTGATGATTTATTTCTTCCTTATCAAATCTAACTTGCGCCAGTGGTGGGTGAATGGTATTAAAATATTGTGTATCAATGGCGTTAGTCATCAAAACATGAGGATGACAATTGATTACCGCATGATTCCCGAAAATTATATCATATACTTGATTATCCAAATCTGGAATCAGGGATAACGATTGTTGTGGAACTTCTCCAGTCCAGACCCAAATCATTTCATAGTTTTCAGAGGTTGGCCAAGTTCTAGCTTTCACCATTGGTGGCTCGCCTAAATCAGGAACATCTATACAAATCCCAGCCGAGTCAAATTTCCACTGATGAAAAAAACACCGCAGTTCATTACCTTCTATTCTTCCACTTGCCAGGTGAGCACCCATATGCGGACAATAAGCATCTAGAATAACTGGATATTTGTTTTTTCCGCGATAAATTACTAGTTTTCTTCCTAAAATACTAATTGGCTTTAATTCACCAATTCGTAGCTGATAAGACGGCATTACCCAATACCATCCTTCAATGTAGCGTTCTGGATTATTGAAATTCTTAGGTTTATTTGGGTTGTTGGTATTTTCAGCGTTGACATTCATTTTTACGATTTCACTTGCAGCGAAGTGGTTAATCTAGAATTATCATTAGCCACCTAAAAAAACCGTTATTTTCAGTACCGAGATTAATCCTTCCCTTATGGTTTAATCATGAAAAAGGTGTAGGAAAGTAAAATCTTACCTACAACCTGAAGATTCACCAGAACCTATAAACGGCCAATGTTAGTCAGTCCTAAAACAATACCAACTCCTATTACATGACCGAAAGCCATTGCCCCAATGAAAGTAGGAATGGTAACAGGAAGCACTGGTAATTGTGGTCCAACTTTAGGAATTTTCAGGGCAAAAGTCAGCAGAAGCACTACTAGGCTACTGGCACTGATAATTATAGCCACTATGGGACTCCATACTGGTGTGACTGGAATAGATGAAGTGAGCATGAGCAAAATAGATGATATCAAGTGTTATTCTCCTGAATGGAAAAACAAAAATGTTAACTGAGTAGATTATAAAGATTATAAAATTACACTGGACAAACTTAAACTTTATTTCCCTAACTTGCAAATATTTTTTCTATGCGGGTTAAAATTTGCGGTATTATCCATCCACATCAAGCTACAGCAATCGCATGTCTCGGTGCAACAGCATTAGGGTTCATTTGCGTACCGACTTCACTACGGTATATTACATTTAGTCAAATTCAGACTGTAATAGCTGAATTGCACCAATTAGCACTAAATATTGATAAAATCGGGGTTTTTGCTAACAGTACTATCCATGAAATCACCCAGATAGTAGTAGGATCTGGCTTAACTGGTATCCAGTTACATGGGAATGAGTCACCTGACTTCTGCTACCAATTACGTCAAGTTTTACCTGAGCAAGAAATTATTAAAGCTATCAGAATAACTGTCCGGGAGGATTTGCAACAAACAGATGATTATGTTAATTGTGTAGACAGTTTATTGCTTGATGCCTATCATCCCCAACAGCTAGGAGGTACTGGTAAAACTTTGGATTGGCGAATATTACAGGATTTTCAGCCCGGACTCCCTTGGTTTCTAGCTGGAGGACTAACACCAGAAAATGTTGTAGAAGCTTTAAGTCAAGTTCATCCTTATGGGATAGATTTATCTAGTGGTGTAGAGCGATCGCCAGGTGACAAAGATTTAGAACGGGTCGCTTTGTTGTTGCACCACATTAAGAGGGAACAGTAAAATCCCCATAATTAAAACTAGGGGATTTGTGGACGTATTTTTTCTGGCGCTATAAGCCGGAGTTAGAGCGCCTCCGGCAAAATTCGGGCAAGCTTTTCTTGCTGTTCCCTGTTCCCTCTTTCTAGAAGAAAGAGGCTTGATGGCGAATTAAATTCAAGAACTCTTCACGGGTTTTTTGCTCATCTTGAAAAACACCCACCATAGAACTAGTCACTGTCCAAGAACCAGGTTTTTGCACACCCCGCATTACCATACACATATGTGTGGCTTCCATAACTACGGCAACACCTTTAGGTTCCAAAATAATCTTTACAGCTTCTGCTATTTGCCGCGTTAGCCGTTCTTGAACTTGGAGACGACGGGAATACATTTCCACAATTCGAGCTAGTTTACTCAGTCCAACAACTTTTTGATTAGGAATGTAAGCGACATGTGCTCTGCCCATAAACGGTAGCATATGATGTTCACATAAGCTAAAAAAATTGATATCTCGTACTAGCACCATCTCATCATGTCCTTCGTCAAAGATGGCACCATTAACCAGCTTTTCTAAAGATTGATTATAGCCACTTGTCAAAAATTGTAGTGCTTCAGCTACGCGTTTTGGAGTTTTTAGGAGTCCTTCACGCTCAGGATTTTCACCAACACCCACCAAGAGTGTCCTCACCGCTTCCTGCATTTGGTCTACATCTTCTTGAGTGGGTGTTCGCCAATCTAAACCATTAGTATTACGGTCAGGTCTGGGAGTGATTGCTTCCACCAGTTCATTTATTACTGGAGATGGAGTCCGATTGGTACCGTTGGAACTAACAATAGTCATGATATCAGTCTTAGTTTAAGGTGTAGTCATTGAAACTTAGCATTAGAGAACACCAGCAGTAGACATCAAGATTAATTCTTCCATTACTGCTTGCTGTGGTAGCAATGCAGTATGCAGAATAGATTGAGCCACAATTTCTGGAGTTAACATTTGAGAGCGGTCAAAGTTAACATGGACTGTTTCTGTATCCCAGAATCCGGAGTTCACTGCACCGGGACAGATTGCGCTGACACGAATACCATAACTACGTTCCTCTTGCGCTAGGGTTTGAGAAAGGGCTAATAGTCCAGCTTTACTGACGCAATAGGCTCCCCAACCCGGAAAAGCTTGTTTAGCAGCAATGGAAGCAATATTGATAATTGTGCCTGCACCTCTTCGGCGCATTTCAGGCAAAACTCCCATGATGCACTGGAACACGCTGGTGAGATTTAAATCAATTACCCGTTGCCAATCTTGCAGAGGAGTTCCAGTAATAGTACCTGTATACCCCATACCAGCATTATTTACCAAAATGTCTATATCCTCAAATTCAAAGGCGATCGCCTGAATTTCGGCTTGTACATGGGTAATTTTGGCAAAGTCTAAGACATAGGCTTTGGCTTCTACGCCACTTTCTCTAGCCTCAGATGCTACCAGTTCCAATTTGTCTTGGGAACGGCTGACTAAGGCTACGTCTATTCCAGCTTTGGCAAAAGCCAAAGCCGTTGCTTTACCGATACCACTACTCGCCCCAGTAATCAAGGCGCGGTGTTTTCGCTCAACAGTCATGGTTTTTCCCTATTCTTGGCAGTGCTGCGAGCATTATCCATCCATAAATTTAAATAAAATAACAAAAAAGCCTGTAGCTGTAATAGATTGTTAAAAATCTTTAAGCAACCAGAGGCAATTATAACACTGCTGTATGGCAAGCCATCAGCTGTGATAATTTCTTAGTGGGCGATTTCTGTAAAAACTCCTATCTTACGGAATTTTTCATAACGCAGTTGTCGGCGTTCTGCCCCAGTTAACCGATTCATTTCATCTAAGTTATCCAAGAGAGTTTGCTTGAGTGTGGTAGCTGCTTGTAAGGGGTCAGAATGAGCGCCACCAATCGGCTCAGGTAGTATTTGGTCTATAATACCCAAGTTTTTTAGGTCATGGGAAATAATTTTTAATGCTACAGCTGCTTGAGGTGCTTTACGAGCATCTTTCCACAAGATCGCCGCACAGGCTTCGGGAGTAGCAACTGTATAGACAGAATGTTCAAACATCAGTAGGCGATCGCCTACCCCAATACCCAATGCTCCTCCAGAACCACCTTCACCAATTACAGTACAGATAATTGGTACATCAAGGCAAAACATTTCTCTCAGATTATAAGCGATCGCCTCTCCTTGTCCTTGATGCTCTGCTTCTATTCCTGACCAAGCTCCAGGAGTATCAATGAATGTCAAAATTGGCATAGCAAACTTGTTAGCGTGCTGCATGAGCCTTAATGCTTTACGATATCCACCAGGAGCAGCCATACCAAAGTTACGGGCAATATTATCTTTTGTGTCTCTTCCTTTTTGATGCCCTAACATAACTACAGGTTGACCACCCAAACGTCCCACACCACCAACTAGTGCTGGATCATCACCTCCACATCGGTCGCCATGTAGTTCCATCCATTCATCATTAATCGCCTGAATATAATCCAGCGTACTAGGACGACGGGGGTGGCGAGCTACTTGCAAGCGCTGAGATGGAGTGAGACTGCTGAATATCTCCTCACGTAATTGCAAAGCTCTAGTCTCCAGTTGGCGAATTTGACCAGAAACATCAACTCCGTTTTCCTCTGCCAATTGGCGAATTTGCTCAATCCGAGTCGCGAGTTCTGCTAGTGGCTTTTCAAAATCCAATAGTAGCGGTTTACGCTCAATAGTTGCCATAGTTAAGCATTTGAGATGAATGGTTAAGCATGAGGAATTGCCAAAACAATCCTACTACGTATATATATTAAACAAGCAGTGGTCTAAATCCATGTTTAATCGACACTCGACCAATCTGCTCCATTTTGTCTACGGTAATCTGATTACGCCCCCAAGAAAAGTTTGTGTATAACTTCTCAAATTCCAACAGCATTGATTCCGCAAAACAAGCAAATAATTGGCGTTTTGGCACTTCCATATTGACAATTTTCATAATTTTCCAGTCAATATCTAGGGAATGTTCTACAATCCCCCCATTTAGTGTATACACATCAGGATGTTGAATTCGGGACGCCAAATTTTTGGGATAACCTCCATCAATCAATAGACAAGGCTTTTTCAATACTGTGGGGTCAATTTCTACTCCTTTTGGCATACTAGCAACCCAAACTACAATATCTGCTTGCGGCAATGCTTCTTGTAGATCCATAATCTTACCTCGTCCCAGTTCACCTCGCAACTCTTGGAGACGCTCTTGGTTACGGGCGATTAACAGGAGTTCTTGGACATCTGTTTTTTGGTCTAGCCAGCGGGTAACTGCACTCCCGATATCACCTGTAGCTCCACAGACAGCCACTGTAGCCTTTGACAGTTCAATGCCTAATTGTTTTCCCGCCTCTTCTACTTGGCGGCTAATAATGTAAGCAGTATGCGTATTTCCAGTCGTAAACCGTTCAAATTCCAAGGTAATATTGCGAACTTGTTTAAATTGCTCTAAGTTGAAATTTTCAAAAATAATCGAAGAAAATCCACCTAAAGCTGTGATATCAATGCCATATTTTTGTGCATGAGCCATAGCATTCAGGATTTTTCTTGTCGCTGCTTTAATTCGACGAGTTGCTAGCATCTCTGGTAAAAAGCAGGATTCCACATACTGTCCTTCGATTTTTTGCCCAGTAATACTGGTAACAGTAATATGGTCAACAATTTGCGGTGGAGCGCTACACCAAAAATCTAGCCCTTGGTCGGCATATTCTGGAAAGCCCAATTCTTGGGCTACAGCTTGAGCGTGTTCTAAACTAGTCAAATGTCCAATTAGACCAAACATGTATTGATATATTCGTGGGCTATCAAAAGCAGGAAATCTACCGGAGGGGGAGCGGCTCCGGCTCCGCAAACAAAGAGATAATACTTAACTCTCAAAAATACTATACAACTATGTGAGAAGGAGTCAGGAGCCACATTCATACTAGGGGTAATATTAGTCACCCCAGATAGAAGATTTAAATGGTTGCTAGTCCATAAGCAGAGAGCCGCATAATCTCACGAGTAGTAAAGCCAATATTCTCTAATGCTTCACCATATTGAATCATGAAAGCCTCCACTAAAGCATCTTTTGCCATGCCTAAAATCTTGGCATCTGTTTCTACTTGATTGAGCATTTTCCAGACTAAGGGCAGATTTTGGCGGTTGGCTTCCTCTAATTCAGCTTTGGATGCTGCAAAGTTAGCTTTTAGCCAGACTTCACCAAAGTTAAGATGGCTGTACTCATCTTTTACTACTCCTTCTGTGATTTTACGGGCAAAATCATCAGCAACGGGAATATAGATATTGTATGCAGCGATAGCAAAACATTCGATGATCAGAGATTGAATCAATAGACAAGTCACCACTTTACCCTCTGCGGCTGCGGTTTGAAAGTTTTGGTGTAGCCCCAAGAAAAAAGCTTGAGCGAATTGCATATCTGGTAATACTTTCAAATTCCGGCCACAAGATTCAAATCCTTTCTTGTGGCGACTTTCCATTTTAGAGAGAATAATCAGTTTCTCCGCACTATCTGGCAGTAATTCTGCCAGTTTGATGTAATTATCAAAGGCTTCTTGTTCCCCTTCAATTACAATCGCGTTAATCCGACTATAAGCGTCTTTATATGTCTCGCTGTGAAAATTAATTTCTACAATGGGTTCTGTAGTTTGGTCTGCTAGCTGTTCCATACTGTGTTTACTCCGACAAGTGGAATCATTTAATACCGAAATTTAATCTACTCTAGGATTTTAGAGTAATAATCATTATGGTTTAATTTAACTTAACAAGAAACTATTGCTCCCGAGTAAGTTTTTCCTCGGCTGGTTGATGAAAGTATTACCAAATAAAATCCCCAGCAATCCCAAACCCATGTCTAAACTCATCTACAATCTGAAAAACACCTATTTTTGGAGCATAGTAGTATTATTATGTGGCGGATTTATTGTTTTACTCCCCCTATTTGTAGTATTAATCACATCATTTACCCCTCCAGGAGTAGAGGTTTGGTCAAATAAGTGGTTCAATTTCGCCAATTATGGCGAAGCTTGGAAACGGGGGAAGTTTTTACTAGCATTTGCCAATTCTACATTAGTAGCAATTTCAGTCACAGCTTGCCAAATCATCACTTCTGCTTTAGCTGGTTACGCTCTTGCTAGAATCAACTTCTGTGGGCGGAAAGTTTTCTTGACTATTATACTGGCAACTTTGGTGATTCCCTTTCAGCTATTAGTCATTCCCATTTTCTTAGTTCTGAAATGGGGAATGATGATCAATACTTATTGGGCACTGATTTTACCAACCGCTGCGAATAGCTTTGGCATTTTCCTATTACGCCAGTATTTCCAAAAAATTCCTGTAGAGTTAGAAGAAGCAGCAGCAATCGATGGTGCTAATCGACTACAAATCTTGTGGCGAGTTATGTTACCTTTAGCTCGCCCTGCATTAATCACTTTATTTCTATTTACATTTATCGCTGAATGGAATGATTTATTTAAACCCTTGGCATTTACAACTAGGCCGGAGTTAAGGACTGTACAACTAGCTTTAGCAGAATTCCAAGAACAATTTAGCAATAACTGGCCATTGATGATGGCTGCGGTGGTTATAGCTACTATACCAATAATCATCCTCTTCCTCATTGGTCAGAGACAATTTGTTCAGGGTATTACTACAACAGGTACTAAGGGTTAATTAATTGACAATTAGCGTTAACAGTTAACTGACAACAGGTACTAAGGGTTAATTAATCGACAATTGGGGCAAATCTAACATTTCCATATTTTTTTCATATCTATATTATTTATGCCCGCAGACACTTTTGAAAAAACAACTTGGGGTTGGCAGGTTTTTCAATTTCAGCAACAAATAGGAGAATGGGTAGAATACCAGTTTTCCCAATTTCAAAGAAATTTACCAGAATTACCTGACGGATGGTCAATCAGCCCGGAGATTATCCACTTGCTCAAAATTGTGTTTTGGCTGATATTAGGTCTGTTTTTAGTCAGAATAGCTTGGCAATTATGGCAAGAATTTAGCCCATATGTATATGCAAGGCTTGCTGTGGGCTACAAATTAACAACTTCTCAAAGACCAAGTTCTTCTACTAAGTCGTTGATTTCTTCCTTATTGTCTCAGGCACGAGATAATGCTAATCAAGATAACTACCGAGAAGCCTGTCGCTATATATATTTAGCCACGATCGAGGAGTTGCATAATTTAGCGATCGCGCCAAAGCAACCTAGTCGTACAGATCGAGAATATCTGCAGTTATTACCTACAGCAACAATTTCTCCACAGCCTTATCTGATTATATTTACTACTCATGAAAAATTATGCTTTAGCACTGAAGAAATCTTATTAGAAAATTATCAACAATGTTGGCAAGCTTATCAACAGCTTTTTCCAGCTTGAAAGTCTCACTTTTTCCCTCTTCCCTAGATAAACATGAAACGTAGCAACCGATTTATTTGGTTGGCGGGGGTTGTTATAGTAGTTCTCATTTCCATCAGTTTTTTTGCAGCTCCTAGCAGTAAAATTAATAGTGGTTCTACTTACAATCATCAGCCTGACGGTTATAGCGCTTGGTATAATTTTATGCAAACAAGGTATGCTATCCAGCATTGGCAACGACCTTTTACAGATATTCTACATGAAAAAGGTATGGCTACTATGATTCAAATCAATAGTAGTTTGGTTGAGTTAACCAATGTTTCTGAGGAACAAGAACATTGGTTAGAAAAAGGAAATACTTTGATCATTTTAGGTGTAAGACAGCCAGTAACAGCAGCAAAATTCAATACTCAACAAAATTCTGATTTTGGTAATATCATTATCAATACCAGCAGGCGATATACAAAATCACAACCTGGAGAAATTGTTTTAGGCGATCGCTCTGGTGCTATTGTATGGAAAAAGACATATGGCAAAGGACAAGCAATTTTTGCAACTACTGCTTATTTAGCGGCTAATGCCTATTCTGGCTATAACAACTTTACTTATCTAGCTCAATTAGTGGGCAAAACAAGTCAGCAAGTTTTTGTAGATGAATACATTCATGGTTATGAAGATAGAGATATCAGAAATCAAGAAAAAAAAGCTAGCATAGTCACCTACCTAATGAATACGCCTTTATTTTTAGTCGTTGTGCAGGTATCTGTGTTCTTATTGATATTCATTAGGGCTGAGAATATGCGATTTGGCAAACCTATAGCTTTAGATACCACAGCTATAGATAACAGCCAGGTATATATTAACGCTTTAGCGACCGTATTACAAAAAGCTGAATCGAGAAACTTTGTGTTAGAAATGGTAGGAAAAGAAGAACAAATACAACTCCAAAAAGCTTTAGGATTAAATCAAACAGTTCTCTTACAGCAACCCTTATTACAAGCCTGGTCAGATAAAACATGTACTAGTACAGTGGGATTGGATAGAGTATTAAAGTTACAACAAAGAAAAAATCGCATCAGTGAACAAGAACTGATAAGCTGGTTGGAAGAATGGCAAAGATTAAGGGAAATTACTAGGAAGAGCGGAGCCACCAGATGCTCTGCTAGAG
>Ga0116226_10007173_pt1 | contig 10041 bp, 9 predicted proteins | sample S1TSphfallax_FD_89692 | JGI IMG/M metagenome (GOLD analysis project Ga0116226, IMG submission 89692) | Host-associated microbial communities from peat moss isolated from Minnesota, USA - S1T2_Fa - Sphagnum fallax MG | ecosystem: Host-associated > Plants > Peat moss > Unclassified | place: USA...
ATCATGACCCGCGCCGCGTTTCTCAATGCCATCGTCGTCAACACCGCCATCGGTGGGTCGACCAATGCGCCGATCCATCTGGCCGCCATCGCCCGCCATGTCGGCGTCGATCTATCCCTGGACGACTGGTCGGCCGTGGGTGGGGACGTACCCTTGCTCGTGAACATGCAGCCGGCCGGCGCCTATCTAGGCGAGGACTATCACCATGCCGGCGGCGTGCCGGCGGTGATCGGCGAACTGATGACCGCCGGACTCATCGATGAGTCGTGCCTGACCGCCAATGGCAGGACCATCGGTGAGAATTGCCGCGGCCGACGCAGCGAATTGCCCGACGTGATTCGACCCATCGGTGAGCCGCTGATGGCACGGGCGGGCTTCGGAGTCCTGCGGGGCAATCTATTCGATTCCGCAATCATCAAGACCAGTGTCATCGGGCCGGAGTTCCGCCAACGGTACTTGTCCAATCCACGAGATCCGGAGGCTTTCGAATGCACGGCCGTGGTGTTCGAAGGTCCCGAGGACTATCACGCCCGCATCGACGACCCGTCGTTGGGCGTCGACGAATCCTCGATCTTGGTCATTCGCGGCGCGGGGCCGATCGGCTTTCCGGGGGCGGCCGAAGTGGTCAACATGCGCCCGCCAGCGTACTTGATCGAGCGCGGCATCACCGCCCTGCCGTGCATGGGCGACGGACGCCAATCGGGCACGTCCGCCTCGCCGTCGATCCTCAACGCCTCGCCCGAAGCGGCCGCCGGGGGCAATCTCGCATTGCTCGCCACCGGGGACCGGGTACGAGTGGACCTGGGCCGCGGCCGTGTCGATGTCCTGCTCGACGCTGCGGAACTCGCAAGACGGCGCGCGCATCTCGCTGCCCGCGGTGGGTTTGCCTATCCCGCTTCGCAGACCCCCTGGCAGGCAATGCAACGGGCGACCGTCGGCCAATTGGGCGAGGGGGCAGTCTTGGAGTTGGCGGTCGATTTCCAGCGCATCGTCGCCACGCACGGCAATCCGCGCGATAGTCATTGAGCGGCCGCGGCGGTTGGTTCACCGTTCCAACTCCGCCTGCAGTTGTGCCGCCACCGGTCGCATCGGGTCGTTCGCGTAGTGCGCATCGAAGCCCGCGAGCAGCTGCCGCGCCAGGCGCCGGTCACCTGCGTCGCGCGCGAGGCGCACGAGCGCGAGCAATTGGCCACTGGTCTGCGGCCTGAAGTCCGGATTGCGTGCGAGCCGTTCACGGACCAAGTCGACCGCTTCCCCCGTGGCGCGCGTCTCGATCAGACGCGGCAAGGTCAGTTGCGCCAGATGGTTGGCCAAACGCTGATCGGCCTGTCCCGCGGCGCGCGCGTAGAGCCACCGACACTCCTCGACCGGTTGGCGAGACTCCGCGATGAGCTTGCGCACCGATTCGCGCGCATTGTTCATAGCGCCGATGCGTACCTGCGCAAACACCTGGTCCCAAATTCTGTCGCGTTGCCTCTCCAAGTCCGCCGCGGCGCGCGCCGCCGTGCGCTCCGGTGATGCCGCGACGTCGATGCCCAATTCCAGGCGCCGCTCGTAGACCGAGCCACCGATCAAGGCAAATGTCGTCAGCCATAGGTACATGAAAATCATCTGCTCGAGCATGCCGATCAGGCTGCCCTGGAATCCGAGGACATCGTAGACCTGCCCGGGGATCAGAGAATCCGCCTGCCAGAGTGAGGCAAACAGATTCCCCGACGCTTGCACGATGAGCACCGCAAGGAACCAAACGGCGGCGATGCCGAGCACGAGCAAGCCGTAGCCGACCGGGATGCGCGTGATGATGCCGAATACCGCACCGGGATGCAGGCCGTCGCTGAATCGTCCGCTCAAGGACATTGCCGCCACCATCGCGGGAACGAGAGCGAGCACCACGATCCGTAAGGACACCACCAGGGCGCCGCCGAGCCACGGTCGCAAGGCCTCGGTCAAGAAATAGGCCGCAAGCAACACCAGCAACATGCCCAGCGGCCGTGGTGCGAGCGGGTTCGCCATTTCGTACGACAACACCGGCGCCTCGGGCCGTCCCTCCAAGACATGATCGAGCAAGGCAAAGCCATAGGTCAGAAACCAGGACCCGAGGATGCGAGCGCCGGCACGCCGAGCAGTCCCGCGTGTTCCGCCAAGCTCACCAAGATGCCAAAGACCCCGATCGCGATCAAAGGCGCCGTGTGCAGCGGCACTCGCAAATAATGCAGCAGCGGGGCGCGGCGCACGTCAGCGCCGCGACATCAGCACACTGGCCGCAAACCAACGGGTCAGGAACAGCAAGGCCCCGACCGCCAATAGCCAGCTCACGGTAAAGAGCAGGGTAAAGCTCAACGGGTCGTAGAGCTGGTAAGCGCGCATCAGCCGGTTGCCGCCGAACAGGGCATCGACGGCCAGGCCCGCGCAGCCGAATCCCTTCGTCAATTCGAATTGCGCGGCGTTGCGGAGTGAACGCAGGTTCTGTTGACTGAGCCAGGCCGGCGACACGGCCCCCGAGCGAATGATGCGTACGGCCAAGACCAAGATGGTGCTCAGCAACAGCGCGCCTCCCAGGGTCGTGAACCCGAGGGGGTAACACGCCAGGGACAGCGCAAGCGCCAGAAGAAAAAAAGTCCCCTGCTGGAGCCAGCGCCGATCCGCCCGTTTCTTCCGCATAGAACCGATACCTCCGGTATACCAGACCAGCGCAAAGCCCTCACGTTCCCATCGAATCGTACCGTCGTCTGTGGCACAGTATGAGACATAACGATATGAAGCCATCACTCAGTTCAGGCGCGGCACACCGCCCGTGAAGACACACCCGTCGACGACATCCGAAACGCGCGCCGAAAGGACCATCAGCTTGTACCGGTCCTTGCTCGTGAACTTGTTGACACGGGCCGAAGGGCATGACCGGCGGGACGAGGCTGCGATCGGACTCGCCTTTGCGCGGCTCGTCGACGGTCTCGGCGCCGACCTGGTCCAGCTCTACCAGGATGAGGCCGCGGGCCGGCTCAGCGAGAGCGATCGCCAGATCGTGCTGCCCGCCCTCGAGCGCATGCGCAACGTGCTGCGTCGGGCGCATCGCCGGACGCTCACGCTACGTGACACTCTTCACAAGGCGCTCAACGCCGCCGCGCCCAGCGCTTCATAACGCGACCTGGTTCAAATTCCCGAGCGATAAAATCGCGCCGACCGGCCGAAAACCGGTCGTATGCCCCGGCGCAAAAAAACTGCAAAGTCTCCAACCAAGGAATTGCTTCCCGCCGTCCGTGCGGCAATCCGGGTCGCGGATCAAGCCATGGCCCGGGCCAAGCTGAAGCGCACGCAGGCCAAGCGGCCGAAGCGATAGAATTCCGCTAGAGTGTTCCCGGGCGGACGGGCGCGTCGATTTGGCGGAGGTTCCTGCTTGAATCTCAGTGGTTCCCTGAGCGGCCGGCTCGGACTGGCCGTTGCCGCGCTGGCACGCACCTACCCGGGGCCGGGTGGCGCTTGCGCCGTACTGCGCGACGGGGAGGTGCTCGAACGCCATGCCTGGGGTTGGGCCAACGTCGAGCAGCGTATCCGCTTCACGCCGCAGACTCTGTTCCGGATCTGTTCGATCACCAAACAGTTTACCTGCGGCGTCGTGCTCGAGACCTGCCGCGAGCCGCAGCAACTCGACGCGGCCGTGCGCGCCTTCCTGCCACGGCTCGAGGGTCCGGCGCCGACGGCGCTGCAGCTCTGCCACAATCAATCCGGCTTGCGTGACTACTGGGCCGTGGCGATGTTACACGGCTCCCCCAGCGAGGCGCCGTTCGGCGAGTGCGAGGCGCAGCGTGTGATTGCCGGCACGCGCAGCTTGCAATTTGCGCCGGGCACCCGCTATTCCTACGTGAACCAGAATTTCCGCCTCTTGGCCGATATCGTGCAGGGGCGCAGCGGTCGAAGCTTCGAGGAACTCTTGCGACGGCACCTGTTCGACCGGGCGGGCATGGCCGATGCGCGCCTGGTCGCCAATACGCGCGCGATGCCCGATGGCACGGAAGGCTATGAAGGCACGCAAATCGCGGGCTTTCGCCCCGCCGTCAATCGGGTGGTATGGACCGGCGATGCGGGTATCGGCGCAAGCTTGGACGATCTGATCGCCTGGGAACGCAGCATCGACGCCGGGCGCGATGCTGCCGATTCGATTTATGCCCGCCTCGCGGCACCCGTGAGCTTTGCCGATGGCACCGCGGCAACCTACGGGTTTGGCCTCAGCCGGCAGCGCGAATTGGGACATGACGCAAGCGGTCACGGCGGGGCGCTGCGGGGCTGGCGCAGTCATCGCCTGCATGTGCGCTCGGAGCGTGTGTCGGTGGTCGTGTTGTTCAATCATCTCGCGGATGCCCACGGCGCAGCGGTCGACCTGCTCGCCGCGGCGTTGAGTCTGGATCGCCCGGTACCAGCCGATGTGCTCACGCCACCTGCCTGGTTGGGCGCCTACCTCGAACCGCAGACAGGACTTTCGGTGCGCATCGACCTCGCCGCCGATCGGCGCCTGCGGCTACGTTACGGGCATGCCGCCGAGCGACTCGAATTGCACCCGGATGGCAGTGCGAGCAATGGCTCGACGCGGCTCTATTGCACCGACGGGGGCTTGTGCCTGGAGCGCCCCGCGGAGAATCAGCGTTCCCTGTTGCAGCCGTGTGGCGGCGTTGCGCGCCTCGATGTCTGCGGCCGGTATCGCTGCGCCGAACTCGATGCGGAACTGACCGTGGTCGATGCGGGCGGCGCGCTCTATGGCGCTTTTTCCGGCTTCCTCGGTCCCGGCCGCATGGAGCTCTTGGAGCCGATCGGACCCGATCTCTGGGCGCTGCCCTGTCCGCGCGCGCTCGACCATACGCCGCCGGGGGATTGGACGCTGCGCTTTCGTCGCGATGCCGCCGGCCGCACGAGCAGCGCGATCGTCGGTTGCTGGCTGGCCAGAGGGCTGGCTTACGAGCGGCTCGATTGAAGCGCCGGGCTCGGCAGACTCAACCAGGAACGGGGCCGGGGCTTGCCCGCTGCGCGCCGGTCAAGGCTGACCGCCGTCGCCGGCTTTGTCATCCTCGGTCGCGAGCACGGAGCGCGCCGGGTCGATGCCCACCGACTCGATCTTGCCATCCGCCTTCTGCAGCACTTCGCGCGCAAGGTCCCAGTTCGTGGCGAGATCGCTGGCGCCAACCGCGGCACGCAGCAGCGCGGAAAATGCTTCGAGATCGGGCGCAATGGGTTGATTCTCGGCGTCGACCGGTGGATGCGCCTCGAGCAGCAACTCGCCGTCGACCCAGGCGACTTTGACCGGCTCGTCGACGAGATGCACCGCCGTGCCCACGGCCACCATCGGGAACAGGGCGGCGACGTCATCGGGGAACATGCGGATGCAGCCATGCGTGACCGGCATGCCGACCGCGAGCGGATTGTTCGTGCCGTGGATCAGGTAGGTGCCCTGACCGGCCGCGAGCCGTATGCGAAATTTGCCCAGAGGGTTCTTCGGGCCCGGCGGCACGGTCGGCGGCAGCGGATCGCCGTTGCGGATGTGCTCGGCGCGTACCGATGCCGTCGGGAACCACGTCGGATCCTTGTCCTTGGAGATCACATGGGTGAGGCCCAGCGGCGTCGCCGCATCGAGCCGGCCGATGCTCACCGGGTAGGTGATCACGACCCGGGGCGCACCGCGCTTCGGCTTCGGGTAGTAATAGAGCCGATGTTCCGGCAGATTCACGACGATGCCGTCCGGCGGCGTGGAAGGCAGGATGTGACGGCCCGGGATCGTGATTGCCTTGCCCGCGCCAGGCACCCAGGGGTCCACACCCGGATTCACGGCGATCAGTTCCTCGGAGCCGACGCCGTATTTATAGGCCAGATCGTAGAGCGTATCTTCGAACACGGTCGTGACGACCTGATCCTCGCCGACGACCGTGACGCCGTCGACCAGCGGATATTCGGCGGCGCACGCCACCCCAAGCAGCGCAAGACTCAACGCAAGACCGCCCACCGCGAGACCGAAACAACGAGACTGAGACACGAAAACGTACTCGACAGACTTACCCGGCGCACAAACTACCATGGAGCGGCCGGGCTGTCGCGCGACTGAGTGCGGCGGCTCAGGCGCCGTGGGCCTTCGGGAATTTCCGCGATGATCCGGCGCAGCGCGGCATGCGCGCATCCGGATTGTCGGTGTCAGGTTTGTCCGACAGCGCCGAGCGTCCGCTCAACCTGACTCCTCGGCGCGATGGCAGGCGACGTCGCTGTCGCCGACACGCCGCAAGCTCGGGACTTCGGCCGCGCAGCGCGCGACCGCAAGCGGACAGCGAGTGCGAAACACACACCCCGAGGGCGGCGACAGCGGCGAGGGGATCTCGCCGCTCAAGGGAGTGGTCGTGCGCGCGCGCGCGCGGACCGGATCGGCAATCGGCACGGCTTGCAGCAAGGCCCGCGTGTAGGGGTGATGGGGCGATGCGAACAGGTTCGCGCGGCTCGCGATTTCCATGATGCGGCCGAGATACAAAACCAGAATCCGGTCGCAGGAAAACCGGACCGAGGCCAGGTCGTGGGCAATGAACAAGACCGACAATTGAAATTCCTGCTGCAGATCTTTGAGCAAATTCGCGATCTGCGATTTGATCGAGGCGTCCAGCGCCGAGATCGGTTCATCACAGACGAGGAACTCCGGCTGCAGCATCAGGGCGCGCGCGATGCCGATCCGCTGCGCCTGGCCGCCGGAGAATTCGTGCGGATAGCGCTGCAGATGTTCGGGCAGCAGACCAACCCGACCGAGGCAGGCAAGCACACGCTCGCGGCGCTCGGCGCGCGTCAACCGGGGGCGAAATTCGCGCAGCGGCTCGGCGATGATCTCGGCGACGCTCATGCGCGGATCGAGCGAGGCGAGCGGATCTTGGAAGATGATCTGCAGATGTTCGCGCATGGCGCGCAGCTCTGCCTTGTGCAGCGTCAGAAGGTCGACGTCGCGAAACACAATCCGGCCCGCGTTCGCGGGCACGAGGCGCATGATTGCGCGCGCGAGCGTCGACTTGCCGCTGCCCGACTCGCCGACGACACCGAGCGTCTCGCCACGCGCCATGCTGAAGCTGACATCGTCGACGGCGCGCAACCCCTGCGGGTATCCGGCGACTGCGAAGCGCACCGACAGATGCTCCACGGCGAGCGCGGTCGTCGTGGCGGGTGCGGTCGTGGTCATGGCGCGAGGCCCAGAGGCCCCTCGTAATAACAGGCTTTGCGATGCTCGTCGGCGGGCGCCCCCGCAGGTTCCGAGACGACGACGAGCGGCGGCGGAGTCGTCGTGCAGCGCTCCCAGGCATAGGCGCAGCGCGGCGCAAACGCGCAGCCCGGCGGCAGCGCCGCGAGGTTCGGCGGCAGTCCGCCGATCGTCGGCAAGCGCAAGGGCAGAGCGCCTTCGAGCGGCACGATCGAGCGGCGCAAGCCTTCCGTGTAAGGATGTCGGGCGGCCGTGTACAAGGTCGGCGCATCGGCTTGCTCGACGATCCGGCCCGCATACATGACGGCAACGCGGTCGGCGACTTCCGCGATCACGCCGAGATCGTGGCTGACCAGCACGACGGCGACGCGCGTGCGCGTGCGCAACTCGCGCAAGAGCGTCAGGATCTGGGCTTGGACCGTCACGTCGAGCGCCGTGGTCGGTTCGTCGGCCAAAATGATGTCCGGTTCGCAAATCATCGCCATCGCGATCACGATGCGTTGACGCATGCCGCCGGACAGCTCATGCGGATGCTGGTGCATGCGTCGCCGTGGCTCGCTGATGTGGACCGCGTCGAGCATCTCGAGCGCGCGCTGCCAAGCCGCCGCCCGGGACAGGCTGCGATGCCGCCGAACCCCTTCGGTGAGTTGCGTACCGATGGGCAGATAAGGGTTCAAGGCGGTCATCGGGTCTTGAAAGATCATGGCGATGCGCGCGCCGCGCAGGCGCCGCCAAGATGCGTCCGGCGCGGCAATGAGTTCTTCGCCGCGGTAGCGAATGCTGCCCGCGACCCGGGCGCCGGCGTTGAGACCCAAGAGTGCGAGCAACAGCTGCGTCTTGCCGCTGCCGGACTCGCCGACGATGCCGAGGGAATCGCCGGCCGCGAGATCGAGATCGACGCCGTCGACGACATGCAGCGGTCCCGTCTCGCCGCGATACGTGATGCGCAGGTCGCGGACCGTCAGCAAGGGCTCGTTCACTTAGCGGGTCTCGTGCGGATCGAGGGCGTCGCGCAGACCGTCGCCAAGATAGCCGAAGCAGACGATGATCAGCGTCAGGAACAGAGCCGGAATCGTCAAGAGATAGGGATGCGACTTCAAATGATGGGCCCCATCGGCGACCAGCGTGCCCAGGGAGGCGAGCGGCGCATGCACGCCGAGACCGAGAAAGCTCAAGAACGCCTCGAAGATGATCACCGCGGGCACGGTCAAGGTCGCGTAGATGATCACGATGCCGAGCAGGTTCGGCAGCAGGTGGCGGCGGATCATGGTCACATTCCCCAATCCGAGCGCGCGGGCCGCCTCGATGAACTCGCGATTCTTCAGCGACAGCGTCTGGCCGCGCACGATGCGGGCAATATCGAGCCAGGAGACCGCGCCGATGGCGACGAACACGAGCGTGAAGCTGCGGCCGAACAACACGGTCAGCACGATCACGAGCGGGATGAACGGCACGGTGTAGAGCACGTCGACGGTGCGCATCAGCAAGGAGTCGGTCGTGCCGCCGACATACCCGGCCGTCGCCCCCCAGAGCACGCCGATCAGCACGCTGATCAAGCTCGCGGCGAGACCGACCAGCAGGGAGATCCGGCAGCCCCACATGAGGCGCACGAGGAGATCGCGGCCCAAGGCATCGGTGCCGAACCAGTGCGCGCCGCTCGGCGCCTGCAACAGCGCATCCCAGTCGGGCGTGGCAAAGTCGAACGGGGACACGAGGGGCACGAGCAGTGCGAGCGTTGCGATCAGGCTCAACAGGCCGAGTGCGATCAGCGCCGCCGGCCGGCGCTTGAGCCGCTGCCAGGCCTGGGCCCATTGCCCCGCGGCGCGCGGTCGCGCGAGGCCTGCGCGCGTGTCGGCGAGCGCACTCATGCGCGCAGCCGCACGCGCGGATCGAGCCATGCGTAAGCCAGATCGGCGAGCAGATTGAACACGATGATCAGCGCCCCATAGAGCACGGTGATCCCGACGACGAGCGTGTAATCGCGATTGAGCGCACCGACGAGGAAGTAGCGGCCGATTCCGGGCAGCCCGAACACCGACTCGACGATGATGGAACCGGTGAGTACGCCCGCGAATGCCGGTCCAAGAAACGAGACGAGCGGCATCAAGACCGGACGCAGCGCATGGCGTAACAGGATCGTCCTTTGCGGCAAGCCCTTCGCCCGAGCCGTGCGGATATAGGGGCTGCTCAAGACTTCGATCGCCGCGCCGCGCGTCATGCGCGCGATGTATGCGATGTAGGGCAAGGCCAGCGCGATCACGGGCAGAACGAGATAGCGCAGCTCGCCCCAACGCCAATCCCCGCTCGGCAGCCAGTGCAGTTGCACGGCGAAGACGAGAATCAGCAGGGGCGCGACCACGAACACGGGCACGGCGACGCCGAGCGAGGCGGCGAACATGGGCAAATAGTCCCAGGCCGTGTTGCGCCGGACCGCGGCGGTCAGTCCGAGCAAGCCGCCCGCGCACAGCGCCGTGAGCAGGGCGAGACCGCCGATGAGCACATCGACCGGGAAACCGACGCGTATGAGTTCGTTCACCGACGTGTTGCGATATTGAAACGATGGGCCCAAATGACCGTGCGCAAGCTCACCGAGATAGCGCAGGTATTGGCGCCACAAGGGCTCGTCGAGATGGTACTGCGCCTCGATGCTCTTCAAGATCGCCGCCGGCATGCGCTTGTTCGCGTCGAACGGACCGCCGGGCGTGGCATGCAGCAGCGCAAACGCCAGCGTCGCGATCACGAGCAGCGTCGGGATCGCGACCGCCAAACGGCGCAAGATGAACTGCAGCATGGGTTCAGTTGCCCTCGTGTTCGAGCACGTACAGGTAGCGCGA
>Ga0116226_10007174_pt1 | contig 10038 bp, 10 predicted proteins | sample S1TSphfallax_FD_89692 | JGI IMG/M metagenome (GOLD analysis project Ga0116226, IMG submission 89692) | Host-associated microbial communities from peat moss isolated from Minnesota, USA - S1T2_Fa - Sphagnum fallax MG | ecosystem: Host-associated > Plants > Peat moss > Unclassified | place: USA...
CGCAAGGGCTCGCAATGACGATGTTGGTAGGTTTGGGGTTAAGTTCCCCTTAAGCCTCGTACGTCACAGGCGCTGGCTCGCTCAGCATCTCGATGCGGCCGGTGATCTGGCCGCCATCTTCCACCTGCAGGCGGCGGCAGCGCGCGGTGCCGAGGACGCGGCCGGAGGCGCGCACGATCAGCGCGTTGCGCGCCGTCAGCGTGCCATCGATGGTGCCAGCAACCTCGGCCTCATCCACCTCAACCTCGCCCTTAAAAACGCCGCCGGGGGCGATGGAGAGTTCTGTCAGGCCGTTGATCATGGTGGCTTCCACCGTGCCTTCCACCACCAGGCGTTCAGCGTCTTGCACGACACCCTGTACGCTGATGCCGCGGCCGACCACCAAAGTGCGGCGCGCCGGCTCTTGGGCTGGCACGGGGGCGCGCATGCCAGATGAGGGGAGGGGCGGCAAAGCAGGGGCGAAAGGCGAGCGGGCCATTAGGGGGGTCTCCGGTTCGGGCGGTAAGGGGGCGGGGGCTTCTTCCTCGTGAAAGGCCGGCATGTCCAGCCCATCATCAGCCAAAGCAGGGGCGGGCTCAGCTTCCGCTGCCATAACAGGCTCAGGCTCGGGCATCGGGGGCGGGGTTGCGGGCAATTCCGCCGGTATCGGGTCCAGCTCCGGCAGGGGCACGCGCAGCTCCGGCAAGGGCAGTTCGGGCTTTGGCGGTTCCGGCTTGCGTTTGTTAAACACGCGACCTCCGTTATCTATGAAAAAAGCAGTTTCGTCCGCTAGCACGATGCGCCGCGCCGGGACAATGGGGATAATTCTTTGTTTTTCGGCACTTCTGCTCCGCTCTGGTGGCGGCCGGACGGTGATGCTAACCCGCCAGCATCAAGGAGAACCGACATGACCGCCGCGACCTATGACATTACCGGGATTGGCAACGCTATTGTGGATTATCTGCTGCCGGCAGGGGACGATTTTTTGGACCGGCACGATATGCGCAAGGGGGCGATGCAGCTGATTGACGCCGATACGGCCACAAGGCTGACGGCCGCGATGGCGGGCGGGCAGACGGCGTCAGGCGGGTCGGTGGCGAATTCCTGCGCGGTGGCGGCGGCTCTGGGCGCGAAAGTGGCGTTTTTGGGCAAGGTGGCGGCTGATGAGATGGGCGAGGTTTTTGCGCGCGAAATCCGTGGGCAGGGTGTTTATTACCCCACCATCCCGCTGCGGGCGCATATCCCCACCGCGCGCTGCCTGATTCTTGTCACGCCGGATGGGCAGCGCACCATGAACACGTATCTGGGGGCCGGCGGCGAATTTTCGCTGCATGATCTGGATGAATCGGTGATCGCGGCCAGCACGGTCACCTATCTGGAGGGCTATTTGTTCGACCCGCCGGCGGCGCAGGATGCCTTTCAGGAGGCGGTGAAAATGGCGCGCGCGGCGGGCAAGAAGACCGCGCTGTCGCTCTCGGATGCATTCTGCGTGGACCGGCACCGGGATGGGTTCAGGCGGTTGATCGCCGGCGGCATCGATATTTTGTTTGCCAATGAGGTGGAGATTTGCGCGCTGTATGAGCGTAGCGATTTTGCCGAGGCGGCGCATGAGGCGGCGCATGATGTGGGGCTGGCGGTGCTGACGCGCAGCGAGGCGGGCAGCGAGATTCACCATGGCCATGAGGTGATCAGAATCCCGGCTGAACCGGTTAACGTGGTGGACACGACCGGTGCGGGCGATGCCTATGCCGCCGGGTTTTTGACCGCCTATTGCCAGGGCAAGTCGCTGCGGATGGCGGGTGAACTCGGCACCAAGGCGGCATCGCTGGCTATCAGCCGGATTGGCGCCCGGCCGCCGGCGGAGCATCTGCGGGCCCTCGTATGACTCTGCCGGTCATTGTTCTGGTCCTGGCGGCCTTTATCGCCGGCGCCCAAAATGCGCTGGCTGGCGGCGGTTCGTTCCTGACCTTTCCGGCTTTGCTCTATATGGGGCTGGACCCAAGGGCGGCGAACATCGCCTCCACCATCGCGCTCTTCCCAGGCCAGGTGACGACCAGCCTGGCCGGGCGCTCCATGGTGCGGGGTGCTGGCGGGCTGACGGTACGGGCGCTGTTTATCATCAGCCTAGTCGGCGGTGCGCTTGGCGCGATTCTTCTCCTCGCAACGCCAGTCAGCGTATTCGTGCATCTGGTGCCGTTTTTGGTGCTGTTCGCCACCGTGGTGTTCGCCTGGGGCAGTTTTTTTACCAAAAAACGCGAAACCGATGCCCCACCACGGCTGGGCGTGCCTCAGGCTGCGGTGGCGCAGTTTTTCATTGCCATTTATGGCGGGTATTTTGGCGGCGGCATCGGGATTCTGATGCTGGCCGCACTCACCGCCGCCGGCCTCGCGGTGCGCCATGCGGGGGCGACCAAAAACATGCTGGCGGGGGTGATGAATGTTTCTGCTGTGGTGATCTTTGTGCTCCGCACGCATGTGGAATGGAAACTCGTGCTGATTGTCGCGGTGGCCGCCATCGCGGGCGGCCAGCTTGGCGTTGTGCTGCTCCGGCGCATCAACGAGACGGCGCTGCGGGTGGGCATTACGGCGATTGGCGTGCTGCTTACGATTGGGCTGTTTATCCGGGGTTGATTTTGCTCTGAGAGTAAGAGGCCGGTTTTTTGAAAAAAACGGCGCCAAAAAACGTTTGCTCCTGGGTGTGTGGCACCGTTCGTGCCACACACGGAGCAGAATCAAAAGTTTTTTTGCTTCTTTTTTTTAAAAAAAAGAAGACTCTTTCCTTCCCTTTAAGTCTCTGCGAGTTGCCCTGCCACGGCCGGCTCATCTTCCTGCGGTGCCAGCGCTTCCAGCGTTTGGCCCTTGGTTTCTGGCGCCATGGCGATGCAGATGCCTAAGCCCGCCACCGCCGCCGCGACGAACAGCCAGAGGGCGTTTTGCAGCCCCCAATTATGCACCAAGGCCGGGAAGACGATGATGGTGAGGATGGCGCCGACGCGGCTGACCGCAGTGCCAAAGCCGGTCGCACCGGCGCGCACGCCGGCCGGGAAAATCTCCGTGGGGTAGACGAAGTCGAGCACGCCCGGCCCCATATTGGCGAACAGGGTGGAGAGGCCGAACAGGATGATCAGCACCGCGAAGGCCGGGTGGGGTTGGATGGCCAGGCCCAGCAGCATCACGGTCAGGCCGGCGAAGGCCAGGATGATGAGGTTGCGCCGCCCCCAATGATCCACCAGCGCCATGCCGATGAGCGCGCCCAGCAGCCCGAGGCCGGCGACCGCGGCGGCGCCGAGATAGGCGATGCTGGTCTGCCCATGGGTGAAGGTTTTCAGGATGGTGGGGGTGTAGATCGAGATGCCGTAGAAGGCGATGTCGTAGCAGAACCAGAAGCCGGCGACGAACAGAGTGAGGCGCAGCAATTTGCCCTGAAACATGCTGACCCAGGGCAGTTTGGCCGAGGCGGTGACATGCGGGGTCTCGCCGGTCAGCGTGAGGAGGATTTGCCCGGCCTCGGTCTGGCGGCCTTGGGTGGCGAGCCAGCGCGGGGATTCCGGGATGGCGGCGCGGAAGACGATGACCACCGCGGCGATGACGGCGCCGAGTGCGAGCATCCAGCGCCAGGCATCCGGGCCCAAGGGGAGGAGCAGGTAGCCGGCGAGGTAGGCGACCACGGCGCCTAAGAACCAGCAGGAGCCGATGGCGGTGATGAAGGCGCCGCGGTGCTTGGCCGGCACGAATTCCGCCAGCAAGGTGGGCGAGATGGCGTAATCAGCGCCGATGCCGAGGCCCAGCAGGAAGCGGAAGGCGATGAATTCCCAGACATTTTGGGAGATCGCGGTGAGTGCTGCGAACACCACAAAGCAGACCAGATCCAGCAGATACATCGCCTTGCGGCCGACGCGGTCGGTCAGATGGCCGAGCACCAGGGAGCCCAAAAACATGCCGATCACGGCCGATGAGGCGACCAGGCCGGTCAGGCCCGGCGCGATGGCCCATTGCTTGATCAGGAAGGGCAAAGCGACGGCGATGACGGTGAGGTCAAAACCATCCAGAAACGTGCCGGCTGCCGAAAGCAGCGTGATTTTGCGATGAAAGCCGTTAAGCCGGGGGGAGTCCAAACCATCAAACGACATTTTTGCGTCTCCAGTTTACGGGATTAGCCGGGATATTCCGGCTCAAGCTGTACGGGGAATGGGCCGGGAAAGGGTTCAGTATAGAGGCTGTGGGTGACAAAGCCGCGGGCGGGCGCCCAGTCGTGGAGGAGGAACATTGAGGGTTCGCGCACAAAGCCCAGCGTGTAAGCGGGGTCATGCGAGAGCTCGAACTGGTAGGCGATGGCGGGGGCGATATAACAGATCGCCTGCGCGACGTTGCCCGCGATCATGCGGTGGTGATGGCCGCAGATGATGCGGGTGATTTGGGGGTTGGCGGCGATGATGTCTTGGAATTCGGCGTGGTTTTCGAGCGCGATGTCATCAAATTGCGGGATGCCAGTGCGCAGCGGCGGGTGGTGCAGCGCGATCATCGTCTCGCGCTCTGGGGCGGCGGCCAGCGTGGCGCGCAGCCAGGCGAGGCGGGTCGGGCAGAGATGACCATGGGTGGCGCCGGCCACGACGCTATCCAGCATGATCAACCGGACCGGCAAATTGTCGATCACATAATGGATGAAGCCGCCTTCGGCGGGGAGTGCGGGGAAGGCATCGCGCATCGTCTCCCGGCGGTCATGGTTGCCGGGGATGAGATAGACCGGTTTTGGCGCGAGGATTCGCAGCCTTGCGGCGAGTTCGGCATATTCATCGGCCAGCCCGCAATCCGTGAGGTCGCCGGTGATGATGATGGCGCTGATTTCCGCTTGATAGGCGGCCATGGCGGCGAAGGCGCGCGCCGCGATGGCGTTGCTATCCACGACGCCATAGGCCAGCCGGCCGGCGGGGCGCAGATGCAGATCGGTCAGATGCAGTAGTTTTATGACACCGCGCCTTTAAAAATTTGGCCGGCACCAGGCCGGAAACGGCCTGCTCCTATCGAAAGTTTTGGCCGCCGGAAAGCGTTCCGCCGGGCGGGCAGGTAGCTTTCATTTAATTGTAAAACTACAATGCCTATGTCTGGTTTTCACCTAAGGGACCGTCTTGGACTGGATAAAACTGCAAGCTCTGGCGGAAAGCCGCGACATTAACGCGCTTTTCAGGGCAATGCCGGAGCGGTTCGCGGCGTTTTCCGCGGTTCAGGGGGATTTGCTGCTGGATTATGCCAAGACCAGCCTGACCGTGGCGGCGCGGGAGGGGCTGCCGGAGATCATCCGGGCGGCAGGCGTTGAGGGCAAGCGGGATGCGATGTTTGCCGGCGCGAAACTCAACACGGCCGAGGGCCGGGCGGTGCTGCATACGGCGTTGCGGGTGCCGGCGGTGCATGAGACGTTGCGCCGTTTGTTTGCGTTCGCCTAGGGTGGGCATTACCGCGATTGGCCTGCTGCTCACGATTGGGCTGTTTGTCCGGGGTCGATTTTGCTCTGAAAGTAAGAGGCCGGTTTTTTTCAAAAAAACGGCGTATTCCTTTCTTAACTTGCGCGCCGCGCCGCGCCACCTCATGTTAATGGCGACATGACAGATCAGGCGCCCCTCTCCGAGAGTTTGACCGCAACGGTCTCCTTCCTCACCCCGCATGAGCGGGATGAATTATGGCGCGCGGCCGTCATTATGGCGGATTCCCGTGGGCTTTTGCTCCGCTTGACGGCGGTGTTTGGCCGCCGGATTGAGGCCTTGCGGGCCCGGCTGGCCAAAGCCGGGGAGCGGTTTGGTGGCATGGCCTGGCGCGATTTTACCCGTCAGGCGCAGGAGGCGGTGGAAGACACGCTCTGGAACGGCTTTGAATTTGCCAGTTTCGGGTTGAGCGCGGTGCCGCAAATGGCCCGGCCGAAGCAACCGCGTGGCAGCCGGGTGCATCGGCTGGCCGCCGCCGCCAGCGGGGCGGCCTCCGGCTTTGTTGGCCTGCCCGGTGTGCTGTTTGACATCCCTTTTACCACCACGACGATTTTGCGCTCGATTGCTGAGATTGCGCGGGATTCGGGTGAGGATTTGGGCTCTGAGGATACCCGCCGTGCCTGCCTTGAAGTGCTGGCCTTTGGCGGGCCGAATGCGGTGGATGATGAGACCGAGACCGGCTATTGGGCGACTCGCGTTGGCGTCAACCATTTTACCATCGATCTTCTTATCAAGAGTGCAGCCGGCCGGTTTGGCCTGGTGATTTCCGACAAGATTCTGGCGCAGGCCGTGCCGGTGGCAGGCGCTGTGGCGGGCGGGGCGCTGAATTACGCGTTTACGCAATATTATCAGGATATGGCGCGGGTGACTTTCTGTCTCCGCGCGCTGGACCGCCGGACCGGCCAGCCGCTGGCGATAAGGCAGTGTTTTGGCCAGATGGTGCGGGTGGCGCGCAACCGCCGCCGGATCAGCCGCAAGGGCGACGAACCGGCTTTGCGGTATTTGCCGCGCTGATCCTACTTAAACGAAATCAACTCGACATCGAAGAGCAATGTCGCCCCTGGTGGTATCACGCCGCCGGCGCCGCGGGCGCCATAGCCTTGGGCGGCGGGGATGCGCAGCGTGCGCTGGCCTCCGGCTTGCATGGTGGCGACACCTAAATCCCAACCGGCGATCACCTGCCCAACGCCCAGCTTGAAGGAGAAGGGTTGCCCGCGGTCGCGAGAGGAATCAAACTTTTTGCCTTTGGCGCCGTTGGGCTCTTCCAGCCAGCCGGTATAGTGCACGGTCACCTGGTTACCTTTGGCCGGGAAATCGCCGGTTCCGACCACATGATCCAGATACGCCACGCCAGATGGCATGGTCACAAATTCAGTCTCAGCCATATCTCACTCCCATGAATCCCCCCTCCCTTTAGGAGGGGGGAGCAGAATCACATTTTGCTGGGCTTCAGGCCAGCGGCATCCGCGTCTTTTTTGCACACATAGGCGCCGTGCTTGGTCTTGCCATAATGCGGCGTGCCGGACAGGTGATAGGCGTGGCTCTTGGTGAGCGACGCCCACACCACGGTGTCGCCGGGGCAATGCGCGGTGGCGGCGGCTTCGGTCTTGAATTCCAGGCGCTTGTCGAACTTCACGGTTTTAGATGCCGGGGCCATGGTGGAGGGCGCCATCGGGGCCATCGTGGAGGTCTGCGCCATGGCAAGCGGGGCGGCGCCCAGGGTACAGGCGATGGTCAGGGCCGGCAGCAGGCGCCGGGCAGAGTGCAGAATGGTCATAATGATTAGTCTCCTGTGGGTCTCGCCGCCTTGCCTGGCGGGTCGAGTTTATGGTTTGCATCGCCAGCCCGAAAGGTCCGTCCGGCAATGGCTACGCCCCTATGCCAATTCAGCCCTGCCAGCAAGATCATTGCGTCCCGGCCGCCCTGGGACTAGGGTCCCGCCGCTTTCACCATAAGAGATTCATATGACCCTCATCGCCGAACGCCTGAACCGGATCAGCCCCAGCCAGACCATCGCCATTTCCTCCAAGGCGCGGGCTTTGAAGGCGGCGGGGCGGGATATTATCAGCCTGTCGGCCGGCGAGCCGGATTTTGATACGCCGGCCCATATTAAGCAGGCCGCCATCGCCGCCATTGAATCGGGCGATACCAAATATACCGACGTGGCCGGCACGCCGGCTTTACGCCAGGCCGCGGCGGCAAAATTTTTGCGCGATTACGGGATTGCTTACAAGCCCGAAGAAATCATCATCTCCACTGGCGGCAAGCAGGTGATTTTTAACGCCATGCTGGCGACTGTGCAGGCGGGCGACGAGGTTGTGATCCCCACGCCGTGCTGGGTGAGCTACCCGGATATCGTGGCGCTGGCCGAGGGCACGCCGGTATTTGTGCCTTGCAGCCAGAATTACGGCTTTAAGATGCGCGCTGAGGATTTGGACGCGGCGATCACCGAAAAGACCAAATGGGTTTTCTTGAATTCTCCGAATAACCCGACCGGTGCGGCTTATTCGGCTGAAGATCTGCGCCCGATTTGCGATGTGCTGCTGAAACACCCGCATGTCTGGGTGTTTACGGACGATATTTACGAGAAATTGACTTATGATGGGTTTAAGCCTGCCACCATTGTTGAAGTTGAGCCGAAATTGCGCGACCGCACGGTGACGATGAATGGCTGTTCCAAAGCCTATGCCATGACCGGCTGGCGGATTGGTTTTTGTGGGGCGCCGGTGGCGCTGATCAAGGCCATGGACAAGCTGCAGAGCCAGTCGACCTCCAACACATCCTCCATCAGCCAGGCCGCCGCGGTCGCGGCGTTGAACGGGCCGGAGGATAAGCTCGCCGAGATGGTGGCGGTTTATAAAGAGCGCCGGGACCTTGTGGTCTCCATGCTGAACGAGGCACCCGGCCTGACCTGCCACAAGCCAGAGGGGGCATTCTACGTTTTTCCTGGCCTGCATGGCTGCTTGGGCAAGACCACGCCAAAGGGCGTGCGGATTGAGACCGACGAGGATTTTGTGATTGCGCTCCTGGATGAGGAGGGTGTGGCGGCCGTGCATGGATCGGCGTTTGTGTATCCGGGGCATTTTAGGATCAGCTACGCGACCTCGACGGAGGCGCTGGTGGAGGCTTGCACCCGCATTCAGCGGTTCTGCGCGGCCCTCGTCTAAGAACGGCGAAGGCTCTGCCCTCGACTCGCCAAGGGCTGTGGCGCCTTTGGTCTCCCGCTCCCCTAATTGCGAAAGAGTGTGGCCGGGCAGATCCACTCACGGGAAGGCTGGGAATCCGGTGTTGAGTGGAATAATGCCAACCAGCTCAACGCCGGAAGGCTCTATGTGGAGAACTCGCAGGGCCGTGGCGTTGAATTGGGCTATAACACGGGCCCGATCGGCGCCACTGTGTCTTTCGGCACCTTCCCATGGGGACAAAAACATGGGTACAGAACCAGCCCGTGACCTGAGAACGCCGGGCGCGCCACGGCGGGAGCGCTTTTCTTTCAACGCGCGCGTTCTTATGTCTGCCGTCTTCGTTGAGGGAACGCCATGGACTGGACCAAGCTGCAAACCCTGGCGGAAGGCCGGGATATCAACGCCCTGTTTGCCGCGATGCCAAACCGGTTTGCGGCATTTTCCGCCAGTCAGGGGGATTTGCTGCTGGATTATTCCAAGACCAGCCTGACTGTGGCGGCGCGGGAGGGGCTAATCGGCATCATCCGGGCGGCAGGTGTTGAGGGCAAGCGGGATGCCATGTTTGCCGGCGCGAAAATCAATACGGCTGAGGGCCGGGCGGTGCTGCATACGGCGTTGCGGGCGCCGGCGGGCGCCAAAATTTTTGTGGATGGCGAGGATGTGGTGCCGGCGGTGCATGAGACGTTGCGCCGGTTGTTTGCGTTCGCCGAGGGTGTGCGGGCGGGGACGATTCTGGCTGCCGATGGGCGCAAATTCACCGATGTGATCAATATCGGGATTGGCGGCTCTGATTTGGGGCCGGTGATGGTGACGGGCGCGCTGGCGCCGTATCATGATGGCCCGCGGCTGCATTTTGTGGCGAATGTGGATGCGGCGCATCTGGCTGATACTGTGAAGACGCTCGACCCGGCGCGGACGCTGGTGATTGTGGCCTCCAAGACCTTTACCACGGTTGAGACGATGACGAACGCGGCCTCGGCGCGGGCCTGGATTGCGGGGGCGCTGGGGGAGGCGGCGGTGGGCGCGCATTTCTGTGCCGTGTCCTCGGCGGTGGCGAAAGCCGCGGCGTTTGGGATTGCGCCGGAGCGGGTGTTTGGGTTTTGGGACTGGGTCGGCGGGCGGTACTCGGTGTGGTCGGCGATTGGGCTGCCGGTCATGCTGGCGGTAGGAGCGGAACATTTTAAGGCGTTTCTGGCCGGGGCGCGGGCGATGGATGAGCATTTTTGCGCGGCTCCCTTGGACAAAAACCTGCCCGTGCTGCTGGCGCTGGTGGGGTTGTGGCACCGGGATGTGTGCGTTTATCCGGCCCGGGCGGTGCTGCCTTATGACCAGCATTTGGCGCGGTTTCCGGCCTATTTGCAGCAATTGGACATGGAGTCGAACGGCAAGAGTTTTCA
>Ga0116226_10007175_pt1 | contig 10038 bp, 11 predicted proteins | sample S1TSphfallax_FD_89692 | JGI IMG/M metagenome (GOLD analysis project Ga0116226, IMG submission 89692) | Host-associated microbial communities from peat moss isolated from Minnesota, USA - S1T2_Fa - Sphagnum fallax MG | ecosystem: Host-associated > Plants > Peat moss > Unclassified | place: USA...
CGCGAGAATCTCGGCACGCTCGAGAAGCCGACGACCGATGCCGCTGCCGCGGCGCTCCGGTTCGACGATCAGCGAATCGACGTGCGCGAGCGACGCGGCGATCCGTAACCCGAGGACGCCGACGACACGATCGCCATCGAGCGCGGCGAGCTCGTGACGCTGCTCGTGCCAGACGATCCGAAATTTCCACTCGGTCGAAAGCGCCTCGCGCTCGTGCTCGCGACGGAACGCTTCGGTGCGCTCCGGTTGCACGGGTTCGATCTCGACGGGCTCATGCACCGGCAACGGCTGCGATCTCCGTCGTGGCATCGAGCGTCCAGCCGTCGTATGCGGCGAACATCCGAAAACCGAGTTCGTCTTCGATCTCGCGCGCGAGACGTTCGGGCGGTTGCTCGAGCATCTTCGTGCTGAAGTGCGTCATCACGCCGACCTTCGGGCGAACCACATCGAAGACGTGTTTCGCCTCATCGAAATTCATATGGTCGACTTTGAGCGAATCGCGATAGCGCAAGACGTTCACGATCAGCACGTCGGGATGGTGCGCGGCGTAATCCTCAGCGAGGCCATCGAAATAGCGGCCGCACGGCAGATACGAAACGGTCGTGCCGCGATAGCGAAAATGCATGCCATACGTTTGGACGCCGTGGATATGGCGGATCGACGTGCGTAGCTCGACGTCGTTCACGTGATACGGGCCGCCGCGCTCTTCGAGAAACGTTTGCTGCGCGACGAACTTCGCGGCGTACGGAAAGATCACGGGTTCGCCTTCGAACGCGTCCTGCGGTGCGAGAACGGCGCCGCGGCGGCGAAATCCGCCGGCCGTCATCGCCTCGATCATCACGTTGATATCGCCCGCGTGGTCGAGGTGTTTGTGCGAGAGCGCGAGCGCATCGAGTTGCGCGGGGTCGCACGGCGGCACGGACTGCGTCGCGCGCACGAGGGCGCCGGGGCCTGGGTCCACGTGAATCTGCGTGACCGGCCCATCCTCTTCGCCGTCGCCCGGTTCGAACCGGAACCACATCCCACCCGAGGCGCGAATTTGTTTGGCGACGACGAAGCGCGCGCCGCCCGTCCCGAGGAATCGAACCGAAATCATTTACCAGCCCATATAGATCCCGCCGTTGATGTTCAACGACTGGCCCGTCATATAGTCGCCTTCGACCGCGAAGAAACGCACGCCACGCGCGATTTCTTGGGGTTTCGCGACCCGATGCATCGGGATACGTTCGAGGATCTTCTCCTGAATCGCTTCCGGCACCGAATTCCACATCTCGGTTTCCACGAAGCCCGGGCAGACGGCGTTGACCGTGATGTTGTAGCGCGCGAGCTCGATCGCGAGGGACTTCGTGAACCCGAGGATGCCGGCTTTCGCCGCGGAGTAGTTGGCCTGCCCGAAGTTCCCCATCTGGCCGACGAACGACGAGATGTTGATGATCCGGCCCCAGCCGTTCTCGAGCAGCATCGGCACCGCGAGATGGCAGCAGTTCATCACGCTCGTGAGATTCGTATCGATTACGGCATGCCAATCGGAGATCTGCATCTTGCGATACGTTTTGTCGCGCAGGATGCCCGCGTTGTTCACGAGCACGTCGAGGCGACCGTAGCGTTCCTTCACGCGCGCGAACATCGCCGTGACGTCCTCGTAGCTCGACACGTCGGCCGCTTCCGTCGATGCGGTGCCGCCCGCGGCTTCGATTTGCGCCACGACGCCGGCGGCCGCTTCGGATCCGCGAACGTAGTTCACGACCACCGTCGCGCCGCTCGCAGCGAGCTCGCTCGCGATCGACGAGCCGATGCCGCGCGACCCTCCGGTAACGACGGCGACGCGGCCGAGGAGCGGTTTGGGGTGGCTTGGGTCCGGAGCGACGGCGCGCGATTCAACGTTCATGCGAGTTCCCTTGGCGTGCGAAAGAGATACGCTCGTTCGCACTCTCAGGCGAAGCTCCTTAGGACATTTCGCAGCTAGAGCGCCAAACACGCGCCAGAAAAAAATGAGCCCGCGCGTGCGGGCTCGGGGGCTCGATGTGGGGGGCTTCGCCGCCCCGTAATTAGTTGCTGGACTGCGCCGTCGCGTGCGTGCGGGCGTCGTCCATGCGCTTCGCGATCTCGTCGATCTGCTGCGCCGTCGTGTCCTTCACGAACTGCATGTTCGAGATGCCCGTATCGACCGCACCGCGGAGCGACGAAACGTAGGCTTCCTGAAGCTTCGAACCGTGCTCCATCACCTTCGAATTGAGCTCGGCCGCCTTCGTTCCGTTCGTCTGAAGCTCGGAAATCGAAAGCGAGACGATCTGGTTGAGGCGATCGAAATTCTCACGCGCGAGCGTCGCCATCTCGGTCGAGGCGTACGGCCGGGTCGTGATTTCGAACAGCGACTTCGTGAAGCCGAGCGCGCGCTCGTTCGCCGACGACACGGCTTCCACGAACGTCTGATACGCGGCGGTGGTGAGCTCGATGTAGCTCTTCGTCTTGTCTTCCATACTACTTGACCTCATCTCGTTTGGCGTCGCGGTCTTTCGACCACGTGCCGGTGTAGAGGCTGAAGAACGCGTCGAGGTTGGTGCGATACTGTTCGAGCGCCGAACTCCACAGGCCGAGCGCATCTCTGCCGCCATCGGTCAACGTGTATATCCGTCGCGCGGGGCCTTGCTCTTTCGGGTCCCACCACGAGGTGATGTACCCGTCCCGTTCCAGCTGCCGCAGCGCGCGATAGACGGTTCCGGGATCCGAGACAACGGCGAAGTTCTCTTTGAGCTCTTTCATGATCTCGTACCCATGCAGGTTGAGGTCCTTGAGCATCACGAGAAGCCACGCCATAAGGTAGTTTTTCGGCGTTCCGCGCGGGGGGAGCCCCGCCTCGGCTTTACCGTGAGATCCGTCGCCGCGGTCTCGATCTTCGTCTTCGGAGGCGAACCCCCGGGGAGCCACGACGTTCTTCATGCCCGTAGGTGCATTCTACACATAGGTGGTACCTTCGTCAATCCTGGGCGCCAGGGGCTACGCGGACGCGCGGAATCCCCCTTATCTGCGTATTCCATCGGACCTTTGTCGGAACCCGCGCGAATTGCGGTAATTTTACGAAGTAATACCTACGCCAGGATCGGGAGGGTCGGGAACGACCCGGCGAGCACGCCCGTCGTCGGGCGCCCGAACCACTTCTCGACGATCGTCGCGTACACGCTTCGAAAGTCCGTGGTAAACGTCGCATCGCCGTTATCGAGCGCGTCGAGCGACGGATGCTTGCCGTACAATCCGCCCGCGATGCCGCCACCGATAACGAACATCGGAGCCGCCTCACCGTGATCCGTACCGCGGCTTCCGTTCTCCGCGACGCGTCGACCGAATTCGGAAAACGTCATCGTCAAAACGCGTTTGTCTTCGCCATGCGCGGCGAGATCGTCGTAAAACGCCTTGACCGCGTCCGCGAGCTCGTGGAGAAGACGATCTTGCGTGGGCTTTTGCGCGGCGTGCGTATCGAACGAACCGTGCTGCACGTAGATCACGCGCGTACCGAGACGGCTTCCGACGATCTGCGCCGCAAGCGAGAGGCTGCGACCGAGTGGCGTCGCGGGATACGTCGCTTGCGACGAATATCCGGCGATCAGCTTGGGCAACTCTTCCGAGCCGCGCTGCGCGTGATCTTCGATCGTCGCGACGGTCGCGAGATACGGCGACGTAAACGGAACGCGATCGTCGCGCACGACCGTCGCGAACGCCGCGCGTTCGCCCACATTGCCGTCGCTCGAGAGACCGTACCCGCGTAGCGCCGCGATCGCCGGCACGTCGACGCGCCGACCCACCATAACCGCCGGCAACACCGGTGCGAGTGCGACGGCGTTGAAGAGGTTCGACTCGGGAAGATCCGCCTCGTCGAGATAGCGGCCGACCCACCCGGTCGAAACGTAGTGCTCCGGTTCGGCGGTTTGCCAAATCTCGGTCGAGCGGAAATGCGAGTGATCGGGATTCGGATAGCCCGCGCCTTGCACGATCGCGACTTGACCTTTGTCGTACATCGCTTTGAGCGGCGCGAGCTGCGGGTTGAGGCCGATCGTGCTATCGATCTTCAGCACGTCGTTCGGCGAGATGCCGAGGGTCGGACGATACCGATAGTAGTTCGGCATGCCGTGCGGCACGACCGTATTGAGGCCGTCGTTACCACCTTGGAGGTTGATCACGACGAGCACGCGATCGTCCGCGCTTCCCGGCGCGACGTTCGGAAGCGCCGGCATCGCGAGCGCCTTCGCGAAGAGGTCCGTCGCATTCGCGGTGACCGTGAGGCCCGCGAGCGACCCGATGAGGAATCGGCTGCGTTGCATGATCGCGTCCTTCTACGTGTTCAGGAGAGCTGGTAGGCGGGCATCGCCATCGTTAGGTACGCGGCGCCGCGCATGCGTTCTTCGAAATTCTCGCCGGAGAGCATACCGTCGGCCGACGTGCCGCGGCCATCGAGATACGAGGCGAGATCGGCGACCGACGCGGGACTCGCATCGCCTTGCAAGATCGTGTGGGTCAGCGATTGCGCTTCGTCTCCCGCGTTCGCGGGCGGAGCCGCGTTTAGAAAATTCTTGCCCTGCGCCGCCGCCGTCGTGATCTCGCTCGCGAAGTTCTCGCGCGCGAGGATCGTCTGCGTGTTGAGCCACTGCGCGCCGCCATCCCAGCCTTTGACGCTCGGCGGATGGAACGGCACCTGACCCATGCGGTTCAGAACGCCGACCGTTTGCGGCGCGACCTCCGTGAAACCGAAGAGCTTGTACGAGCCGATCGCGAACTCGATCGGACTCTTGACGAGCGCGCGATACGTGCGGTCCGAATAGAAGACGTTCGAGCGAAAGAGCGCCGACATGACGGGCGCCATGTTGAAATCGTTCTTGCGGATCGTGGCCGCGAGGGCGTCCACGAGTTCCGGTTCCGGATCGGAATACACGAAGAACTCGAGGAGTCGATGCGCGAAATATTTCGGCGCGGCGGGTTGCGTGAAGATGATATCGATCACGTCGTCGCCGTTGAAATTTCCGGTCTGCCCGAGGAACGTCTTCGAGCCGTCGTCGTGCTGCGCGGCGTTGAAGAAGAACTCGCCAGTGCGGCGCCGGAACGTGTATCCCGTGAACGCTCGCGCGCTCTCACGCACGTCGTTCTCCGTGTAATTTCCGATCCCGAGCGTGAAGAGCTCCATCAGTTCGCGTGCGAAGTTCTCGTTCGGATGCGCCTTCACGTTGCGCGCGTTGTCGAGCCACTTGAGCATCGCGCGATCCCGTGCGATCTGATGCGTGAGGTCGCGCCAGTTACCGAGCGCGTAGTGACGGAGCAACCAATTCTGATCGACGATATCGGTGCCGTAGATGCCCTTTTGATTGCTCGCCGTCGCGAAGTGGCCGTGAAGGTAGAGGGTCATCTTCTCTTGCAACGGCGCGGGCGAGACGAGCATGCGGTCGAGCCACCACGTCACGTTCGCGAGTTCTTGCCGGCGACGCAGCATCTGGCGCGCCTTGCGCGCCTCGACGATCGCGCTCGTCGCCGCATCGGTACCGGTGGCGTCCGGCATCGGCGATGCGAGCGGGGCGGGAACGGCGATCGGCGTGCCCTCGTCGTTATCGATCAGCTCGGGACCCTCGGGTAGCGAATCGGTCGCGGGAAAGTGGATGAGGGCATCCACGGCTGCGTTCATCGTCTGACCCGCCGCCGTTTGGATATCGGAGGGCGAACCGCCAAAGCCGGCACGCCGTAGCAAATGCGCGGCGAGGCGCGCGTTCCACGGGCCGGCGTATGGCGCGAGCGGCGACGCGGGCAACGGACCCGGCGGGCGGAACGCGGACGGAGTGGACGCGATCATGGGAACGATCATAGCGGACGTGGCGCGCGAAACGCGACCTTTCCCCGACAATCTAATAGCCGCTTAAGGGGCCGTCACACTCCGGGGCACGGCCGCAGCGCACGGCGAAGCGCTCGGCATGAAACGTCTGGAAACGCGCCTCGACACGAGCGCGAGCGATTTCGCCGAGAACGCCGCGCACATGCGCTCGCTCGTGGGCGAACTCCAAGAGCGGATCGCTCGCGTGCGGGAAGGCGGCGGCACCGAATCGGTCGCGCGGCATCGAAAGCGCGGGAAGTTACCCGCGCGCGAACGCATCGATCGGCTCGCGGATCCGTTCACGCCGTTTCTCGAATTCTCGGCGCTCGCCGCCGACGGCGTCTACGACGATGCGACGCCCTCCGCCGGCATCATCACGGGCATCGTGAGCGTCGACGGCCGCCCGTGCGTCGCGATCGCGAACGATGCGACCGTCAAGGGCGGCACGTACTACCCGCTCACCGTTAAAAAACATCTCCGCGCGCAAGAGATCGCGCAGCAGAATAACTTGCCGTGCATCTATCTCGTGGACTCGGGCGGCGCGTTTCTTCCGAAGCAAGACGACGTGTTTCCCGACCGCGACCATTTCGGCCGCATCTTCTTCAACCAGGCGCGCATGTCGTCGGAGGGCATCCCGCAGATCGCGGCCGTGATGGGCTCGTGCACGGCGGGCGGCGCGTACGTTCCCGCGATGTCCGACGAGACGGTGATCGTTGCCGGTTACGGCACGATCTTTCTCGGCGGTCCACCGCTCGTCGCGGCGGCGACGGGCGAGATCGTGACGGCCGAGGAACTCGGCGGCGCCGACGTCCACACGCGCATCAGCGGCGTTGCGGATCACTATGCGAACGACGACGAGCACGCACTCGCGCTCGTGCGCTCGATCGTCGCGAACCTCGCTCCGCCTCGCGAGAGTCGCCCGGAAGCCGAGCCCGCGGCACCGGCATACGACGCGCGCGAACTCTACGGCATCATCCCGCGCGATCCGCGCATCGGGTACGACGTGCGCGAAGCGATCGCGCGCATCGTCGATGCGTCGCTCTTCCACGAATTCAAGCCGCTCTACGGCACGACGCTCGTCTGCGGATTCGCACACATCGAGGGCCATCCGGTCGGGATCGTCGCGAACAACGGCATTCTCTTCAGCGAGAGCGCGCTCAAAGGCGCGCACTTCATCGAACTCTGCGCGCAGCGCGGCACGCCGCTCGTGTTCTTGCAGAACATCACGGGCTTCATGATCGGCAAAGAGTACGAAAACCGCGGCATCGCGAAGGATGGCGCGAAACTCGTGATGGCCGTGGCGTGCGCCGAGGTGCCGAAGTTTACGGTCGTGATCGGCGGTAGTTTCGGGGCCGGAAATTACGGCATGTGCGGGCGCGCGTACTCGCCGCGTCAGCTCTGGATGTGGCCGAACGCGCGCATCTCCGTTATGGGCGGCCCGCAAGCCGCGTCGACGCTCCTCACGGTGCGCATGGAAGCCGAAAAGCAGCGCGGCCGCACGATGACGGTCGAGGAGCAAGAGCGATTTAAAGCACCGATCCTCGAGAAGTACGAACGCGAGGGAAGCCCGTACTATTCGACGGCGCGACTTTGGGACGATGGCGTGATCGATCCCATCGACACGCGGCGCGTGCTCGGACTCGGTCTCGCCGCCGCAACGCAGTCTGCGCCGAAGCCCACAAAGTTCGGCGTGTTTCGTATGTAAGGATCCGGTCGGGCGAGGAAAAGCCGCGCGTTCCTGTAACGGTCGCGCTAACCGCCTAGTTCTGGAGGGAGTTCGTCTTTGGACCACACCCAAACCACCGCCGCTACCGAAGCGGCGATCGCCGCCTATTCCGGCGTCGCGCTCATTTTCGTTCTCGCGGTTTTTCTTTTCACGATCGTCATCTATTGGCGCATCGCTGCGAAGGCCGGGTACAACGGCGCGCTCTCGCTGCTGTTGCTGATTCCGCTCGTGAACCTCATCATGATCTGCATCTTCGCGTTTAGCGAGTGGCCGATCGAACGTGCGCTCAAGGTCGCACGCGGCGAAGGTGGTCCGCCGCAGTGGACGCCCCCGCCGACGCCATACCAGCCACCGTATCAACCGCCGAGCGTGCAATAAACGAAAGCCCTCGCCACACGGCGAGGGCTTTCGTTTCTTTCTCGTGCGTGGTTTAGTTGCGCGAGAGAGCCGGCGTTCGCTTCGCTCCCGCGAAGATCTTGAGAATCTGCTCGTTGAACGCCGGAATATCGTCCGGCTTGCGACTGCTAATGAAGTTGCCGTCGACGTTCACTTCCTTATCGACCCACGTGCCGCCGGCGTTCTTGATATCCGTCTGGATCGAGGGCCACGACGTCATCGTGCGGCCGTCGACCGCGCCGGATTCGATCAGCGTCCAGAACGCATGACAGATCGCCGCGACGGGCTTGTCTGCATCGAAAAACGACTTCGCGAACGCGACCGCTTCCGGTATGGCGCGTAACTGGTCTGCATTGAGCGCACCACCCGGCATGAGGATCGCATCGAAGTCGTCGGGCTTCGCATCCGCGAGCGTCAGGTCGACCTTCACCTTATCGCCCTTGTCGTGATGCACGAAGCCTTGAATCTTGCCGCCCTGTGGCGCGACGATCGTGACGGTCGCACCGGCGTGCTCGAGCGCCTTGACCGGCTCGACGAGTTCGGCTTGTTCGAATCCCTCCGTCGCGAGGACCGCGACGCGGACGTCTTTGAGATCTTTGCTATGTGCCATATGCGACGTGTGCCCGTTCGAACGCGCGTCAAAACGCGCGAAACGATCCCTCGCTCGCATGTGTCGAAGGCAGCGTGAATAAACGCTCGGAGCTCGTGGCATGCGTCGCGGCATATGCGGTCTGCGTGCTCGTTTGGGGGACGACGTGGCTTGCGATAAAGTTCGCCTTGCATGGGTTTCCCACGGTCTTCGGCGCGGGCGTTCGGTTCGTCGTCGCGAGCGCGTTGCTCTTCGCGATCGCGGCGATCGGCCGAATCGACGTGCGTCGCAACGCGCCGCCGCTCCACCTCGTCGTGGTGCTCGCGCTCACGATGTTCGGCATCAATTATGCGCTGACGTATCTCGCGGAGACGCATCTCGCATCCGGCCTCGTCGCCGTGTTGTACGGAACGCTGCCGTTCTTCGTGTTCGCATTCGCGCACGTCATGGTCGGCGAACGCGCGACGCGCAAGACGATCCTCGGAGCGCTCGTCGCGTTTGCGGGTGTCGCCGCGATCTCGCTCTCAGGCGACGTCCGCGGCGACCTCGTCTACATCGCGGCAGCGGTCCTCGCTTCCGCGTCATCGGGGTTAGCGACCGTCTATTTGAAACGCTACGCGAACGCGGAGCCATTGACGACGCTTCCCGCGGCGATGCTCCTTGCGGGAATCGGGCTCGTGACGTGGGGCGCGTTCTTCGAACACGTGGACCTGCACGCCGCATTGCAACCCGCACCGCTCGCCGCCGTCGCCTACCTCGCGGTCTTCGGAAGCGCGATCGCGTTCTATTTGAATCATTGGCTGCTGCAACGGATCGATTCCGGCGTCATGGGGCTCTCGGCTCTCATGATCCCGCCGATCGCCGTCGGCGTCGGTGCTCTCTTCGGTGGTGAGGTGCTCGGTCCGCGCGATCTGATCGGCGCGGCACTCGTCGTCGCCGGCGTGTGGCTCTCGCTCGCGCGGAGCAGGTCGCATGTCAAAGCGACTTCGGAGTCGCAATTAGTCGCATGAAGTTTTCACGAAACGACGTCGCGCTTCTCGCACTCCGACTCATACTCGGCGCAGCGTTCGTGTTACACGGATTCCCGAAGCTCTCGCACCTAACGACCTGGACGGAGCATATCTTGCCGGGCACGCCGCCGTGGCTCACGGCGTTCGACGCGCTCGTCGAGGTCGTCGGCGCGATCGCGCTGATCGTCGGACTCGCCACGCAGGTCGCGGCGGCGCTGATCGCAGCCGACATGGTCGTCGCGATCTTCGTCGTGTTGATCCCGCATGGAGCCGTCTTCGTGACGGGTCCGCGCGGCACGCCGACCTTCGAGCTCGAGCTCACGTTCTGCGTCATCGCGCTGAGCCTCGTGCTTATGGGCGCAGGCGGAATTTCACTCGACGCGCTGCGCGCCCGCGGCGGCGGAAAAGGTCGCTCGCGCGGACGCTAGGTCCGATCGAGCGGCTTATCTAGGCGCGAACGTATCGCTTC
>Ga0116226_10007176_pt1 | contig 10036 bp, 7 predicted proteins | sample S1TSphfallax_FD_89692 | JGI IMG/M metagenome (GOLD analysis project Ga0116226, IMG submission 89692) | Host-associated microbial communities from peat moss isolated from Minnesota, USA - S1T2_Fa - Sphagnum fallax MG | ecosystem: Host-associated > Plants > Peat moss > Unclassified | place: USA...
CAATATCTCCTAATTGCTCTACCCCTATGAGCAGCGCATCACTATCACAGTCATAACGGATACTCTGCACCTTTTGAATATGTCCCGAAGTCGCCCCCTTATGCCATAATTCTTGCCGGGAACGGCTCCAAAACCAAGTTTCTTCAGTTTCCAGAGTTTTTTGTAACGACTCCTGATTCATCCACGCCATCATTAGGACAGTACCATCCAAATAATCTTGGACAATTGCGGGCACTAGACCTCGTTCATCGTAGCGAATTTCCTCAACAGGGATGGCGTAATGCAATGAGCGCGAATCGTTAGAAGACATACCAGCTAGTTTGCTCTAATGAGAATCATTCATGGATTCACGATACCATTCTGAATAGGGCAAATAGCAGATTTTTTTGAATTCCACTATCTTATCTAGCTCTAAACAAGAGCATTCCTTTCAATAGTAGACTGCATCTTTATACCACTTAAGGCGACTTTATGAGGCTCTTGAGGCTTCACCACACTCATAAATCGCCGAGTTATATGCTTCAAATAATCGAGTTTGAATATCTCAAGTCAAGTCTTCATAACATATTGTTATTTTTTTAGTTCAGTTAATTCTATAGGATAGAAATTCTAAGCATTGTTTAACCCTATTCTAAGATAGAGCTTTTTATTGCCCACTGTTAGGAGAGAACCTTGGTAAATACCACAATTAAAACAACAAAATCACAAGAAGTCTTTGCTGCTGCTCAAAATCTCATGCCCGGAGGAGTCAGTTCTCCAGTTCGTGCCTTTAAATCTGTAGGCGGACAACCCATCGTTTTTGATCGTGTTAAAGGCGCATATATTTGGGATGTAGATGGCAACCAATATATAGACTATGTAGGCACCTGGGGGCCAGCTATTTGCGGTCATGCTCATCCAGAAGTAATTGCAGCTTTGCATGAGGCTTTAGAAAAAGGTACCAGTTTTGGCGCTCCCTCAGTCCTAGAAAATGTTTTGGCAGAAATGGTTATCGATGCCGTTCCCAGCATCGAAATGGTCAGATTTGTCAACTCTGGAACTGAAGCCTGTATGGGAGTTTTGCGGCTGATGCGGGCTTACACAAGACGAGACAAAATCATCAAGTTTGAAGGCTGTTACCACGGACACGCCGATACCTTTCTAGTGAAGGCAGGTTCCGGTGTTGCCACACTTGGTTTACCAGACTCACCAGGAGTACCGAAATCAGCAACTAGCACCACTCTAACCGCGCCTTTCAATGACCTAGAATCCGTTAAAGCCTTGTTTGAAGAAAACCGCGACGAGATTGCTGGCGTTATTCTTGAGCCAGTTGTCGGCAATGCTGGATTTATTGCACCTGACGCTGGCTTCTTAGAAGGATTACGGGAACTGACTCACGAGCATGGAGCCTTATTGGTATTTGACGAAGTGATGTCAGGCTTCCGCATTGCTTACGGTGGCGCTCAAGAAAAATTTGGTATCACTCCCGATTTAACAACCTTGGGCAAAGTTATTGGTGGTGGTTTGCCAGTAGGAGCTTATGGCGGTCGCCGAGATATTATGTCAATGGTTGCTCCTGCTGGCCCCGTATATCAAGCTGGGACACTTTCTGGTAATCCCTTGGCGATGACTGCTGGTATTAAGACTTTGGAATTGCTGCAAAAGCCAGGTACTTACGAGTCTCTTGACCGAATTACTAAAAAGCTAGCAGATGGTTTGCTGCAAATTGCCAAAGAAACTGGTCATGCGGCTTGTGGCGGTCAAATCACCGCCATGTTTGGCTTATTCTTTACCTCTGGCCCAGTTCATAACTACGAAGATGCGAAAAAGTCTGATACAGCTAAATTTGGACGCTTCCATCGCGGAATGTTAGAGCATGGTGTTTACTTAGCACCCTCTCAATTTGAAGCTGGGTTCACGTCTTTTGCTCACACTGAAGAAGACATTAAACAGACTTTAGCTGTTGCACGGGATGTAATGTCTAGTCTGTAACCTGTTAAGGGATTTCCAAATAAACAAGTATCCAGTTACCTCTTGTAGGGTAGGTATATTGCCCGCCCCATAAAGGTGAGTCCTGACTTTAATTAATCCTCATCGGTTCGGTTATTTGTGCAGGCTAGATGGGGAGATGGGGGAGAATTTTCTTCCTCATCCTCCTCATCCCCCTTATAATTCAAGACGCTTGGGTTAAGCGTTTTTTTCTTCTCTCTGTGTACTCTGCGTCTGGAGTGGTACCCTGCGGTCAGCCGCTTTGCATCTACGCTAAAAAAACTGACTTTAACAAAGACTTTTAGCCTTAACTGAACCATATTGCCTTATAATTACGAATTACGAATTACAAATTACGAATTGTTTAATGGGTCTGTCCTGTGGTATCATCACTCAAGTCAGGTCACACCTTCGTCATAATATCGCAATGGCTTCGTCAATGCGATATGCAATATTTAAACTACATTAAGCATATTCATGTTAACAAGGCAGAATTAATTGCCTTTTATAGTTCTCTAAATTCCCCTCATACCTCATAGTCTACAAAAACTCAGGCACAAGAAGGCTCTCACCTTCATGGTGAGGGTTTTGTTGTTTATAGATATTTAGATTACCCTACGGGTAAGGTATTTTTTCGGAGTCAGGGTTGGAGCTAACTTTAAAAGATATTACCAATCATGCTGTAGTTGGCATGATCAGGCTGATAAGAGTATGAAAAACTGCCAGAAGTATTGTAAAAAAATGGTTCAACCCTTGAAGGAGCTATGAAGTGGAGGAAAATAAGTCATTTTTTGGTCTGCAAAAAATATTAATCTCTTTGCTTGTCTTGAGTACCACCACGATGATGCTTATCAAGTCAAGATCATCTGAGGCCCAAAGTACAGAAAATATAAATGTAAACAATCTACCGGTCAAAGTTGGAACTCAACAGCAAATTGAAGACCTAAAAGCGACCATGCTTAACAGTTGGCAGCAACAAGCACAAACAAAGGGTCTATCCTATGTTGTGCCACCACGCTTTCAAGGGGCAATAGTTGAGGCGGCAAAACTTACTCCCGAACATAAAGTAATTGCTCTCACCTTTGATGATGGGCCATGGCCTAAGAGTACTGCACAAGTATTAGATATTCTGAAACAAAATCAAATCAAAGCGACATTTTTTCTCATTGGGCAGAACGTGAAGAATTATCCAACCTTAGTAAAGCGGGAGATTGCTGAAGGTCACGTAATTGGTAATCATACTTGGCATCATTGGTATCAATTCTTGAATCCACAAGCAGCCGCTTATGAAATTGACCACACAGCAGACCTGATTTATCAAGTGACAGGGATTAAAACAAATCTGTTTCGACCACCAGGGGGAATTATGCACAATGGGGTGGCTGATTACGCTAGAAATAACAAATACGCAATCGTTCTCTGGTCATCTGACTCTGTAGACTACTCGCGTCCTGCTGTACCAAAATTAATTAATAATGTGTTCAGAAATGCCAAACCAGGTGGGATTATACTGATGCATGATGGTGGTGGTAATCGCTCTAAAACTGTGCAAGCTTTACCAGAAATTATTGCCAACTTTCGGAAACAGGGCTATAGCTTTGTGACTATTCCTGAACTTTTAGCAATGCAAGATAAAGACCAAAAGCTGATTGCAAAGAAAAAGTAGTTGTTATTTAGATGAAAATCGGCAGCTATATCAATCGCCACTTGGTAACTAAAAACAAGTTGAATTTTTATGGCGATTTATAGTTATTTCGTCTAAGCTCAACTTAAAGCTCAAGTCTACTACTGGTGTAAATCATGAATAAAATTGTTATGTCTTTGCTTTGTGGTTCAAGCTTTTTGGCTTTAACACTACTAACTGTCAATCCAGCTTTTGCTAATAAGCTTTCTCCCCAAGATTTAGCCAATCCTACCTTAACGTCCTCTGACACACAGACAGTTGCTGCGCCTGTTTCACAAGAATATCCCCAATACCCCTCAGTACGGGCTAATGAAAGAGTTAAACAGCTTGCTATGCAGATGTTTGGCTGTGCCTGCGCCAGCTGTCAAGCTAAGGCAAGTCAGATGATATTACAAGGTAGTCTGCCTATGTCTCAGTGATTTAGATTAGGGATAAGAAAGAAATGCTTAACCCAAGCGTATTGGGTTTTAACTCAGCACTCTTCATTCACCATTCTTACAAAAAAACCGTCCAGAATTCATATCTGAACGGAATTTTTATGTATTAACACTTTATACCAACCTAGTTCTGTTCCAGATGGTACTTATATCAAAAAACTAACTTATATCAAAAAACTACAAGTCAGGAGGTAAAATTACTTGATCAATGGCGTGGATCACACCATTAGTTCCTGTGATATCTGCCTGTGTCACTTTAGCATCATTGACAGTCACGCCGGTAGCAGAATCGACTTTAACGTTGATTGTGCCACCTTCAAGGCTTTTAACTTCGCCAGACTTCAAATCAGTAGACAATAACTTACCAGGTACTACATGGTAAGTTAAGATTTTGATCAATACTTCTTTGTTGGCTGGTTTTAACAGTTCTTGCAAAGCATCTTGTGGCAACTTAGCAAAAGCTGCATCAGTGGGTGCAAAAATAGTTAAGTTATCTTTGCCTTGCAAAGCTCCGGTCAATCCTGCTGCTTTCAAAGCCTTGGTTAAGGTTTTAAAGGAAGCGTTTGACTCTGTCAACGCCAACAAGTTTTTGCCTTGATTGTCGCTTGCCCCTCGTCCTGGTGGAGTTTTAGTAGGTTTATGAGTAGATGGTACTTGTGTTGGTGGTGTGGTAGGTTCAGTTTGTGGGGTAGTACCTGGGGTGGGGGGTACAACCTCACTAGGTGTAGCACTACCACTACGATTATAAGGAGGCTCGTTGAAAATACTTGGTTTGGGATTTGTTACACCACTATTCTGTGCCACTTCTTGGACTTTGGTATTGTCCTTTTCTATTTCGGAAGCAACCTCCGCAGGTGTGGATTGAGCGTTTATTTGAAGACGTTGACCCTTGCTATAGGCGGTTTCGTTGAAAATACTGGGGTTAGGATTTAGTGCCTCTTTCGCTTCAGATGGTAAACTAATAAGCAGGCTGAAAGTAGTAAATCCTGCTATGCCTGTCAGCGTGGTCAAGAATTTGCTGTAATTTGTCTTCATAAATTTTGTTTGTCTTTTTGTCCACACATTACATAAAGATTTATAACATTTTGTTATGCACAAAATCTAACCAAAGAGGGAAGTAAAACTTTTCCCCCACAACAGTTTGTGCTGGTGAAGTAAAATATCCAACCTCTGCTCACGCTGATAACTATGAAATATGTTTAGCACATATTTTATGTAATAAATATATTTTCTTCATCACACTAACTAAAAAGAATTGAAAAGTCTCACTTGGTGTAGCGTCAACTATAAGAAAGTGTGAAAATATTACATCTACAATGTATGAGTTACAATGATATGTGAAAAATACTATACTTAATTAATGGCAAATTTATATACTATAATAATACCCAAATCCATAAGTGATTAAAATAATTCGTAATTCGTAATTAAGTAATGCATAGGGGATTTAGACCCCGACACAAAACTTACTGCCTATAGAGGCAGGGGAATTAAACACCCACAATTGGTTAAAATCACTGCTGAAGATTCACGACTGAGCGGTTAGGTTTATTTATGCATACCCAATTAAACTATTTAATTATTTGATATTTTAATCGATCAGAAAATAATATTTTGCTAAAAATCATTAGATAAATAATTTGCAACTAATGTAAAGAAAAATTACTTAAACTAAAGATACAATTGTAAAGTTAAGAAGTTGACCAGTTACAAGGTATACAATATGCTGGAATTATACCAATGGGAACTATCTCAATACTCAGAGAAAGTGCGCCTAATTCTAGATTTTAAAGGACTAGATTACCGCAAAATAGAAGTTACGCCTGGGATTGGACAAGTAGAACTGTTCCGGCTGACTGGTCAGAAACAAGTCCCAGTATTAAAGGATCGGAATAAATATATTGCGGATTCTACGGAAATAGCTAAGTACCTAGACTTAGAGTATCCCGATCGCCCAATAATACCCCAAGATCCCAAAAAACGCGGTTTAACTTTACTAATAGAAGAATGGGCTGACGAGTCTATAGGCATCAAAGGTCGGAAAGCACTATTTGCAGCCATAAGTCAAGATCAAAATTTCCGCAAGTCTTTATTACCCACCTCGACACCAGATATATTTAAAAGTCTGGTTGGAGGAGTACCCACTGACTTACTGACAGTGTTGGGTTTTGGGGTAGGTTATAGCCCAGATGTTATCCAGTCAGCGATCGCATCCTTAAAACAAGACTTGGAAGCGCTAACGTTATTATTGGCAGATAGTCCCTATTTAACTGGAGATGAGCCGACTTTAGCTGACTTGGCAGTAGCAGGCTTATCGATATTGCTCAAGTTCCCCTCTGGCCCCTATCTGGATTTACCAGCTTCTATTAGAGGTAAAGGATTGCCAATCTTTTCAGAGAATATAGATTATGAACCATTCTTTACCTGGCGCGATCGCCTTTACGCCCAATTCCGTAAACCATTAATCAGTACCACCTCAGCAGCAGGAGGTGCGCCAACTTCGATTCAGATTGATTAGAGAATGGGGGAGGCAGTGCGGTCTTCTCCCTTGGCGTTAGCCTCTCCCTTTGGGAGAAGGGGAGACGCTAAGGGCGATGGGGTTTCCCCAAGTGGAGCAACTGCCGTCATGGGGCATTAGTTATTTTCTCACACTCCTAACCCCTAACTCTGCCAATTTTAGATTTTGGATTTCGGATTGGAGGAAAAATCTAAAATCTAAAATCTAAAATCTAAAATTGAATGACTATTAAGATATAGCATCAACAATCATGTAATTAATTAGATGAATTCTGGACAGCCATTAGGTTCGGTCATTCAAGGTTCTCTAACTGAAGGTTTAGAAGTACGATTGCATCCTGACATTTCTGTGGAAGATATGCGGGTTGGTAAGTTTCTCGTTGTGCAAGGGATGCGATCGCGCTTTTTTTGTATGCTGACAGATGTAGCATTGGGAGCTGCTAATGCACGAATTATTGCTAATCCCCCCAGCTGGGAAGACACTTTTTTACGAGATGTTTTAGCCGGAAGTGGTACTTACGGTACTATCAACCTCGCGCCGATGTTGATGTTTACTCCCGAATTGGAAGAATCTTTCTCTCCAAGAAATGGCAAATCAGCAAATCCCTTTATCCCATCGGTGACGGGTTTGGCTTCCTTTGTGCCACAAACCAGCACGACAATGGAATTGTTACCTGTTAAAACTATTCCTAGCCACTTTAGTCAAGTTTACGAAGCAAGTGTTGACGATTTTCGGCGCGTATTTGGCTGGGAAGATGACCCCCAAAGGCGCAATTTTTCCATCGGCAAACCTTTAGATATGGATGTGCCCGTTTGCATCGATTTAAACCGCTTTGTGGAACGGAGTAATGGGGTTTTTGGGAAATCTGGTACTGGCAAATCCTTTCTAACGCGGCTACTTTTAGCTGGTGTTATCCGTAAAAATGCGGCAGTGAATTTGATTTTTGATATGCACTCTGAGTATGGCTGGGAAGCCGTTGCAGAAGGGAAGAACGTCAATACAGTTAAGGGATTGAAGCAACTTTTTCCTAGTAAGGTAGAAGTTTATACCCTCGATCCCGAATCGACAAAGCGCCGGGGTGTGCGTGATGCTCAAGAACTTTATTTGAGTTACGAGCAAATAGAAGTTGAAGATATTAAGTTATGTAGTCGAGATTTAGGACTCTCTGACGCAGCCTTGGATAACGCCAATATTTTGTATAGCGAGTTTCGCAAGTCTTGGATTGTCCAGTTGCTGAATATGAGTAACGAAGAAATCGAGATGTTCTGCGAGGAGAAGCGGGGACACAAAGGCTCGATTATGGCGTTACAGCGCAAACTCTTGCGGATGGATAATTTGAAGTATATGCGCGCGGTTTGTCCCCAGAATTATATTGATAAAATTGTGCAATGTCTGGAAGCCGGGAAGAATGTTGTGATAGAATTTGGTTCCCAGTCTAATATGCTCTCTTATATGTTGGTGACAAATATGATCACCCGACGGATTCACGAGCATTACGTCAAAAAAGCAGATAGATTTCTGCAAAGCAAAAATCCTAACGATCGCCCTACGCCGTTGATGATTACCATTGAAGAGGCGCACCGCTTCCTTGACCCAGGAGTGGTACAAAGTACTATCTTTGGGACTATTGCCCGTGAACTGCGGAAATATTTCGTCACGCTTTTGGTAGTTGATCAACGTCCATCAGGCATAGATAATGAAGTTATGTCCCAGATTGGGACTCGCATTACCGCTTTGCTCAATGACGAAAAAGATATTGACGCGATTTTTACAGGTGTATCTGGTGGTAGCGGACTGCGATCGGTATTGGCAAAGTTAGACTCTAAGCAACAAGCTTTAATTCTAGGTCACGCTGTTCCGATGCCAGTAGTAGTGCGTACCCGTCCTTACGACGCAACTTTTTACGAAGAAATTGGTGAGCCAGCTTGGGAAGAAAAACCTGACGCAGAAGTATTTGCTGCTGCTGAACTCGCCAAAGCCGACCTGGGATTCTAAATAATTCGTAATTCGTAATACTCGCCTTCAGCGAGAAGCAAGCTACGTAATTCGTAATTCCTAATGACGCTCTCTAAGAGGATGTTTGAAAAGTTGTGGGGGGTCATATTTTATGCCAATCGCCTTACCAGTTGCTTATGGGGGAAACCCCCAACTCTTGGAGACGCTCCGCGTTGGCGGAAGCCTCTCCAAGAGTTGCCGTTAGCCTCTCCCAATGTGAGAAGACCGTACTGGCTTGGCTATACGAGACTTTACCCACCTCCGCGGGTTAAAAACCTTGCTTTTTGCTTAGTCCACGGAGGTGGACTAAGTTTAGTGTAGTAGCGAATTATATTCGCCCAAAACTTTTCAAACATCCTCTTGGAATCATCTGTACCTCACGCCTGTAGCAATCTGCTGTATAAGTTGTTGCTTTTGAGAAAGATGACAATAATTTGTCACCAATACATACGGAAGCGGATTACTAGGCTTGATGACAATAATTTGTGACAGATGATAATTAGTCACTGGACAACTGTTATGCCAAACTTTACTATTTGAGCAATACTTTTATCAAAGCCGATGATGGGATTTGAACCCACGGCCTGCTGATTACGAATCAGCTGCTCTACCACTGAGCCACATCGGCGTACACAATCTAGAAGTATAACATAGTTTAATCATGGTGGATAAAAATCCCAAAAACCGCCTTAATCCTGAACAATATGCGAGCCTCAAAGCAGAAATAGCCGCTCCTTATCGGGGCTTACGACAATTTATCTACATCGCTTTCGGTGCTTCCGGCTCCATTGGTGCATTCGTGTTTTTTTTCCAAGTCCTTGCCGGACGCAATATTGAGAGTGCAATGCCAAGTTTAGCTCTCCAAGTAGGAATAGTTGCCTTAATGGTCTTCCTGTGGCGGTGGGAACGGCGTCGGCAACAACGCCCCCAATCGGGTAAAAATCCTAATTCCTGAAGGGAGTCCACCAGTTTAAATTCAAACTGGGCATCGATAACCCTGTGTTAACATTATCGCCACAACGCCCAGACTACGGCAATTTAAAAAACGTTAATCCAATTTTTGAGAGTGTGGAAATAGTTCATCAATTGCCTGCTCAACTAACCTAAATACAGGTTTAGGATACAGCGATGGATTTTGGGTGACATTTTCAATGAACTGATAGCTAATGGTTTTAACGTCAGCACCTTTCTCTAAGAGAAACTGAGTGGAAGTGGAAAGTGAATACCAGCTTCGACTCAAAGCAAGTGTTAGAGGTGTCAGTCCATCATGACTTAAGTAGTTAACATCTGCTCCTCGCTCAATTGCTTGTTGCACATCAGCAAATCTATTAAGTATGAGAGCATAAATCAAAACTTCATTGGGATGGAATTTTTCAAAGCCTTTCTTACTCGCATTTCTTGCTTCTCGCCGCTGGTATATACTCTTAGCGAATC
>Ga0116226_10007177_pt1 | contig 10034 bp, 9 predicted proteins | sample S1TSphfallax_FD_89692 | JGI IMG/M metagenome (GOLD analysis project Ga0116226, IMG submission 89692) | Host-associated microbial communities from peat moss isolated from Minnesota, USA - S1T2_Fa - Sphagnum fallax MG | ecosystem: Host-associated > Plants > Peat moss > Unclassified | place: USA...
CCGTTTACGCGCAGCTCAGTCGAGCGTGGTCAGCGACGACATGAGGGTCATGTGTACGTGATTTGGCGAGGAGCGTTCCTGCGTCGCGGCTCATATTTTTGGTCGACGGGACGCACATCTACCTTGGTCGTTCCTACCGCGGTATTCTGCAAATCAACGCGTGGCTAGCAGGATGGATGATCGCTGTCGAAACATAAGGGGATTGCCTTGAAAATTGTCACCGCGCTCGTCGCGCTATTAGTAGTTCTCGAGTTGTCCAGTAGTAATATCGCTCTGGCCGATCAAGATAATCCATGGCTGGCGCTGAACTTTTTGCAGGGAACGTGGGCTGCGAATGCAGAAGGCGGAATCGGCGGGTGCTCACAGCAGCGGCCTATACGCATTTGAATACGAATTGAAGCAACATGTCCTCTCCCGCGTCAGCAAAAGTCCTGTCACTTGCAAGGGGCCGGCCAAGTTTGACTGTGAGCACAGCGACCTGCTGTATATTTATCAGGATGCGGAGAGCCAGCCATTGAAGGCGATATATTTCGATAATGAGGGACATGTTATTCACTACAACGTGTCTACCCCGGATGCATTGACAGTGGTTTTCCTCTCGGACGCTAGCGGCACCGGACCGCAGTTTCGGTTGATGTACCAGCGCAAAACTTCCACGATGTACGGAAAATTTCAGATGCGAATGCCAGGGCAGGAGGAATGGAAATCCTATCTTGAGTGGAGCGGAGCAAAGCAATAACGCAGTTAATACCCTAACCGTAATTTAACATAATATACATTATGCGAACTTGGTGCAGAAGGGCTAGTTACCTAGAATGCAGGGCCGCTACGACGGCGGCAAAAAAATCCATATCATCGATGATGTCCATTCCCTGGGGCTTCGAGCGAGCTCCCCAGGCGACGATCACGACCTTCTCCTTGGGATGCAGATAAAGGTATTGGCCAAAAATGCCGACCGCCGAAAATGCGCCTTGCGGGTCCGGGGTAGCATCGGTCGCCCACGCCGGCCACCAGAAATATCCATACTCAAGTGGCTTCCCGCCTTTCAACTCTTTCGGTGAGCCTGCTTCTTCCATCCAACCGGGCGGGAGAACCTGCTCGCCGCCCGCCAAGCCTCCGTTAAGACAAAACAATCCGAATCGACCGTAGTCGCGCAGTACGGCGCTGAATCCACTGCCGGCCATCTCCAAGCCGTCCGGCGATGCGAGCCACCATGAGGCATCTGATTCCATGCCAAACTTTGCCCAGACTCGATCGGATAGATAATCCGCCAACGTCATGCCAACGGCGCGATGCAAGACCTCCCCTGCGATCTGTGTTTCACCGGTGCTGTAGTTATTCACGGTCCCCGGGGGCGCCGCCCGAGAGAGCTGGCTCATGAGCGTCAGGATGGCACCGGGTTTCTGGTCAATCTGTAGATCCAGCATTCGCCGGCGGTCCGAGTGAGGATCGGTGTATGTCTCATTCCATTTAACGCCCGACGACATCATCAGTATGTCCCGGATCGATACGTCCTCGTAGGCGCTTCCGACCAACTGGGCCACGTACCGGGTCACGGGCTCGCCGACGCTTCCGATCCGCCTCTGCTGAATCGCGGCACCGATCAAGGTCGATGTGATCGACTTGGCGATGGACATGGACATCCAGCGTGTCGTCTCGGAGTTATTGAACTCGTAATCTTCGTAGACAATCTCGCCATTCTTGAGGACGAGAAGGCCCCCGACCCGATTCACTGCCAGGTAATCGATAAGATCCCACGTTTTACCGTGCGATTGGAAGCGGATGTTTGATAGCTGATACGACGCTTTCGGTAGTGCGTAAACCGTCTTGCCGCGGTGAACGATTCGGGTCGGAAACAACCGCCCGATGTTCCGGTAAGTATTCACCGCAATGTCAGGCCTCAACCGCCCGTCGTACATCTCGCGAACGGTCCCTATTGGCTCTGCCGCGTGTGCATAATCGTCAGCGACGGCCATCTTCCCAATAAGCGCTGCCGCTGCCCAACATGAGGCACATAGTCTAGACCGGGTACGCACAAGAATCATGGTCGTTGTCGGGACCTGTAGCAAAGGGTGGGGGGGTGACGAAGCCAGATCGTAACAATCGGAGCAAACTCGACGGCGACAATACCAAACGCGCGTGTCTACCGCGATTCTTACAGGCGCGCCATCTGGGCGCTATCGAATGCCGTACGGAGTTCGCCGAGTGAGTACGGCTTTCTGAGAATCCGGATATCCTCGCGATGCGCGGCGCGTTTTGCGGCGTCGGCATACCCACTCGTGAGAACGACGGGTAAATCGGGCCGCCTGCGGCGCACTTCAAGCGCCAATTCGATCCCGTTCATGGTTCCCGGCATCATGACATCCGAAAAGACCAAGTCGATCAACCGGCCATTCGCAAGGGCCCCCAAGGCCGCATCAGCAGTGGCAACCCGAGTAATGACATACCCCAACTCGGCAACCAATTCCGCAGTCAATGCCGCCACTTCGTCGTCGTCCTCCACCAAGAGCACATGTCCAGTGCTGCGCGCCGACTGGTGAGCGTGAGATAGCTCGATGGGAGGTGCGGCGGGAGGGGCAATCGCCTTTTGGGTTCGGGGTAAATACAACGAAATGGTGGCGCCTTCGCCCGGAGAACTCAGGATCCGCGCGCTGCCCCCTGACGCCTTGGCGAAGCCATGCGTTTGCGCGAGACCCAAGCCTGAGCCTTTACCGACCTCTTTGGTCGTGAAAAAAGGCTCGAACGCGTGGGCAAGAACCTCTGCGGACATGCCGATGCCGGTATCCGCGATGTCCAAGCGTACGAAGTCACCCTGCAAGCTCTCGTCGACGTTGGTCACGTTTTGGCCCGTGATGGTGATCGTTCCACCGTCCGGCATGGCATCGCGCGCGTTGACCGCGAGATTGAGCACGACGAGTTCCAATTCTCCAGGGTCCGCTTCGACTCGCCACAGATCGGCCGCGAACCATGTTGTGACGAGCACGTCGCCGCGCAGGCTGCGCTCCAGCATCTCGCGCATGTTGTTGATCTGGCGCTCGAGATCGATGGGTTCTGGATGTAGGGATTGACGGCGTGAAAACGCCAGAAGCTGGCGGCTGAGACCGGAGCCACGATCGACCGCCTGTCTCATGCCTTTCAGGATGCGCAGGCGCCGCGAGGGCTCTTCCTCGCCTTTCTCCAGCAATTGCAAGCCACCTGAAAATATTTGTAGCAGATTGTTGAAGTCATGTGCGACGCCGCCGGTCAACTGGCCGATGGCCTCGATTTTTTGGGCCTGACGCAATCGCTCCTCGACCGCGCGCCGCTCCGTGATGTCCGCGACGACGCCGGCAATTCTCGAAGGCCGCCCGTCCGCATCGTAGAAAGTCCGCCCCGTGATCCGCAGCCAACGGAGTTGCGCGTCATGAGCCCGGGTAATTCGCGCTTCGATCTCGATCACGCCGGACGTCCGCGCCTCTTCAAAGGCGAGGGCAACTCGGGCCGCGTCGTCAGGAACGAACTGCGCCAGCGCCTGATCCAATCGCCAAGGCTCGACCAACCCGCGATGTCCGAATATTTCGTCGTGGCGCTGCGACCGATGCGCGTGCCCCGAGGCCAAATCCAGGTCCCAGCTGCCCATCCCGGCGGCGTCCAACGCCAATTGCAAGCTGCCTTCGGCGCGATGGCGTTCCTCGATTTCCTGAGCCAACCTTAGATTAGTGACACGTAATTCGTGGCTGCGACGATGCGTTGCCGTCAAGTCACTGACCACGCCGCAGACAATCGGTTCCGACAAGTCGTCCAATGCCACTTTCGCAAACGACACGCTGGCGAGCGTTTCAGAACCATCGAATCGTAATACGGCAAATTCTCCGGCGCGGTCGCGCACATCCCCCTGATTCAAATCCTCCCACGCACGCATGGCATCGAGAGAGAGGAACTGACTGAGGTGCGCACCCATGATGCGCTCAGCGCCCACGCCGACCATCAAGGCGAACCGCTGGTTGCAATACAGTACGGATCCGTCGGTGGCGATGGTGATCGCACCGTCTTGCATCTGCTCTATCAAGGCGCGGTAAGGTCTATCGGCACTCTCCAACGTGTAAACCTGTTGCCCCGCGCTGCCCCGAACCACGACCGCGTCCACTTCTCCGTCGCGGATGGCGGCCAGGGTGTCCTCTGCTTCGCGCAGGCGATGTCGGAGGTCCATGATGCTCGTCTGAGACAAGGTCTCGGAATCCGATGGAACGAATGAAGCGCCCATGGGGTATCGCCCGGCTATGTCCAGGGAATACTCAAACCGCTGAGTACCCGGCGCCGGTCCGACAAATCCCCGACAATTCGGCGCGGTGGTTCCGGCGAGAGCTTCACCAGCGTCGGGGTTGCGATGATCTGCAACAACCCCGTTGCCTCTGGATTCTGATAGACGTCGATGACTTCATAGGTGTACCGGCCATCCAGGCAGTCTTGGCAAATTTTGCGCAGGTTACCGATCGCCCGTGCCGATCTGGGAGTCGATCCACTGACGAACAGCTTGAAGCGATAGACCTGAACATCGTCAACGTCAACGTCACTCGATTTAGGGGCCATCGACGGCTCCATCGATCACGGGTCGAATATCGAGTCCGACCAAGACCTTGTCCGTATTGGACAAGTCCCCGATGATGCGCGTCAAGGGCGGGGGAAGATGGCGCACCAGCGTGGGCAACGCAACGATTTGGTCACCTGCCGCCAATTGCGGCGTGACACGCAGGTCGATTACCTCGACCCTGTACCGCCCCGCCAGATGCTCCTCGCATATGCGCTGTAGATTCTTGATCGCAGTCTGCGACTTCGGCGTCTGACCAGCCACATAAAGCCGTAAATTATAGAATGACGCTCCGGCAGCCGCCTCGCCAGGCTCCCGTGACGTCGCTGCAGCCGAAGTGGAACTCTCGGTGGTCATGAGTCGCGGCCGCCTGCTACGGCGCGCCAAGTACCTGTCAAATTCAATCCGTGGTCGGTGAGAGCAAACTCATGAACTCGATTCGAATGACTCATGCCACGCGCCTTCAAGATGGACAACGTCCGGTTACGCTGCCCCGATGCTTCGACCATGTTGAGAACGATCCAACAATCCATTAGCGACGAGACATCGCGTTCGTTCGCATCCATTTCCTCGAATGTTGACGTCAGACTGGTGAATACTGCCGTGATACCACTCGATTTACAGATATCGACCCAGCGCATCAATGCAGAATGAATCACTTGTGATGGACCTCTAAAAGCCGAAATAGGATCCACCACCACATGCAGAGGTCTGAAAGTATCAAGGTCCCGGTTCATGCGTGCAAGGTGCATTTCAAATCCGTAAAAACTCGGGCGTGCAGCCTCGAACAGCAAAAACCCACTCGCCACATATTTTTCGAGGTCAATGCCAACTGAGCGCATGTTCCGCATGATTTGCGCCGGCGACTCTTCAAAAGCGAAATAAATACATTTCTCGCCGCGCGCGCATGCCGACTCGGCAAACATGGCGGCCAACGTCGACTTTCCCGCGCCGGCCAACCCTGAAACCAAAACACTCGAGCCGCGGTAGTAGCCACCCAGGCCAAACATCGCGTCAAGGTCGGAATTGCCTGTGGAAACTGATTCACTCGACGGATTGTGCGCGAGCGACGCAGAAGTAATCGGTAATACACTGATCCCATCAGTGTCGATCAGAAAGGGGTACTCGTTCGTACCATGCGCGGAACCGCGGTATTTGACGATACGGATACGGCGTGTCGTGATTTCTACGTCGACTCGATGATCCAACAAAATCACACAGTCGGAGACGTATTCTTCGATGCCGAACCGCGTCAGATCGCCGGCACCGCGCTCAGCCGTGATGAGCGCGGTGACCCCCATATCCTTGAGCCAGGCAAACAGACGACGAAATTCGGACCGCAGCACCGTGGTGTCGGAGAACCCGGAAAATAGCGCTTCGAGTGTATCCAGCACCACGCGTTTTGCGTTCACAGTGTCAATCGCATGTGCCAACCGGACGAACAAACCCTCGAGGTCATACTCGCCGCTCTCTTCGATTTCGGCGCGTTCGATGCGGACATGGTCGACAACGAGCTGCTGCGCCGCAATGTGCGAATTGACTTCATAGCCCAGCGAGTTTGCATTCGCAGCGAGTTCGGCGGTTCGCTCCTCAAAGCTCAAGAAAACACCGTGTTCCCCGAACATTCGGATGCCGTTGACGAGAAACGTGAGCCCGAACATCGTCTTGCCGCAGCCAGGTCCCCCGCACAGCAGCGTGGGACGCCCAGCCGGAAGGCCGCCGAGCGTGATATCGTCCAATCCGACGATTCCGGTGGCCGCCTTTGGGATACCACGACGCGTTGCAGTGACCATGTGTCCGCTGTCTGTGTACAGATTTAAAGTATAGCGAATCGCCGGCATTCTGGCTGCGCGCTTGCGGCGAGAAGCGTAGGAATGCTGCGCAGCATCAAGCTCGGCCTACCTTGGCGAGAAAATCGAGTCTGCACCTGGAGTATCTACAGCCGGGAGATATCGCGCACCTGGTATCGGCTGCGGCCCGCCGAGCACTGCCCGTGGACCGCAGCTTTCCGTTTCGTGCACCAAATACTGCCTTCGAAATTGGTCGAACTGCTGTTGCAGGTCGTGGAGCTGCCTGCCCTGTTCTGTCACGAGCTTTTCTTCTTGTCCAAGTGATCGTTTCTGTTGTTGCACGACCTTGAGAAGAATGGGAGCGAGTTCGTCATAGCGGATGCCTTGAACGGCTCCCTCCTGGTCGCGGATCACTAGGTCTGGATAGACCTTATCGACCTCTTCCGCGATGAGCCCGTACTGCTTCGCGCCGTGGGGTTCGCTCTTGAGCTTGAAGGTTACCGGCCGGAGGTCGAACACCTTCTCGGAGTCGCTTCCCAAGGAGGCGATGGCCGTCTTGTATCTTTCGGAAGACGCAAGCACCCCCAGCTGGCCACTCGACGTGACGATCACCGTGCTTCCCGTGACGTGCGTGGTACTGATGCCCGCTATATAAGTCGCGGTTTGGGTGCCGGGGGCGCCAATACGAATGGTTGCGCTTTCGCCGTCCACGCCTTGATTGCCGATGTCGATGTTATTGTTGCCCGTCGTCAACGCGTAGCCCGCGCCTTCTCCAAGGGCTATGTTCTCACTGCCGGTTGTGTTCGCAAAAAGCGCGTTACGCCCTATCGCCGTATTGCTGGCGCCATCGCTATTATGTAGAAGTGCCTCGTCCCCTTCGCCGACATTATAGCTTCCCGTGGTATTGGCGTAGAGCGCAAACGCGCCGGAGCCGAGGTTGCCGATTCCCGTCGTGTTAGTGTAAACGGCCTTGTACCCGACCGCCGTATTCGAGGTGCCCGTATTCGAGTAGAGCGCCTCGTAGCCGAGGGCGGAATTATCGATTCCCGTCGTGCTGTATAGCAGGGCGTTATACCCCACGGCGGTGTTGTAGTTGCCGGTCGTATTGTCACGAAGAGCCCACCCACCTACGGCGGTATTATAATTACCGGTGGTGTTCGCCCCCAGTGCCGCACTACCCAATCCCGTATTGAAGCTACCGATGGTATTGCTAGACAAGGCTGATGCGCCATAGGCGGAGTTCCAACTACCCGTGCTATTTCCGTACATCGTGAGAGAACCGACGGCCGTGTTGGACTGGCCGGAGACGGACGTAAAGAGTGCGTCGATTCCGATCGCAGTATTTTGATCGCCCCATACATTGTTCTGCAGAGCGTTCACTCCGACCGCCACGTTACCCGTCCCTTGCGTGTTGGAATATAGTGCATTGGTACCGTCGGCCACATTTTGGAAACCCACTGTATTAAAGTGCAAGGCATTGGCACCGGAGGCGGTATTGCTCGCGCCGCCATCTGGCACATCGAGAACACTAAGCGCTCCAGTACCCATCGCTGTGTTGAGGCTGGCGTCGCTCACGACACTATCGGGTGGTTGTTGTGCGTAAGCAGGCAGCAGTACTGCTGCTGTGAGGCCAGTGAGGGTCAGAAAGCGGGAAACCTTTGTCATTGTCTTTTTCCCTTTGTAGTGGTTTGAGAGAGTGCTTAGCCTGAATAGAGAAGTGGTCGCACAAATTTAGACGAAATTCGCGGCCGGGATAAGTGGAACTCCGCGGGTTATGCCGCCGCCGCTAGCGGCTTACAATCGAAGTAAACGTTATCAGGCGTATTCCGGTCAAGCGCCGTGTGCGATCGCTTCGTCGCGCCTCGACACAAAAATCTGCGGTTATGCTGTTGGAGATCCGCCAGCTCAAGACCCGGCGGCTGTACCAGTCCATCACGGCCACCAAGTATACGGAGCCACGCGCCATCGCGTTGTCTCGAAGAGTGGGGCCAGCTCAGTTATCCTGTCTTGCAATCCCTCCTCGCCGGGTGTGCGGGGCTCAATGTTGTTGCGGACACACAAGGCCATGTGATCCAACTCCAGAGTGAACTGATTTCTTACGCCCAGGTTCAGTTCGATCCTCGCTTCCGCCGTAGATAGAGGGGTAATTGGCGAGAACTCCAGAGGGGAAACGCAGCACGAAACTTACCGTTGCTTCGACTTCCTTGAAACGTGGATCCTGTGCGGGGGAATGGATATTGGCGACCACGTCGATGGGTTCCTCGCCCAAGAGGGCTCGCGTCGTGTTAAGACACTACAAGCCCACATCGGGTAATGAGCCTCCCCCCGAGAGATTTTTGATCTGTCGCCACTGTGTCGGGTCGCCTTGATTCTGCGTATTGACGGCATCGATGAATTGAATATCGCCGAGCTCTCCTCTGCGAGCCCGCTTGGCGAGTTCCCGGTTATTGACTTCGTACTGGGCCGCAATGAGGCGCAGCTTTTCCGGATCCCCACTAACCAAGCCAGTCAAACGGGCGTGCTTGCATTGCGCGAAGGCAGGTAAGACGTTCTGCAACGCCAATCGCCCCAAGCCCATCACGGCGAAGCCCACACGCTGCCCGGGTATGTCCGGATTGGGAGGAGGACTGCCCGGTTGTTCCGTCGAAGCGTCAATCGCTGGAAAGGATAGCCTTCCACTGGCAACCTCGCCTTCATCCACGTGCGTCGGGCTGCCGCCCTCCGTAGCGGCCCTACTGCGTGCGCCACATAGCGACGTCGCCAGTCCAACGCTACCGGTCAATAATTGTCGGCGGGTCTCGTCGAATTCGGTGGGCATCAGACTCGCTCGGTATTAGTTGCCTTGGGTGTGGCTCACTGCGCTTTGCGCGCGGCCCTCTTGGGAGCATGTTTGGTTGTGGCCGGACGTCGGGGCCTTTTTGGACGTGCTGAAGACGTTTTAGGATTGCCGGCCTCTTCATAGGTGGAATGATCGTCTTGCCCATCGCCCAATTCGTCGTCATCCCTCGTTGTCGCCGGTAGCGTACCCGGATTTTCTAAGAGTTCGGCTTTTCGCCTGAGCAGTGCGGCACCGAGCGATAGGGTGTCTATGCCCGAGGCCTTCGCCTGGGGAAACATGCTGCCCTCTTCCTCATCGACGTGGTGGTCGATTTGTTCACCGAGCACCGTGACCTTGGCGTCATAGAGATCATCATCCGGATGCGCTGCCCGCAGTTGGGCGATTAACTCTTTCGCCGCCGCATGCTCAACGAGCGCCTCATCCATCAGATCATTGTCTTCGATCGCCTGGCGCACGGCTGGGTAGAAAAGCTCCTCCTCGATGATCGTGTGTACGGTGAGCTCCTGACAGATCTGCGCCACTAAACCCAATTTCACCTCATCGCTCCCATTCTCCTTGAGGGCATCAAATTCCGCAAAGAGCTTCGCGACGCGATGGTGATCTGCCATCAGCAGTGCGACCGCGTCTTGAGCCGGGGTTTGTTCCATTGCGCTCTTGTGCTGTGAAGCCATGATAATCTACCTTCTATGTTTGTCTTGACTGTGGCGCTGGATGTTCAGATGAGCGGTGGATCTGTATCGCGCTCGGGGTGGCGATGTTTTGCAATGGCGGTAATAAAGCTGTTCGCCGATGAGTCGTACCCGCTGGCTTCCGCAACTAATAGGCCGGGGTCGGGCTC
>Ga0116226_10007179_pt1 | contig 10034 bp, 11 predicted proteins | sample S1TSphfallax_FD_89692 | JGI IMG/M metagenome (GOLD analysis project Ga0116226, IMG submission 89692) | Host-associated microbial communities from peat moss isolated from Minnesota, USA - S1T2_Fa - Sphagnum fallax MG | ecosystem: Host-associated > Plants > Peat moss > Unclassified | place: USA...
CGTGGCTGGCCGCGATGCGCGCGCAGCGCACGCCGCCGCTGCCGCCGCCTATGACGAATAGGTCGAAATCGGGCATGAGTTTGATCCTAGGAAGAAAGCAGTTCTTTTTTGAAAAAAAGAACCAAAAAACTTTTACTCGTGGCGTACGCGGCCTATTGCACCCCGTACACCATTCGCAAAAGTTTTTTGTTTCTTTTTTTCAAAAAAGAAATACTTACCTACTTTCTTTTGTCAAACGCTTCAACAAAACCGGATCCAGCAGCATCGCCAAACGCCCAAACGGCGTGCGATGCCCTGGATCAATATTCTCGATATTCTGATTGCTCTGCACCAGATTGTTTCCCGCTGCCACCACGTCGCGCAGCAGACGATAGGCCTCGGTTGCATAATGGGCATGACCATGCGCCGCTTCCGGCACATCCGCCTGGGTCGCGGCGCGCACCTGGGTCGCGTTGTAGTAGGCGGCCGCCATTGACAGATCGCATCCTGTGCCCTTGCCCAAGCGGGTGAACGTGCCGGCATCGATATCTTCGTGCAGGAAAGCCGTTACGTTTGGGAACAAGGCCGCCATTTGCACGTAGAGCCGCATGACCGAGAGTGTATTGCTGAACAGATCCTGCCAGGCGGAGGCGGCCTCGCCGCTCGCGTGGCTCAGCCGATGGCGCGACACCGCGGTCGCGACAGGATCGCGGAATATGAAGATGTAGGCGGCGTCATAGAAAAGCTGGCCTTGGAAGGCTAAAAGCGCGGCATGCGACGGATCGCCGCCGGGATTGATAGCAATTTTCGCCCCCACGCGGCGATGATAGTCGGACAAGCGGCGCAGCCACATCCACCAGGGCGGGTCGTCCTCAAACAACGGCGGTAGTGCCGTGCTCTTGTTTTCCAGATTGCCGACCGCGGCCTGGCGTGCGCGATAGCGCGCAGCGAACCCCGGCTGATTATCGGAGTCGAAACCGGGTTCTCCAAGCAGATAAAAATCGGCCGACGCATTCAGCGCGTTTTGCAGAACCGTTGTGCCGGAGCGGGCCGGGCCGATGACGAAGACGCACCGGCGCGAGAACGGGCGCACCACCGCCTGTGCCTCGCGCCAGGTCCGCGGCACTGATTGATCACGCCGAAAAACGCCCCCCACCTGGTGAAATCAGGCGCCGATGCCGCCGAGGCACAGATACTTGATTTCCAGATAATCCTCGATGCCGTATTTGCTGCCCTCGCGCCCCAGGCCACTGGATTTCATGCCCCCGAACGGCGCCAGCTCGGTCGAAATGATGCCTTCATTGATGCCGACGATGCCGCATTCCAGCGCCTCGGCTACCCGGAACACGCGGCCCACGTCGCTTGTGTAGAAATAGGCGGCCAGGCCGAATTCGGTGTCGTTGGCCATTTCGATCGCCTCGGCCTCGTCATGGAACCGGAACAGAGGTGCTACAGGCCCGAACGTTTCCTCGCGGAAAATGTCGGCATCACGCGGCACGTGTGCCAGAATGGTCGGCTGGTAGAAATTGCCGCCCAGCACGTGGCGCTGGCCGCCGGTGATCAGCACCGCGCCGCGGCCAAGCGCGTCGGCCACATGCGCTTCCACCTTGGCGACCGACGCCGCGTTGATCAGCGGCCCCTGGGTGACACCCTGCTCCATGCCGTTGCCGACCTTCAGCTTCTGCACGGCAATTTTCAGCGCCGCGGTAAAGCGGTCATGAATGCTCGCCTGCACCAGAATGCGGTTGGCGCAGACGCAGGTTTGTCCCGTGTTGCGGTATTTGCTTGCCATGGCGCCGGCCACGGCCTGCTCGATGTCAGCATCCTCGAAAACAATGAAGGGCGCGTTACCGCCGAGTTCCATGCTGGTTTTCTTCACCGTCGGCGCACACTGGGCGAGCAATTTTGCGCCTACTTCGGTGCTGCCGGTGAAGGTGAGCTTGCGCACCAGCGGGTTGGCGGTCAGTTCGCCCCCCGTTTCGCCGGCGGGACCGGTAATGATATTGCATACGCCGGCTGGCAGCCCGGCCCGCTCGGCCAGCACGCCAATGGCAAGCGCGGAGAACGGCGTTTGCGACGCCGGACGGACGACGCCGGTGCAGCCCGCCGCCCAGCCGGGGCCGGCCTTGCGGGTAATCATGGCGGCGGGGAAATTCCACGGGGTGATGGCGGCGAAAACGCCGATCGGTTCCTTGGTGACGATGATGCGGCGGCCGGGCAGATGCTGCGGAATGGTGTCGCCGCAGACGCGCTTGGCTTCCTCGGCGAAGAACTCGATGAAGCTTGCGGCGTAGGCCACCTCGCCGCGGCTTTCGGCCAGCGGCTTGCCCTGCTCGCTGGTCATGATGACGGCCAGGTCCTCCTGGTTCTCCATCATCAGGTCGAACAGGCGGCGCAGTGGCTTCTGGCGTTCCTTCGCGGTCAGCCCGCGCCAGGCCTTCTGCGCGCCGTATGCCGCCTCGATGGCACGGCGCGTTTCGGCGGCGCCCATGGCCGGCACCTCGCCGACCAGCTCGCCATTCGCCGGGTTTCGCACCTCGAGCGTGCGGCCGCTGTCGGCCTGGACCCACGCGCCGCCGATCAGGTTGGCCTGGCGCAGCAGCGACGAATCCTTCAGCGGGAGCGGCGTTGTGGGGTTCAGCATGGCGGTTCTCCCGAGGCGAGGGGCCGGCGAAGGGCGTGACAGGACTGTGTGCCGCAACGACGCGGCATTGTTAAGTGCGACGCCGGTTGGGGTGTCACGCAGTTTTAACACTTTGTTGGCCCAATGGTTGGCAAGTGGGGGATCCTCCCCTACTGAGCCGGCATGAGCCACGCACCCCTTATTGTTTTTGACCTGGACGGAACGCTGGTCGATTCCGTGCCGGACATCGCGGCGGCGGTAAACCGTACGCTGGCCGCCCGGGGGCTGCCTGGCCTTACCGAACCTGCTGTCGCCGCCATGGTAGGCGACGGTCTCAAGCCGCTGATCCAGCGGGCTTTCGCCGCAGTTGGCGCCACGCCGGACGACGCCGCCGGCGACGACTACCTGGCCGACTACGAAAGCAACGTCGCGGTCGACACGCGCCTGTTTCCTGGCATTGCGGAAGCGTTGGACAGCCTGGAGCAGGGCGGCTGGCGGCTGGCCGTGTGCACCAACAAGCCCGAACGCGCCGCCCGCCTGCTGCTCGAGGCGCTGGGTATCGGCGGCCGGTTTGCCGCCGTCGGCGGTGGCGACAGTTTCCCGAAGCACAAACCGCACCCGAGCCACCTGCAAGGCACCATCGCGGCGGCCGGCGGCGATCCCGCGTGCGCGCTGATGGTGGGCGACCACACCAACGACATGCTGGCGGCAGAGGGGTCCGGTGTGGCGGCTATTTTCGCCGGTTGGGGGTATGGCCGGCCTGGCATGGAGCAAGGCGCAGCCGCGGTGGCCGCGACGCCGTATCAGTTGTCGGTTGTCAGCCGTCACTTGGCGGAGAAGTGGGGGTAATCAAGAAAGCAGTGCTTTTTTGTAAAAAAGAACCGAAAAATTTTTTATCTTTTGGATTTTTATCTTTTAGATACAGCAGCTAAGCGGCCGTTTTGGAGCGAATGCTTGCCGAAATTTCAAAAAGAAATACTTACTTCCTTAAGGCCCGCTCGAACAAGTTTGGCACCCCACTCCGTTCTGCGCCACCGGACCAGGGCTTCGGCTTACTTCGGTCAGATAGAGCGTTACGTCCCCCAACACCTTGTTCTCAAAAGTAACCCGCACCGGAACGGGCGGCGCACCCGGCACGATGGGCGCGAGCCATGCGCTGCCGTGGCGCGGGCGCTGTTGCTGCTGGATATTGTCGGCGCGAGCGAAGCCGGCCAGGCGGGTGCCATCGAAGTCGCAGCGCAACGCGTCACCGTTGAAATGGATTTTCGCCGAGAGGGGCAGCGTCACCTTGCCGCTGGTTCGGGCGGTGAGCGCGGTCAGCCGCCGTCCGTCGAACAGCCGTAGCGTGCCATCGCACGAATTGTCCTGCCCGACCCGGCGCACCAGCAGGGCGATCGCGGACATTGTGTCGATGCTCCCCACGGTGTCGGACGGCGGCACCGGTGTGTGCAGGTCGTCCGCCGGCGGAGTCTGCTGCTCGATTACCGGATTGCCGCCGCGGTAGCCGATATGCATTTCGCGGAACACGCCGCGCGCGGTGCCGGCACTGTCGTAGTGGGTCGGCAGGACCTGGCGGCCCCGAAACTCCCCCCGGACCCGACTGTCGCTGTCCATGTGCGCGAGCCAGTTGATCATGCCGGCGGTGCGCAGCTTCAGGCGCCCATCATAACTGCCAGGCGTGAGAGTCAGCGTGGCGTCCACCTTCAGCACGATCAGACCGTGCGCGTAGCCATCGTATGCCATGCTTATGGTGCCGGCGGTGGAAGCACGGGCCGGCTCCACATTGCCTGCGGCGAGCGCCAGGGCGGCGGCGAGGGAGCACGAAACAGCGGACCGGGCGCGGCGCGGGGCGCCATGGTGCGGGGGGTTCATGAACCGATCTTGGGTCGGCTAGCCCGATCAGGCAATGCACAAGGCCTCGCACTTCACACTTTGTTAAAGTCAACCGGTGCAGGTTGCTGCTTTCGCACACAAGCGCCGAGGAACCGTTATGCGTCAGGCATCGCGACCCGCCCAAATGTCCCAGATCATTGAGAAGTCGTTTTTCCTTGCGGCGGTTGCCGCCACGGCGGGAGCGGCCGTCGTCGAATTCCTTGTGCCTCATGAATCGAGATTGATTACCTGCATGCCTTTTATCATGCTTGGCGTATGTGCGGGCATCGGCATCTGGGCACGCGAGCGGCTGGAGCAGGCGCATCGCGGCGAGGTCGCGCGTGTTTATACCGCGGCATTGAGCGGCCGGCGGGACGCGCGGCTGGAACGTGGCGGCGATCCCACGCGCATGGAGAGCCTGGGCCTCGCCTTTGCCGACCTCATTCACGCCACACGGCACGCCGCGTTTGGGCGTGAGAGCCTCGCAAGTTCCATGGTTGACGGCCGCCGCACCATCGAGACAAGCCGTCAGCGCGGGCAAAGCGTTGTCGCCAGCATGGCGGAGGACGCGCATGCAATTGCCAGTGCGGCACAAGGCAGCCGCGAGGTGGAGCGCAGCTTCTCCGAGTCCCTCCGTGAGGTCCGTGGCAGGGCCGAGTCGGCGGAAAGCGCCACGGCGGGCCTGGCCGATGAGGCGGAGGCGCTGGCCGATGCGGTTCGCGCGGTGACGCTGCAGACGGAACGGGCAACCACGATCGCGACCCGCCTGTCCGAGGCGACGTTCGCCACGCAGCGAAGCGTGGCCGGTATCGGTGAAAGCACCTCGGCCATGCAGGCCGCGGCCGACCAGGTGCATGACGTGCTGCAGCGCACTGAAATGGTTGGCATGAATGCGGGTATTGAGGCAGCGCGGGCCGGCGACGCCGGGCGGGGTTTTGCCGTGGTTGCAGCGGAGGTGAAGGATCTGGCCCATGCCGGCGGCGCCGCATTGGAGTCGATGCTGACAACGGTTCGCGCGTTGAAGCAGCAGACTGGCCAGATTTGCGAGCGCATTCAGGAAATCTCTGACGTTGTGCAGGCACAGCATGAATTTGGTCATGCCCTGTCGCACGCCGCGTTATTGCAGTCCGACGCTGTTGGCCGCGTGCTCCGCCAGATCAGTGCGGCGCAGAGCGATGTGCAGGGTCTCCACCGTCAGGTGCGCGACATGTCGGCCGTGCCTGACACGGGACGCCTGGGCGTGACGCGCGCTGCCGAGCAGGCCGTGGAACGCCTGCCTGGCTACGCGGACGCCATGTCGCAAATCCTGCGCGGACTGCCGGACTTTTCATCAATTGAGAAGGCCACCGAGAAGACCTGATCTAGGGCCTTTGCCGCGCGTTCTGTTTTCGCTTGACCGCTAAACGTCCATATTTCTTCAAAAGCCCCGAATGCTGTAATGTCAACCGGCATAAAGACCGACGCACCAACGAAGAAAAGGAAGTATTTCTTTTTTGAAAGCAGGAAAAAACTTTTGCTCATGCGCCAGGCCGCCGGTTCAAATGGGCCAACCAGGTCGCGCTCGTAACAGATAGAAGTTTTTTGGTTCTTTTTTTCAAAAAAGAACTGCTTCCTTTGCGGCCGATGTCACGGTCGGAAATTCAAGGTTGGCAATGCCCACCAGCGACATCCGTCGGCGCTCGCCGGCGCCTGCATCAGTGGTGCGCGCAGGCTTTTCGCGCAGCTTCGATCCAGACGTCGACGTGAACAAGTTGGCTAAGATCGCCAAGCTCGGTGCGCAGCCACTCGCGATCGGCCACCGCCAACTGGGACACCGTCTCGATGCCGAGTTGGCTCATCCTGATCGTCATGCCCGGGCCGAACCCGATCGCAGAAAGCGGCAAGATATCCTCCGGCACCGCGGTTTCAATCGTCTCCTCGGCCGGAGGCGGCGTCTGTAGCTCGGGTGCCATTGGTTCGATCGGCGATGAAGCCGCCTGCATCGTGCCGCAGTATGTAGCAAAGATTGAAGGGCTACCCTCCTGCGACGGCGGCCCTTCCGCGGAGGTCGCGGGTGTCGCCACATCTGGCGCTGTGCGGGGGGCTTCCTCCACCGTGGCGCTCTGTGTGGCTCCGCGCAGGCGAAGCGTGCGCTCGTGACGCAAGGTCAGCCGGTTATCGCGCAACTCAGTACGGAGCGCCGGCCGGCCCGCTATGCGGGCCGCGCGAAACGCCTCCACGAGGCTTTGCCCTTTGTTGCGGCCATCGGACCTGGGCGGGGGTGCCTCGGGCGGGCGGTCACTTCCATCGTTCATGCGCATTCCTTCCCTGGGTGCTCGTCAGGGTATGTAATAGCGGCAAACCACGCCGACGGCCCGAGGCAACCGTGCGCAAACTTTGCCCCGGGCCGCAAGCTCCATTACGCGGCGGAAGCAACCGCATCCGTGGTGAGACCAACCGCTTCGGCATAGCGAAGATACGTCTCTACCGAAGCGATAACGACGCGAACTTCAACCGCAATCAATTCGATGCCCACCAGAGCAATACGAACGAAGGCGTCGATAACCACGCCCTTGTCCAGAATCCTGTCGATCACTTCGGCAAGGCTGCTGGAGGCAAGACTCTTGTTAATAGTCATCATAAAGTCCTTTCAGTAAGGCTGAGGCGCCAAAGTGGGCCGCGCGAACATTCACAGACTAGCATGAAAAACTGATGAAGCTTTCGGCCGAATCTCTCTAATCGGCAGGCGAACCATCATGACCGGCAAGCGGTGGCTCCATGCACATCTGGAACAGAAAGCGCCCGACAGCGAGGCGAAATTCGTGCATCTGCGCTCCCTCACGCCGCAATCGGATGAGCGCGCACAGCACGCCAATATCATCCGTGGCGCAAGAAGCAGCACCATCAACGTTTTCAGGCAGCGGTACCGCACGCTCGAAGCTATTCAACGCACGTGAGAGGGTTGTGGACACCGACGCGTGACACCAGGCCCGGGCCTGCCCCCTGCGGGCCAAGGGCCTGCAATATATTTCACTGACATAGGTATCGTCGTCACAGGCGTGAAGTGCCAGGCGAATGCGTTCCCAGGTCGGCGCCGCGCCGACGTCCAGAACGCGGAGCACCCGGCCGCGAAAACGAAGTGGTTGCAAACCGGTTCGCTGCAGCACCGTTCTCACGCCCGACGGCGACTCAGGCGATGGCGAAGACGCTGCGACCTCGGTGAGCTCGGTCAGCTGGGTCATTCGGGAACGCTCACGGCTTGACATCCCTGCCGAATATAGCACCGACAAGCGACTGCCAGGCCGCCCCAGGCCGCTCCAGATCCGAGGATACCGTTTCGCTCAGCATCGAGGCGCCAATGTCGTGATTGCGCAGCATGGCAATGACGGTGGTAGCGTGCTCCGCCTGCCAGACATCCTGATATCTCACGCGATCATCGTCCGAATGAATATGCCGCACCGACACGGCGAAGCCGCCGGAAGCAAGCTCATAAATTCGAATTTCGGACCAGCATCGCAGGTGCCCGGCACCTGCGGCATCGCGATTATCGGCACGCATCAACTCCCGGCCCAATAGGCGTGCCGGTCTTCTTCCGTGCCGGGGCAACAACGTCCATACGAAACCTGCCTCGCGCGCGAGGCGTTGATCGGGGCTTCGTGACGACCCTTGTATCGTCTCGCTGAAATCAAGGGATTCCATCGGCCTGCCGAAACGGTCGCGCTGCGCGCTCGCTATCTGTCCAGCTCCAGCCGATACAGGATTTCACCCACGAGGCCGCGATAGCCACGATCAAGGCGTTCGGCCCGCTCCCGTAGCGACGCGGCCTTGAGGGTCACACAGGCTGTGCTCAACTGCCGGTCCGCCACATCGAAATCGGCCGCGAGGTCCACCGACGTGTCGAATTGCTCGAGCCAGGTAGCGGCCGCGCCAATGTCGTCGAACAATTTTGCGCGATGAACACCAAGATCACCCGTTTCACTGCGCAACAGACGCAGTGCCACAGCGACCTGACCGTCATCCGCGCTGTAGATGGCGATTTCGTGCCAATACCCCGCACCCGGCACGCGATTGCCGCCTTCCGCGAGCATTTCTGCGTGCAATCGCAGCGGTTTGCTCCCGAAGTTGCGCAGGATCACGACATCCGGATCGCTTCGGCGCCCGGTGGCGCTGGCCATTTGGAGGAGTCGCGGCAGGTCAACTTCCGGTGGTGACGCGATATCCGAACTTCCGACTGCGGCCATCGCCGCCGAGTATCCAGCAGACAACGCTACCTCCATGCTTGAGTGAACCAAAACGCCTTTTGGGGTCACCGATTGCGCGTTGGCGAGTCATAGAGCCGATGTCTTTCCAATTTATTACCGCAAAAAGAGGCCAATTAGCCGCCGCCCGCGAAAGATAAAAAGCTTTTCGGTGCTTCTTTTCAAAAACGAACGGCCTGCTTAATTGCGCTGCCGTGCCATCTCAAGCACACCATCCACCAACGCATCAGCATCGGCACGGGTAGAACGATGATTGAACACGCCGGCGCGGATCGCCAGCTTGCCGAGGATCGTCGTGGTGCTGGGCGCGGCGATGCCGGACTCTTGCAAATCCGCCACGATATCCTTGTTGAAGCGATTCAAATCGGCGGCACCCCGCGCTACCCGGAAACACACGATGTTGAGCGGCACCGGCGCCAGCATCTCCAGTGTCGGCTCGCGCTCGATCCTGGCCGCCATATGCCGCGCGACGTCGCAACTATTCTCCACCACGCGGCCGATGCCATCGGCGCCGTAAGCACGCAGCGTGAACCATATTTTCAGCGCCCGGAACGCGCGCGAAAGATCCGGCCCCAGATCGCGCGGCCAGGGCGGATTGCCGGCAATGCCGCGTTCGGCGCCTTCCAGATACACCAAGGATTGCGCGAACGTCGCAAGCTGCAACGAGCGGTCGCGCACCAGAACGCAGCCCGCATCATACGGCACCTGCACCCATTTGTGGAAATCGAAAGCCAGGCTGTCGGCGCGTTCGATCCCCGCCAGTAACGGCCGATAGAGGGGGGAGAACGAAGCGGTCGCGCCGAATGCGCCGTCCACGTGGAACCAGGCGCCGGCCTCGCGCGCCACGTCGGCCACAGCGCCCAGATCGTCGAACGCACCGACATCGACCGTGCCCGCGGTGCCAACCACCAGGAACGGGCGCAGGCCGGCCGCGCGGTCGGCGGCAATCGCCTGGCGCAAGGCGAATATCTCCATCCTGTGGTCCGCGTGCGCCGGTATCAGGCGCAGCGCATCGGTGCCGAGGCCGGCCATGTCCATGGCGCGCGGAATGCAGCCGTGCGCCGCTTGGGAGCAGTAGGCGGTGAGCTTGTGGCCTTCGACGCCGCCGGCGCGCACCGCCTCCCCCACCGCGGCGCGGCGCGCGACCAGCAAGGCCACCATGTTCGCCATGGAAGATCCGCCGAGCAGCACGCCGCCGGCATCGCGCGGAAAGCCCATCGCCTCGGCGGCCCACGCGATCACCTGGCGCTCCACCTCGATGGCGGCGTGGTCGCGGCCGCCGCAATTGGGGTTGAAAATGGCGACCAGCAACTCCGCGAGGA
>Ga0116226_10007180_pt1 | contig 10033 bp, 11 predicted proteins | sample S1TSphfallax_FD_89692 | JGI IMG/M metagenome (GOLD analysis project Ga0116226, IMG submission 89692) | Host-associated microbial communities from peat moss isolated from Minnesota, USA - S1T2_Fa - Sphagnum fallax MG | ecosystem: Host-associated > Plants > Peat moss > Unclassified | place: USA...
ACGTGCCTGGGGTGTTGCCTGCGAATCGCTACCGGGCTGGCTGCACACTTTCCCTGCCCGTCGGGTTAGTGAGCGGTGAGAACAATAGACGTGGCTACGTACGTAGATCTTGAGGCGTAGGGCTTGTGGACGGGGGTTCGATTCCCCCCGGCTCCACCAATTGATCGTTTGGCGACTTTCGCCAACACCCGCTACAGCGGAAAGGACCGCGGTCCCGGCCATTCGGTCCGGCCGCCGGGGTCCTCGACCGTCATGTCGGCGCCTTCAGTGGCGCGAACCGGAAGCGACGCGACATCGAAGTTTTCCAGGCAAAAGACGTTGATGCCGAAGTGATCGGGGACGGCGCGTTTGCGATGAAACACATAGATGCCGCACCGAGAACAAAAATAGTGTTTGGCGCGCCGTGTGTTCCATTGATACAGCGTGAGCATATCCTTGCCTTCGACAATCGTCAGCGCCTTCTCCGGGACCTTGGCCATCACCGCGTTGCGCTTCACACACAGTGAACAATCACACGTGGTCAGTTCGACGATGGCGGCATCGACACGAAACCGAACTGCGCCGCAGTGACATGAGCCCGTGAGCACTCTCAAATCTCCGCGTGGCCTTCCATGTAGAACACACAGGTGCCTTCCAGCTCCACGCGGTCGTGGACCAGTCGGCAGAGAATTTCCCCGCCGCGCGACGAGGCTTGGAATGCGCGAAATACCGTCTTGTTCAACCGCTTCGACCAGTAGGGAGCCAACGCGCAATGAGCGCTACCGGTCACGGGATCTTCGGGAACGCCCTTGGCCGGCGCAAAGTAGCGACTGACGAAATCATAGTTGCCGTCTCCCGGCGCCGTCACGATGACGCCGCCGCGGTCCATGCGGGCGATCGCCCGGATGTCGGGCGCGAGTTCACGCACGGCCTGGGCGCTCTCGAGCAGGGCAATATAGTTGAAGGCATCGGCGACCGTTTCGACAGGAACGACGCCGAGCGCCTCGGCCAACCCCGGCCGCGTAGTGACGGTTTCTGAAAACCGTGCCGGGAAGTCCATGACGTAACCCGTCTCCGTTCGTTTCACGGTCAGCGGGCCGCTTGCCGAATGGAAGACTACCTGTCTTCGTCCGGTATCCAATCGTTCCATGACCACCGCCGCGCTGGCCAACGTCGCGTGACCGCAAAGCGGCACCTCGATAGCGGGTGTGAACCAGCGCAGCCGATACTCGCCGGCGTCCGGGACGATAAACGCCGTCTCGGCGAGATTATTTTCCGCGGCAACCGCCTGCAGCACCGCATCAGCCAGGAAATTCTTGAGCGGCATAACTGCAGCCGGATTTCCGGCGAATCGTCGGGTCGTGAAGGCATCTACCTGGAATATCGGCGTGCGCACAGTGCCTCGTCCTCTCAGTACCCCACCCCGATCGCTCCCCCCGCGACCCGGATGGTTTCGCCGGTGATCCATCGAGCCTCCTCGGAGGCGAGAAACACCGCCGCCGGGGCAATATCTTCCGGCAGGCCCAGGCGGCCTAAGGGAGTGCCGGCAACCAACACTTTGACGGCGTCGCCGCTGAAAAAGCCGGTGGCCATCACGCCTTCGGTTTGTGTGTGGCCGGGGTCAATGCCGTTGACGCGGATGCCTCGCGCACCCAATTCGCGCGCCATGGCCCGGGTGATCGCGTGGACCGCGGCCTTCGACGCCGCATACACCGCCGACATGGCGGGCGGTTCCGCCCCCGCAATCGAGCCGATGTTGATGATGCTGCCGCCGCTCGCGCCAAAATAGTTGACCGCTTCGCGTATCACCAACAGCGCGCCCAACACATCGGTATCGAATTGACGCCGGTAGCCGGCTGCGGTGAAAGCCTCGATCGGTGCGGCGGAGAAACGGCCGGCATTGTTGACCACGATGTCGATGGCGCCGAACGCGGCTTTACCCGCCGCGAACAGGCGGCTCACATCGGCATCGTTCGACACATCCGCCTGCACGGCAATGGCTTTGCCGCCCGCCTGCAGGATGGCGTCAACCACTCGCTTGGCGGCGTCGGTGCTGGTCGCATAGTTGACGATGACGGCTGCGCCGGCGGCCGCGAGTGCCTTGGCGATAGCCGCTCCGATGCCTTGCGAGGCGCCGGTCACGAGCGCCACCCTACCGTCGAGTTTCATGACCGAATCATAGTCGAGAATCCTGCAGTTCTCGCTGTGCTAACCTTCCGGCCCGTTCGTTCGATCTTTTTCCCTAGGCTCACTTAAGGTTTTCGCCCGACATGACGCGGATCGAGATTCCCAATGCCGGCGCCCGGCGCCGTTCGTCCGGTCGCTTCGGCCGCTGGCTGTTGGGTGCATTGCTGCTGCTGGTCATCGGCTTCGGTGCGTGGACATGGCTCACGCTCAATTGGGCCTATGCCGAGGGCGAACGCGCCGGCGTGCTGCAAAAGTTTGAGCGACGCGGCGCGGTATGCAAGACGGAGGAAGGCGAGATCGCGCTCTACTACGGCGGCGGTCAGTACCTGGGGCCGGGATCTTCGCCGCAGCTATGGGATTTCAGCGTGCGCAACCGCGCGGTCGCCGACGAATTGAACAAGGCCGTGGGTCACCGCGTGCAATTGCATTACACCGAGCATCCCGGTGTCCCGAACACGTGCTTCGCCGAGACCCGCTACTTTGTGGATCGCGTGACGATCACTGACTCCGAACCGAGGACGCCGCCCGGCGCACCGCCGGAGGCGCCATCCGATGCGGCGCCCGGCGCGACGCTGCGTTCGCCGCCGCCGCCCTCGCTGCCGGCAGCCGCATCGCCGAATCCTTAGGCCTTAGGTAAATTTTCGCATCGAATCCGCCACCTGCTCGGTAATGCTCACCGCAGTCTTGAGCGCGAGCAGGCCGTCCTCGCCGCTGACCGCGGGGTCGGCTCCGGTTGCGGCGGCCTGGAGAAAGGACTCGATCTCAGCCTTCAGCGCATCGCCCTGTTCGTAGGTGGTCTCATCGATGGCGACTTGGGGCATGCCATCGGCACTCATGCCGGCCGATTTGCGGATCACCGTCAACACCTTTTGATGCAGGTCCACCGAGACGTAGGCGTCGTCCTGGAAAAGGCGCAGTCGGCGTTCGGTCTTCAAACTGACGCGGCTGGCGGTCGCATTGGCGACGCAGCCGTTGGCAAACCGCAGTCGCGCATTCGCAATGTCGATCTCCTGCGAGAACACGCTGCTGCCGATGGCATCGACCGACACCACGGGGGAACGCACGATGCTCAAGATCAAATCGATGTCATGGATCATGAGATCGAGGACCACATCGACTTCGGTACCGCGGTGTTTGAAGGGCGCCAGGCGGGCCGACTCGATGAAACGCGGCACCTTAAGCAACGGTTGCACGGCCTGTACCGCGGCATTGAAGCGCTCCAGATGGCCGACCTGCAACACACGCTGCGCGCGCCGCGCTGCCGCCACCAGAGCGACGCCCTCCTCGATGGTCACCGTCATCGGCTTTTCCACCAGCACGTGCGCCCCCGCCTCGAGGAACTCCCTGGCCACCGAAAAATGCAGTGGTGTGGGCGTCACGATGCTCACGGCATCGACCCGTCCGAGCAGTTCCCGGTAATCGGCATGGCCCGGTACACTCAATTCGTGTGCGACCGCGGCGCACGCCGCCGGCGATGGATCGGCTACGCCGACCAGGTCGGAGTTCGGTAATGCCTTGTATTTTTGCGCGTGGAAACGCCCGAGATAGCCGACCCCGACGACCGCCGTGCGCATCAAGGGCCCATCTTGCGGCGCCACTTGCTGCGCGCGCGGTAATCCTGTCGCAGCTGCAAGGTGACACCGCCGACGATGGCGAGCGCCGCGCCGCCGAAGCACAAAAGGCTGCGCCACACGGTCCACAACCCGACGGCGAGCGACCACCCCATCGTGCCCAGGGCGAAGATCGCGCCAACGACCATGAACACCCAAGGCTTGCTCTCGTAGATGGCTTGTGGTGTCCAGACTCGCATCTCCTGATTCTACAACCTAAGAGCCTTGGGACCAGGCATTTCGATTACACTTGGTGCCATGAAATCGAGGATTTTGCAGGGACTCGGGCTCGCGAGTCCCTGGTCACAAGAGGCCGTGATGGCCTTGGTCGCGCTTGGGTTGGGCTTCGGTGTCATGCCAGTGCTGATCTATCAGGCCGGCAGCATGATCCTGGGACGCTACGAGGGGGCCAGCGCGGCGCGGATCTATGACACGATCTACCAGGGGCTCTACGGCGGTTCAGTAGCCTCGGTGATCGTCGTATTCGGCCCCTACGCCCTTTACTTAATGTTCAAGGCGCTCCGCCTGTGGTGGCGGGCGGGCGGCAAACCGGGCTGAAACCATGGCATGGAAGCCGTGGCGAATCACAATTCAAGTTTTGTGCGACGCGGACGCTAACCTCAAGAGAGACGGGATGGGTCCGTTGGTTGTTCGTTGGAGTTTTTAACGTGAATCCCGAACTCGAGGCACACCTGCGCCGTTTGGTGAATTTCCCATCCCCGGCGGGCGTGGCGACGCATATCATCGATCTCGCCCGCGATCCGGACATCGAGATAGGCAAAGTGGCCAAGGCCTTGAGCCTCGATTCGGCGCTGTCGACCAAGATTCTGCGCATCGCCAACTCCCCGCTGTATGCGCAACGCCGCAAGAGCGAGAACCTGCGCCAGGCGCTGGTGCTGCTCGGCCTGAATGCCACGCTGACGCTGGCCTTGAGTTTCTCCTTGGCCAAGTCGTTGCGCTCCGGCAAGGCGAATGGCATCAGCTTTCCGTTCTATTGGCGGCGTGCGTTGCTGGCGGCGACTGCGGCCCGCGCTCTGGCTGACGCCTTGCACCACACCATGGCCGAGGAAATTTTTCTGGCTGCCTTGTTGCAGGATGTGGGCATCCTCGCGCTCGACAAGGCGCTGCCCGATTTGTATCGCGGCGGCGAAGTGCTGCAGCATGATCATCTGGCACTCGCGCAAATCGAGAGGCAGCGCCTGCAGACCGATCATGCGGAGATCGGCGGGTGGCTGATGCGGACCTGGAATCTGCCGGAGCGCCTGACGGTGGCGATCAGCCGGAGCCATACGCTGGAACTTACCGTGACGACGGATCCGGCGTTGTTGTTCCAGCGCTGCGTCGCCCTGTCGGGCCTGGTGGCGGATCTGTTCCTGCTGGATCCTGAACAGCGTCAGTTCGCCGCGACCGCGCAGAGTGCGCAGCGCAGTCTCGGCCTGGACAAGATGGCTTTCGGGCGGGTGCTCGCAACGGTCGGCGCCATGATTCCGGAGACCGAAGCGATCTTCGATACCGATCTGCTCGCCAAACAGCACCCGGAATTGATCCTCGAACAGGCGCGCGAGGTCCTGATGCTGCGCAGTCTGCACGCGCTGCGTGAGATCAACACCCTGCGGGCGGTCGCAGAGAGTTCCAATTCCCGCGCGCTCGAACTCGAGGAGGAAACCCGCCGCGATGCCATGACCGGCGTGTTCAATCGTGCCTACCTTGACCAGGTGCTGTCGCGGGAATTCGACCATGCCATCCGCCACCAGCAGCCCTTGAGTCTGGCGTTCGCCGACCTCGACTTCTTCAAGGGCATCAACGACAGGTTCGGTCATCAGGCCGGCGATCGGATTCTGCAGGCAGCGGCGCGCATCCTGCGCGGCCATACGCGCGAGTCTGATTTGATCGCGCGCTACGGCGGCGAGGAGTTCGTCGTGTTGCTGCCCGGCACCGACGCGCACGTCGCGCAGATGATCTGCGAACGCATCGTGGTCGCGTTTCAGAATACGGGTCACGTCATCGGCTCCGATAATGCCCGCGTCACGATCTCCATCGGTTGTGCGACGCATAGCGCCACGACCCCGTTCAGCAGCGCGGCGGATTTGGTCAAGGCTGCCGACCAGGCGCTGTATGCGGCAAAAATGCGCGGCCGCAACCGCAGCGTCCCGTTCGACCGAGAGATCCCTTCGTCGCTGGCCGCACGACTCGCCTGAGCGCCGCGTCGCATCCAGTCATGCGTGCGGCGCATCAAGTCGTGCGCTACTTGACTTAAAGGTTGCGTCGGGCCTGCGCGCGTCACAAATCCGCAAGCCTGCCGTTCATCCTTCGGGCCAATTTGGGAACATCGCGATCACGCAGTCATTGCGATCCAAGAGGACCAGCACGATGAGCGATCAGCGGTTTTTCAATCATCGAGACAAGCCATTGCCGCCCGACCGCCCGCGGGTGGCGCTCACGGACGATCCGCCGCGCAGGCGGCAAGCCGAGAAGCCGGGTGCCGATCCCTACAACACCTCCGGCAGCTTCGATCGGAAAAACAACTGGGCCAGGGTCGGCAAACGCTAGCAGGAACCCGAGCTCGAGCTACTCGGGGGCACCCTCTGCGGCGGGCGGGCCGGCGCGAAACTCGCTGTTGGGATACCAGCGCGGATAGTGCCGGGTGCGCGCGAGGCGGTTGCCGACTTCGTAATACAGACGCAGGTCATCCAACGTGCCGCGCACGTCCCAATCCGCCGAATACTGATCGCCGGGTTGGTGATAGCGATTCGCCAGATAATCATCGATGCGCGACTGACCCCAGACGGGACCGCGGGCGGAGTCGTCGGTCCCGGCCTTCGCATCGAGCGCGGGGACGCCGCTGCGGGCAAAGCTCAATTGATCGGATTGATAATAGTCGCCGCGCTCCGAATTCGGATCCGGATGCAGCTCGCGGCCTTGCAGCTGCGCCGACTCGCGGAAATAATCTTCGAGTTCGGAATTACCGGCGCCGATCACCACCACGTCCCGGGTCGGTCCGCCGATATGCAGCTCATCGAGATTCAGCACGCCCGCCGTCTCGCGCAGCGGAAAGAGCGGATGCTCGACGTAATATTGCGAACCGAGCAGTCCGGAGTCGCCGCCGGTGAAGGCGATGAAGGCGATCGACCGGTCCGCCGCCGGTTGGGTGCGAACGAAGGATTGCGCCAGCATGAGCAGCCCCGCAACCCCGGACGCATCGTCGACCGCGCCGTTCAGCACCGCTCCCCCGGCTTGCGCGGACTGACGCCCCAGATGGTCCCAATGGGCGCTGTAAATGACGTACTCACGCTTGTGCCGGGCGCCGGGCAGAATGCCGATCACGTTCGGCGAATTGAAGCGTTGGATGGTGTCATGCACCGCGGCATCGACTTTCAGTCCCATGGCGATGGACTTGAAACCGGGCTTGGCGGCGGCCGCCAAAACGGCGTTCAGATCGAGTCCGGCTTGGGCGAACAGCGCGCGGCCGGCGGCGGCGGATATCCAGCCCTCGATCGCCGCCCGTCCGGCATTGTCGTCCGCGGTCGCGGCTTGCAGCTGGGGCCCCGTGCGCTCGTTTACGACCACGTTCCAGCCGTAGCCGGCGGCACCCGGGTCATGCAGCAGCAGCACGCCCGCCGCGCCGTGGCGCGCCGCCTCGTCGAGCTTGTAGTTCCAGCGTCCGTAGAAGGTTTCCGCATTCCCCTTGAACACCGTCGGGTCCTTGGAACCGTAACCCGGGTCGTTGACCAGCACCAAGACGGTCTTGCCGCGCACGTCGGTTTGCGCGTAGTCGTCCCAGCGGTATTCCGGCGCCACGATGCCGTAGCCGACGAACACCAGATCGCTGTGCTCGACGCCGGCGGCCGGCACCGCGCGCGGGGTCCAGATGACCATATCCTTGGCGTAGGTCAGCGTCCGGGTCTCGCCCCGCCCGGACACCGCCAGCGACGCATCGCCGTCGATGAGAATTTGGACCATCGGCACCTGTTGCAGGTAGCTGTCGCCGTTGCCCGGCTTCAGCCCGAGCTTGCGGAACCGTTCGACCAGATAGGTGACCGTCTGATCGGCCCCCGGCGTCCCGGGCTTGCGGCCCTCGAACTCATCTGCCGCGAGCGTGCGCACGGCAGCGCGGAAACCATTTTCGTCGATGTCGGTGGACGGCGGTGGCCCGCGGTGTCCGGCGCACCCCGCGACCAGGCTCATTGCGATGCACATTCCCGCGGCGCAGATTCCGCGGGCGCGATCGCCGCTACTGCCGAGAAGCGGGACCACCGCCGTCAGCCGCGTCGTGGCCAGTACAACAGCACGACCCCCGCGAGGGTCACCAAGGTCGCCGCATGCGCCCAGCCGCGCCACGACCGCCCCTTGGCTTGCCCAACGAAACTCCCGGCGCTGACCGCGGTCAGAAGGCCGAACGCCAGTAAGCTCAACAACAGCTGTGGCAACTCTGCCGACAGATCCGGGTGCTTGCCGGCCAGGATCAAGAAAACGATCAGCACCGAGCCCAGCCCGAAGCTGATCGACGCGGCAGATCCTAATACGATACCGATCAAAACCGTGAACGGACGCATAACCCCATGCTCATATACAATTGGGTAAATCGCATTGACAATGAGTTTACAGGAGAACGGCTACGGTGATGACTAATAGGCCATGGGCCAAACGCTCGCGCTGGATTACGGTCGTGGCAGTGTGCGCGAGCGCCGTCGGCTTGGCGGCTTTGCTCGGCGCTGCGATGACCCCGCCGGCCGCCGTTCCCGCCGCCGGGACCGTACTCGCCCCGACCGACCAGGAGAACTATGTTGCCCGCCGCGTGAGCGACATCATCGCGCGCGAGCATTATCGCCGGGCGCCCCTGGATGATCGGCTGTCGAGTTTGATTCTCGACCGCTACCTCGATTCGATCGATGGCGGCAGAAGCTATTTTTATGCGAGCGATATCGCCGAATTCGAAAAGTACCGTTACGAACTCGACGATGCCATCAAGTCCGGCGACGTGGAACCGGCCTTCGTGATTTTCCGGCGCTATCAGCAACGCAGCCGCGAGCGCATGAACTACGCCATCGAACTGCTTTCGAAGAAGCCGGATTTCGACATTGACGAGTCGTTCAATTTCGACCGTGAGAAGGAGCCGTGGCCCGCCAACGCCACCGAGATGAACGAACTGTGGCGCAAACGAGTCAAGAACGATGCGCTGTCGCTGGTCACCGCGGGCAAGCAATGGCCCGAGGCGGCCGAGATTTTGCGCAAGCGCTACGAGCGCGTCGCGAAGCGCATGGACCAGAGCAAACCGGAGGACGTGTTCGAGGCGTTCATGAATGCCTTCGTGTTGTCGCTCGATCCGCATTCGAATTATTTCTCGGCGCGTAACTCCGAGGAATACAACATCCAGATGAGTCTGAGCTACGAGGGCATTGGCGCATCGCTGGCGATGACCGACGACTACGTCACGGTAGTCGACGTCATCGCCGGGGGACCGGCGGCCGTCAGCAAGCAGCTTGCTGCCAATGACCGGATCACCGCGGTGGGCGAAGGCAAGACCGGCGAATTGGTCGATGTGATCGGCTGGCGCTTGGACGACGTGGTGCAGAAGATTCGCGGTCCGGGCGGCACCATGGTGCGTTTGCAGCTGCTGCCGGCCGGGGCGGCGCCGGGTTCGGCCCAAAAGGTGGTCGAATTCACGCGTAACCGGGTGTCCCTGGAGGCCCAGGCATCGCACAAGGCGATGCGCACCGAGATGCGCAACGGGCGCGAGATCAAGGTCGGCATCATCACCGTGCCGAGTTTTTATCAGGATTACGACGCGAGCCGCGCCGGTGCCAAGGACTTTCGCAGCACCACCCGTGACGTGCAGCGACTGATCGGCGAGCTGCGCAAGGACGGCATGGACGTGCTCATCATGGACTTGCGTGCCAATGGCGGAGGCTATCTGCCGGAAGCCGAATCGCTGACGGGGCTGTTCATCGACAAAGGACCGGTGGTTCAATTGCGCGACACCACCGGCCGGGTCGAGGTCGATGACGACCCGGATCCGTCGATCTTTTACAGCGGTCCGATGGTGGTGCTGGTCGACCGGTTCAGCGCCTCGGCGTCGGAAATTTTTGCCGCCGCGATCCAGGATTACGGCCGCGCACTCATCATCGGCCAGACGACCTACGGCAAGGGCACCGTGCAGAACGCGCACCCGCTCAACTACACGATCTTCGGCCGCAAGCCCGAACTCGGTCAGCTGAACGTGACCATCGGCAAGTACTACCGGATCACGGGCGAGAGCA
>Ga0116226_10007181_pt1 | contig 10032 bp, 10 predicted proteins | sample S1TSphfallax_FD_89692 | JGI IMG/M metagenome (GOLD analysis project Ga0116226, IMG submission 89692) | Host-associated microbial communities from peat moss isolated from Minnesota, USA - S1T2_Fa - Sphagnum fallax MG | ecosystem: Host-associated > Plants > Peat moss > Unclassified | place: USA...
CACGCAGCGGATCGTCGAGGCATTCGCCGACGTGCGCGGAACGAACGAAAACGTCCGTCTGGTCATTGCCGGCGGCGCCTCCCTGCTCGATCACGATGCGTATCGCCAATCCGTGCTTGCGCGTCTGGAAACGCTCGGGCTGCCGGCGGGCGCGGTCGTGCGGACGGGGTCGTTGCCGCACGCCGACATGCCGGCGCTGTACCGGCTTGCGACCGCGCTCGTGTTTCCCTCGACGCGCGAGGGATTCGGGCTGGTGATCCTTGAGGCACAGGCGAGCGGCGTTCCGGTCGTCACCTCGGCGATCACGCCGTTCACGGAGTTCCTCGACCGCGACAGCGTCGCCTGGTGTGATCCCAACGATGTCGGGACGATCGCCGCCGCGATTCGCACCACGCTCGACGCGCGCCAGCGCCCGTCGCTGATCGCTGCCGGCCATCGCGTCGCCAGCAAATTCGATTGGGATGCAGTCGCCCGCGCGCATGTCCCCGCGTACGAACGCCTGTCGGAGCACGCTCATGCCTGAAATGCTGTTCCATATCGTCTGGCCGGACGGTACGCGGGAGGCTTGCTATTCGCCCTCGCTCGTCGTCAAGGAGCATTTCGCCGCAGGGCAGAGCTACGAAATTCCCGAATTTCTTGCGCGTGGCCGGGCCGCGCTGACCATCGCCAGCGAACGCGTGCGTGCCCGCTACGGGTTCGCGTGCAGCCGCGCGCTCGGGCAACTGGACCGTCTGGAGCGCAATGCCACCCGTTTTGAAAACACCCCCCTCGCTGCCGTCTCGGTCGAGCGGTTCGAGGATCTGTAGGAGCACATTGCAATGTCCGCATCAATCTCGCGTCGCCTGCCGGTTGTCGTCATCGGTGGCGGTCAGGCCGGCCTTTCGATCAGCTATTTTCTGACGCAGGCCGGCATCGAACATGCCGTGCTGGAGAAGCGCCGGATCGCCCATGCGTGGCGCAGCGAGCGGTGGGACAGTTTTTGTCTGGTCACCCCGAACTGGCAGTGCAAGCTGCCGGGCTATCCGTATCGCGGCAACGACCCGAACGGCTTCATGCGCCGCGACGAAATTGTCGAGTACGTTGAATCCTACAAGAGGTCCTTCAACGCCCCGGTCGAGGAAGGGGTCGCGGTCACCCGGCTGGGGCGTTACGGGTCCGACCAGTTCCTGCTGGAAACGGACACCGGCGCGATCGTCGCGGACGCGGTCGTCATGGCGGTCGGAGGCTACCACACGCCGAACATCCCGCGCAGCGCCGAGCGCCTGCCCGGTCACGTGATGCAGGTGCATTCGTCGGGGTATCGCAACGCGGCGCAACTGCCGGAAGGCGCGGTGATCGTGGTAGGCTCCGGGCAATCCGGCTGCCAGATCGCCGAGGATCTGCATCTGGCGGGGCGGAAGGTGCATCTGGTGGTCGGCAGCGCGCCGCGCTGCCCGCGAGTCTATCGTGGGCGCGACGCGGTGGACTGGCTCGCCGATCTCGGCCAGTACGACCTGCCGGTCGATCAGCACCCGCAAAAGGAAGGCGTGCGGCGCAAGGCCAACCACTACCTGACTGGCCGCGACGGCGGGCGCGACATCGACCTGCGCAAGTTTGCGCTGGAGGGGATGGCCTTGCACGGCCGCCTCGCCGACATCGCCGACGGGATCATGACGTTCGGCAACGATCTGGCGAAGAACCTCGACGGCGCCGACAGCGTCTATAACGGGATCTGCGAGTTGATCGACAAGCACATCGCGGCGGAGGGCATCTCCGCGCCACCGCCCGGACGCTACCAGCCGGTATGGCAGCCGGAGCGCCCGGCCACCTCGCTCGATCTCGCGACCGCCGGCGTTGGCAGCGTCGTCTGGGCGACCGGGTTTCGCTCCAACTGGTCGTGGGTGGACCTGCCGGTCTTCGACGGCAACGGCTACCCCGTGCATCGAAGGGGCGTGACCGCGCAACCGGGATTGTATGTGCTTGGGCTGCCGTGGCTCTATACTTGGGGCTCCGGCCGATTCGTGGGCGTTGGCCGGGATGCCGAATATCTGGCCGTCGAGATCAGCGGGCGCCTGCGCTTGTCGGCGGCGGGCGTAGCCGCCTAGCGCCCGCCGCGCACGAAAATGTGATAAAAAAGGGGGCGAACCAAATCTTTTGCACGTTCGTTAACACTACGGCGCTATGACTGGCGGTAATCTTAGTGCGGTCGCGGAGGCCCGGGAGCATGAGGTTGATGGTTGGTCGGCTCGTCACATTCGCGGGGCTCGCCCTGCTTATTGGTTGCGAATCGTCGAACTCCGTTCCTTCGCCGGCACAGACGATCGACCCGTCTACGCCGCTCGCGTCGACAGCAGCCAGCACGACGCTGGTGATAACGAAGACGAGCAATACCGTCACCACCAGCGCGACGCTGTCGCCGATGTGTGAGGCCGCCCTCGAGGCCCTGTATGCCGCGCCGCATCGGGAGGACGGCACCGTCATGCACGGGTCCCACCAGGGCGCTCAATGGACCAAATGGGCCAAGCCGGACGGCAGCATGGAATTGCTCGCCGGCCATGGCCTGTTCGCCGATACCGGCAAATTCGTCGTTCGCGGCGACATGGTCTGCACCCGCTGGGGTATCATCGACCACGGCAAGGAAGGCTGCGAGCACGTCGTTCAGGTCGGCGCCAACGAATACATGACGGTCGGGACAGACGGGGTAGAAGGCTCGAAGTTCAAGGTTCTGCCGCCGTAACGCGAACGAATCCCGGCACGCTGTGAGCCATTACTTTCCACCCAACTCCCTCACGCCGCCCGCCGCCGCGCCATTCCCGTGATCTCCTGCCGGCGGGTAACCTGCCGTACGCCGACCACCTGGGCGAGGTTGCCTTCCACCAGATGCACCATCTCGGCCGGCATCGCCGCCATACTGATCTGCACCCGCACATCCTCGCCGTCGCGCGTCGCCTCGAACAGGTCGGGCGTCAGGTCGCGCTTGGCGAAAGGTTGCAGCAAGCGGGGGAGCAGCCCCGGGGCCGCGTCGGCGAGCAGGGTGAAGCGGACGGATGCGTGCAGACCCGTCAGGGTCCATGGTTCTTGCGACATCAAAGGAAAACTCCGGATCGAAAATGCAGAACGCGCGACGAAGCCGGCTGCGTCAGGCAGCCGGGCTGGTAATTCGCGCGTGCATCGACCGGAACGTCATCGTGGTACCATAGCCGCGAACGGGACATCTGGCCAGACCAGTTTTCCGAGCGTCGCGAGCGGAATCACGCCGAGCGACAGCTTGCCGTCATGCAGCGCCAGCGGCAGTTCCACGCCTGGGGCCTCGCCGTCTTTCAGCGGGTGGCTCATCAGCGTGAGCACGATCCGCGCCGTCTGTGCCGCCGCCGGAGCGATCACGTGCGCGTTGCCCAGCGCGGACAAAGTCTCGTCCAGCCCAACCAGGCGAAGCACCGCCGCGACATCCGGCTGCAAAGCCGCGTCGAGTTTCAGAGTCGCGCGCCCGCTGGCGCCGAGCGACCCCCAGCCCAGCGCGATCCGGTGCAGCGTGATCGCGCCGCCGCTGTCCCGCCAACCGGCCGCCGCTGCCGCCGCCGTCGGCGCGCCCTCCGGGATGGTGCCGGAAAAGCTGCCCTCGGCGGTGACGGAGGCGATGTGCGGCCCGAGCGGGCCGGCCATTGAAGCTGGCAGCGTGATCGCCTCCGCGCTGACGCGCAGGTCGCTGAGGCGGGTGGCGGACCGCTCCGCCTGCGCCTCCAGCAAGCCAATCGTCAGCCCCTGCATTGCACCGGCGAAGCGCAGATTGCGGCCTTCCAGTCCGGCCTGGGTCGGCGGGGCGCGCAGCGAGAGCGGCACAGTGACAGTCAGCGTGTCGGCGGTGAAAACCAGCGGCGCGGCCGTGCCGAGGCGGAGCGTTTGCGCGCCCTCGACCAGCACGAGCAGCGCACCCGGCTGGCGCAGACCCAGCCGGACAGTAACTCGCCCGGCGCGATAGCCAGCCGGCACCGGCAGCGCCGCCGCGTTGGCCTGCAACGACAGGTCATCCAGAACCAGCTCCGCTGCCAGCGGCCAACCGGCACGCGCGGTCGCCCCGACCGTCACCGTCCAACCCTCCGCCGCCATGCGCGCCTGGAACGCCGCCAGCGCGTGCGTCATCCGGTCCTCTGCCCACCACCACGCGGCAAAGCTCGCAAGCCCGGCGAGTGCCAGCAGCCCCAACGACCCGATCAGCCAGCGACGTTTCATATTGCGGCGGCTAACCCGTTTCCAGTGCTGCGACAAACGTTAATCCCCAGCGGCGCCGTGGACCGGCTTTTCGCCAGAATACGCGGAAAAAACGCTGTTATTTCAGATGTTTGGATGGGCTAACTCGCACGCAATAAGAACGTTCTGAGTGCCAAACCCACAGACTTATCCACAGGGGTCTCCAGGGCAGCCGAACCCTCGGCAAAGACCGTTGCCAGCCGGCGCATCAGGGCCTCGCGCGGCAGGCCGGGCGCGATCGGCGGTAGGATGGCAATGCGGATCACGCCGGGCCGCTTGCGAAACGCCCGGCGGCCCCAGTAGCGGCCCGAGTCGGTCACAACCGGAATGACCGGCAACCCGGTGCGCACGGCAAGGGCCGCGACGCCGGGCTGCAACGGCGCCCGCACGCGGGGCGCGACGCGCGTCCCTTCCGGGAAGATCACGATCTGGCGGTTCTGCGCGACCGCCCGGTCGGCGTCGCGCAGCAGCCCGCGCAGCGCGGCGGCGCCGCCGTCGCGGTCCACCGCGATCATTCCCGCCGTCTTCAACATGCCGCCGAACAAGGGAATGCGCGTCAACTCCTGCTTCAGCACGATCGCGAAGCGCGGCGCCAGCACTTCCCATACGATGGTGTCGAACGCCGACTGATGCATCGGCGCGATCAGCGCGGGCCCGTCTGGCGGCAGATGCTCCAGCCCCGTGACGTCGTAGCGCGTGCCGCACAGAACGCGCAGACCGCCGAGGATCAGCCGCGCCCACACCCCCGCATAGGACAGCGCGCGGTGCGGCGCCAGCGCGCGCAGCAACGGCGTGCCGAGCAGCATCACCGCCGTCAGCCCGAAGAACCAGGCACTGAACAGCGCAGACCGCACGACAATCATCCGCCATTCCCCGTCGCCGCCGCGCGATCCGGCCGCAGCGCGCCGTGCGGATCGAGCGCGCTGAGCCCCACCTCCGCAGCGAGCCATTTCGTGTATTCGCCCGCCAGGAGCCGTAGCATCCCAGGCTCCGCGCCGTCGCGCAACGGCGGCCGCGGAACCGGCGCAGGATACAGCGCCACGTCCGGCAGCGCGCGCCCGAGTTCGGCCATCGCGCGCGGCATGTGGTAGCCGGCGGTGACGACGATCAGTGATCGGATGTTCCGTTCGCTCGCCCAGTCTGCCGTTTCGGTCGCGTTGCCGTGGGTGGACGCGGCGGCGCGGCCGAGTGTGACGTGCGCGCCCAGGCCCGGGTCGACGCCCGCGAGCTTGGCCAGAGCGGGAAAATCGGCGGCCCCGCCGACGCCGGAGATCAGCAGATGGTCGGCCCGCCCGTCCGCCAGCAGGCGCAGCGCCAGTTCCACCCGTCCGCCGCCGCCGGTCAGCGCCACGATGCCGTCCGCGCGCGGCGGTGGCATCCGCTCGGTCAACGCGGCGTGGACGAACCAGGCGAAGCCCGCCGCCCACAGCAGCGCCAGCGCGCAGGACGATCCCAGCGCCACCGCGAGCACCGTCCGGCCAGACCGCGCGCGGCGCCGGCGCATCGTCATGGCAGCCGCCGCAGCCACCGGCGCACCGTCATTTGCGCGGTGATGAAGCCGATCAGCGCCGTCGTCAGCGGCAATGCCGGCAGCCCGAGCAGCAATTCCGGCGGCACGCGCGCGAGCGGCTCGGCCAGCACGCGCAACGCCTCGGCGACCCCGGCCCCGCGCTCCGCAGGCCCCGCGATGAACGGCGCCGCGAGGCCGGCCAGGGCGAGCAGCACCGGCACCGATGCGACCGCGCCGGCAATCCCGCCGAGGCAGGCAAGCATCGTCGCCCGGCTGGCGAAGCGCCCGGCGATATAGGCGTCGGTGGCGCCAAGCCCGTGGATGATCTCGATGGACTCCCGGCGGGAGGTCAGGCCCGAGCGGGTGACCACCGTGATCACCGCCACCGAGACCACGCCGACGAGGCCCAGCACGAGCCAAGCGCAGACTTGCAGGCTTTTCGCCAGCACCGCCAGCCGCTGCACCCACGCGCCGTGGCTTTCCGCGAGCGTGCCCGGCACCGCCGCCTCCAGCCGCGTCTGCAAGGCCTGGATATCCGTGCCGCCAGCGAACAGCCGCACCCGCACCACGGCCGGCAGCGGCAGCGCCGGGCCGATCTCGGCATCGCCGAGCCAGGGGCGCAGCAGCGCCGCCAGTTCGGCGCCGGTCAGCGCATGGACCGTATCGACGCCGGGCGTGGCGCGCAGCACCGCGAGCGCCCGATCCAGCCGCGTCTCCTCCGGCGCGTCGCCCTCGCGCGGCAGCGGATTGGCCGGGTTCGGCACCTGCACCGTCAAGGCCGACGCCGCGCCCTGCTCCCAGTGCTGCGTCAGCGCCGCTGCGCCCGCCGCCCCGGCCAGCGCCAGCGCCGCCAGAAACGCCATCGCCGCGACGATCGCCGGCAGCATCCGGTCGCCCATCGCCCGCCGCAACCCGAGGTCGTCGGCGCGAATCCGCGGCGCGGGCGGGAGCGCCGCGTCGTCAGCCACGCTCGATCAGCCGGCCGTTCTCCAGCCGCAATTGCTGCCCCGGGTAGCGTGTCACCAGCGCGGTGTTGTGCGAGGCCACGATCACCGTGACTCCGTGCTTGTTCATCTCGCGCAGCAGTACCATCAGCCGCCTCGCCTGCACTTCGTCAAGATTGCCGGTCGGCTCGTCGGCCAGCAGCAGGCTCGGCCGCCCGACCACGGCGCGGGCGATGGCGACGCGCTGCTGCTCGCCGCCGGAGAGTTGCGCCGGGAGCGCCGCCATCTGCTGGCCGAGGCCGACCCAGCGCAGCATCTCCGTCACTTCCGTTCGCACGCGCGGCTCGCTGCGACCGCCGATGCGCAGCGGCAGGGCGACGTTGTCGAACACCGTCAGATACGGCAGCAGCCGGAAATCCTGGAACACCATGCCGATCCGCCGCCGCAGATCCGGCAGGTCGCGTCGCGGTGCGCTGGCGACGTCCGTGCCGAATACCATCAGCCGCCCGCGCGTCGGCCGCTGCGTCAGATGGAGCAGCCGCAACACACTGGTCTTGCCGGCGCCGGACGGCCCGAGCAGCCAGCGAAACCCGCCCTCCTCGACGCTGAAAGACAGCTCGCGCAACGCCTCCGTCCCCGGCGCCTTGCCCCGGCCATACCGCAGCCCGACGTTATCAAGTCGAATCATCGGCAGTTCAGCCCCCGCGCGGCCCCGCGCGCCCCGTTGTGCCATCAAAGCAGGGTGCGCCGGAATAGCAGGCGGGTGGCACTGGTACTGCGCCCGGCGAGAGGGTCGCCGCCAGACCTGCTTTACAGCGCGGCAATACGTCACGTAAATACATCGGGCGACCTTCACATGGGACCCGAACAAGGATCGGCGCAACGTGCAAAAGCACGGGATCGCCTTCGCGGACGCTCGCCGGATCTTCGACGGGCCGAATATCGGCCTGGAGGGCCGAACCGCATGAACGACGATATTTCTGGCGACACCTCGAAAACGGCACCATCGACGGACTGGAAGCGACTGCGGACGATGACGGACGAGCAGGTCCACGCGGCGGTTGCCGCCGACCCCGACATAAAGCCCACCGACGAGGCGTTCTGGCGCCAGGTGCGCATGGTGATGCCGAAGAACAAGGAAACCGTAACGATCCGGCTCGACGCCGATCTGCTGGCTTGGTTCCGCACCGAGCGCGGCTATCAGACCAGGATCAACGCGATTCTGCGTGCCTACAAGAATGCGCAGGAGAGTGCAGGCGCGGAGCGCGGGTAAGCCAACGCAGCGCGCCTTCACGGAACGACCCAGTTCGCCACAGGCGAAACAATCGGCTTGACCGCGCCCCATTTCCCCGCGCGCCTGTGACGCCGGTGACTGCGGGCCTGCATCGGTCTGCTCCACGCAGCATCGCCCGCCGGGCGCCCCTGCCATTCTCGCTGATGTCCGAGACGATGCGCTCGACCGCTTTGGGACATGGTGACATAGTGCCGTCGGATACCGGCAGCAGTACCCGACCAGGACCGAGCAGGAACATTGACAACGTCATGACCACCCTTCGTGTGGCCGTCGATATCGGCGGAACGTTCACCGACGTATGCATCCTCGACGAGGATACGGGCCTGATCAGGATTGCGAAGACCGCAAGCACACCCGATCCGATCGACGGATTTCTGACCGGTATGCGGTTGGGTAATGTCGATCTGGCGAATGTCGCGCTGCTCTCGCATGGCACGACAGTCGCCACCAACGCGCTGATAACCCGGCGCCTCCCGCGCGCGGCGATGGTAACGACCGAGGGATTCCGCGATGTCATCGAGATCAGGCGCGCCAACAAGGAAGACCTTTGGGACACCTACAAGGATGTTGCACGGCCTTACATTCCGCGAAAAGACCGCCTGACGGTCAAGGAGCGCGTCGATGCCGCCGGGCACATCGTCATGCCGTTGGATGAGGCGGGCGCTCGCGAGGTGGCGCGAGTCCTGAGGAAGCGTAATGTCGCGGCCGTCGCCGTCTGCTTCATGAATGCATTCACCAACGGCGCGAACGAACGACGGATGAAGCGCATCCTCGAGGAAGCGCTTCCCGGCGTGCCGATCACGACCTCCAGCGAGGTGATGCCGGAGATATTCGAGCACGAGCGCTTCTCGACGACGGTGGTGAACGCGATCCTGGCGCCCGTGGTCGGCGTCTATTGCGAACGGCTCGCCGAACGGCTGAAGGATCGAGGCTATAGGCGCGATCTGTTACTGCTGCACAGCGGCGGCGGTGTGATGACGACCAAGGGCGCGCGGCAATTCGCGGCGCGCCTTGCCGGCTCCGGCATCGCCGCCGGCGCGATCGCCAGCCGCTACATCGCGATGCAGTGCGGATTCCCGAATTCGATCGGCCTCGACATGGGCGGCACGAGTTGCGACGTGTCGCTTGCGTGGGACGGCAAATCCCGCGTGACCAAGGATTGGTATATCGAATTCGGCTATCCGATCCGCTTCCCAAGCATCGAGGTGCTGACGATCGGCGCGGGCGGCGGTTCGCTCGCGTGGATCGACGAAGGCGGCTCGCTGCGCAACGGTCCGCAATCGGCGGGCGCCAATCCTGGCCCCGCGTGCTACGGGCGCGGCAATACGGTTCCGACCAACAGCGATGCGAATGTCGTGCTGGGCCGCCTCGGCCGTGGGCTCGCCGGCGGCTCGATCCAGCTAGACGCGGCGAAAGCCGAGGATGCGGTCAGGACCGGCGTCGCCGACAAGCTCGGTATGAATCTGCATGAGGCGGCGGAGGCAATCGTCCGCGTGGCAAACGCGAACATGGCAGACGCCGTCAGGCTCATTTCTATCAGCCGTGGCTATGACCCGCGCGACTTCGCGCTCGTTGCGTTCGGCGGCGCCGGCGCGCTGCACGGGTTTGCCCTGGCGCGCGAGCTATCGATTCCCGTTGTGATCGTGCCGCCCAATCCCGGCGTGACCTCGGCACTCGGCTGCCTGCTGGTCGATGTGCAGCACGATCTGTCCGAGAGCTACATCGAGCCGGTGACACTCGCTGATCCCGCCGCGATCGAAGCGCGCTTCGCCGCGTTGGAGGCGGAAGCGTGGGATCGGATGCGTCATGAAGGTGTCGCCGACGACCAGGTCGTCATGGAGCGCACGATCGACATGATGTATCAGGGCCAGTGGCGGTCGCTCGCCGTACCTGTCGGAAGCCCGGTCGGTTCGCTCGACGCGCTGGTGATCGCGTTCCACAATTTGCATGAGCGCGAATACAACTTTCGCCGCGACGGCGCGCCGGTCGATCTGTATCGGCTCAATCTGCGCGCCGTCGGCGTCGTGCCCAAGGCGGCCCTCGCCGAGCATCCGGCC
>Ga0116226_10007182_pt1 | contig 10030 bp, 9 predicted proteins | sample S1TSphfallax_FD_89692 | JGI IMG/M metagenome (GOLD analysis project Ga0116226, IMG submission 89692) | Host-associated microbial communities from peat moss isolated from Minnesota, USA - S1T2_Fa - Sphagnum fallax MG | ecosystem: Host-associated > Plants > Peat moss > Unclassified | place: USA...
GTGTACGAATCTCCCGCCTTGCCCCAACCCCAGCCCCACGGTGCCGATGCCAACATCGCGGGAAAGTGTTTCCAGATAACCAGGCGGCTGTTAATGGACTGATCTTCACTAAATAAGCCCAGGCCATATCTCGTCTCCGCCCTGGAGTAGAGGACGAAGAAACCCACGATCCATACCGCGGCCATCGCCGCAATCCATTTCACTTTCGGCCATGGGCGCGGCGTCCAGGCCAGCAGAATGGCGACGCCGGCGAGCAGGGCCAGCATACCTCCGCGTGAGTAGGTTTGGACAAGGCACCAGCCGAGTGCCGTGAATAGGGGTAAGGCGATCCAAAAGCCGCGTCGCCACCAGCAGGCAAACGCCCAGACGCCCACCATCAGGCAGGCGATGAGAGTTGCCGTCTTGTTGGGATTGCCCAATCCCCAGTCCATGCGCCAGGCACCGTGATAATAGAAATCCATATTATTGGTTCCAAGCGTCGGCGATGTCCTTGTTTGGCAGCGGGACGAGGAATCCCGCCGGGATCATTTCCTTGTTGCCGGCGGTAAACATGTTCTGGTTCATCAGATCGCCGTAGAAGGGCGAGAGATTGAATCCCGAAAGATCCAGTTGTTTGGCAGCGGTAATCTCAGCGGCGTTCGCGGCATCGCGCCGGGCTTTCTGGGCAAGAGCGTATTCAAAAAAGCGAATCCCCAGTTGGTCGGCGATGGGAGAATCGCTGTGCCCGATTCCCATCACGGCCTTGAAAATGATCGGGTAATGCATGGCGCGCGCGGTCTCATAGAACCGCCGCGCCCGGTCGCAACCGCTATCCAGTTCGCCCGTGGTCAGCAGCCACATGAGATGGTTCGCCTCTGGGGTGGGAGCGTCGTAACTGCTGCTGATATGCATTTGCACGGCCAAAAACCGTTTGGGTTTATGGAGTGCGAGCCGATGGACCCATTCGCCGCCGGCGCAAAGACCGTACATGAGATAGTCGTGGTCGGGTATTCCATAGTTGTGCACCAAAAGATCGACGCCACGATCCCATGCATCGGCCAGTTTCTGGAAGTTGTCATCCCAAGCATGAATCTGATCCTGGTTGAGTTCATCGAAGTTCGCATAGGAATTCCAGACCCAGCGCGCGCCCCAGGCGACGATCGCCAGCTTGTGGCTTTCCGCGAAAGCGAAGTAGGGATTGGGGTCATCCGAGGCCTGGATGGCGTTGAGGCGATCCCGGATTTCCTGCACTGAATTCGCCATCATGCACATGGCCAGGACGCCGCGCACGTCCTTGGGGTTGGTGACGCCATGGGGCAGGTGCATCAGGAGCGTGAAGGCCGGGTAGAGGGGGTTGTCCGACACCACTTTTTCTTCGATCAACGGTGCCGAGGGCGCTGGGTCGGTCAACGGCACGTCCGGCGACAGCAACGTCTTCGCCACGAGATCTTTTTCCGGATAGTCCGCCAGGTGCTCCTGGCCTTCCGGCACGGCGGAGGCTACCGCTCCGTTGGTGTTGCCAAAAACCACGACCAGGCTCCAGGTGTCCGGCAGTTTTTGTGGCAGCGGAAAAAAGAGTTCCTGCTTGCTGTTTGCGGGAACGATAATGGGCCAGATATAAAAGTATGTATTATTTCTCACCACGCCATTCTGCAGCAGGTGTTGTGCGATGGAAGGCCGCTTGAACACCTGTATGAGCTTGCCGCTCCCATCGAAGAAGTAGGCCTTGGCGATAAGATTTTGGCTTTGCGCGTCCTCAGATACGCGCACGTCCACCTCCACCTGCGGCACGTATGTTTTAATATCGCGGCTCTTGATCCCCTCTGAAGAGATCGAGCCCTGCTCATGGAGACGGATATTATCAATGCTGAAGGTGGCGGCATTCAACCAAGCCGGCAAAGCAATGAAGAGACTGGCGACAATCGAAAACGTGGTTTTCATCCGTTCCTCTCCATAGGTCGATTTATGGCTGATGCAGCGCTTTCCAAAGCGCGGCACTTTTGCTGTCCGGCAGCCATGCGCCCAGCGTGGGATGTTCCTGCAAATCCGTGGGCGCAAGTGGAGTTTTGGAGTCCGCATCGAGCCAGAGTCCTTGTTCCTTCGGCTTGAGCAAAACGGCGGCGAAGTACGACCGGACAAAAGCTTCCAGGCGGGAGGACCTGCTGTGTCCCGTATGGGCCAGCGAGACCCAAGTCCATATTTTGTCCATGCTGCGCCCTTTTAGAAACTGAAAGGCGGAGGTGCTGTAGTTGGGTTCGTCCTCGTCGCCGCAGGCCACGATTCCGTTTGATTCAGGCGCTTCGCTTTCGGGGCTCTCCCACTCCGTGGCGGAATAGGCGCACCACGCCTGGACGAGGTCGGGCTTCCACTGCACAAAACTATAGGTAAACTGCGCGCCGCGCGAGAACCCGAAGATAAGCAAGGGCCCAAGCCCGGGGCCGAAAGCCCGCTTCAAGCCCGCGAGCAGGACGGCCCCCGATCCTGTTTCCGCCCTGAAGTAGCCTCGATCCTGCGGATTATTGTCTGAGGCGAAGGAAAGTCCGACCAGGTTCAGATTCTGCTTTCTCGCAAAATTCCTCCACGCTGATTCCTCGATCATCTCCTGGCCATTTCCATTATGCCCTGGGCATAGAATCAGCGTGCCGGCGGAATTACCCTCGATCGGAACGATATAGATATCCGCGCGATTCATATCCGGCCCAAGGGGCAGGGATATTTTCTCCGGCATCAGGGCCACGCCGGGCACCATGCCCAGCAAAACCAGAATGCCGATAAAAAGATGCAGCGCTGGCATGGCGTTGGTTCAGTTGGTTTCGCTTTGGTTCGGGTGGTCCGAAGAGAGCAGCAACTTGCTCAGCCGGTCGATCCCGTCATTCGCGATGAGGCTGGGCGGATAAATATGTTGCGCGTTGAGATACCACGTCAGGCTGTACCCGATGTTCTTCCTCGATTCCGCTTCGCGCGCCTTGTTGATGGCCGCGACAAAGTCCGTGGCCCGGCCGGACAGGTCGGCCAACTGGCGGTTCAATTTATTATCGTCGGGCCAATCCGCGGCCGCGCGCTCGATGACCTCCCACGCACCATAAACGTCGCCACTGAGCACGAGGGCGCTCGCCTTATCCGATGCCACCTCCGCTTTCTGCACTTTCTGCAACGCGGATTTTAGCTGCGCCTCGCGCGTCGCGTCGCCTTGGATCGCCGGGGCAAAGACCAGTTGCTTGTCAAAAATCTCCCGGCAATTTTGCTCGCCGATCAGGCGGTCGAATTCCGTCACCGACTGCGTCTTCAGGTCCTGCGAGTTGAAAAAGCCGGTCGCCGAGTCATGCAGGTCCGGGTTTCCCGGCCACGCCTCCGCCGCCGCTTGAAACTCTTCCATCGCGTCCTTGATGTCGCCCTGCTGGACCAGCATCTTCGCCTTGCCCAGGCGCAGCGTGCTTTCGAGTTTCACCGCATTGATCATCGCCATCGGTTTGGTGGAATCAAAGTCCGTCGCGATCTTCGTAATGTCCGCAATCAGTCCCTCCACCCGCCCGAAGTCGCGCGCTTCGATCACGTTCTTGAGCACGTCCAGTTTCTTGAGGTAGTCGCTGACTTGCTTTTTCTGCGCCAGCGGGATTCCCTTTAGCGCGGGATGGAACTCATTGCCGAGAAACGCCGTCTCCAGCATCACGGCCGCACCGGCCACCTCGCCCTTGCCGGCCTCGTCCCGGAAGTCATCCACGGCCAGGCCCACGTTGTTGTTGACCTCCAGCGAGGCGTTGACCTGGTCAGCCATCGCCACGGGATAGTCGCCCTCATTGAAAAGCTTCCGGTAAAACTCAGCCGCGATAATGACCTGGTAATAGCGATGACTCCCGTAGAGCATCGTTATATAATCCGCGAAATCCGATTTCGCCTGCTTGATGTTGGAGTCCTGCTGCACCTCGTTAAGCTTGATCTTCGCGCGTCCCTCCAGGCCGCGCAGGTACTCCGCCGTCAGTTGCATGCTCCCCTGCACATCGGGATTGCTCGGGCCCATGTTACCCGAACCGCCGCCCCCGCCGCCGCCCGAGTCCGCCGTCGGCGGCGCGGCCGGGTTGCTCTTCCGGTTATCGTCCGCGCCGACGCGCGCCTGCTGCTCCTGCTCCTCGGTGCGCAGCTCATCGGCGATCAAGTCCGCGTTGCGGTCCGAGGTATCGATCTCGTGCTCGATCTTCTCGTTCTTCGCGTCCAGGCCATCATTGGTGCGCACGGTATTCCAGACCGCCTCCACGCGATTGGAAAGCTCGCGGCTGATGCCGGCGTCGAGGTCCTGGTACTCGCTCAGCGCATAGAGCGTTTTCCACGCGGCGAAGCTGTCGTCGCTCTGCTGGAGGACTTGCGACAAGGCGTTCATCTTGCCGAGGTATTCCCGGATCCGGTCCTGCGACACCTCGGGATGCTTGAGGTAGATCTCGAAGCGCTCGCGCACCACCGGGTCATCGAGTCCGTTCGGGATGTCCAGCACATCGTCCGCCTTCATCTTGTCGCCCACGTTCCCGGCGACCGAGCCCGCCGCCTGCGCCGCGCTGCCATCCTGCGGCTTGCGGTTGAAGAGGTAGTCGAGCGCGGAGGAGGTCGCCTCCGTTGGAGCCGTCGCCCCGGTCGGCGCAGGTGCGGCAGCACCGGACGGCGCGGCGGTGCCGGGGCTCGCGGGGCTGGGCGACGCAGGCGCGGTTGGCGGAGGCGCGGGCGCAGCCGTGGGGTCGGGCGCCGCGGCGGCCGGCGGCGCGGCCGGGGTGGGCGACGGCGTGCCGTAGCCACTCGACGCCTGGGCCGGGGCCAGGCGCGCGCTCAGCAGGATGCCGCCCAGCAGCAGGCTAATCTTTGTCGCAGGAATCCGCATAGATAAGGCCTCCCTCGCCCACCTCCAGGGCGACTTGATAGGTTTGTCCCTTCGAGAAATAGGTCGCCGCCAGCTTGGCCGGGATCATGACCAGGAGCGGGCGGCTGTCGTTCGGCGCGGTGAAGACCATCAGCCGGCCCACGTTCTCCTTCCAGCCCAGGTCGGCCACCACCTTCAGGTCCGCGCCGAACTTGCTCCCGGCCAGCGGCTGGAAGTCGGCCAGGTACCGATCGAGCGGGAACGGCTCCAGCGTACGGTAGGGGTTGCCCAGGTAGCGGAGGGTGAAGTAGGCGGCATTGCCCAGGACGATCAGGGCCAGCCCGGCCGAGACGAGCCACAGCGCCCACGGCGGGCGGCGCGGCGGCTGCGCCGGACGGACCGAGGAGGTCGTCTGGGCGAAGGGCGAGATGATCGGGGAGTCGTCCCCTTCCTCGAGCGTCTTGTTGGGTTGTGCGGCCATAGGGTAGGTCGGGTTCAGCCGGGGTCTTTGCTTCGGTTCGTTGGTCTCTTATTTATCCTGCGCAGCCTATACTTTTAGGAGAAATAGGCTTGCGAGTGCTTTTAGGGGAGTGGGAAAGATGCCTGTCCCCTTTTTCACTTTCGCTAAAAACATACCTCCTCAGTTCCCGGGACTCTAGACATGGTGCCATCTTTATGATCTTCGAGACCAGGGCTGACGGCAAATGACATGGAACCACAGGCTTTCGCGATTTGTATTAGAATGGATTCCACATTTTGATTTTGAAAGCTTCGAGTGATTCTCACCCTCTTGAATTCCTCCTCCTGCCACTTATTTTCCCACAAGGGGAGCGGTCTGCCCAATTTTTTGCCAAGCATAGCCACCGCCTCCTCTGGCGTATTATTTTGGAGAACCAATGACTCTATGGGAGTTTCTAAAAAACCTGTGCGTAGCGACGCCTCCTTCGGAATAATACGACAAACATCCCCACTTATACTTGCCGTATAGAAGGACGTTTCTACCAAAGATGATTGACCTGCTGGTTGGGACGAGAAATGTTCGAGCATCTTTGCTGCATCCAGACAATCGTAAACGATAAATACTTTGTGCTTTCTGAGGTTCTCTGCCAGACTTGTTAGATTGTTAGTTCTCATTAACAAAGCCTTATCAACGATTCCTCCTTGCGGCATACCTATTTGAGCTCGCAATAAGCAAGGGCAGCACAATATCCCGACAATAATGACGCTGGATGTTAGAACTCTTTTCACGGTGTGCGCGCGTATGTATTTGCTGCCACCGCATTAACGTTGTTGCCGGCCCATGTTATACTATATTCTATAGTTTGATCCTCCGACAATAGTACGGGCGTAGGTCCAGCACCAGTCACAACATAGTAATCATGAAGTAGAACGTCGAGCTCATCACCTGTAATTTTTTTGCCGGGATTGGCCCCTAGGAAGCCTTGGCAGTATGCCGCAATGCCTTTATCACGAACATAGTTGTCATATAAGTAGCTCTTGTCGTCGCTCCCAGGATTTCCAGCGTTGGTGGGTCCTGACCCACCAGGTTGTGTGGTGGTATCACAGTTTTTAAAGGTGGAATCACCGGTTGTGCTTGAATCGTCGACAGGCGTTCCCGAGCCTGCCACAGAATCGTATGTGATGCTTGCGCTAGACGCGGAAACAGGTTCGTCCTTACTAGGATAATCGCCACCCAAATCTCCGGCCGTAAAAGTAGGGCAATCGCTGACATTCACTGACATAGTATCCGCCATCCCGATTACGGGAACGAGGCAAAACCCCACCACTACCGCTATTCCGTATAGTTTTTTCATGTTTATTCTCCTTTTTTGAGTTGTTGTTGCACTGTTCCAACTGCTGCCGCGCTTCCATACTGACCCATCTGTGTGCTGGCGGCGGATGGGCAGCTTCGCGGTAGCCACCGCAGGCTCGGCGGCGGGCTCGTTGATTTTCGCGGCATCAGTTGAGGGTGCGTTTACAACCGAGCCCGCCGGCCAGCGTCCGGCGGCTACCATACGTCCGGCGGCTACCAGACGGCCGGCTACCGGGGGTAGGGTGCGTGGGGTGAACATGGTGCCCTTCGTGTGCTGATGCTGGCGCGGGGCGGGTTTAGCCGCCGCCGGCGGAGGTGGAGGAGCTGGGCGTGCAGTAGGCGTTCTCCATTTCCTGCAGATGCACTTCGGCGTTGTGGTTGAGCATTTCCTGCTCCCGTGCCCAGGCCCAGCCGCTGGTGACGAGGGCGGCAATTAACACTAACAAGACGAGTCGTATCATACTGTTCCTTTCTGTGGTTAAGATTTCGCCCAGCGAGAAGCAGACGGGATGCCAGCATTTAAGGATTAATTGCCAGAGGCCTTATGGGTCAATTAAAACAGTACGTTTGTGTTACATGCTAATATTTTGTAGCTAAGACGTTGTGGAAAAAGCCTCGATCAGAATTCCAAGCTGAGAAGATAAATCGCGCTATTGAGCAGGGCTAATTGTAACAGGAACGTCAGGAAGGGTCTCCATCGCGGTGGATAAAAAGCGACACCCTGCACAAAAAAAGCCAGGTAGGGGACGAGCAAAATGGACGAATAACGGAAGTCCTGGGTGGAAAGATAGGGTGCCCACTGGAGAAAGAGCCATTGCGCCAAGAGTACGCCGACAAGTGTTACAAATAGAGGCACATCATAACCCATCTGCTTCCGCAGAGCCTGATAGAGCCCAACGGCGAAGGGCGGGATGAGGAGAAGCGCGACGAGCATCATGTAGCGGGCGAGGAACTTGTAGAAGGGGCCTTTGATCCATTCGCCGAGGAGCATGGTTTTGAAGAAGACTTCAGGGAAGTGGTCGTTGCGCGGTCCCCAAATCTCGACGAAGGGGTAGCGGATGATCTTGAAGGGGTTGAAGATGAGGCTTTTGCGGAAGACGTCGTCGATGCGGCCGTGGTAGTTGAGGTTGGTGAGGTTGCCGACGAGGTAGGTGTTGACGGCGGTGGCGTGGAGGGCGCGGGGCAGGTAGTACCCGCCGGCGATGGCGGCGATGAGGACGAGGAGCGTGGCGAGGCGGGTGAGGCGGGAGCGGAGGGTGAGGTGGGGGTCAAGGAAGAGGCAGATGGCGCTGATGAGGACGAAGGCGAGGGCGTTGGCCTTGGTGAGGAGGGCGAGGCCGATGACGACGGAGAGGCCGGCCCAGGTGGTTTTGGCCGGTTGCCGCCAGTGGCTGAGGAGGAGGGCGAGCCAGAGAAAGGCGAGAAGCGAGAGGAGGGTGTCGTTGCTGACGCGGGCGGCGTTGAAGACGAGGGGCGGGGCCACGGCGAGGACGGCGAGGAGGTAGCAGCGGAGTCGGGCGTTATTGCGATAAAGAAGATGGGCGATGAACCAGCCGATGAGGAGCAGGCCGATGCTGAGGAGGAGGGATAGGCCCTGCCAGAGGAGGTAGCGCTGCGCCTCGGGCAGGCCGAGCGCGAGGAGCAGCCGGGTGACGCCGCCGACGAGCATATAATAGAGGGGAGGCTGGAAGGCTTCCCAGTTGGCGCCGGGCGGGGGGAGGCGGGCGTGCTGGATGATGTAGTCGAGATAATCGGCGTGGCCCCAGTAGTCGAAGGAGCGGACAAAATAGGGCGTGCCGAGCACATAGAAGTAGCGAAGAAAGATGCCGGCCAGGAGGGTGAGGAACTCGAGGTTGAAGAAGCCGACGCGAAAGCAGGTGCAGAGGAAGGCGGCGGTGCACGCCGTGGCACCGGCGATGATGACCAAAAATAGGAGGGAGTATTTATCCCAGGGCGAGACGGCAAGGCGGAGCGTGGCTTCGCCCGATTTCACCTGCATATTTAATTCGATCTCGTTGAGCCCCGGATGGAGAAAGGGAGCGAGGTCGATGGATCGGCCTTCGAGGCTGGCGGAGGAGAGAGGCAGGCCGGGGGCGTTTACCGGGTGGCCATTGACGGTGAGGCTCCAGAGAAAGTCCTGCGGGTAGAATTCATAGATCGTCGGATAGAAGCGGGCGAGCTGGAGATATTGCCGGAGGACGAATTTAGCCGGGGGTGCCTTCTTTAAGAGAAAGGGGTAGGTGGACGACGGGTAGGTGATGCCGGGGAATTCCGCCGTCACCGGCCCGAAGCCGGGCTGGATGGCAGGGTAGAAGACGGCGGCGCAGAGCCAGAGGAGGCTGGCCGCGGACATGAAGAGGAGCAATCGGGCGGTGCGGGCTCGTTCCATGCGGGAGGAGTGCCTTCACAACGGCGAGACGATGTCCGAGTAATCGGGCAGCGAAAATCCCATCGCCGCCGCCGCGCTGCGAAAAAAGATGCGCCGCAGGCGTTGGAGATCCTCGCGAAAACTCATGGCGTTCAATGCTCCATCCGCATCACCACGTCGCCCTTCAGGATCTTCACGCAGCAGGTCAGGCGATACTTCTCCGGGTCCTTGTTCCACTGGTCGAGCACGTTGAGTTCCTCGTCGGTTGGCGGCTCGATGTTCTCCATGCCGGAGACAATGGCCACGGCACACGTTCCGCATGAACAGTTGAAGCAGCCGGCCTCCATCTCGACGCCAGCCAGTTCACCGGCCTCGAGCAAAAGGGTTCCCGCCGGTACGTCGGTGGACTGGCCACCGGGGAGCATCGTCACTTTAGGCATAAAAAAATAAGGATTTCGCGGCGAATGCCGAACTAAAAGCCATTCGCCCCAATATGGCTTATAAGATAATGCCGCCGCTACAAGAAACAAATCCTCGCGACACTTCGCCAGTCAACTTTTCACCGGACCTCGGCCCCGATGTGGAACCGTTAGTAAACGCTGGACTTACACAAATTAATAACGCATTGTCTTTAAGCAAAACGAATGTTGCGCCCCATGAGTCAGCACCACCTGAATTTAATGGTCACGGGCTCCCTTGGTCGCGCCGTCGCGCTTCCTCGCACGTAATGGAAATTCACATTCAGCTCGCGGGCGTCCAACTTGGGCCGTACAACGAAAGACAAGTCCGCGAGTATATCGCGGAAGGCTTGCTCTCGATGGCCGACAAGGCCCGCATTGAGGGCACGCTCGACTGGATCCCCGTCAGCGAACTCGTCGGCAAGCTCCCCCCGCCGCCCGCGCCCGCGCCGCCGCCCCATCCCGACGCCGTCTTCATCGACGCCGAGCCTCCCGCGGCCGCCGCGCCGGTGCCCAGCGCCGCGCCTGCACCAACGCCAGCCACTCCAGCGGCCGCCGCTCTGGTGGAA
>Ga0116226_10007183_pt1 | contig 10029 bp, 7 predicted proteins | sample S1TSphfallax_FD_89692 | JGI IMG/M metagenome (GOLD analysis project Ga0116226, IMG submission 89692) | Host-associated microbial communities from peat moss isolated from Minnesota, USA - S1T2_Fa - Sphagnum fallax MG | ecosystem: Host-associated > Plants > Peat moss > Unclassified | place: USA...
GAGAGGGGCGTCTGCGGCGTTGCGCGGCTTGCCCGTGGGCCCACCACGGGCTGCGCCGCGCGCCTTGCATCCGCTCCCTCTCCTCGCCAACGCGGCTCACGGGGATAAGTCAGACAGGCTGCTAGAGGCAACCCCATCGGCGGTATCGGTGGTCGCGCCGGGCAGTTTCCGGCACACTAGCAGCTCTTTTCAATGGAGAGTTCAATGGCGCGGATGGTGGTGGTCGACCGTGATGGCAAAGAGCATGAGATCGAAGCGAAACCCGGTTTGAAGCTCATGGAGATCTTGCGCGAGCTCGATTATGGCGTCGCGGCCATATGCGGCGGGCTGTGTTCGTGTGCGACCTGCCACGTGTACGTCGATGCCGGCTGGGCCGGTCGGCTGCCGAAGCCGCAGAGCGACGAACTCGAGCTGTTGAAAGAGTTGCCGGATTTCAACGAAGCGACGTCGCGTCTGTCATGCCAGGTCGACTTTACGGAAGACTTGAGCGGCATCAAACTCGCCATCGCGCCGGATACTTGACCCGCCCAGCGCGGCTTGCCCGGTTACTTCTTCTCGGTTTGTCGGCGCACGGCCTCTTGCGCGGCCGCGAGTGCGGCGGGATCACCTAGAAAACGGCGTCCGGTCGGGAGTATTTGTTCGTCGAGTTCGTACACGATCGGAATTCCGGTCGGAATGTTGAATTCCAAAATATCGCTCTCGGACATCATATCCAGCATCTTGACCAGGGCCCGCAAGGAGTTGCCGTGGGCCACGACCAGCACGTTCCTGCCGGCGCGCAGTTCCGGAACGATCCGAGTTTCCCAGAACGGCAAAACACGGGCCAGCGTGTCCTTCAGGGATTCGGCCGCGGGCAGCGACGCCGATGCCAATCCGGCATAGCGCGGATCGAACCGGGGGTGGCGTGGATCGTCGAGGGTCAGCGCGGGCGGCGGGATGTCGTAGCTGCGGCGCCAAATCTTGACCTGGGCTTCCCCGTGCTCGGCTACCGTTTGCGCCTTGTCGAGTCCTTGAAGCGCGCCGTAATGCCGTTCGTTCAATCGCCAGCTGCGCTCCACCGGAATCCACATCCGATCGGTGGTATCGAGAAGCAGCCAGAGCGTGCGTATCGCGCGCTTCAACACCGAGGTGAAAGCGACGTGCGGCTCGATCTTTTCCTTGATCAATTCCTGTCCCGCCTGCACGGCTTCCTGGCGGCCGAGGTCGCTCAAGTCGACGTCGTGCCAACCCGTGAAAAGATTTTGGACGTTCCAGATGCTCTGTCCGTGACGAACCAGGATCAGTTTGCCGGGCACAATGATGTTCTCCTCTCAATCGATGAAAGATAAGCAATGTCGGGCAATCATCGCACGGCCGCCGCGAAAACGCCGTCGAAAACGGCCGCCAGCGTTTCCTCGTGGTGGATCTCCACCGCAAGGTTGATGCGGCCGCGGCCGGCTCTGTGCAGCATCCTCGCGAATTTATCGATGTTCGCCGGCGTGGGCGCCACGACCGTCGCGCGCAGCGCGCCTTCGACGGGTACCAGATATCGTATGGTTGACTCCTGTATCACGCCGTCGGCGGCGATATCGGCATTGGCCAGGTAGCGGGTTACCCATGCCCAGCCGGCCAGCACGGCGACTGAGAAAAGACTGCCGCCAAAGGCCGTCCCTTTGTAATTGGCATTCGGGGCGAGCGGCGCCTGAAGCACCAGCTCATGCTCGTCCGCGGCTTCGACGATGATCCCGATGTGCCGGGCCAAGGCGAATTCTGACACGATGCGGCGCTGTAAATAGTCCCTGCCGAAGTTTGCCTTGGAGTCCATGTGCATCAATCCTGTGCGTTCATTACTGGGCGAGCCGCCGCACGGCCTGCAGGGCGACCGACAGCGTGGCGAAATCAGGCGCAGCACCCGTGCGCAAATCCACGACGATTCTTTTGAGCGCATCGACTGCGACGACGTGCCGGGCCAGCCAGGCGTCGACGCGCGCTTCGGGACTTCGTCCCTTGCACGCCAACACCGCGCTCGTAATCCGGCGTTGCAAGAAAAACAGGTTGTCGCCGAGCGTGCTGCGGGCGACGGCCTGCCAATGACCCTCCGCGGCGAGCGACTCGATCTGGTCCTTGATCCAGGTCATGCCGATGCGCTCGCCGATGTCGAAATAGGCCTTGGCGGCATAGCCGATCTCGAGCCGCGCAGTCATGGCGGCCTCGGCCAGGTCGAAGGCGCAGTGCAAGGTCTCGAGGGATGCAAGTCGCGACGCAAGCCGTTCGGGCACGCGCTGTTCGATAAGCCGTGATCGCAGCGCGCTCATGCGTGCTTGCTCGGTCGCCGAAAGCGCCTCGCCGAGGTGCGCCGACAGATCCGCCACCGGCGCCGCATAACGGCGAACCGCCCGCTCGATGTCGAGATCGGCGCGGCGGTTTTCGAGCAGCCAATAGCTTGCGTGCCGCAGCAACCGGGTGGTCTGAAACATGGCCGTGTACTGCACGGCGGCCGGACTCACATTGTCCAATGCTTCGATTTGCGCCCAAACGTCCCGAATCGCGAACACCTCGCGTGCGATGGTGTAGGCGCGCGCGATGGCGGCGGGCGCGGCGCCGGTGTCATCTTGCGCGCGCACCGGAAACACGGGGCCCATGCGGTTGATGAGGCTGTTGGTGATCGCCGTCGAAATGATTTCTCGGCGTAAACGATGCCGCTTGATGCGCGCCAGAAAGCGCTGCCGCACGGGCGCCGGGAAGTATCGGATCAATTCCGCCGACAAATACGGATCTTCGGGGACGTCCGACTGGATCATCGCGTTGTAGAGCCAGATCTTGCCGTAACTCAAGGTGACGGCGAGTTCCGGCCGGGTCAGTCCTTCGCCCGCTTTGCGCCGGTCGGCGAGGTCTTCGTCCGAGGGCAGATATTCGAGCGAGCGATTCAGATCGCCGGCGCGCTCGAGCGCGCGGATCACATAGGCGCTCTCGCCGAGCCGCTCCTTGGCGTTGAACTCGGCCGTGCTGATGGCCTGGCTTTGCAGATAATTGTTGCGCAATACCAGCCCGGCCACCTCGTCCGTCATCCGCACGAGCAAGCGGTCGCGCGCGGCGCGCGTTATGTCCTGCGCGAGGACGGCTCCGTTCAAGAGGATCTTCAGATTGACCTCGACATCCGAACAATTGACGCCGGCGGAATTGTCGATGGCATCTGTGTTGAGGCGGCCGCCGCGGCGCGCGTACTCGATACGTCCCAGTTGTGAGAGGCCCAGATTGCCGCCTTCACCGATGACCTTGCAGTTCAATTCGCGCGCGTCGATCCGCACGGCATCGTTGCTGCGGTCGCCGACATCAGCGTGGCTTTCGCCGGCCGCCTTGACGTAGGTTCCGATGCCGCCATTCCACAACAGATCGACGTGCGACTTGAGGATGGCCTTGATTACCTCGTTCGGCGTGACCTCGGCCGGCAGTTCGAGCAGCGTTTGCGCTTCGCGCGACAGGCGCAGGCTCTTGGCGCTGCGCGGGAACACACCGCCGCCCTTCGAGATGGCCGCCGGCGAATAGTCCGCCCAAGAGGATCGCGGCAGTTTGAACAAGCGTTCGCGCTCCTTGAACGCGCGGGCCGCGTTCGGCTGCGGATCGATGAACACGTGCTGGTGATTGAAAGCCGCCACCAGCCTGATATGCGGCGATTGCAGCATGCCGTTGCCGAACACGTCGCCCGCCATGTCGCCGATGCCGGCAACCGAGAAATCCTGATGTTGGATATCGGTGCCCATCTCGCGAAAATGGCGCTTGACGCATTCCCACGCGCCACGTGCCGTGATTGCCATCTTCTTGTGGTCGTAGCCGACGGAGCCACCCGACGCGAATGCATCCCCAAGCCAGAAACCGTACTCCCGGGAGATGGCGTTGGCGACATCCGAGAAGGTGGCCGTGCCCTTGTCCGCGGCGACCACGAGATAAGCGTCATCGCCGTCGTGCCGCACCACGCCAACGGGCGCGACGATGGCATCGTTCACGATGTTGTCCGTGATGTCGAGCATCCCTCGTATCAACGTCTGGTAACACGGAATGACGTCCGCCGCATGCGTCTTCACGACGAAGCCGCCCTTGGCGCCGACGGGCACGATGACGGTGTTCTTCACCTGTTGCGCTTTCATGAGCCCCAAGACCTCGGTGCGGAAATCTTCGCGACGATCGGACCAGCGGATGCCGCCGCGGGCGACGAATCCCATGCGCAGGTGAATCCCTTCCATGCGCGTCGAATATACGAATATCTCGTAAAGCGGTTTTGGCAGGGGCAGTTCGCGCAATTTGTGACTCTCGATCTTGATCGAGATGTAGTCTTTGAATTGCCCGGTGGCCGTGGTCTGGTAGGCATTCGTGCGGACCGTCGCCGACAACGCGTCCCACAGCGCGCGCAGGATCCGATCCTCGTCGGACCCCTTGACCTGTTCGAGTGCCGCGCGAATGCGCAGGTCCAGGCGCGCAAGCGACTGGCGGCGTTTCGTGCCCGACAGTGCGGGATCGAAGCGCGCCGCGAACAGGTCGGCAAAGCTGCGCGCAAGCGTGGTGTTGTTGACGAGGACCTCGGCGATATAGCCCGGGCTGAATGGCAAACCCGCCTGCAGCAAGTACCGGCAGTATGCGCGCAGCACGGTGAGCACGCGCCAACCGATGCCGGTGAGCGTCAGACGGTTCAGAGCATCGTTGTCCGTACGGCCGGTCCAGACGGCGGCGAGAGCACTCTTGATCTCCCGGTCCAACGCGTCGAAGCGGATGGCGAGCGGCACCTGCATCGACAACTCCAGATCCTGAATCCACACGCGCCGCTCCGCGTCGAGTTCTAGTTCATAGGGTCGCTCGGCGATTACCTTAAGTCCCATGTTCTCGAGCATGGGCAGCAGATCCGAAATCGGTATGGCGTCCTTGGCGCGAAAGAGCTTCAGAAAGAGCCGATCGCCGCGCCGCGGCTCGGGGCGATAGATGTCCAGATGCAGTGTGTCGGGCTGCCCCGCGACCTCCTCGAGGAATGACACGTCGTGCGCTGCCGCCGCGCCGGAAAAATCTTCCGTGTATGCCGCGGGAAATGCGTGGGCATACGCGCCATAGAGATGCAATGCGTGCGCTTCGTCGAAGCGGGCGAGGAGGGCGCTTTTGAATTCGTCCGCCCACGAGCGCACGGCGGCCGCGATCAGGAGTTCCAGCGCATCCGCCTCGACGCGTTCGCGCTCCACCGGCAGGGTACGCGCGACGATGTGAATGCGGGCCAGATTGGATTCGGCGATCTGCACCTGGGACTCCAGGCTGATCGAGTCATAGGCGGTGCGTATCACGGCTTCGATGCGCTGTCTCACCAGTGTGTTGTACTTCTCGCGGGGCACGAATACCAGGCAGGAATAGAACCTTCTGAAGGGATCGCGGCGCTTGAGCAGCCGCACGCGCGGCCGTTCCTGCAGGCCGAATATTCCCGTCACAACCTTGACCAGTTCCGGCACGCTCGCCTGGAACAATTCATCGCGCGGAAAACCCTCCAGGATGTGCTGCAAGGTCTTGCCATCGTGGCTGTCGGGGGCGAGGGCGAAATGCTGTATGAGTTGCGCGACCTTTTGCCGCAGCAGCGGGATGTCGCTCGGGTTGGCGCTGTATGCCGCCGATGTCCACAATCCGAGGAAACGCCGCTCGCCGATCAATCGGCCCTTGGGTCCGAAATGTTTCACGCCGATGTAGTCGAGGAAGCCCGCGCGGTGCACCGTGGACTGGAAATTTGCCTTGGTCACGAGTGCCAGGTCGCGCGATCGCGCCTGCCGGCGAATATCGCTCGCTCGAATGCGATTGATGCTCTCGGGATGGCTATGGCCGCGGCGCAGGATTCCAAGTCCGGTGGCCTCGACGGGCTCGAGGGCTTCGCTGCCCTTGCCGCCCTTGAGCCGATATTCTCGATAGCCCAAGAAGGTGAAATGACGGCTCTCCATCCACTGCAACAGAGCCTGGGTCTCGGCAACGTCGCGCGGGTCGAACCGTCCGTTCAGTGAGTTGAGATCTGCGGCGCAGGCGCGCGCCGCCTGCTGCATCTTCGCCCAGTCCGCCGACGCGACGCGCACGTCGAGCATGCTGCGTTCGATCTCCGTTTGCAGCGTGCGCAATAGCGCCGGGTCGACGATGCGGTCGATTTCGATGTGCTGAAAGGATTCGAGCCGGGTCTTGCGCTCGCCCAAGGCCTGGCCGCGTGCCTCGAGCGCCTTGAGCACCCCACCGCCATCGCGCTGGACCGCCAGAATCGGATGTGTGATGAAGTGCAGCGCGAGCGACCGTCGGCTCAGCACGAGGCCGATCGAATCGACGAGGAACGGCATGTCGTCATTGACCATGTCGACGATGGTGTGCGGGCACACATAGCCATCGCCGCGCAGCGTCGGATTGAACACCCGGACCAGCGCGCGACCACGACGGCGATGCGCAAAGGCCAGGTGCGACAGCGCGAGAGTCGCCAAGTCCACGGGATCACGCGCGGCCAGATCCGAGGCTTCGACGTTGGCATAGTAGGCGCTCAGGAACGCCTGCGGCGCCTTGCCGCGCAGCAGCGTCGCGCGCATTGTCTTGGGCAATCGCGCAGCCGCAGCCGTGGCCGACGCCACGATTTTACGATGTTGATCCGGCATGGCCTGCTGCATGGCGATGGCTCCCCGCGCTAATCTAATTTTTCGAGATCCTCGATCACCGCCGCCAGAAATCGACAGGCCTCGCCGCCGGTGACGCACCGGTGGTCGAAACTCAACGAGAGCGGTATACGGTGATGGGCGACCACCGCGTCCCCCACGACCACCGCTTCCTGGCGGACCTTGCCGGCCCCCAGGATGGCCACCGCAGGGGGTACGACCAGCGGGACCCCATAGCGGCCGGCGAGTGTACCGAAATTCGACAACATCAACGTGAATTGAGTGAGCTCTTCCGGTGTGCTGCTGCGGCGGTGCGCAGCCGCTTTGTGGGCGGCCATGGTGCTGCGCAGCGCGTCCAGCGACTGACCTTGCACATCGCGCAGCACTGGGACGATCAAGCCTGCGGGCGTATCCACCGCGACCGCCAGATCGACATGCTTGCAGAGAATGCGGGACTGATTCACCGAGTCGTACCAGGCGTTCAGCGCAGGCTCGACGCGGCACGCCGCGCCCATGGCGCGGATCAGACGCGGCATGTAGTCACCCTGCCGCCGCCATGCGTGAAGGTCCGCATCATCGCAGACGGTGCTGCCCGACACCTGATCGCGCGACGCCGACATGCTGTGCGCCATGGCGCGCCGCGCGCCGCGCAACGCTTCGGGTACGGCGCCATCCGGGGGCGTCGAGGGGATTACGGATGGACTGGGGGCCGGCGCCGACCTGAGGCCGGCATGCACGATGACGTCATCCAGCAGGATCAAGCCAGCGGGACCGCTGCCCGTGATGCCACTCAGATCCAACCCCAACCGGTTCGCCAGGGCTCGGGCCACCGGCACCGCACGCAGCCGCGTTTGACGGTCGCGTGGCACAGGCTCCGCGCTCGCCTTGGCAACGTCGGCGGCCGGCTGCGCCGGCGCGATCTCTTCGACCGTGGCCGGCATGGTGCCGACGACCGTGCCGGCATCGAATTCGATCAATGGCGCGCCGGTCGCCACGATGTCGCCCACCGCCGCGCGCAAGGCGGTCACCGTACCGGCATACGGCACCGGCACTTCCACCACGGCTTTCGCGGTTTCCACCGATACCATCGGTTGATCGGCACACACGCGCTGTCCCGGTTGCACATGCCATTCGAGGATCTCGGCCTCCGCCAAACCCTCGCCCAGATCGGGAAGTCTGAACACGCTCATGGACCCGCCAGAGTGACGCGTACCGCGTCGATTATGCGTCGTGCGCTCGGGATGTAATCTTGCTCCAGCCGGAACAGCGGCATGATGGTGTCGTACCCCGCGACGCGCTGGATCGGCGCCTGCAAGTCGTACAGCCCGTGCTCGGCGACGATGGCGGCGATCTCCGCGCCCAGTCCGACATTGCGCGCAGCCTCATGTACGATGACGAGACGCCCGGTCTTCGCAACCGAGTCCAAGATCGTGTCGGCGTCGATGGGACTCAAGGTGGCAAGATCGATGACGTCGGCCGTCACGCCCTCCGCCTCGAGTTCGGCCGCCGCGCGCAGGGTTTCGAGCGTCATCGCACCCCACGTGACGAGCGTGACGTCGACGCCCGTGCGCAGCACGAAACAGCGGTCGAGCGGTAGAGCCCGTCCGTCGTCGGGCACCTCCTGGCGCACGGCGCGGTACAAACGCACCGGTTCCAAGAACATCACCGGGTCTGGATCGCGAATGGCTGCGAGCAGCAGTCCATAGGCGCGGGCCGGCGTGGAAGGGCAGACCACTCGCAGCCCCGGGATGTGGCATAACAGGGTTTCCATGCTCTCGGAATGATGTTCGGGTGCATGGATGCCACCGCCATGGGGCGTGCGAATGACCACGGGACACGTCAGGCGTCCGCGCGTGCGGTAGCGCATCCGGCTCATGTGATTGATGATCTGGTCCAGTGCCGGGTAAATGAAACCCATGAACTGGATTTCAGCCACGGGTTTCAAACCGTGCGTCGCCATGCCGACGGACATGCCGGCAATGGTCGCTTCCGCCAAGGGTGTGTCTTGGACACGGTCCGCGCCGAAGCGAGCCTGGAGTCCAGCCGTAGCACGAAATACGCCACCGTTGGCGCCCACATCTTGTCCCAGAACGACGACGGCGGCGTCGTGTTCGAGTTCCCAGGCTTGCGCCATCGAAATGGCCTCCACCATGGTGATCTTCGTCAACTCGAGGGCCCACCGCGCTTCGCCGTGTAACGCCGCGCGGTGGCGCGCTGCGCGTGCAGATGATCCGGCAATTGCGCGAACAAGGTGTCGAACATGGCGTCCGTCGATTGCGGCTCGTCGGACAGATACTCGCTCACGGCGGCGTCCACTTCGTGCGAGCACTCTTGCAGCAATGCGCTTTCGCGGTCGTCGTTCCAGGCGCCCGCACGTTTTATATATTCGCGCAGTCTCAACATGGGCTCGATGGCCCATGCCTGCTTGACCTCGGCTTCCGCGCGGTAGCGACTGGCATCATCGGCGGTGGTGTGATCGCTCAAGCGGTACGTGAGCGCCTCGATCAGGGTCGGTCCGCCGCCGTGGCGCGCCGTCTCTAGCGCCTCACCCACCACGTCCCGCACGGCGAGCACGTCGTTGCCGTCCACTTGAATGCCGGGGATGCCGGCAGCGACCGCCTTTTGCGCCAGCGTCTGGGCGTTTGTCTGGTGGGCAACCGGAACGGAGATGGCCCAACCGTTATTGACGATCACGAACACCACCGGCAACGCGCGCGCGCCCGCCAGGTTCAACGCTTCGTAGAAGGCTCCCTCGGACGTGCCGCCGTCGCCGATATAGGCCAGTGCGCAACGCGGTTCGCGCCGTAATTTGAATGCCATCGCGGCACCGGCCGCATGCAGCGCTTGAGTGGCAATCGGCACGCACCATGCGAAATCGTGGCGCGGTACCGCAAAGTCGTTGCCGCGTTCATCGCCGCCCCAATACGCCAGAATCTCCCGCATGGTGACGCCGCGCCACAACTGTGTGCCGTATTCGCGGTAGACGGGCGCCAGCACATCTTCCGGTTGCATTGCGGCACCGATGCCGACGTGCGTCGCCTCATGTCCGAGCGATGAGGGATACGTGCCCAATTGTCCGGTGCGCTGCAGATTGACGGCCTTCGCGTCGAAAACGCGCACGCGCGTCATGGCCGAGTACATCTTGACGATTTCGCCCATGTCTTCGGCGAATCGCGGCAGTGGCGCGACGAGCACCGCGTTGGCGTCGAGGATCTGTCTGCGTTGTATCGTGAATTCGGCGACGATCGTCATTGCGGGATTATGCCCGAGCAGACGGGCTGCTGGTCAGGGACGATGCCGGCCCGCGAGATAGCGTTGCGTCTGCATTTCCACGAGCCGGCTGGCGGCGCGCTCGAATTCGAACCGGAGCCGTTCTCCCCGGTAAAGAGCAGCCGGCGCGGCCGCC
>Ga0116226_10007184_pt1 | contig 10029 bp, 9 predicted proteins | sample S1TSphfallax_FD_89692 | JGI IMG/M metagenome (GOLD analysis project Ga0116226, IMG submission 89692) | Host-associated microbial communities from peat moss isolated from Minnesota, USA - S1T2_Fa - Sphagnum fallax MG | ecosystem: Host-associated > Plants > Peat moss > Unclassified | place: USA...
ATAATATTTCATGATCCAGGCCGGCACGATCAGCACCGGTTCGGCGCCGACTTTTTCAGTGGCCGGCGCGTATTGGATCAGCTCCATCAGCGCATTGCGAAAGACGATTTTTCCCGGCGTCGCCGCCAGGTTCACCCCAAGCTTGAACCCGGTTGCGGCGATGCCCGGGGCCGAGGCCATTTTATCATGCAGGAGATTCTCGAACCCGTTCACCAGATTGCGGCCGCCGCTGCTGCGCGTCGCGTCGATGACTTCCGGATTGAGCCAGGGAATGTTCGACGGTGAGATCAGGTCGAGAAACTGCCGCATCGTGAAGGCGACCATCTTGGCATTGGACGGGTTGACGCCGCGCGGGGCCTGGACCAGCCGGTCCCACCATTCCTCGCCGAGCAGTACCGATTGCACCAGCGTGCTGTAGGGCGGCTGCTGCCAGGCAGGCTTGGCGAAACGGTGATCGCCGGGCTTTGGCGCCACCGTGGCATTGGCGTCCAGCATCGCCTTGGCCAGGCGTTGCCATTGGGTCAAGGCGGAGCCCCAGGCGGCGGCCATTGCGAACGGCGCGTTGGCGGCATGGGCGGCCCAGTCCATGAAGGCCAGCGGCACGGTGCTGGGCGAGCGGCCGCCGGTGAACCGGCTTTGCCAGGCGTGCAGAATGCGGTCGAAATCTTCCGGCTTCGACCGTGGCAATGCAGCGGCCGGCGCTTCCGGCAGCGCTGGCCGCTGCGCTGGCCGCTGCGCTGGCCGCTGGGATGCGTGGGCGGCTTCCGTCAACGTATCGGGCATCGTAATTCCTCTTCGCGGAAGATGACTGGCTATGGAACCGGTGGGCTCCGGCCGCAATTGATGCAGGTCAAGCAGCTTCAGTTGTCACGCAACTGTCCCAATTTGGCGCTGAATGATTTAGATGGCGATGCGCGGATCTGCGCCGCAGGTGCCAGGCAGCTATAGGCCGTCGGGCAAGCGCCGGGGGTTACATCGGCGTCATAAGCGGCATGCCCGTGGCGGCATCGACGAAGACCAGATGGTCGTTCACCGCCTTCACCCCGGGCGTGTTCTCGGCGAGAACCCTGACCGCGCGGCGTTCGCTGTCACTGAAAATAATGCCTTCGAGGCTGACGGTTCCGGCCGCCACCGCCACCCGGATGCCCGATTGCGGCAGCCATTTCTCGGCCGCGATGCGGCGCAGAATATCCTGCCCGATCGCCGCGTCGGAGAACGCCCCGGCCTTCGAAGCGGCGGCGGCGCCGAGCAATTCACCGGCGAGCGCGCGGACCAGATCCGATCGGCTGATCACCCCCACCAGCACGCCATCTTCCAGCACCGGCAGGCATCTGAAACGCTTTTGCGTCATCAGCGCCGCCACCTCGGCAAGCCCGCTATCGGGTGAAACAAAATCGGGATTGGGCGTCATGACCTCGCGCACGTGCCGCCCATGGGTGTGCACGTAATCGTTCTGAACGCGCGAGGGCATCAGGAAATCGGTCAGCCAGAAGGTGCTTTTCCGATCGGTTCCAAGCTCCGCCCGGCGCAGCAAATCACCCTGGGTGACGATCCCGATCAGCCGGCCGGCAGCATCCACAACCGGCAATCCGTTGATATGATGCTGCGCCAGCAAGCCGGCCACTGCCACCAGGGTAGTGTCCGCCAGCACGGTAACCGGGTTCCTGGTCATCAGTTCAACAACCTGCATGCTTACCTCCTTCGATCCGCCAATCATGGTCACTGCGCCGGAGGCTGTCGTTGATCTCAATCAATGGAGCCGATCGATCCATGTGAATATCATCGCGGCTCTGGTCAGCAGCCGAACGGAGCGTTAAACTTTCAAAACAGATATTCAACATTCATCTTAACGATTAATTCGGATCGGCGCATGCAAGACCCGGTGGCGCCCTTTAGCGCCGCCAGCCGCCGCCGGACCGATTGGGAGACGTATTTGACCAGTTCATCCGCCGGCAACGCACGGTTTTACGATCGTTGCGGCCCCTATAGCCTGACCGAGGTGGCCGCCGCCGCCGGTGGCATCGCGACCGGTGAAGAGCGCACGCTGACCGGGATCGCGCCACTGCAAATTGCCGGCGCCAGCGAAGTCAGCTTTCTGACCAGCACCAAATACGCGGCGGCGCTGGAAAGCACCAAGGCAGGGGCGGTGATCGTCAACCGGGAACTGTCCGCCCTGGTGCCGCGATCGGCCGCGGTGATCGAAACCGAGACCGCGTATGAGAGCTGGGCGCGGGTCGCGGCCCTGTTTCATCCCGCGGTTCCGGTCAATCCCGGCGTGCATCCGACCGCTTATATCGCCCCCGGCGCGGTGGTGGACCCGAGTTCGGAAGTCGGCGCTTTCGCCAATATCGAAAGCGACGCGCTGGTCGGGCCGCGCTGCCGCATCGGCCCGCATGCGAATATCGGCGCCAATGTCGTCATCGGCGAGGATTGCCGCATCGGCGCGCATGTCAGCATCAGCCACGCGCTGCTCGGCAAACGCGTGACGCTGCATCCCGGCGTGCGCGTCGGCCAGGAAGGCTTCAGTTTCGCCCGGACAAAAGACGGGTTCCTGACCATCCCGCAACTCGGGCGCGTGCTGATCGAGGATGACGTCGAAATCGGCGCCAATTCCACCATCGATCGCGGCTCGGTGCAGGATACGGTGATCGGCGCCGGCTCGCGGCTCGATAATCTGGTGCAGATCGGCCATAACGTGCGGCTCGGACGCTGCTGCGTCATCGTCGCCCAGGTCGGCATCTCCGGATCGACGGTGCTGGAAGACTTCGTGCAGCTCGGCGGCCAGGCGGCCACCGCCGGGCATCTGCATATCGGCAAAGGCGCGCAAATCGGCGCCCAGGCCGGGGTGATCGCCGATGTGCCGGCCGGTGCGATCCTGCTCGGCAGCCCGGCACAGTCACGCTACCATTTCTTCCGGCAAATCGCGCTGTTGAAGCGGATGACAAGTAAGGGGAAGTAAGCGGTCGCTTTTTAAAAAAAGCTCCGCAAAAATTTTTTTTAAACTGGGGCTGGGGATTTTGAACGACCTTGGTTTAGTTTACAAAAAGTTTTGTTCTGGGGCACGGGATTTTCGAGGATCTCATGGATTGCCCCGCTGCGCTCGCAATGACGTGATGCCGCCAAAGCCAATGACCCAGAATAAAAATTCTCCAACCGGGGCCGCCATCCTTCAAAACGCCCAGCCCCAGTTTAAAAAAATTTTTTGCGGAGCTTTTTTTAAAAAAGCGACCGCTTGCTTTCTTCCGCTACCGCCAGCGGCGGTGGAACCATAGCCATTGTTCCGGGTATTCGCGGATCCAGGTTTCGATTTGGCTGGTGATGAGTTGCATGGTGGCGGCGATATCGACGGCGCCGGCGGGGTCGCGGGGCAGGTTCAGGGGGTCGGTTGCCTCCAGGCGGAAGCGGCGTTCGGGCAGGCGGATGACGCGCACGCCCAGCACCGGGCAGTCGAACTGGCGGGCCAGGCGGGCGATGGTGGGGTTGGCTTTGCAGGTTCGGCCGAAGAAGGTGACGTCGACGCCGCGGCCGAAATGCTGGTCGACCAGCATGCCGAGATGCTCGCCCCGGCGCAGGGCGGCGGCCATTTCGACCACCGCCTGGGCGTTGGCGCGGATCAGGTTGCCCATCAGCGGGCCGCGGATGCGTTTTATTTCCTGCGCCACCCCTTCATTGTTCGGCATGCGGTAGAGCACCGCGGATTTGAGGCCGTGCGCGGCGGCGGCGACCGCGGGCAGTTCGAAATTCGCCAGATGCGCGGCGAAGACCAGCGCCGGCTTGCCGTCATCGCGCAGGTCGATCAGGCGCTGGGCGTGGTCGGTGAGGATGCGGCCGGAATTTGGGTGGTCCGGGTCGAAATCCCATAGGCGGTCGAGATGGACGTATTCGCCGGCGGTGCGTCCGAGGTTTTCCCAGGCGCCGCCCAGGGTTTTTTCGATCCAGGCGGCGTCGCGTTCGGGGAAGGCGGCGCGGAGATTGGCGCGGCCGAGGCGGTGTTCGGGCAGAAGCGGGCCGACGCGGCGCAGGACGGCGCCGCAGAAATCCGAGCTGCGATCCGGGTTGGCCAGGCGGAGGATGCGCAAGGCGGCCTTGACGATGTTGCCCAGCAGGGTTTCGCCGAAGCGCTGCAACCGGTTTGGCATCAGGCGTTGATCCTCGGCTGTTCGGCTGGGGATTTTTTAGAGTAGGGCAACCAGCTTACCGAAGACGTTGCGGCTTTGCAGGCGCTGCAGGCCGTCGCCGATATTATCCAGCTCGAAGACCGTGTCGATGACCGGCAGCACGCCGGTTGAGATGCGGTCGAGCGCGTTGCGCAGGCTGTGCAGCGGCGCGCCGAAGCTGCCGGTGATGCGGTATTGCTGCTGGAATAACTGCATCAGGTTGATCTTGCCGTTCGGGCCGGAGGTGGCGCCGCAGGTGACCAGCCGGCCGCCGCGCTTGAGCGACAGCAGCGAGCCGTCCCAGGTGTCGGCGCCGGTATGTTCGAAGACGACATCGACGCCTTTTTTATTGGTGATGCGGCGGACCCGGCCTTCGAAGCGGTCCTCGCGGTAGTTGATGACGTGATCGGCGCCGAGGCTTGCGGCTTGTTCGGCTTTCTCCTCGCTGCCGACGGTGGTGATGACGGTGCAGCCGAGTGATTTTGCGATCCGGATGGCGATGCTGCCGATGCCGGAGCCGCCGGCATGGACCAGGATCCACTCGCCGGGCAGCAGCCTGGCGTTATCGAACAGCATGTGCTCGACCGTGCCGTAGGCGACGGCGACGCAGGCGGCATCCGCCCAGGCGACGTTGTCCGGTATTTTCACGCATAGCCTTGCCGGATGATTGGTGAATTCCTGGGCGAAGCCGTCGACATGGAAGCCGCGCACGCCGGCGACGTTTTCGCAGAGATTATCGCGGCCTGCGCGGCAGGCGGGGCAGGTGCCGCAGGTCAGGGCCGAGAACGGCACCACGCGGTCGCCGGGGGCAAGGGCGGTGACGCCGGGGCCGACCGCCGCCACCTCGCCCGCGGACTCGGCGCCGACCGCCAGCGGGTAGGCGCGCTTGGCAAAGGCCATGCCGCGAAACCCCCAGACATCGATATAGTTGAGGCCGACGGCGCGGATGGCGAGCTGGACCTCGCCGGGGCCGGGCGGCGGCGGGGGTGCGATCTCGCGCAAGGCGATTTCCTGGTCGGCGAGAAGCTGTAAGGCGCGCATTCAAAAGTCCTAAGCAGATGGGTTTTAGGTCCGCGGGACGCCAACTGTGGCGGTTAGCCCCCCATCTACCGGGATATAGGCGCCGGTGACATAGCTTGCTTCCGGGCTGGCGAGAAAGGCGATGACGGCGGCGATTTCATTCGGCGTGGCAAAGCGGGCGGCCGGGATGCGGGTTTCGGTGGCGGCGCGGTAGGCGGCGAAGGGCGACATCATGTCGGTATCGACGAAGCCGGGGGCGACGTAGTTGACCGTGACGCCGCGCTTGGCACTTTCGGTGGCCAGGCTGCGGACATAGGCGAGCAGTGCCGCCTTGCTGGCGCTGTAGGCGGCGTTGCCCTGGCTGGCCTGCTGGCTGACCACCGAGCCGACGGCGATGATGCGGCCGGACCGCGCCCGGGTCATCGGCCGCACCACGGCGCGGGCGATGCGGGCGAAGGCGAAATAATTGACCTGCATGGCGCGCTCGGCGGCGTCCTGGTCCATCATCGCGGCCAGCGCGTCATAGGTGGCGCCGCCGACCTGCACCAGCACGTCCCAGGGCTCGGCCTGTTCCTGCGCCGCGGCGAAGGCGTCGACCGCGGCGCGGTCGGCGAGGTCGAGCTGCAGCGCGCTCAGGGTTGCGCCGGGCAGGTCAGCGCGGAATGCTTCCAGGCCGTCGGGTGCGGAACGGTAGGTGTAGGTGATTGCAGCCTTTTGCCCGGCCAGCGCCCGCACCACCGCGGCGCCGATGCCCTTGCGGCCGCCGATCACCAGCGCCCGGCGTGTGGCGCTCATGACGGGGCGGCGGCGAGAACCAGGCAAACATTCTGCCCGCCGAAGCCGAAGGAATTGGAAATCGCCCGATGGATTTTTTGGCGGCGCGCGACGTTCGGCACGCAGTCCACCGGCAATGCCGGGTCCGGCGTGTCGTAATTGATCGTCGGCGGCAGGATGCCCTCGCGGATGCTCAGCAGGGTGAAAATCGCCTCGACGGCGCCGGCGGCGGTCAGCGTGTGGCCGATCATCGATTTGTTGGAGGACATCGGCAGCGCGGCGGCGCGCTCACCGAAGACGGCGGCAACGCCGAGCCATTCCATTTTGTCATTCTCCGGCGTGCCGGTGCCATGCGCGTTGATGTAGTCCACCTGGTCCGGCGTGACGCCGGCATCGGCCAGGGCCCGGTGCATGCAGGAGATGATCGGCTTGCCGTCGGGCGAGGAGCGGGTGCGGTGGAAGCCGTCCGCCTGTTCGCCGGCGCCCTCGATGACGCCGATGATGCTGGCACCGCGGGCGCGGGCATGGGCCAGGCTCTCCAGCACCAGCGCGCCGGCGCCTTCGGCCATGACGAAGCCGTCGCGGTCGCGGGCGAAGGGCCGGGAGGCGGCCTCGGGGATTTCGTTGCGGGTCGACAGGGCGGAGAGCAGGGAGAAGCGGATCAGGCTTTCCGGGTTGATCGAGGCATCGGTGCCGACGCAGATCGCGACCTCGGTCTCGCCGCGACGGATGGCTTCCAGCCCGAGCTGGATGGCGGTGCCGCCGGAGGCGCAGGCGGTGGAGGTGACGATCGGCGAGCCCTTGATGCCAAAGCGCGCCGCCAGATGCTCGGCCACCGAGCCGAACAGGAAACGCTCGTAATAGCCGGCGAAGGCGCCGGTTTCGGCGGCGCGTGCCAGATCGCCATAGTCCACGGTCTCGCCGGCGCCGGAGGCGGCGGCCAGGGCGCGGCGCTGCGGCCATTCGATTTCGATCGGGGGGAGCGCCAGGAATAGCGGGCCGGGGAAATCGCCGCCGCCGCCGATGCCGGCTTCGGCGATGGCTTCCTCCATCACCAGCCCTGCGAGATTTTCCGACATTGCGGGGGCCGAGGGTTCCGGGATGCTGATGAAGTCGATGGTGCCGGCGATGGTGGTGCGCAGTTTCTGGACCGGGAAGCGGCTGATGCGGCTTATGCCTGAGACGCCGGAGGTCAGCGCCTGCCAGTTTGCCGCCTTGCCCTGGCCGAGCGAAGTGATGACGCCGGTGCCGGTGACGACGACGATGTGGCGGCCCTGGCTGTCGCGGTCGGGAAGGCTCATCGCGGTGCTCCGGGATTTTGGCGCGGACAAAGGTCGCGGCAGCAAGATGGCGGCGTCATGGCTGTGTCAACACGGCCATTGCCTCGCCGCGCCAATGGCCCCAGCCGGTGACCAGGGCGGCCGCCAGCCGCTCCGGCATCGGCGCTTCCAAGGGGTGAGCCTGCAGCGGCGCAAACAGTTTTTGATGCCCGAGCGCGAATGCCGCCAGCGCCAAAGCGGCCGGGAAGGCGGCTTCGACGCTGTGACCCAGGGCGTTGGCGACGCCGCGCACCGGCAGATCGAGGCCGGCGAGGAATTCCGCCTCCTCGGCCATTGCGGGGGCGACGCCGGCGCTGGCGGAAAACACCGCGCTGGCGCCCGGTTGCAGATGCTGGCGCATGCCGGCGAGCTGATGCTCGGCAATCGCGCGGGCCGCATTCGGCGCCCGGCCGCAACGATCGGTGGCGATGGCGGCGATCTGGGCGATCGGCGCGGCGCCGCGGGCCTGCGCGTGTTCGCGGCTTTCAATGACCAGAAAACAGCCGACGGAGCCCAGGATCAGGCCGGTTTCGCGGTTCCAGATGCCGGTGAAGGGGCCGCGATGCAGCCGGCCGCCCATCAGATAATGCAGTTGCGCGTCCGGCCGCTCGGCATTGTAGGAACTGCCGACCAGACAAAGCTCGGCCTGGCCGGCGGCGATGCGGGCGCAGGCGATGCGCACCGCGTCGGCGCCGCTGGCTTCCTCGCCCATGAAGGTGCGCGACGAGCCGATGACGCCGTGCACGATCGAGATGTTGCCGGCCAGCAGGTTGGAGAGCTGGGCGAGGAACAAAGTCGGCCGCAGATCGCCGAGCAGCCGCTCGTTCAACAGCATTTCGGGTTCGGCCGAGCCTGGGAGTGCGGAGAGAATGGCGGTGTCGACCGCATAATCGCGCTCACCGCCGCCGGCGGCGACGATCAGGTCGGTCCGGCCGAGCAGCTCGGGCACGCCTTTGACGCCGGCGGCATCGAGCGCCAGGCCGGCCGCATAGGTGCCGATGCGCTGCCAGGGCTCCATCTGCCGCTGGTCGCCGTGCTTGGGGATCTGCCGGCCAAGCTCGAGCTTGGCCATCGGGTGCACCGGATAGCCGGCCAGCGGGCCGTCCACGGTCACCGGCTGAAAGCCGCCTTCGGCGTTCAGCGCGGTCCAATGCGCGTCTTCGCCCTCGCCCAGGCAGGAGATGAGGCCGATGCCGGTAATGACGGCGTCGCGCGGGTCAGGCATGGAGATAATCCTCCGGAACGCCGACCCGCCTGGCGGTTGCCAGCATCTCATCGCGCAGGATGTCGTTGGGGAAGGGGGCAACGCCGAAGGTCAGCTCGGCATCCGCCACGCGCTTGCCTTCGACCTCGATTCGGCCGGAGGTCACGGCATAGCCGGAGCCGTTATGCAGCAGCTTGGCGGAGACCGAGAGTTTTTGCCCCGGCACGACGAAACCGCGCATTTTTGCTTCCTTCACTTTGGCCAGGAACGGCATGCGGGCGAAGCGCAGGGTGGCCAGCACCAGCCAGCCGGAGGTCTGCGCCATCGTCTCGATCATCAGCACGCCCGGCAGCAAGGGATGGCCGGGGAAATGGCCCTCGAAGACCGGGCTCGCATCCGGCACCGCGCTTTCGATCAGGATGGTGGCGGCCGCCAGGTCAAGCTCGGCGATGCGGTCGACCATCTGGAAATATTCAAGGCGCATCAGCTTGTTCTACCCAGCCGGTTCCGGGTCATGCGGTCTTCAGGCCGCTTTGGCCGCGACCAGCTCGTCGATATTCGCGCACAAACCCTTGATCACGAAATACTGGTCCGAGGAGACCTTGCCTTCATTCACTTCCTGCGTCCATTGCTCCAGGGGCATCTTGATTCCGAAGGCTTTGTCGATCGCGAAGGTGACGTCCAGAAAATCCAGGCTGTCGATGCCGAGATCGTTGATCGCATGGCTCTCCGGGGTAATTTTTTCCGGCGGGATATTGCAAATTTCGGAGATGATCCCGGTCACGGTCTCAAAGGTCGTGGGCATTAAATGTCTGGCCTTGTCTGTTAAAAATGGCGGTAATTGGCCCGCCTGGGCGCAAAACTGGTTGCGTTAACAGCAATCCAAAGGCAGGTCAACGAAACCGGGCCGGCCTGGCGGCCGCAGGTGAAGCAGGCGCTTTTTGAAAAAAGCGCCGCAAAAACTTCTTTGAATCTGGGCCTGGGGCGCTGCCCGATCCCGCCCCCGTGGCCCAGCGTAAAAATAGTCTTTTTGCTTCTTTTTCTGCAGAAAAAGAAGTGCTTGCTTTCTTTCTACGACTCAAAAAACCGGTTCTTCGGCCGCGGCAGACCGAGGTTTTCGCGCAGGGTGCGGCCTTCATAGTCGCGGCGGAAGATGCCGCGGCGCTGCAGTTCCGGGATCACCTTGGCAACGAAATCATCGAGTCCGCCCGGCAGATAGGGGAACATGACGTTGAAGCCGTCGCAGGCTTCCTGCTCCAGCCATTCCTGCATCTGGTCGGCGATGCTGGCGGCGGTGCCGACGAAGGCGAGGCCGCCATAGCCGCCGAAGCGCTGCGCCAGCTGTTTGACGGTGAGGTTTTCGCGCTGCGCCAGGTTGACCGCGCCGGCCCGGCCGGTTTTGCTGGCATTGGTTTCGGGGATTTCGGGCAGCGGACCGTCCGGGTCGAATTTTGAGGCGTCGGTCCCGAGCAGGATGGAGAGCGAGGCGATGGCGCTTTCGTAATTGACGCCGGAATCCAGCCTGGCGCGGATTTCGCGGGCCTGTTCCATGGTA
>Ga0116226_10007185_pt1 | contig 10029 bp, 3 predicted proteins | sample S1TSphfallax_FD_89692 | JGI IMG/M metagenome (GOLD analysis project Ga0116226, IMG submission 89692) | Host-associated microbial communities from peat moss isolated from Minnesota, USA - S1T2_Fa - Sphagnum fallax MG | ecosystem: Host-associated > Plants > Peat moss > Unclassified | place: USA...
ATAAATTGTTTCATCCATTTGCAATTTTACAAGAAATTGATCAAACGAAATTTCTAAACCCAATTTCATTTCAATGAATTTGTTAAATATTTGAATTGTTATGTGACATAACTCTATTGTACGGTTTTTTATATCTAAAGGTAATAATATTCTAATAAATTTCATTGCTGGTTATGGATATTGAAATCAATGGATTACTTGAAATTGTTTTCTACATGTTTGTTTATGTTAATGTGTTTGACTCTTACAAATTTCATGTTTAAGTATGGTTTGATTAGTGGTTGGATGTTTATCAACAAAATTTACAATAATTTCATTTAATGAAATACCCATTGCAAATTGAAAGGAGTTTTCTATCCATAATAATCTATGGTCATGAATTAAACCTCTTTATTATATTATATGACAAAAAATTAATCTTTGATGATACAAAAAAAATGTTAAAATATTTTAATAATTTCCAAAAACTATTCATGCTATGTTCATAATATCATACACATGTCACAAGAATTTTTTTAATAACTTGGCTCTATTTTGTCAAATGTATCATCATTTTTACCATAATGTTGAAGATACAAATCTTTTAATGTTTTACTAACACTTGACTAGTTTTTTACACTTGCAAAAAATGTTGCAAAAAATGTTGGAGGTTCAACTTATCTAATCATGGCAAAAAGATCTTTTTGAAGTCAATTTAAATAATTGGGATATGATGTTTTGACACAACTTAGTTTTTGATAACCTAAATCAGATTTTATTTTTTGTTTAAATTATCATTAGTTGATACGTCATTAATTATTAACATGCAATCTAATAGTTTTTTTTCAAATACACATCCATGCAAAAGATGATATAAAATGAATTACAAATTTAGGGTTACAAATCTTAGTTACATGTATGCAAATTTTTTATTAATGTTTGTTAATTCAAGTTATATTTTTTTGATATGAACATTGAAATGATGGTTTTGGATGTCCAAAAACAATGTGGGAAAATTATGTTTTAATGGCTAAAAACTTTCTAGAGGTGCAATTGTAAGTGATTTAATATTATAATCAATCACTTGCTCCACATCCAAAATGATTTTTACTATTGTGTCTCCACAATTTTCTTCTATAACTTTTTCAAACTAATGTTATGATGTTTTTTTAATTCATCCTTTTGCAATTGATCATCTTGCTTTGTATTCGCAAGCTTTCCAAAACCTTGCCAATTGAAACTTTTGCATTTACATATAATGGAGTTTGACAGATTTGTTTTAAATGTTTTGATAACAAGCTTTGGACGAATGTAACTTAACAATACATATATTTGTATTCTAATTTTTTTTACAAATATAGAAATTGAATAATCATCATATGATATTCATAATAATACATTTTGCAATAAATCTAAATTTGTTGAAACATTTACAATACTACCATACATTCCATATTGTCCATATCCACATAATTGAAAATTTTGTGCAAATGTAAGACAAGGTAATAAATAATGCGCAATTATTGGTGCAATTAATCATTCTTCTATTTTATTCAATATTAAGACAAATTCCATATTTGGTTTATTGTTTCCAACATGGTTCTATAAGTTATGTGTAAAGATTTTCTTAAATCAATATTTTTTTCAACAAGATTCATCAATATTATATCATAAAGATCCACAACTTTTATAGAATTGAATAATTGTTTAATATATGATTGAAATGTATAACAATTTGATGTCCAAACCATAATCTTTGACAACAATAGCAAACATGTTGGGGATTTCCATATATTGTTTATATTTCATAATATATATATTATTAAATTTTGTTAGACTAAAACTATGTTTTTTATTTATTGTTTCAAAATATTTAAATTTTTAATGTAAACTTCACTATTTATGATCATTTTTTTCATTGGAGCATTTTGTTTGCCATTTTCAAAAAAATTCAAATGTATTTTCCACCATGTCATTTTGGCAAATTTGCATTACATTCTAATTTATTTTGTCAAGTGTTGAACAAACATTAATTTTGTTTCAATTTTTTTTTACATTCAAATGTTGCTTGATTTGTGTTATATTTAAACATAAATGCAGATTTTCAAGAACAAATGTTAATGCAATTTCTTGTATTGTCCATTCAAAAAGAGTTTTCAAAGTTTTTTTATAATGCATTATCTAAATGGAAAGTCCAAGTAAAGTTATTTCATTTGGTATAATGTTTTCTTTGGTTTATTATTTGTGTCCATAACACACATTGTACGAGTGTTTTTTCTATCATTATCTATAGTATGTCTACAAATATTTATGTTATTTGAATCATTATCAAATAAGTGTGTAGGTTCAAAATGATTATTTCTGTATACAATATTTAATATTGCATTTCCATTTTCATTTCCTACTTTCATCACTATTTGGCCATTATTTTTATTCCATACATGAATTGAGCATTGTGAATACGTTGATACCCAATATATTGCTATAAAATCTCCTCACAACCCACCATCTATTCCAAATTTTGACATTTGTTGAATATAATTTTTTTCATCATTGGCTTGCCCATGGTGCAAATTGTGTAAAACCTTACTTCACAACTTAATACATGCTTACAACATTCTTTAAATCTTTCCAGAACACCAAGTTTTAAACAATTTCACGAATGTTGCACATTATTTTACAAATGTTTTTTAGTTCATTTCATATTTCAACAAGTCTATTGTAACATCAAACAAAAAATCACCAACATTGTGCTTAAAAATTAATGATTTGTCACAAACCAAACTAATTCAATTTCTTATTTATATGCATAATATACATGTTTTTCACTAGTTAAAAATCTTATACGAATTTTAATCTTTAAATGTTGTTTTTTCTTTACAAAAGTCTTTGAAATATTCGAATAACGATGATCATTCTCGTTTCAAAAAAACAAAAAAAACATTGCAATTTTTAAATCTCTAAATTTTTTTTGAATATTGAATTGATAATATCATTTAATATCTTTTCAAGTAAATTTATTTTCTTAATAATGATATCTTAAATCTAAATTTTATTGCAATACCACAATATTATGAATTTTTAATTATATTGACACAAAATGTTCCACAATTAACAAATAAATTCAATGTAATTTTTGACAAATTTCAAAATACCATTTTTACAATGTATGTTTTAGAAAATATTATATTTATATTTTAAATATTTTTTTAAAACCACACAAAGTTTAATATAAAAAATCTATTTGTTGTAAAATCAGCACTTATATTTTGGTTAATTGATGTTAATTTCGATTTAATAGTATGTTAGAGTATGAAAATTTACAAAATTTCAATGTAACAAGTGTAAAAATGACCCAATAAACCCATCATTCAGCCTTAGCCCAAAAAAGAATCCCATTATTTAGATTTTGTCCAAGACCAAAACTAATTCCATCCAAGTGCAAAAACATTTAGTCCAATTCAAATCAAAACCCAAAAAATAGTTCTTCATATTTTATACACAAGAAAACTTGTACACACAAATCAAACTTTAGCAAGTCTCATATTTATCAATAAGAATTAATAGCCTTTTTGAATTCTATTACATTTTTTTCCTTTTCTATTTTTACAACATTTTCCACCATCTTTAGTTTTGTAAGTATTGTTTGCTCAACTTCTACATTTGTTCATGTACAAATTTTCCTTTTAGAACCTCTATAGTTTTCATCTTACAATATTATGTCTTTCCACTTTTGCCTTTGCACTATTTTTTTCAAAATTAAGTATCCTATGACTTCTATTGTTGGGTTTTAAATAAATTTACCTTAGGCTTATTTTCTCTAAACAAACAAAGTAAAAACCATGCTTGGCTTTGAAATTTTTAGGGTTTATCAATTGTGACCAAATAAAGGTTTAATCCAAGTGTCACAAAATACACAATAAAATCCTCCCCACTTTCATGTTTGATCTTACAACTAATGTGAGGTTAACTTTCAAATACCACAATACATTTACAATTATAATAGTAGTATTAATATCTTTGTTTCTCAACGAAAGCAAGTACCATTTGCTATAGAAACTTTCAAAGCATGATGTTCCAATTAGGATCCCAAGGGTTCCATCCACCTACAAGGAAATATTTAATAGCTTTAGTTTTGAACCTAAAACATTTTCCTCTTAAGTTTGTCAACAAACAAAACCATATAACCTCTAAATGCATTATGTCAAAATTAATGGCAAAATATTGGCCCTCTATTTTTTAACTATGACCTCTAGGTAGCTTTGAAAAAACATCAACATCAAGGGCATGGATAATAAAAATACTAGAACATTTTATCAATAACTATTATTTACCACAAATAGAACTTCCAATGTTCTTCACCAACAATGTTGTAGGTTTGCTAATGATGTATAACTTCACAAGTTACATATATTATTCATGAAATTCAAGGGAAAAATATTATGCTTACACATCATTAAGACATAAGCCATCAAGTAAAACAAGAATGAATGACTTCATAAATCACTCATAAACACCAATCACGACCATTTTGAAAATCCCCAATAGGTCCAAATTATTCCTATGCATGAATTTTGTAATGGAATGAGAAACACAAAATGTAAAGATAGTACAAATGGATCAATGGGTTCAATGATAGTAACAACCTCAACTCTCAAACAAGTTCCTTGTCACCTTTTTCAATATTATTCTAAATTATCACCCCAAATTTCATAATCCTTATAAAAGATCTTGCATTCATCCAAAGAAAAAATGTATTGACAAACCTAGATTTGAAAATCAAATTAATTATAATATAACCAACAAGATTATTATATAACCACTACCAACGACATCATAAGACCCATATCAATTTAGAAGTTGACCCTCAAAAGATGCACTTAACATTCGTTAATCGATAGTTGTAATACCAACAACATTCAAAGATGGAGCTCTCTTCCTACTTGGGCTTGTAATAAATTGTGCCATAGCAACATAGAACACTCCAAAGACCAAAAGACTATACAGAAATCACAACATTGCAAACAACAAACAATAAACAAAAAAAACACAAACCTTGCACAACTACATTAAATTACTCCAAATTGTTCAAAATCCAAAATGAGCACAAGGCTAAAATCAATGAAATCAAGTTAAAACCACTACATTTTAAATATTGTTTACTATTAAGTTCTAGTATTTAGGGAGCTATTTCACTAAGGTTGAATTTTTAATTTAGGTTTTCAAATTCAAGCTATCAAAAAGTTAAAATTGAGTTTTATAACTAATTTTAAAGTTAGTTAAAAACCTAGGGTTTAATTTTTATGACTAACTTCAAAGCTAGAATTCACAACACATCTTTACAAATCATAATTTCATAGTCATGACTCATGATGTTTATCACAACATCACAAAATGAATTACATATTAACAAATGTTTAACTAACAATTAAAATAGTCTCACATTTTAACATATCTTATATTCACAAAAATTTAATTAGGTGCAAATATGAATTAATTTACACTAGATCAACAAACTCACAAATATCAAGATATTTTCTATATACACAATGTACATATATTACTCATAAATTCATTGAATTTCAATTAAGTCAACAAAACATGATATATAACCAATACATGACATTTGGATGATATATGCAAAAATGTATACACAATATATAATGTTGTTTGTCCATACAAATTGATGAAATTTTGGCCCTCACACAAATTCATCTGTAAGTTTTTAAGGTAAAAGCATAATTAAAGGAGCCACCCAAATAAATGGACATTCCTTAAAACTATAATTTTGTATGTTTGAAAGATCACAAGGGAAGCATAATAATTTGGATTATCATAAAAAAAATTTAATACTTTTCATTAATTGCAAAGTTTACATGTTCAAAGCTTGACACAAATCAAAAATAATTTTGCATGTTCAAAGCACTTAAACCTTCAAAGTGGATAGTCCTTGTTTATTTCAAACATCCTTTTTTTTACCAAATGTGCACCATTCCTTTTGAAAATTGGAGAGGATTTTAACATTGATGATTAGAAGGGCAAAAGGACTTTGAATTCATGAAAATAGTTTTTATAACCCATTTGAGCACATTTGGTTCAAAAGTGCTTTTGACCTTGAAAATTATGGAATTTTGAAAATGTGATTTTAACAAAAGTTGTTCATATATGTGATAGATGGTATGAATGCATAATATACATGATATAAAATCAATTTTTAGTCAAAATGTATTTATATTTACAATGTCGTGTTAAACATTAGGGTATATGAAATACAAAAAGTTGAGTTTTAAACCAACACAAAAATGACATGTGTAATGTGCAATCCTTGGAAATGGAGTTTTACCTTGGTGCCCTTGGCTCCTTTGACCATGATTTCACCGTTCAAAACAATCTAGCTTCAAAGATATCTTATATACGTGTTATGTTCTTTCTTGTCATGTCTTACTTCCACAAGAATAACATTTAATAAATGTTTTACTTCTACTATCTTGTCTTGCATCCACAAAAAAAAGATTCAATACATGTTCTATTTTTATTGTCATGTTGCTTTCCACAAGAACACCATTCAATATATGTTTTTCTTTTGTTATTTTGTCCTACATCCACAAAATGAAATTCAACACAGAACAACATTCCACATATTTTCCTTTTGTTATCTTATCATATTTTTATAATGTTGTTTATGTCCATAAGAAAAAGACAACATTCAATGCATGTTTTTCATTTTGTTGTCTTTGCTTGCCTCCACACAAATAACTTATGTGTACAATGCCAAAATCATGTAAGTACAACCATGGCAACATTTCACAAAAAACATTCAGTGCCCCACAATGTCCAAAAAATATTGAAAATACCACAAACACCATCAATTTTATTACTATTGCAAAACTTGTAGGTAGTATGGTAGGAACTAGAAAAGGACCAAGATCATTTCAAAAAGAATAAAAAATAAACATTGATGTGTGATGGCTTATAATGCACCCCCTTTCCAACCCATGCCACCAATGCAAAAGCATACATAGAAAACCCTTGTTCATTTTGCACATCAATGTGATGTGATCTATAATTGGTTGTTGAACACTGCACACGATTTGAGCAAAGAACTCCAAGTAAGAAATTATTACTTATACACAATTCAAACAAAAAATGTTAGAAAAGGAAACCAAAAGAACTTTTTTCTTTTAAGGAATTTAAAATGATGATGGGACTTCATTTTTTTGGAAAACAATAAAGGGGGTGCATTCTCTCTTTTAGGAACCACCTTTGGTGTAACAATTGTTTAAATTTAGAAGTTTTATCTCGACAAAATGAATGAAATATTGTTAGAATCTTGTAATTTTTTTCCATGGAACTTTTCATTATATATTATGTTGTTAAAATCCAAAGTAAGGGATGATGATAACAGGAATAGGGGATGTAAAAACACAACAATGTGTTTGCAACCAATCCTTTCATTATTTAACGGACTCCTAAAAGTTGTGAGAAATTTTATTAATGACACATTTATGAATTCATTTTTTTAACGACTTGTAAATCATGAATCTAAAAATATTTTCTTAAATTGACCAATTATATTGTGCTACACAACTTGATTGCCTCATCCACTCCTTATAAGGACTTTGTGAAAATGGTGCTTGTGACTTTTCATAAAAAAATGCACCTAAGGAAATTTCAAAAATAATGGTGAGATTATAAAAGTTTAGTAGTGAATTGAAAAGCTTGATATGATTGAAAGAACCAATTACATCAAATTTGTAATAATTTATAATCCACCAAAAACACCCTACTCACACACCTAATTCATCTCCTCTTTGTCATTAGCTCCAACAAAAACACAACACAAATCAACTAATGAAACTTAGTACTTGAATTTTGAGCTTATAATCCAACACAACATTGCTTGTAATGAACAAATATGACGCAACAAAAAAGCCAACACAACATATTCCAACATGAAAGAACCACCTAACAGAACATGCCGCCATCCCAAACCCCACGCATTTTCAAAATAGACCTTAACCTTAATGATTGAAAAAATTTCATTCACAAAACAAATTTAAAAATGAAGATTTTTCATCCACCACTATGAAAATGAATATTTTAAGATAAAATTTTAGAAAAAACTAATGCAACAATCCTTGTCCCTTGTGTAAATAAGGCCCAACAAAAACAAACAACACCCATGTAAATTAATATTACCAACTAGCACAATCAATTCAGTTCAACATGATGTTAAATACATGTATCATTCTTGCTTTCATCAACTAATATTAGAGGATAGGGCACTCAATTTTGTAACCAAAAATAGAAGGTTGTTTTATCAAACAATATTAGTATGTAATTTTAGTGACACAAAGTTAATTACTAGAACTTCTAGTATTGCAAATTAAAATATCAAAAGTGAAAAACCCTTCTACATCACAACAAATCTAATATATGGACCTCAAAAAATTAGAACACTCCAATTTCTCTTTCAAGAGCCCATTAGTTTACTGTGGCAATTTTATTAAACAAATTTCCAAGTCTAGCAATAAAGAAGAAAATAGTGAAAGGCATATTCCCACCTAGAACAACATTTAACCCTAGAAGTTGGATAGAGAAGTAAAACAAAGTTTGGAACATGATTACACTCAAAGATTTCTCCCATCAAACCCAACATTGTTTTTTATATCCCATTTTCCCTTTGGAACTCCCACAACAATGGAGATACTTTCTCCCAATATCATGAATTCCAATTATTTCCCATAAAGATGCCCAACACACCAACACAAAAAAAACATGCCACTCAAATCACTCATGAAATCTTTAACTTCATCACTTTTTTTGATAAGGCTGTTACAATCTACTTCTAATCCTACTTCTTCTCTTTTGAAGCTCATAGCACAACAAAACTTTATGGTTCCAATGAAAAAGTGAGATAATTGTAGTGGAACGTTTTTCCCCAACCACAAAAAAACATGAAATTGACTCCATCTACTAGGATTTAGTGCTCACAAATTCCTCTAAAAACACATGTAGATTCTAAGTAAAACACTTAACTTTTCTTCAAAAGCCATCAAACTACCTAGCTTGATCAAACTACTACAAGTAGGTTGTTAATAGGTGGTAAAAACAACCCTTACATATGTATAAACCATCTTCTTACATAATAATTACTTATTTTCCTACCTACCTATGTATGCAAAACATATTTCCTACAAAATTGGTTACCAAGGTGAAACCAAATATTAACTCACTTGAGGTTCATCCACATTGAGTAATAATGGGCATCCAATGGATGGTGTGCTAGTGGGTGTTAATTCATTGTGGCCATGAAAATGTTTTGTAATGCAAAGAACCAACTACTTACTTTAGATGGACCCAAAAGAAAAGCTTTAAAGATATTACATAGATCAATATGACATGTTGAGCACCTAGATTTTGATATTATACCAAATGGAAAGAAACACCTTACCAACCAACTTTGATATATTGACCTTGTAATCACCAAATGCATTACCTACTTTTAGCTTGTACATAGTAAACACTTACATTCACTATTACTTAATTATGATACTTGTGCAGGGAATCATTAATGTTGGTTGCCTAAAGGTATTAGGTAGGTTTCTTCAAGTTCTCACAAAATTGTGTTCCTAGGAAAAATAATTTGCAATACAATTATGTGTTAAAGGTATAATAACTTGTATGGATACTTTTACACCCAATATATGTTCTTTCTGTAGTGGATGAGCACTAGAAGCTTTAAACATTGGAAATGTATCGCCTACTACAAGAAGGTTATGATAAAATTGCACATGGAGCTTAGGAAATTCTAAGTTTTTGTGACATATCTGAATCACAAAAAAAAACTATTAGAGAAGGTTATTTGTTTGTTTTGTTTTGTTGAGATCTCCCAAACCACGATGCCCCCCATCATGCTCTCAATACCATTTGAAAGCTCTTTTAAATTAGTAGGGATGCATCAAAGGAGTTTGGTAGTGTTACAATGCAAGAGTTATTGAAGATCAAACAATTTTGTCCAAGAAAATTCCACAAGTTCAAAATTACATG
>Ga0116226_10007186_pt1 | contig 10028 bp, 6 predicted proteins | sample S1TSphfallax_FD_89692 | JGI IMG/M metagenome (GOLD analysis project Ga0116226, IMG submission 89692) | Host-associated microbial communities from peat moss isolated from Minnesota, USA - S1T2_Fa - Sphagnum fallax MG | ecosystem: Host-associated > Plants > Peat moss > Unclassified | place: USA...
AAACCTTCAAAGTCCATAGGGCAAGAGGAAAAGTGTACAACTTCTTACCCAGCTTACAATGGTTGCTTGTGCAGGTGTTGGCCTCAACCCTGCAGCAAATAGTAGTGACTGTGTACACCACACAATGTAGGAATGAATCCTAGTCAATTTCTCCAGATTCATCAGATCTAAACATTAAGTCAACATCCTGTGAAACACTGTATGATCCACACTGCGGTCTTCCCAAAGATGTCAACAGTAAACCCATCTGATCCACAGCAGAATTTTCAGGTAAGGTTTGAGATGACAACTTTGCTACCAAATTCTCCTTTTACAAGACCAAATGAAAGTAGAAGTAATGAGAGGGGTCCAAGGAACCTGAGTAGAAAGCACATGTAGTGCAGCACTAGCAAAATGTTGAATAGCTCGATACTCAGAGTAAACTAGATAGCCTTCAGCAACACTGCCATATTCATTTACAGCAAAAACATAAAAAAGCAACAACTTTTCAAAAACCGTCTCAACAATGTCAAGTGTCCCATACATTATGAAAAGCACCTCTCTTGTATCAAGACTATCAATCATCTCTCGCCGCCCTCTATTCCAAGCATCAATTCAGAACCCCATGAATTCCAAGGTCCTAAGGCTAAGCATTGAGTCACAATTCAAGGTCCCTTGACAATTTCAACCTCTGAGCACACATCCCTGGCCATCTTAAGCAAAAGCAAAAATAGACAAAAAAGTGGAATTGCAGAATTGCAAAGTGGAGGAAATGGGATTATCTGACCAGGAGTGAATCCTACCTGTGAGGGTACCCAAGAGGGAAGAATCGGCTAAAGAAGCTGTCCACTGCCTTCTGTACTGGTGGCCTTATATCTTTCAACAAATTCGTCTGCCAGGAAAAAGGCAAGTTCACAACATAGTATGTAGAGAAGAAACAAAAAGCTCTTGAGAACTCACTACATGGAGAGATTTTGCTCTTGAGCAACAACAATTTTTCTACAAAATGGAAGACAGATTGCAAACTGCATACAAACAAAAATGGGGTTTAGGGTTTAAAGAGCTTCTTCAATGCCGAATGCAGTGTCACGATTTTTGGTATCTCCTGATTCAAGGGAGCATCGTATCACTCTAACAATCTGCACTGGCTTGTGTCTGTCGAACAGCCTTTGAAGAGAGACATTGACCACCAGCTCGGGGTTCACAACAAGAGATCTGCTATGATACCTGGAGACGACAGTCTGACAGCGATGAAGCCCATTCATACTCACGGCGCACGTTATCAGCCACTTCAATCCAGCGTCGGCGTCGTAGCATGAGAACAGGATTACTATCGGCCATAGGGGCCCAGCTTTACCTCTGCCCTGCTGCTGCTGTTGCTAGCAGACGACTTATACTCCTCTCTTTGAACCTTTGTGTGGATTCCCTAGGCTGCAACAACAACAGCGCAGAGCTTGAAACCCTAATTGTGAAGCTGATGATGCCAGGGAGCTTGGGCTCTGTTCTTTTTGCTTTCCAGCTTTTTTTGTTTTTTGCAAAGCCTGGTCACACTAGAGCCAGTGCAGAGCGTCGAACCCTAATTTGTGAAGCTGCTTATGGTAGGGAGCCTGGGCTCTTTTGTTTTTGCTTTCTATCTTTGTTTCTTTGTTAAAGCCTGGGGTACACTAAGGCTAGTTCAGAACTCCAAATCCTAATTGCGAAGCTGCTGATGCCAGGGAGCTTTGGCTGTTATGTTTTTGCTTTCCAGCTTTGTTGATTTGTTGCAAAGCCTAGGGGACACTAGGGCAAGCACAGAGCTTCAAACCCTAATTTCTGAAGCTGATGATGGTAGGGAGCTTTGGCTCTATGTAAATTTGCTTTCCAGTTTTGCTTGTGCAAGCAGGAAAGCATCATCATCATCATCATCAAATCTCAGGATCAAAAGCTTCGAATGCCACCCTTTGCGAGGTCATTTCATTACAAGGTTGTTTGCAATTGTGGTGAAAGTCACCAAACTGTCCTTTTTTCTTGTATCTCACTGGCAAACTGATCTGGGCACCATTTTGCAAGAAAGCAAAAAACACTAATCCCCTAGCAAAGATCCCAGCAACAGCAGAGAGCTATACAGAATCAGGTCCATTGCAAACATCTCCTCCACCCTCTCATTTGCTGCCATGGCAGAGCCATCCTCCCACACATCGATCCACAAGAGACACCATCCTGCAACAATCAATCAGTCCTTAACGAATTTGCAAATCCTCTATCTCTCTCTCTCTCTCTCTCTCTCGGATCTAGTATCTACCAGTGTTGGGCGGGTCTTAGTTTTTTTTAGAGGCCTGCCCGGGCCTGGGTTTCAGAAGCTTTTTCTGATACTTGAACCCCGTTCTTTTATATATACTTTTTTATTCTTTTATACCGGTCGATTTCCAAAGGTCAACCGTTCTTAGACAAAGGATATCAAAAGTTTTGATATTTTGAACATTGAATTTTTATTTAATTATTTTTAAAAAAACTGAAAACATCAAAATCAAATAAAATTTTCAAACATTTTCATGTTCAAAAGTTCATCTAGCTTAAAAGAATTTTCAAAATTTTCTAACTCCTCAAAATCTAAATCCTTTTGAATAGCTTCACCAACACCAATTGAAAAGGTGGTTTACAATCAATTCTAGGACCATTTGGCCAATTTGTGTTCATAAATATCAATCTCTCTAATTTTTTTGGTTGCAAATGATATTTCCTTGACTTTGTAAGTATCCATGTTAAAGAAAAAAATGCTTTTAGTCTCAATTTGTGACTCAATAATCCTCAAGATTTGTTACGCCAAAAAATCAACAATAGGAAACATGGCTTCATGTTTTGCCCACCATTGAATAGAGCATTTGAATTCCTTGGAATCCACTTGGTAACACTTCAATATCAACATTTCCCTAATGATAAGTTCTATGGCTACACTTGAATATCAACATTTCCCTAATGATAAGTTCTAAGGCTAGCTAACTTGTGTTGGGAGGTTGTTCAAAAATATCTAGATCATATTCCGCATCTCATGCTTGATCTACACATTCAACTCTTGATTTTACCATTGGGTGTAAATGATGATAACATTTTTAAAACATAAGATATAATAATTGTTTATCATGTTCTTCAATAATGTTCACCCCTTTTTCACGACCAATAAAAATATATATTAGATTATTTTTAAAAAAATTGGGGTGTAGCATTAAACATAATGTTATGGGATATTTTCTTTTCATATATTCTTTTTAAAAAACATGATGATTCCAAAACATCACAAACTTTCTTTTCGATATTGATAACAAATTTAAAAACTCAAAGGCAATTCCAAAATCATCATTAATCAAATTAACTTGGGCAAGTAGGTTTGTAACTTCTTCCCTCCATTTCAAGCACGTAGTAATGGTAGAATGTAATGCATTAAACAATAACTAGTGGCTATTAGACTAATTCAAAATAAGGGCATTCACAATAGGAGAAAGACAATCCACAATTATATGATAAATGTGCCAAGTAAAAAGAGGAAGCACCTTGCCACTTATTTTGATAGTATTTATGTCACAACCTTATTTTGAGAGAATGTGAAGATAAGACTCACACTCTCGAAATGGGGACTTGGGAGTCCTCTGGGACTCCCAAAATTTTAGAGTTCAATTGCAGGGGTCAAAACACTTCGCATTGGGGCATTTTTTATATCATTGGAAAGATATCAAAGTGTAAATGTCGAGAATGGGTTCACATGAGCCATTTGGAGATCTACAGCACAAGTTATGCCAAAAAGAAAGGCCGGGAATCAAACTAACAATTTGACTCCCGATCACTAAAAGTTAGGAATCGACCCGACTTCAATGCTTGCAAGAGGAGTGCAACACACCGTTGGAAAGCTCTCGATGAGAGCTACAACTTTGCTTTAGACCTCATCCCAATCGAAGGTCTCAATAAAGAGTTATAGTCCCACAAAGTTGCAGGAGTCCAAACTTGGGTAGTTTTGGGACTCCTCCTTGGGAATCTCAAAACAAAAAGCCGTTTAGATGTGGGTGCCGCGAAAAGGCACAGAAAATACTATATGGAGGAAGGTGGTGGCTTCCCCCAAGTCCGGGCTGTGGTGAGTCTTATGAATCCAGAGTTGCCCGTGGCTTATCCTAGCACTAAAGGTGCTCCAGAATGTGAACTAACCAACTTGTTGGTTGGTTTGATGCAAGTTTGAGTAAGTAATTAAAGCTTGTCACTTTTCCTAATCCCATCTAGGAGCTTCAACATGCCCCTTTACCCCTTTTAGTGCTGAGAGTTGGGAGTGTGCCCGAGTTCCTCACAATTTCGTTGTTTGAATAACTCATACCCATCTTGAATCTAATTAAAAATTTGGGAGCGCGTCAATTTCACTTGTTGTAGCAAAGGATAATGGCATCCTTGAATTGCAAAGCCTCTTGGAACATAATAATTTTATTGGGAAACTTGTGATTAAAATTAAACAAATGTTATGTATCAAACAAGCATAATTGAGTAACAAAAAAACATTTAAATAAAAAGGCAAAAAAATAAGTAATTTGTAAAAGATCAAAATTTCACCTTGTTTTCATTAAAATATTCAATTTTCTAAAGCAAATGTTTTAATTTAACATGCTTTGTTTTCATTCTTATATGCCTTTCCTCAACTTTTTAGGCTAAATGATACATTTTTACAAATCTTATTACATAGACTTAACAAAAACAAATCAAAATTTTTTGTAAACCTTTTCATCAGTTGTAACAATACTAATATGCTTTAGAAAAAACATGGCCTAAACAAGTGCCTTGAAAACTTTCATCTAAATTTAAAACTTCACATTTAACAATTGATTTAAAATAATTGTCATTGTAGTTAAATTTGACACTTCATCTTTCACACGTGCAATAATTTTTTTTTCAAGCCATATTGATCAAACAATTCTGTAAAATTGTTGACCAAGGCTCGACTAATAGTTTTGTTGCTTCAAATCACCCAATAGTAACTTGTTTAGGCTACTAATTAGATCCTAAGAAGTCAATCACAAAAGCAAAAATATATTGTACCCCCTTAGTCATGCATAAGTCAAAACTTGTTACAAATATACAATGTCCCAATTTTAATAAAATATATATTTCTTTCATTTTTTCCACGAATTTAAATAATACCTCATGAGAAAATTAGTTTTTAAAAGGAAAGATAACTTGAGGACATAGATGTAAAATTAGACACTTAAACCAAACATTTTTCACAAATTGCAATGGTAATCAAATTTTCACAATTAGAAGACCAAGGTCCTACAAAAAGTCTTTCTACTATTCATCATCCTTTTTAAAAAGTTCTTTGACAAAAACCTTAAATATTACAGTTCTTGAAATATTCATCCTTTTTTTAGCTAGTTGTCTTTCAAATGGTCCTCATACTACTAGAGCATTTACTTTTCCTCCAATTTTTTGACGATTATTGCATGATCACAATCCACATGTTATAAGTTTTTAATTTTTTAATTTTTAATTTTTTTTGTGTTTGGATTAAGGGCATACACATGATTGTTCTAATAAAAAAACCATTTCATGACTTGAAGGTTGTCCGGATCAATTTCTTAATCATCATCTACACAACAAAATGTCCAACAAACTGCATTTTATTATGTCCTCTCCATTTTTTCCTTTGAATATGCAATGTTTAAAAGTTTTTCATTTCATTGTTTTCATTAGGATTTGTTATTTCTTTTGTTATGCTTTGTTTTAGTTGAAGGTTGCCATTCATAATTTCATTTTCCATATTCCATTCATTTAAACCAATTTCATTTTCACCATCCATTATCATCACATTTTCAAAAATAACTACCGACTTTCCACTTAACCTCAATAATCACACAAGTGGTTACACATTTACAATCCTCCTTCAAGTTCTAGTTTACTCCTTTTAAGTTGCATTTGAAATGTTAATCCTTACATTTGATGTTACTTTGACAAGGCCATGAACATGAAATCATGTTAAAACTATCACATGTTATTATTAATAACTTGGATTTCATGTTGCTAGGCATTATAAGTGATGAACAAATGAGATTTTTGATTTAATTTTGTGAAAATAGGGTTTTTTTTTATTGAAAATATCAAATGACATTGTATGCAACTTGAATTGAATTTAAATTCAATTGAAGAAAAGTGGGATGCAAATTGGTACAAAAGGTTTTCAAAATTCGCTAGTAATTATGGTGTGGGGAAAAAAACCTTAAAAAAAAAACACATTTATATCCTTCATCACTTGAGAATTGAATATACATATTATAATTTGGAATTATACAAAACAATTCATTGAATTTTTTTTTGATGAAACTTAAAATTGGGTTATCTAAATCAATTCCAATGAATCATTGTCACTAGGTTTAAAATATCTTATAGTTCTATACTTGGAAACATTTTAAAATATCTTGAAACAAATGAAACTTGATGAAATGCTAACATTTGACATATCACAAACTTCCCTTCTCATTATACGACAATGAAAATCATGTGAAAATCATTCATTCATGTTTTTTGCACATTGATGTCATGTGTTTAAAACATGTATGATGCATAACATCCATGTGCAAAAAAAATGAACCCATGAAATAATAGATTTCATGCAAATTTTGAACAAACTAAGGAAGCTCATAAATTTGCAATGTGCCACCACCCACTCAACAAATTTTTGTATTGTTACACATTTCATTACACCTATGAAATGATGAAAATGTGCATGTGTGGTAGCAGAAAGTCATTTGGTCAACATAATTACAACAATACCCAATAGTTACCCACCTTCTTAGGAAAGGCTATTGGTTTAAGCCAAAAATGATGATAACCAATTTTATAAGGTTTTTCCTTGGTAGGGCGGGGGTTGGATTTTAAAAACTTTGTGTTCCCATCATGTTGTCAATGATGTTCCTTAAGGGTGTTTCAATAGCACCACACTTTAATACCATAAAGTTTGCCCTTTTTCATATAGCTAGGCAAAAGGGAAGGAATTGCATTTTCACATGGAAACTTCTATTTGGGGAGCTTCCAAAGTTTTAATTTTGTTCCCATGCTTTTGAATGCAAAAATCAATTTAGAATGTAACTTTAGTTCCTTTTCTTTTGATACCAAGTTATATATTTCAAGATGAAAAATATGAAAAAAAAATATATTAAAATAAAATCTATTGATGAAAGCTATTCACTCAACCTTAAGATCACACAAGTTATTTATAGATCTAGACTCTAGCTTACTCCTTTTAAGTTGCACTCAAGTGCGAATTGTTATAATTAGTGTTACCTTCACAAATAGTCATATGAATTTGATGAGATAACTAAATACCATAGTTAGTTTTGCAAATGTTAACATGAACATGATAACATAGCTAAATATTGTAATATAGGGGTAGTTATTGTATGTAGATTAATTAATTAATTTTGAAATTTTCATTTCAAAAATTAAATTTTTTGTGAATATTTTCAAAATATATCTCATTTTTCAATATTTTTATTTGAATTTTATTTGAGAATTTCAACATTTAAAAATAAATAATTTTTGCGCTGAAGCTACAAGGTATTATGTTATTTCATAACTTCAAATTAAAAAACTTGTTAAAGATATCTTGGATGGAAAAAAATTGATAGGATGTTAATATCCAACAATTAAGAACCCTAATTTTTTTTGTATTTTCCTTTTTTATGTGTAATTTTTCAGAGTTTTGTTTTTCTTGTCTTATATCTTTTGCTTTTTGGCCAAATATGAATGTCAAGTGACATCTAAAAGTATTTTTATTCATGTTTTCAGGTTTAGTGTTTAAGAAATTTCAGTGTCAACTAGCATTGGATGAATATGAGGTTCCTTCCAACTAAGGAACTAAGTCTTATTAGGGACATAGGGGATAACAAGATTAAAAAAACCTGTACCTGAATTGCTATTATATTTATTATTTTTATCCAACTTCATATGAAGAAAAATAGATTGTGAAGGTGAAGGTTGGTGCATTTTTTATTTTAGCAAATTTTTGGAACTTGTCATTTATTTCTCAAAAAATGATTTATTTGGGGTGATTAAACAAATAAAAATAAATTGAGCCACATGTAGACCTAGGCGTGCCCACTTGTAGCAGCAAATTTGTAAAAATGCTACAGCCCACCTCGGACAGTTGCCATTTTAATATTAACTAATGCTGGGATCCTCGCCAGTGAACCTACTTGGGAAATTTGGAAGAAAAGGCCCTGTGTGGTGGAACCTTAAGGGTGGGTACCTCATTTTCAGTGCCAAATCACTGCCCCATTTTGACTCCCAAAATGGGCCCCAATTAGGTAACTAGTACGTACCCTAGTAATAGATTGAAATAAACCCTAAAACCCTGAAAACCCAAGAACTAAAAACCCTAAAACCCTAAAACCCTAATGTGTACCAGCCTAGCGGACTGTGGATAGAACCGCTGGCTAGGTACTTTTACATAGGCAGGTAAAAAGTAGGCACTTTCTGACATAGTTACATAGGTGCCTACTCAGCATTATGGCCAATTTTTTTTTAATTTTTAATTTTTTGTTTTTTTTTGAGGAGTCAATTTTGTGATAAAGTCAAAGTGGCAATCATTCCAAGGAAGATTGAGCCAAATTTGGCTACAAACTAAATATGAAACTACAATTTCTTAACACATCCTTCTATATTTTTGGGCTACCTACTTGAACTATGTGTAGAAATCTGGTGATTTTTCTTAGAATTTGGTGGAATTTGGGGGCTATTGAAATGATCAAAAAGCACTTGACTTTACCACTTTTGAGTTTTTAATTTCTCTTTTTGGCTATATAGAAAAAAAAAACAGGCTCAAATTTATGGCATGTGTCAAGACTGAATCCGGATAGGAACGCCAGGTCGACAAGTTTTGGATGACGCGGCTTGTTTTGGGATCTAGACACGTCATTAATGTCGCCGAAGTTCTCTAACACGTGTCAGTAGCTCAGATGGGTTGGAGCAGCCCGCGGCGCCTAGAAGCCTTGTTTCGTATACACTAGAAGCGGTTGCTTTTTCCGGCGTCCAGCCAGATTTTTAGCTGCCCGGACATAAGTGCCCCAGCTCTTTGTTAGGGTTTCTTAGGGTTTATAGGATTTTGCGTTTATGGTTTAAGAAGCTTCCATGTCAACTAAGTACATATAGAGTTGAAAAGGGTTGAAAGGTTCCAGGGTTTAGGGTCTACAAGGGTTTAAAGTTTTGGAGGGTTTTTTTTAGGGTTTACAAGGTTTTAAAGTTTTGGAGTGTTTTTTTAGGGTTTACAATGGTTTAAAGTTTTGGAGGGTTTTTTAGGGTTTACAAGGTTTTAAAGTTTTGGAGGGGTCTTTAGGGTTTACAAGGGTTTAAAGTTTTGGAGGGTTTTTTTAGGGTTTACAAGGTTTTAAAGTTTTGGAGTGTTTTCTTAGGGTTTACAATGGTTTAAAGTTTTGGAGGGTTTTTTAGGGTTTACAAGGGTTTAAAGTTTTGGAGGGTTTTTTTAGGGTTTACAAGGGTTTAAAGTTTTGGAGGGTTTTTTTTAGGGTTTACAAGGTTTTAAAGTTTTGGAGGGTTTTTTTTAGGGTTTACAAGGTTTTAAAGTTTTGGAGGGTTTTTTAGGGTTTAAAAGAACCTAACTTAGCTGAAAATAAATTTGTGTGTGAAAATTATTTGTGTGTGAAAACTGGGATTGGAGGTTCTCTTTTTGAAAAACCAGCCAACACTGGAAATAACCAGTTTTGGCCTGGTTATCAAATCAATTATTAATAACCTACCTGTTGGTTCCTTGAATATTTGATAACCAATTAAATTGATAATCATCCAGTATTGAATTTAAAAATTCTAATAACCTACCTGGATGACTGAATTATCATCAAAGTAGGTTATCAAAGTTTAAATATTATTTCAAAATTTTTAAAAAATAAAATAAAATAAAATAAAATAGACTCTTATTTTTTTTTAAAAATCCCTACAAACAGTGTATAACCTGATTAACTAATTAACTGATTATTATTAATCAATTATTTGATAGCCCACCTTTATGCAAAACCAATGATTATCACCAG
>Ga0116226_10007188_pt1 | contig 10027 bp, 5 predicted proteins | sample S1TSphfallax_FD_89692 | JGI IMG/M metagenome (GOLD analysis project Ga0116226, IMG submission 89692) | Host-associated microbial communities from peat moss isolated from Minnesota, USA - S1T2_Fa - Sphagnum fallax MG | ecosystem: Host-associated > Plants > Peat moss > Unclassified | place: USA...
TGACGACCTTGCCGTAGGCCTGGTCGGCTTTCTGGTTCGCCCCCTCGACGCTGCGGACGAGCGCCTTGAGCGTGGCAAGGTACTTGTCGCGGCTGTCGATTTTCTTGTCCTGGATGACGCGGTCGAAGCGCTCGCGGCCTTGTTCCAGTTTGCGGGCGAGGTTGAGGTATTCGCGCGCGGTGAAGCCGAAGCGGTTGAGGTGTTTCTGCACCATGGCCTCGGCGTCCTCGATGCGCTTGGAAATCTCGACCTCCTGCTCGCGGGTGAGCAGCGGCACCTGGCCCATCTGCTTGAGGTACATGCGCACCGGGTCGTCGAGGATGTCGAGCTTGGCGTCGGTCTTTTCCTCGTCGGAGAGTTCTTCTTCCGCGCCGGTGGCGGTCTGCTTGTAGCGGTCAACCTCGGAGGCGTCGATGACGTCGATCTCAAGGTTGCGCAGGAACATGATGATGGCCTCGAGTTCCTCCGGGTTGTTGACGCTTTCCGGGATGGCCTCGTTGAGGTCGTCCCAGGTCAGGTAACCCTGGTCTTTGGCGAGCTTGACCAGGTCGCGCAGGCGTTCCTGGCGCTCGGGCTGGCCGGTCCAGACGGCCTGGGTGGCCTTGGCGTCTTTCTCATTGGCTGCCGCGAGGGACTTGGAGGGCGGCTGGCTGGCTTCCACGCGCGGGCCGCTCTTGTGGCCATTTTTCGGATGGTCCTTGGGCTCATCCTTCTCGCTCTTTTTGTGGCCATTCTTGTGCGACTTGGCCGGCGCGGCATGGGACTTCGCGGGAGCGGTATGGCGGGGGGATTTGGCGGAAGCTTTGGGCGTAACGGAGCGGCTCGATTTTGGCATAAGTCGGGGTGAGGACTGGTGTGAAGCGGAACTAATTAGCATCTATCAAGGAGGCCCCGCCGTCAAGGCAGTATTTTGAACGAACGCGAATTATCCTTGTTAGTGAAGGAGGTGGGTTTGGTTAGGGTCGTCGGCCGGCGCAGTTTGCCTCCCGGACGATTTCCTGAAGTTTTTTGGCCTCGGGCAATTCGCTTTTCAAAGCTGGTGGCAGCAGGCGGTATTCGGCCACACCGACAGGACGCTTGGCGTCGCGCAGGGTGTACTCAACGATCGTCTTGTTCTTGCCCCGGCAGAGGATGAGGCCGATGGTCGGATGGTCCTGCGGTGATTTAAGCAACTTGTCCACGGCCGTCTGATAGAAGTTCATCTTGCCCACGAATTCCGGCTTGAAGTCGCCAATCTTGAGATCGATCACGACGTGGCAATGGAGGCGCGTATGGTAGAAAAGCAGATCGAGAAAAAACTCCTCGCCGCCAACTTCCAGCCGGTACTGGTTGCCGAGGAAAGCAAAGCCGGAGCCAAGCTCAATCAGGAAATCCCGCAGACGGGCGACGAGGGCATTTTCCAGGGTGCGCTCGCTGGCGGTTTCATCCAGGGGCGCGGGCTTGAAGATGTAGGGGTCCTTGATGATTTCCGCAGCGAGGTCGGAATTGGCCGGCGGCAGGGTCAGTGCGAAATTGGTCGGCGCCTTGCCTTGGCGCTTGTGCAGGCCCGTGTCGAGCTGATGAACCAGGACGCTGCGCGACCAGCCGTGCTCGAGCGTCTTGCGGATATAGAACTCGCGGATTTTGGCGTTCTTCACCCGATCAATGAGCACACAGTTATGTTTCCACGGAATTTGTGCACCAAGCTGGTGCATAATTGCGCGGTCCGACCAGGCCTCGGCGAAGGCCCGCATATATTTGAGGTTGCGCGCGGAGTAGCCGGAGAGCCTGGGGAATTCGCGCTGGAGATCGGCGGCCAGCCGGTCGATGACTTTGGTGCCCCAGCCTTCCTGCTTTTGCGCGGCAAGGATGTCGCGGCCAATGTCCCAATAGTGAAGCACGAGCTCCGCGTTGGCCGCGAGCGCTGCCTTTACCTGCGCCGTGCGAATCCTTTTGCGGATGCCCTCGACAAAGTGAGCGTATAATTGTGCACCAGGCTGGTGCACAATTGACTTAGGCCTGGATTTGCGGGTGATTTTCATGGCTTCAACTCCGGGAACTGGCGGCGGATCGCCTGGATTTCGGTGAGGTACTTGAGCCGCTCCTCGACGGAGAGATCGGGCGACTTGGCCGAGAGCGTGAGGAATTGCAGGCGCTGGCGCTTCCAGTCTTTTTCCAGCAGGGCGAGGAAGGCCTGGACGATTTCCGCGGGCGAGCCCTTGATCTCCTTCTCGAACTCGGCGGCGAGTTTTTTCTCGCGCTCGCTGAGCGCACGACCGGGCGACTGCAGGAAGCTTTTCGTCGTGTCCCTTTCGATCAGCAGCCCGGCGATGAAATCGCGCGTGCGTTCGTCGCTGCCGGTCATGAAGTGCTCGGCGGTTTCGAAGGCGTCGTGGGCATGGGCCTCGAGTAATTGGAGCAGCACCTCCGCGCCGCCGCGGCCCTCGAGCCACTTGGGATCGAGCGCGCGGCTGACCTGCGGCGCGAGTTCCGGATGGGCGAGCAAAAGCGAAAGCATGGCCTCGATGATGGGCGAGCCTTCGATGGGCGGCAGCGGTTCATGGGCGGGCGCGTCGCCGGGCGCTGCTTCCTCCGGTGCGGACGCGCGGGGATACTCGCGCTGCTGCTGCTCGGTGCGGCGCAGTTGGGCCTCGGCCTTGCGCACTTCTTCTTCCAGCGCGGCGCGGGGGACTTCCAGGCGGCGCGCGACATCGAGCAGGAAGGCTTCGCGCTGCACGGCGTTGGGAATTTTCGCGATGACCACCGCCATCTTCGCCGCGACGAGTCCGCGGCCGCGCGGGCTGGCGATGTCTTCTTGCTCGCAGGCGGTGTCGAGCAGATGCCGCGTGTAATCCTTGGCTTCGCGCAGGATTTCCTCGAACACGGCGACCGGCTGTTTGCGCAAAAGGCTGTCGGGGTCCTCGCCCTGCGGAATACGTGCGATGCGGACCTGCAGGTCTTCCTTGAGCAGCACGTCGATGGCGCGCACGGCGGCGCGCTGGCCGGCCACGTCCGCGTCGAGGCAGATGATGACTTGCTGCGCCAGCCGCTTCAGGATGCGCGCCTGCTGCTCGGTGAAGGCCGTGCCCTGCGGCGCGACGACGTTGCGGATGCCGTGCTGCCAGCAGCGCATCAGGTCGATCTGCCCCTCGCACATGATCGCGCTGCCTGCCTCGATGATCGGCCGCTTGCTTTTGTTCAGGCCGAAGAGCACGCGGCCCTTGTTGAAGACCGGCGTGTCCGACGAGTTGACGTACTTCTGCGCCTTCGCGTTGGGATCGAGCAGCCGCCCACTGAACGCGACGACCTCGCCCGCGTCGTTGTGGATTGGGATCATCAGCCGGCCGCGGAAGAAATCGTAGGAGGTGCCGCGTTCGCTCGTCCCGACGAGCTTGCCGAGCTCAAGAATCTCCTGGCTGTGCCCGGCCTTGAGCGCCCACTTCATCGTGGCGTCGAAGCTGTCCGGCGCGTAGCCGAGGCCGAATTCATCGGCCAGCGAATCGGGAAAATCGCGACTCTTGAGATAGGCGCGCGCCGGTTCCGCGGCGGGGTCGCTCTTGAGCAGCTTATGCCACCACGCTGCGACGGCCGCGTTGAGCGCCAGCAGTTCCTCGCGCTGGCTGCGGGCCTTGGGGTCGTAGTTGCCGCCGGATTCCGGGATGACGATGCCCGCGCGCTGCGCCAGCCGCCGCACCGCCTCGGGGAAGGTCATGTTTTCCATCAGCATCAGGAATTTGAAGACATCGCCGCCGTGCCCGCTGCTGAAGCACTTGAAAATCTGCATCTGCGGATTGACGTAGAACGACGGCGTCTTCTCCTTCTGGAACGGCGAGAGCGCCTTGAACTTCGAGCCCGCCTTCTTCAGCGGCACATAGCTGCCGACCACATCGACAATGTCGGAGGCATGGCGCACCTGCTCGACGATTTCGGGGGGAATCATGCCGGCCATGGGCGGTACTTTACGTCGATTCCGCGGCCTTGCCCACAACACTCAACGCACGCGGGGCACAAAATTGTGGCCGAAAGAAGCGCCCCGCCGCAGGCGACCTTGAATTTGAGCTACGGATTTTGGCGAAATGAGGTAGGGTGATCGGCCTTTCCCGCCATGCCTCTTCTCCAGCTTCGTCAACTCACGCTTAAATACGGTGCCGCGCCGCTGCTCGACCGGATCGATTTCCAGGTCGATGCGGGAGAACGGGTCTGCCTGCTCGGTCGCAATGGGGCGGGGAAAACGAGTCTCATGCGCATCATCACCGGCGAGGAAACGCCGAACGAGGGCGAGCTTATCCTCTCCGACACGGTCAAGGTGACGCGCCTGATCCAGGAGATTCCCGGCGACATCAGCGGCACTGTGCTGGAAGTGCTGCACTCCGGCCTGCGCCCTGATCGCCATGAAGAGGAGTGGCAGACGGATGTTCGCCTGGAGGATCTTGCCGCGGAAATGCATCTGCCCGCGCACGAGGCATTCGCGTCGCTCTCCGGCGGGCTCAAGCGGCGGGTACTGCTGGCGCGGGCCCTGGCGGGACAGCCCGATATTCTGCTCCTTGATGAACCGACGAATCATCTCGACCTCGATTCGATCCTCTGGCTCGAGAACTTTCTCCTGGCCTCGAAGATGACGCTCTTCTTCGTCACGCACGACCGGGCTTTTCTGCGCAAGCTCGCCACGCGCATCGTCGAGCTGGACCGCGGGCAGCTCACCAGTTGGGCCTGCGACTACGACACCTTTCTCGAGCGCAAGGCGGCCAACCTTGAGGCGGAGGAAAAGCAGTGGGCCGCTTTTGACAAGAAGCTGGCGCAGGAGGAAGCCTGGCTGCGGCAGGGCGTGAAGGCGCGGCGCACGCGCAACGAGGGCCGGGTGCGCGCCCTCCACCAAATGCGCGAGGAACGCAGCGAGCGCCGCCAGCGCGAAGGCACGGCCCGCATCGAAATCCAGGCCGGCAGCCTCTCCGGGCAGAAGGTGATCGAGGCGAAGGAAATGAGCTTCGCTTACGGCGACCGGCCCATCGTCCGTGACTTCACTACCACCATCTGGCGGGGCGACAAGATCGGCATCATCGGCCCGAACGGCGGCGGCAAGACGACGCTGCTGAAACTTTTGCTGGGACAACTCGCGCCCGATTCCGGCGAGGTCAAGCTCGGCACCAATCTGCAGGTGGTTTATCTCGACCAGTTGCGCGGGCAGATCGACGACGCCAAAACGGTCGCGCAAAACGTCGCGGGCGATGCGGAGACGGTGATGTTCCAGGGCCGGGCGCGCCACATCCACAGCTATCTGCAGGATTTCCTTTTCCGCGCGGATCGCATTCGCATGCCGGCGAAAATGCTTTCCGGCGGTGAGCGTAACCGGCTGCTGCTGGCGCGCCTTTTCCTGCAACCGGCCAACGTCCTCGTGCTCGACGAGCCGACCAACGATCTCGACGCCGAGACGCTCGAATTGCTGGAAGAACTCGTGCTGGAATATGCGGGCACGCTGCTGCTGGTTTCGCACGACCGCGCCTTTCTCGACCATGTGGCGACCAGCATGTTCGTCTTTGAAGGCGAGGGGCGCGTGGCGGAATATAGCGGAGGGTATGAGGACTGGCTGCGGCAGCGGTCGGCAGCGGCCGTCGTGCCGGTCGAGGCAAAGCCCGCGCCCAAGGCGGTGCCCGCGCGACGAACCGAGAGCGAGGCGAAATTTCTCAAGCGCGAGCAGCGCGAACTCGATGAACTTCCCGCCAAGATCGAAGCGTGGGAAGAAGAGGTCAGCGCGCTCAACCACCGGTTGTGGGATCCGGCGACGTACCAGGGCGACGCGGCGGAAGTTGCGCGGCTTAAAGCGGAACTCGCCGCGCTGGAGCAAAAAGTCCAGCAAGGTTACCGCCGGTGGGAGGAGCTGGAAGATAAGCGCAAAGCCTCCGTCTCGGAAGTTTGAACGGTGTGCCCTCGAACGGAGTTCAGCAAGTGCCAGAGGGGGGAATCGAACCCCCGACCAAGGGCTTATGAGTCCCCTGCTCTACCGCTGAGCTACCCTGGCATTTCGTTGACTGACATGGACTTGCAGAAACACTGGGCTTGGGTTTCTACCGCCTGCTTCGACAGAGTGGGCAGGAGAAAGGCCAAATCCGCCACGAAAATCCCGTGAGAGACGACCGATACCGCCTGCCTGTTTGCGTCCTAAACTCAGCCGGAAATACTACGGGCGGTTCACCGGGTGCGGCAAGCAGAAATGGGTCCACCGGGAAGCTCGAAGCCTTCATGGGTGCAATGAATAACTTTTACGCTCTCGCTGCTACCAAAGTGCGCGATTGCGGTTAATGTTAAATGAGAGTATGAGCATCCAAAATCCAAGTCGCGTGTTGGTAATAATGTTATGGCTATGATGGATTTTCTAAGGCGATTTTTCTCGGCCGATGGGTTCATGCCCCACGGCATGTGTTACGAGTGGGACCCCGGCATCATCTGGTTGAACGTCGTTTCGGACGGCCTCATCGCCGTGGCCTACTACTCGATTCCGCTGACGCTGCTCTACTTTGTTCACAAACGCAAAGACCTCCAGTTTAGCTGGATTTTTATTTGCTTTGCCCTGTTCATCGTCGCGTGCGGAACCACCCACGCCATGGAGATATGGAACATCTGGCATCCGGTTTACTGGCTCTCCGGCAGCATCAAGGCGCTCACCGCGGCCGTCTCCGTTGTCACCGCCATCCTGCTCGTAAAATTAGTACCCGTGGCCCTCGCGCTGCCCAGTCCGGGAGAGATGAACGAGACGAACCGAATCCTGAACGAACGAACGCGGGAACTCGCCGCCTCGCAGGCAAGTTTGCAATCGGTGTTCGCCGCCGCGACCGAAACCGCCATCGTGGCCTGCGATCCCACCGGCATCATCACCGTTTTCAATACCGGGGCCGAACGGATGCTGGGTTACACCGCGGAAGAAATCGTGGGTAAACACACACCGGCGATTTTTCACCTCGAATCAGAGATGGTGCAGCGCAGGCGCGAATTGGCCGAGGAACTCGGCCGGCCGGTGCAAGGCATCGAGGTCTTCGGCGGCAAGGCCAGGTCCCCCCACGGCCAGCCCGAAGAGCGGTTATGGACCTACGTGCGCAAGGACGGCAGCCATTTGCTGGTCCAGTTGACCGTGTCCGCCGCTCATGATGAAAGCGGCAAACTGATTAGCTCCGTCGGCATTGCCAAGGATTACACCGCCGTCAAGCAATACAACGACCAACTCCAGGCGGCGAAAGAGCGCGCGGAGCAGGCCGACCGCGCCAAGAGCGATTTCCTCGCCACCATGAGCCATGAAATCCGCACGCCGATGAACGGCGTCATCGGCATAACCGGCCTGCTCCTGGACACCTCGCTGGACGCCGAGCAGCGCAACCTGGCGGAAACCATCCGCTTCAGCGGGGAGTCGCTCCTGCATCTGATCAACGACATCCTCGATTTCTCCAAAATCGAAGCCGGGCAAATGACGCTGGAAAACCTCGACTTCGACTTGCGCAATTTAGTCGAGGAGACCGTGGAAATAATGTCGATCCAGGCGCAAGCCAAGGGCATCGAGATCGACAGCGGCGTCGCCCCGGAAATGCCCGGCAAGCTGCGCGGGGATCCGGGCCGCGTCCGCCAGGTGCTCACGAATTTGCTCGGCAACGCCATCAAGTTCACCAAGGAGGGCGAGGTCGCCGTGCGCGTCACGGTCGAGACGGAAGCGGAAGCCGGCGTCCTCGTCCGTCTCGAGATTAAAGATACCGGCATCGGCATTCCCCGCGAGACGCAGGCCCGGCTCTTCCAGCCCTTTGTCCAGGCCGACAGCTCCACTTCGCGCAAGTTCGGCGGCACGGGATTGGGCCTGGCCATTTGCAAGCGGCTGGCCGAATCGATGAACGGCAGCATCGGCGTCGAGAGCACGCCCGGCCAAGGGTCCACCTTCTGGGTCACCATGCAGTTCGCCCGCGCGGCCACCGCACCGGTCGAGCCGCCCGCCGCCCCGGAACTGGCCGGGACGCGCGTCCTCCTCGTGGTCGACAACGCCACGCGCCGGCAGTTTCTTCAGCAGAAAATCAGCGCTTGGCGGATGGTGGCCCACGGCACCGGCTCATGGGAAGAAGCCCAGGCGCTGCTGCGTCAGGCGGCGACCGCCGGGACACCGTATCAACTGGCCATCGTCGATCTGCAAAATGCGGCCATGGACGGCCCCGCCTTTGCCCAAAAGCTCAAGGACGACTCCGCCCTGGGCACCACCCGGTTCATTCTCCTGGCCCCTTTTGGCAGCCGCATTCCGACCGCGCGATTGAAAGCCCTGAACATCGCCGCCTGCTGCGTCAAGCCCGTCCGCCAATCCATGCTTCTCGATTGCCTGTCCCAAGTCCTGATTCACCCCGCCGACCCCACCGACTCCGGGCCACCCGAGCCTTTAATGCAGTCCGAGGCGGCCGAGCCACGGCGGACCGAGCGCGTTCTCGTCGCCGAGGATAATCCGGTCAATCAGCAGGTGGCCCTGGGCAATTTGCGCAAGCTCGGCTACGAGCCCGATCTCGCCACCAACGGATTCGAGGTGCTCGAAGCAACCGCCCGCAAGAGTTACGACATCATCCTCATGGATTGTCAGATGCCGGAGCTGGACGGCTACCAGGTGACCAGGGAAATCCGCCACCGAGAACGAACCGGCCGGCGTCCTTATATTATTGCCATGACCGCCCACGCCATGGTGGGAGACCGGGAAAAATGTCTCGCCGCTGGCATGGATGATTACGTCAGCAAACCGCTCACCCGCGCCGAACTGCGCGCCGCCCTGCAGCGCGGTGTCGCCCGGCCCTCCACGCCGCTCGATGAGAATATGCTGCGTCCCCTCGCGGCGGTCGATGAGCAGGAAGTCGCACAATGGATCGAGCTGTTTGCCGCGACCGCGCCGGGCAGCATCGCCGACATGAAGCGCGCCCTCACGCAGTCCCGCGCGAGCGACCTCTCCCTCGCCGCCCACACCCTCAAGGGAAGTTGCAGTAACTTTGGCGCCGCCGCCCTCGCCGAACTCTGTGCTCAAATGGAACACGACGCCGAAGCGGGCAACCTCCAGGGCATGACCGAACGCATCGCCTCGGCCGAGAGAGAATTGAGCCGCGTCATCGCTGCCTTGAGAGCACGGCTTCCCACCGGGCACACCCTATGAAAATTATCATTGCCGACGACGAACCCGTCGCACGCGTCATCCTGCAGCGGACCCTGGAAAACCTTGGACACGAAATCATCGCCGCCGGCAGTGGCCTCGAGGCCTGGGAGGTCTTTGACCGCGAGCCCGTCCGCCTCATCGTCAGCGACTGGAAAATGCCCGGCCTCGACGGACTCGGCCTCTGCGAAAAAGTCCGCGACCGCAAGAAAACGCTCTACACCTACTTTATCCTCCTGACCTCGCAGGACACCCGGCCGGAAAACTACCAACTGGCCGCGGACGCCGGCGTGGACGACTTCCTCACCAAACCCTTCGACCGCCCCACCATCGAGATGCGCCTCCGCGTGGCCGAGCGGATCCTGCGCTTCACCACCGAAATTCGCCAGCTTCAAGGCCTTATTCCCATCTGCGCCTACTGTCGAAAAATCCAAAACGATGCCAACTACTGGCAACTCGTGGAGTCCTACATCAGCGAACAAACCGGCAGCAATTTCACCCACGGCATGTGCCCCGAATGCTCCGAAAAATTCCTCGCCGAAATCAACCTCCCCAGCAAGCCGGCACCGTAAAGCTTCCCCGAAATCGCCGAGAAGGACTTGGCCGCCCGGCGGGACGGGATCGCGCTACCACCGGAAAAGTCCGAAAACGCGATGGCACCCCGGAGCGGGTGCCACCCCCAGCCGGGGTGGGATGATCTTTTTACGGTAAACCGGTGGTATCGACCGCTGCTGCGGCCTCAACCACCGGCTACTGACGTTCGATCCCTTCGGAGATCTCTGCGAAAATCAATTTTGGTTCGAGCGAAGCCGGAGGCTTCCCACCTAAGTAGCCGGTGGTTGAGCGACCCCGCCGAGGCGGGAGAGCGATACCACCGGAAAGGTTCGCAATGAGATCGCA
>Ga0116226_10007189_pt1 | contig 10026 bp, 6 predicted proteins | sample S1TSphfallax_FD_89692 | JGI IMG/M metagenome (GOLD analysis project Ga0116226, IMG submission 89692) | Host-associated microbial communities from peat moss isolated from Minnesota, USA - S1T2_Fa - Sphagnum fallax MG | ecosystem: Host-associated > Plants > Peat moss > Unclassified | place: USA...
ATTGGGTCTCATTTCATGAAACTGGGGATCGCTTCAAATTGGGTCTCATTTAATGAGACTGGGTATCAGTTCACAAGATTTGCAAGATTTTATTTGTTGGAATTGGGTATAGTTTCAGGAGAAAGGGGTATCAAATCACAAGATTTGCAAAGATTTTATTGTGAGGAACTTGATTTGATGAAGAATATGAGTTAGCAGTGAAGGCGCAAGTAAGGCAGATGCAAAAACTAGAGTTGAAACTCCTGTAACAGGACCAATGTAAGGATCAATTTACGTGATCAAAACAGCTTGGTGTTTGATCCATCCTTGTGTCTTTTTGCTTTTTTTGTATACTGTTTTCATCCTGACTTTTGATTTCGCTCTCAGTTTCAAAGTTTCGCCCCAATTATTTTATCAATAATAGAGTTAGTGGTAAAGTCACCTGTAGCCCAAAGCAAGGGTTGTTTGATTTGGAAACACCCTAGTACAATGCACATAACAAAAATTGGAGTGCTGGAACATCCAATGAACAATGGGAATTATCAAAATGTGACATCCATCTACCTTATGTTCTTACAACTTAGACATCAAAGGAAATATAAGCTATGGGCCTCAAGGAATAAAATAAATAAAACCCTATAAATAAAAATCAAGGAAAGGAACCCATTGAACAAAAGTACAACGCAAATGAGAACACAAATAAACACAACCCAAGGAAAAAACAAAAACAAACAATCACCAAAAACCAGATAAAACACTACGCAAAGAGGATTCATGGCTACAAAATGACCATCAACAATAACAAAGAAGACCTAAGATGAAAAAGTTGTCATCTTCCACAAATCAATTAATGACAAAGGTGCATTAACTATGATGTGTGGAAGAGATGAAGAAATTCAACCAAATGTAGCAACATGTTTGAATAGTCGCTATGGTTTGTGCACATTACAGGGCTACGGACACACGTTGTCAATAGTAAGAAACAAGTGTCAAGGGGACTAAAAAAAATCACTAATGACGTGCAATAGTGGTCTATGCACAAGTGGTAAAAAATGAATCAAAACGAAAATGAAAACACGCATACATTTCAATAACAAGGGGAATGAAGTCATCACCTAGTGTTCGTTCAACATATGATTGTGTTTTCTCCTAAATAACCATCATTGTTGCATGGGTTGTTGTTGTCAATGTTCGCTACACCATATCTGCATGAATCAACAATGACAACATCCATCAAGGTCCAGAAGTTGTCTTTGGTGATAAGGATATGCACTCATCATTGGGTGTGGCAAGGGAAAAGGTGGGAAACCTCCTTCTAAACATGTGCTCCATTCTCCAAAACAATAATTACAATAATATCCCGAAATGTATTGTGCGTTGTTATATGTTCATTCCCGCAAGCGCACTAAAGCAAATGGGTACCTAAGTTATCAATGGTATGACCACATTGACATAGCGAAAGATGAACTGTTGTAGGATGTGGCAAGCCAAGACGGGTATGTAGTGTTCTAAATAAGTGGGTTAGGGATAGACAAAAGGCATGTGTGGTAGGATGAACTAATAACCAAGCACATGCCCCTACACTTGCACATGAACAAACACGTGTTCACTTAATATTTGAAGGTACATATGTTAAAAGCGAAGGAAACTTTTGCTTGTGTAGGCAATTTGCCAAAAAAACTTATAACTAAAGAGAGAATTGAACCACTAGGCTCACAAAGGGTGGGAACTAAGAACAAACAACCTAAGGTAACATGGCCCATGTATCTCATAACACTATTTGGAACGGAAAAATGTCAATTTCAACATGTGTTATTGCATCCAAAAGAATAGTGATCATCTTGCTAGAAATGAGTGATAAGTGCAAAAATAATCAATGCCCAACATCCCAAGAATGTAAGCGCAACAATCCAAATTATTGAAAGGAGGCCAAGCTTGCCCAAAAAAGCAAGAATATTGGTTTGATGACATGCTAAGTGACTAATAAAATCACCAAAAGATCTTACACCAAGTAAATTTTCCAATTTAGTTATGGTATGAGTATTGAACTCGACATAATGTTATAAAATAAATGGAGAAAGAAACATTGTATGAAACAAGTAGCTAGGGTGTTGGCATAGCACAATGAGGCATCATGAAAGTCATTTGAGGATCTGCAAGCATAGGGGGACTAGATATTGTCCCCAAATCTTCGTGAAAAGCTTCAACCACAAACGACTCAACGAATGATTTGGATCCCATCGATGCACCCAAAATATGAAAACCCAAGTTTAAAATAAAAAAGTTCAAAGGAAATGATATAGTATAGTCCAACCCCTATGGAGACCAAGCTACACATTTTGTTAGTTGCACTAAAAGCCCTAATGTTAAAAACTCTTCCTACAATTGTAAAAAAACAAGAACCACATATAATGTAAAACATATATATGCGTATCATTCACTAATGAAGGGGAAAACACAAGTAAAATAGGTTGTTATTGTAGGGCAAAAAAAATCAAATAATCATTCTTTGAAACAAGCGAAAAGCGCGAAAGTGAACTAAAGCAAATAATGCTCCTCCCAATGGGTCCCCTCGTCATGTACCTAACTCGGATGAAATAACTATGAAATTTCTATGTTGGGAAGCTTAAAAAAAATATTGTGGGGATGGGCACACATAAAATCATCGAACAAATGGGAAAAACTAATTTAGAAAATCAAACGAAGATTATAATTCATGAAAAATGGCTGACCATGACACCAAATTAAAGGTGTTATGGATATCCACATGTAGCACCACCTAATTTAACATTGTTTGAACACCATGAAACATTGTTTCACACCCATGACAAGTTGTTATGCCAAATTAATGAGGATTAAAATGTTTTGCGAAAATATCCCTAATTAAATAACCAATGTATGAGCAACTAGGTGATGTGTCACCTCACCGATCGTAATGGGACATATGCCTCCAAATGGATTCTCCGACATTAGGAGCCAAGATGCAAAAAGGAAATGTGATACTGAAAATGAAACATGACTTTGAACAATGTGCCCACATACTTTTTTAAAAAGGTCAAATCCAGTCACAAAATCATATGGGATAAAAAAATTTCAAAAAAACTCATACACCATATCCGAAAGGGCATAAAAAAAAAGGTATGGTGAAGGAACCAACATAAAGATAAATGTCTATTGATCTAAAACAACTTCTGTCTCAATATGGAAATCATTAACAAAAAGGTGGAGACATAACTTCAGTAAATGGCTAGAAAAGGCAAAGGACTCCAATGGTTTCGTCAAATGGGGTTGTAAGTGTGTTCAAAACTAGTGCATGTATTGATTAAATGTATTCCCCTACATGGGTAAGGGCTTGTACGCACCGTAATTGTGTTAATGGAAATGGGGTAGGATTTGGAATCGACTTTAAACACCTATAAAAAACTAAAGTGTGTGTTTTAATTGTGTGTTCTTCCTGTAATGTCTCCCAATTGCCACCCATGTATTGATGCAAGCAAGTTTGAGTCTCTTAGTGACCTTTTTTCACCACCATGTGGAAGAAAGGACGAACACCAAAAAATGAATAACAAAAAAACATGTTAGGCTATAATATCGAAAGGATTAGATGTTAATTGAAATAAAAGGATATGCAAAACTCACTAAACATCAACTTTGAAAGCATATGGAACATGGTGGTATGAACGAGGATGAAGTAAACCCAAATCAAAGGCATCAATGATGTTTATGGATGCAATCCATATCCATGTTGAAGAAGGAAGAGAACGTGGCAAAATTGGGGGCAACACCGCCCTTAAGATATATGACTACCTATGAATGGTGCATGAAAGTTGGTGTCATGCTAAACCCCTCTTGCACTAAATAAACAATCGTATGATAAATACTGGAAAAAAAATTAATGGGTGTCATGGGTGAAGCAAAAAGAAGGCCAATGGACCATGAAAGGATGAGGGGACTTGCTGAAATAAACTAAGAAGGATGGGATTGATGGGCAAATGGATGGAAACTACAACACAGTTGGGCATATGGGTAAAGTTGACAACTAGCTCTTCATCAGGTGCCTACCGGGAATCAAGATGCCCAGTGACATTTAGGGAATGAAGAACCCATAGGGGTGTAGTCATGCTAATAGGAGCCAAAAGCAATGGTAACCATTGTTTAATTTTATGTTTTTCACACCAAAAATATTTTAAAAGAAATTTAACTTGAAAACAAGTTAAAATTTTGCACATTATCAAGTGTAATATATTATTCTATACATGTCCAAAATATGAAATTATATTATTAACATTTGGACCTTCAAAAATAATGTAAAAAGACTTGTAACCACTACTTTTAAATAGAAGGACTTGTAAATGAAGTTGGAAAACTTTGAAAATGACATTTTTTTGACATTTTTTTAACACAAACATTAACCAAATAGTACATTTAAAAAAAATAGATTTTAAAAGATTTTTTTGAAAACTTTTTTTTGAAAATATTCCAAGAATATTCCCCCCAAAAATAGTCATCTAAGGGGCCACCAATGGCTCTTATTAGCCCATTTGCATCCATAGGATCTACCGTGCATATCCTTGGCCTAACATATTTAATTTAAAACAAAACCCTAAACGTTAATGTTGTAAACCCCAACTTGAAAAACCCCCTTAACCCCCCTCAAACCCTAAAATTATTGCCCTAAAAAATAAATATTTACAAGCGTAACAAAAAAACTAAAAGGGGGCATGTGGAAGCATATTCACAAAAACCCAAGGATTGGGTGGGAATAACAAAATGAACCCAGTTGTAGATTCATTTCTACTTGTGTAATTGTTCTAATACCATGTCCACCTACCTTACCGGATCTATTTCACCCTATCACATTTTGCCTTACCTTGCCATGTTTAATCTACCTCACCTTTGTTATATTATGATTTGATCCTTCTATATCTTGAAGGCTAAAATTACATAATTTGTTAATAGAAAAAACCCTAAACCTTAAACCTTTAATTTCTTCCTTGGGGCATTGCTAAAATTTTAAACCATGCTATTGTTGCTTGTCTACCAGATACTTATGTGTTGTTGCATTCATGAGAATCCACATGTAATATCATCATCCCAATGTTAAAACTAGTGAATGTCATTGTGCACCCCAAGATGTGTGCGTATCTTTCTTGACATCATGTGCATTTTGCACATTTATTACACTTAGATTAACCTACCTTGTTCAATTCCTCATGCACTAAAGCTTTTAAACCCATCTTAAATAAATGTTCATGTGCTTATAAATTAGGCTCAATTTTTTTTACACTTGGTTGTACTTACATAACAACACCCAACAATCAATGGAGTAAAACTTTTTCTTTCTCTCTCACACACACAAACTCTCGCATTTTTTCTCCCTTCCCTATGCAATTATAATGCCTATCTTGACATTTTGCTCTTAATAGAATTTGACAATGGTGGAACTTCTACACTGTTGCTTCTACTATTTTTCTGAACATTGGCTAGCCAACATTGGCCACCACTTTCAACGCCATAAAGGAGCAAAGAGCCCCATGACCCAATGAATGTGCATACAATAATGACTATAGACCAAAGGGAGTTACACAATGCCATTATACGACAAAGCCCACCAAGAAAGGAAAAAGTTTCTTTTTAAGAGCCGACTACTCTTTTATGTTGTAATTCATACATGACAAAATGATTCTTAACATTGGTTGGAAATTGTACCACCACCCACTAGATTTTTCATGTTTAGAAGTTGGACAAAGGAACAAAAAGAAATTGGATAGAATAATAGAAGCAAAATTTTCCCATTGCACCCATACTTGTCCTCAAAATCCCATTTTCTTTCCAAAATTCCCATAATAATGTAAGTGCTCTCTTCCAAACATTGATGACATGATTGTTTCCCTCTAAAATTCCAAAAGCACAATTGAACATGCCATTTAGACTGCTCATAAAACCCCTAGATTCTTTCATCATATTCGTTAAATTGGTCCCAAAATCCTAATTTTAATTATGGATCTTTTGTCCTAAACCTCATAGCATAATGGAATAAACTAACTCCCCCAAAAAAAAAAAAACCAACATCTGCAATGGGGCATACTTCCCCAACTACACAAAGAACAAAATACCACGTTTTAACCACACTTAACTTCAACATTCATCATTCACAAACAACAAAGAAAACTTAGTTCTTTTTGCAAGACCACCATGATTTTGAGTCAAATCAAACTGGCCTTCCTTATAGTCTAAAAGTTTGTAGCATTTTCTCACCATCACAAAATATGAAGAACCAACCATTGTGAAGCTCCTCAATCCATCTTGAAGAACAAACAACAAAAAAAATAAGCATATGAACTTACCAACAAAAGAAATAGACCACATGCTCACAATCCTATTGCTACCATGAATGTAGACATTGTATACATAACACAAAATAAATAAAGAACCAACTACTCGGAGAAAAATCAATCACCACTCTAGTGAATGATCAACATTTTACATTAAACACCAGATTAGGGTAGTTTGAGTTAAGCTTATTTTTCATTTTTTCACCTTTCTACTCATTTTAGGTCACACACCATTTTTACCCTATCTTTGGGCTTACTTCCACCCCTTATCCCCTCTTTTAATGGTATTTACAGAATAAGAAAATTTTATTAAATCACAATATGAAATGTTAAAACTTAACATTTAATCCACAAGCTTTGAATGTAATTATAATAGTTGTAGATGTAAAAGCAATGAAAATATATGTAGTAGTAATGTGGAAACACTAAGAAAAAAGGAATTTTACGATGAAATTTAGTTTACCACCAAAATTGGTGGAAAATTTAGTTTGGGTCCCAAGTATTTTGTTATTTTAAGTTTTCATTCCCAATTATGGGTTCAATGCCTTATTATGCCAAAATTAATTATTCTTGCCCCTTAATTGTGTTATTTTATAGATGATTATAATATTTTTAATTTATTATTATCTTATTTAATAGATTTTTGGATGTTTTCAAAACTCAACCAATAAATGGAACTAAGATTTGTCACCCCAAATGGGGTTGCTTTCTTTTTTCAAATGTCAAAAGTTCATATTTGTAAGTTTTCAAATTAAAAAAATGTATTTAAATTAAAAATACACATCACAACATAATCATTATATAATATGTCAAAACATCATGAAATTTCCAACTTAATACGGGTGGGAAAGGGGATGTGCAAATTTTCATATACAATTTTCGGATTTTTTTCAATAAGTTATGATCCATTTTAAAAGTTAAATACCTTTAACAAAATAATTGGTTTGTTAACTTTGACTTTTTTTTACAAACCATCTATAACATATATATGATTTCATTGCATATTACCAAATTACAAATTCTATAACATTAAAATATATATTTCAAAATATGTTTTACTTCACAAAATCTATTAAATAAATAAAATCAACATTAGTTTATTTCCTATTACCATTTCGTCAAAACAATTTGAACTTTCATTACAACAAAATGCATCTCTGTATGCCAAATGATTTCATTAGATTTTGAGTGAATTCACTAGTTGATGTGCCCCCAAGTTCCTTGTTAGACCCAACAAAGGTCCAACTATGTTAAAGAGCGGAAGAAGTTGGAACTTGGTGCCGCTCCCAGCTTCTAGCACTAAAGGGGGTGAAAGGGGCGTGCTGAAAGCTCCGGGATTAGATTAGGAAGAGGGACAAACTATTTAGTTACTCGGTCCTGCACAAAACCAACCACAAGACGGTTAGTTCACCTTCGGAAACACCCTTGGTGTTGGGATGAGCCACGGGCAACACGGACTCACTTGACTCACCACGGCCCGGACTCGGGGGAAACCACCACCTTCCCCCATATAGTACTATTTGCATTGCTTCACCACACCCGCATCCAAATGGCTTTTATTCCCGGGACTCCCAAGGAGGAGTCTCGAAACTGTCCTAGTTTGGACTCTTGAGATTTTGGGAGCTCATAACTCCCGGCTCAGACCTCGGATGGGAACAAGGTCTGAAGCAAACTTGTAGTTCTCTTCAAGAGCTTCCCAACGGTGTGTCGCACTTTATCTACACACACCAGGGTCAGGTCGATTCCCGACTTTTTGTGGTCGGGAGTCAAACTGCCAGTTTGACTCCCGGCCCTTCTTTCGACCATAACTTGAGCTGCAGATGTCCGAATGGCCCATGCGAAGCCATTTTCGACATTTACACTTCAAGGCCTTTTCAACGGTATAAATAACACATCAAGGCGAGGTGTTTTGACTTCTATAATTGAGCTCTGGAGATGCAGGAGTCCTAAAGGACTCTAAGTTCCCACTTTTGGGAGTGCAAGTCTCATCCTCACACTTGTCCTCAAAATGGGGTTGCGACACTAGTCCTAGTGAACAAGACATAGTGGGGAAGTAATGAATTCACTAGTCTAGTGAATAGAGACTAATAAACACCCACATTTTGTAGTAGTGTTTTGGGATCATTTTTTTTGATGATTAAATATCAAAACCCCATAGCCTATGGTCCATGATTTATGAATGTTTAATACACAATTCACATCATGTTTTATATTGGGATAACATTCCTAGTCATGTTTTAAAATGGGTTAATACTCCCAATTAGGGCCATTCCCAAATGCAAGTTATGCAAGGCCTTGCATTTTGAGAATGGGGATTTATGGGCATTTCCTTACATTGAATATAATGAATTTTATGTTTAAAAATGAATCCATTATGGGGGATTCAAACATGATGATAACATAGCCATATAACTCCATATCAAGAAATACGAATTTTAAATATAATCAAATCAAAAATGTTTTTATGTGATAAGGTGTTAACTTGGTGTTAGGGTGCTAATAACACAATGTTATACTATCACATAATCTTGAATAAAAATATATGGTAAATTAAAATTACAATGTTACATAACGACTTAAATAGGGCTACTTTAATTCAATGTCATTTCAACTATATAATTTTTTAGTCCCATGTTGCTCCTCCCAAATTGTTTGTGATTGCCTTTAGTCATTTTCTCTTCCATAATTTTTCATAACTCTTTAATATTTTTTTTCCCTTTTATTACAAGGAAAATTATCATAATTGCAAGAAAGCAAAAAAAAATACAAGTGTTACATGGTTGACAACATGAAGATCTTTACCGTGACCATATCAAATTATGAAGAAGATTGGATATTCACAAGAATGTAACCACTAAACATTTTTGCATCATACAAGTTTGGTTTTGAAAATCTTGAATGTATGCAATTTCACACAAAACATGCGAATAATTTGTAATCTATAATAGAAAAACAAAACATTCCAAAGCAAATATTTTCATGCAAAACAAAACACATGAAACATGAATTCATTTTTTGAAAATTTATATCAATATATATGAATTACAAAAAGGGTGCAAATAGGATTAAAAGGTCCATTTTGTGACATAACCATTATTTAACGTTCATTGTAGTAAATGGTTACTTAAGTTAATATTTAGAAAATGGATTATCTTGTACAATAATAATTTAAACATTTTCCAAAATTTGAAATGAATACAATGAGTATGGAGTATCCAATTTCTATATTAAAAAATGTAATTATTATTTTTCATTATTTAGAAAAAGTTTTAATAGACTTGAACGATTTGAAAATGACATTTTTATGGGAATTTTTTTGTGTACACCTTTACATATAATGCAACATTTTTTTAGGTCATAAAAATTAATTGATTTGTAAATCATGATTTTAAACATATTATACGAAATATTCATTTCATAATAAGTGTTTAAAATTTAATCTTTATCCTTGATTAGTTCATGTTATCACATTTACACCCATAAGCAAGCACACAACACAATTTGTACCTTTTTTCTATTTCATAGATGAACCAAATCCACATTCCAATGATGACCCAATGAGTTTGTAATTGTAATTTCTTATAGTTGCATCATTCCATCAATAGTGAACATCAACATCTACAAAGGACACATTATATGGGTCATCATTTGCAAAGAAAAAATAATGTATCAATAATAGTTTTGAAACAAAATAAGCATAACAAAAACAAAT
>Ga0116226_10007190_pt1 | contig 10026 bp, 10 predicted proteins | sample S1TSphfallax_FD_89692 | JGI IMG/M metagenome (GOLD analysis project Ga0116226, IMG submission 89692) | Host-associated microbial communities from peat moss isolated from Minnesota, USA - S1T2_Fa - Sphagnum fallax MG | ecosystem: Host-associated > Plants > Peat moss > Unclassified | place: USA...
AGATACATCGGATTGCGCGTGTAGCCGTAGATGCCGCCGGTCGCGAGCGCCGTTGCCGGCTTGTACGGGTTGAGCGTCGTGTTGACCCGTTTGAGTTCGTAGTCCGCGGCGATCACGATCGCGGCGCTGGCAGCCAGACAAAAGCCGCCGCTGACCACGGCACACGTCGCTTTGAGCGTTTTCGAGGGCGTCCCGCGTCCGAGCAGCAAGCCGGCGCCGAGCGCCGCGAGAAAATAGAGCGGCGGCGCGATGCGGATGCCCGGAACGTCGGTGCCCGGATCGGTCTCGGTGGATTCGACGCTCATACGCGGTGCCGATCGAAGAGCGGGAACACGAGCGGCTTCACAAACCACGGCAGCGTGCCGCGCAAGGCGGAGTCCACACCCGGGTTGGGCTGGGCGACGAACGCGACCAGTGAGGAGTGATGGAGATCGTCGCGCAGATCGCGCGAGAGCGGAAAAAACAACACCACGTAGAGTACAACCCAGATACCGACCAAGGCCTTGCAGACCCCGACCACGGAGCCCAAGATCGCATTTCCCGTCCCGATGAGCGGGAGCTTGGCGAACCGGCCAAGCAAGAGCGAGAGCGCCATACACGCCAGGTACACGAGGAGGCTGAAGGCTACCATCCCGATCACGTGCGCGGAACCGGGGCCGGTGTGGGTGAGGCTCTGCGCGATGTCATCGAGCGAACCCGTATACCAGAACGCGGCGAGGATCGCGACGCCGAGCGCGACCGCACCGGCGAGCTCGCTGACGAACCCGCGCTTCCAGCCTTTGAGAGCGAAGAGCAGACAGATCGCGCCGATCACGAGATCCGGCCAGGTCACGCTCACTGCCTCAAGAGCGCGCCGTAACGCGACCCGAGCTCCGCGACGATCGTCGCCACGGCGGCGTCCGCTTCGGCGTCGGTGAGCGTTGCGTCGGCGCGCTGGAGCACGACGTGGAGCGCGAGGCTCTTGCGGTCCGCGCCGATCTGCGGGCCGCGATACTCATCGAACACGTCGACCCGAGCGACGAGCGGCTGCTCGCGAGCGATCGCGACCACGTCGCCGGCTGGAACGTCCGGCACGATGATGATCGCGAGGTCGCGTGCGATCGACGGATACTTCGAGAGCGGGACGAACTGCCGCGTCGCCTTCGCCGGCAACGCGTCGATCAGGATCGCGCTTGCAATGACGTCGTCCTCGAGACCGTGCGCGCGCAGCAGCCGCGGGTCCACCGCCCCGACCCAGGCGACGCTGCGGTCGTCGAGCCGAATCTCGGCCGTCTTGCCCGGATGCAGGCCAAGCGCGGTGCCGCGCACGACCGACGGCTCGCGACCGGTCACCCGCCGCAGGACCGCCAGCAGATCGCTTTTCGCGGCCGCGAACGCATCGTCGCGCCACGCGGGACCACCGGCTTTCGCACTTGTCGCGAGCATGGTGAGGGTGTTCGTTTCCTGCGGCGGGTCGGTCGCGAAGACATGACCGATCTCGAAGGTCCGCAGCGGCCGCGCACGCTCGCGCTCCGCGTGCGCGAGCAGCGCCGGCAGCAGCGAGAAGCGCAGATAGCGTTGATCTTCGCTGAGCGGGTTCGTGATCTCGAGCAGATCGGGGATCGCGATGCCGGCGCTGCGCCAGCGCTCGGCGACCGCGATCGGTTGCAGGCCGAGCGTGATGCACTCGTGATAGCCGAGGCCGGCGAGCGCGTACGCGAGTTCCATCTCGCGATCGAAGCCGGCCGAATCGATCGGCTGGTCCGCGACCGGGGGCAGCACCTCCGCAAGCCGATCGTAGCCGACGACGCGCGCGATCTCTTCGACGACGTCGGCCGGAATCTGCACGTCGCTCCGCCAGTACGGCACCGTGACCGCAAACGTCTTCAAGTCCTCGAGCGATTCGCTGCCGAGGCCGACGCGCTCGCGCAAGAGTTCCTCCGAGATCGAACTCACGCTGAATCCGAGCGCACCGAGCGCCCGTGCGATCTCCGCATCGGCGAGGGTGAACCCGAGCAGCCGCCCGATCTCGCTCTTGTAGAGATCCACCACGACCGGCAGACCGGCACTCTTGCCGAAGCCGCGGGGCATGTGGATGATCCCGCCCTCTTGTTCGAGCAGCCGGGCGGCGCGCGCCGCGGCGACGTCGGCGAGACCGATCGGTAAGCCCTTTTCGTTGCGCGCCGAGGCTTCCGTGCGCATCCCGAGTTTGGTCGCCATGCGGCGTATGCGCGGGCCGGTGAAGTTCGCGCTCTCGATCACGATCTCGCGCGTCGTCTCGGAAACCTCACTGATGAGGCCGCCCATCAGGCCCGCAAGACCGGTCGCTTGCGTATCGTCCGCGATCACCAGCGCCGTCGGATCGAGCGTGCGATCCGTACCGTCGAGCGTTACGAGATGTTCGTCCGGTCGCGCATCGCGCACGACGATGTGTTTGCCGCCGATCTTCTCGAAATCAAAGAAATGCAGCGGCTGCCCAAGTTCGAGCATCACGAAGTTCGAGATGTCGACGAGGTTCGAGATCGGGCGCTGACCGGCGAGCGCGAGTCGCAACCGCATCCACGTCTTCGCCGGGCGCACGCGCAGCCGCGAGACGCGCTGCGCGACGTAGCGATTCACATCGACGCTCTCGAGGGTCACGCGCACGTCCATCGAGTCGTAACTCTGATCGACGACGTTGCCCGCCTCATCGACGTACTCGCCGCCGTACAGCACGCTCGTGTCGGGGAATTTCAGCGGGACGCCGAGCGCGGCGGAGAGTTCGCGCGCGAGCCCGACGAGCGAGAGGCAATCGGGTCGATTCGTCGTCACCTCGACGTCGAGCACCGGCAGATCGAGCCGGAAATACTCGATCACGTTGCACCCGAGCGGCGTGCCGAGATCGAGTTGCATGATCCCGTCCTCGAACCACTCCGCTTCGAGATCGAGCTCCTCGGCCGAGACGAGCATCCCCTCGGAATCGATGCCGCGCATCTTGCGCGGTTCGATCGTGAGTTTGGGCAGCTTCGCGCCGATCGTGGCGACCGGCACGATCTGTCCCGCCGCAACGTTGGTCGCGGCGGTCGCGATCGTCAGCGTCTTCTCGCTGCCGACATCGACCGTGCAGAGCTGCAGCCGGTCGGCGTTGGGATGCGGTTCGACCTTCGCGAGTTTCCCGACGACGACGCCGCTGATCGGGGGACGCGTGACGATCTCTTCGACCGGAAAGCCGAGGTTCGCAAAGTGCCCGACCACGGCGAGCGGGTCCGCAGGCAAGTCGACGTAATCGCGCAGCCACGCGAGCGGAACGCGCATTAGTTCAATTGCTCCAAGAAAGCCGGCGAGTTCTCGACGAAATCGCGGATGTCGTTCATGTCGTAGCGCTTCATTGCGAGGCGCTCGAGCCCGCAGCCGAAGGCCCAGCCGGTCACGATATCCGGATCGTAGCCGACGTTGCGCAGCACGCTCGGGTGCACCATCCCCGAGCCGCCGATCTCGATCCAGCCCGAACCGCTGCACGTCCGGCAGCCCGCGCCGTTACAGCCCGGACACGAGACGTCCACTTCGGCGCTCGGTTCGGTGAACGGAAAGAACGACGGTCGGAAGCGCACGCGCTGCTGCGCGCCGAAGACCGCGCGGCACATCCCGGCGAGCATCCCTTTGAGGTGCCCGAAATGCACGCCCTGGCCGACCAGCAGTCCCTCGACTTGATGGAATTGGTAGAGATGGCGCGCGTCGACCGCGTCGCGGCGGTAACACTTGCCCGGGACGATGATCGCGATCGGCGGACCGTTCTCGCGCATCGCACGAACCTGCATCGGTGAGGTGTGCGTGCGCAGCACGAGATCCGGGCGCAGGTAGAACGAGTCGTGCCCTTCGCGCGCCGGGTGATCGGGCGGGATGTTGAGCGCATCGAAGTTGTTCGCATCCGTCTCGATCTCCGGACCGAGCACGACGGCGAACCCGTGACGCGTGAAGTAGCGCGCGATCTCCGCGAGCACGAGGCGAACCGGATGGATCGTGCCGATCCGCGCCGGCGTCCCCGGGTAGGTGACGTCGATCGAATCCGCGAGCGATTTTTCGATCTCGGCGGATTCGAGTCGCCTCAGCGCGGCGGCGAGTTTGCCTTCCATCGCTTCGACCGCCGCGTTGATGACTTTGCCGGCTTCGGGGCGCTCGGCATGCGGGAGTGCGCCGATCCCGCGCCGCACCGCGGTCACTTCGCCACTGCGGCCCAGAAACGCGACGCGCACCTCGTCCAGGGCGCGTTCGTTCTCGGCAGCCGCGAGCGCCGCATCGAAGCGCGCGGCGAGCGCCGTCAAATTGTCATCCAAATCGCTCATGATCTCGGTCGCTAGGGTTTAACAGGTTGCGGAAAAACCCCCGGCAACAAAAACGAACGCCCGGACCGTTCCGGGCGTTCGTGGGTTCAGACGGCGAGAATCGGGCCTACGATGGTGCGGGTCCGGGATTCAGGTGACGGTACATGATGTACGCGTTGATCGACCCGGTATTGGCGAAGAGTTTCCAGAAGATTTCCGCAGTGCGCATCGGTGTAAGCGAACCCCTCTTCACAGGTAAGAAAGTGGATTGGAACCGCGCTAGCCCGCCGAGTATAGCATCGGCCTCGTGAGCCGCCAAGTCTTGACAAATATAGGTTCTTCGGGCACTTGACAGCTACTTGACAGCACCCGGGCGGGCGCGAGCGAAGGCGTAGAGCAGAATGCTTCCCGCGACGGCCGCATTTAAACTTTCGGTCTGCGCCGATTGTGGGATCCGAACGGCACGATCCCAGCGTGGCAGCCAGTCCCGGACCCCCCGCCGTTCGTTGCCGACCGCGAGGATCGGGTCGGCCGGCAGCGCCAGCGGATCGAGATCGTCGCCGGTCGTGTCGGTGGCCACGACCAGGCGCCCGACGGCCGCCGCGGCGGCCAGCAGTTCCTCGGGCTCGACGACCGCGAGCGGGAGCCGGAAGAGCGATCCCATCGCCGCGCGCACGATTTTGGGACTGTACGGATCGACCCCGCCCCGCCCGAAGAGCACGCCGGCGGCACCGAATGCCTCGGCCGAGCGCACCAGCGTCCCGGCGTTCCCGGGGTCGCTGACCCCCGCGAGCAGCAGCACCGGACCCGGGCCGGCGAGGGCCGCGGCGAGCCCGCCGGCGGGCAAATCCAGCACGGCGAGCAGCCCGGGCGGCGTTTCGACGTCCGAGATCCGCGCGAACGCCCCATCGGGCACGACAAAGACCGGCGTGTCTCGCCCGACGATCCCGCGCGCGGCGGCGAGGGCGGCCTCGGTGCCGTAGAGCTCGCGCGGCTCGTAGCCGCTGCGGCGGGCTTCTTCAATGAGGGTCGCGCCTTCGATGGCGAAGCGGCTCTGGTCGCGCCGGCCGCGCGGCGTCTTCAACTCGCGAACGGCGTCGAGCCGGGGATTGTGGGGGCCGAGGACGGTGGGCATGGAACCTCCTTCGCCTTGTGACCACCACAGCATCGCGCCGCTTCGAGATCGGCGCCCTCATTCTGATCGCGCTCCTGGTCCTCTTCGGCGGCCGCATCCTGATCCACGCCCTGGCCGGGTTCCGGCTTCCGGCCGCGCTCGTGATCGCGGTCGCACTGGTCGCCGGGTTCATCGGCGCACGCCGCACCTATGTCGCTGCTCCGGCGGATGCTCGCGTCACCATCACCCGCTCGGTGGCCTATCTCGTCGGCGGGGCGCTCGCGCTCTGGGAGATCGTCTGGCCCGCGAAATGGCTGCCGGGCTCGTGCATCGCCGCCTTCGAGGTCGCGATCGTCTTCGACATCATCATCGTCGCCGCGCGGCTGCGCGAACGCCGCCCCGATGGGACGCTCTCGTGAAGACGCTCGCCACCCGGCGCATCTACGACGGTCCCGTGGTCAACCTGCGCGTCGATACGGTCGAGACGCCGACGGGCCCGCACGACTACGAGATCGTCGAACACGCGGGCGCGGTCGTCGTCGTGCCGATGCCCTCGCCGGATGAGATCGTGCTCGTTCGCCAGTATCGCGTTCCGCTGGGAGCCTATACGTGGGAAGCCTGCGCGGGCGGTATGGACCCGGGCGAGACGCCGGAGGCGGCGGCGCTGCGCGAGCTGCGCGAAGAAACCGGCTTTCGTGCGGCGAGCCTCCGGAGGCTGTGGGCGGCCTATTCGGCGCCCGGGTTTTGCACGGAGTTGCTGCACTTTTTCGTCGCCGAACAGTGGACGGTGGGCGCGACGGATTTCGACCCCAATGAAGACATAACGATCCGAACGTTTGCGCTCGATGAGGTGTATGCGATGATCGAACGCGATGAGCTGCGCGATGCAAAAACGCAGATCGCGGTGTTGTGGGCGCTCGGCGCGCGCCGGACCGGTGGCGCTTAGTCGTGGACGACGGCGTCCATGAGGGCGTATGGGTCGGCGACGGCTGCGCCTTCGGCGCGATAGCGCGCGATGGCGCTTGCATCGAGGCCGGCCGCAATGAGGCGCTCCGTGTTCGCGGTCAGCTCCGTCTCCGTCGGATCGCGGGTCGCGGAGATCGCCGCATAGTAGCGGTCCGCGACGGCGAGCAGCCGGGTTGCGGCTGGAAGATCTTCGCGCTGCGCTGCGATCGCGGCAAAGGTGGTCGCCAGCAGCGCCGTCTCGAGCGGTAACTCGTCGAGCCGCGCGATCTCGGAGGCTTCGCGCGCGATCTCGATCGCGGCGGAAGACTCGGTGTCGGCGCCGAGCAGGCGGTACATCACGATGTTCGCCATCACGATCGGGATGAAGCGCCGTTCGCCGAGCGCGCGCAGCGCGGCGAGGGCCTCTTCGGCGTACCGGACGGCGCCCGCGAAGTCGCGATTGGTGCTTGCGAACTCGCCGAGGTTGACGGTCACGAACGAATAGCCGCGCCGATCGCCGTGCTTGCGATAGAGCTCGAGCGACTCGCGATAGAGTCGCAGTCCGTCGCGATCGCGATTGCGGATCGCGATGTCGCCTTGCAGATGCAGCACGTAGGCGAGCGTGAATTCATCGTGAATCTCGTTTGCGATCCGAAACGCGCGATCGAGCGCCGCTGCGGCGGCGGCGCGCCGTTCGGCGACGTACTGCGCGGCGTACGCGAAGCCCAAGTACGCGCGGCCGCGATGCCGCTCGCTCGGCAGATCGTGTAGGACCTCGAGCGCGCGTAGGGCCGCGCCGATCCGTTCCGACCCGTCGGGGAGCACCCAGCCCGCAGCGAGCCAGACGCGCGCGGCCAGCCGCGGCGCGGTCGCGGCGTCGAGCGCGGCGGTCGCGCGACGAATCCAGCGCGCACCCTCGGACGTGCGCGAACTATCCCAGAAGAAGAGATCGAGCTCGGCGGCGATCGCGCTCGCGCGTGCGACCTGCAGCGGATCGTCGAACCCCCAGGCGAGTGCCGAGCGCAGCGTATCGAATTCGGCCTCGAGTCCGGCGATCCACGGATCGCGTTCGATCGTCCGCAGCGACGCGTAGCTCCGCGTTGCAACGGCGCTCGCGTAGTCGAGCAGTCGCAGACCGACGGCGTGCGGATCGCCTTCGCGCCCCAACCGTTCGCGTGCGTACTCGCGCGTCGTCTCGAGCAAGAAGAACGAATCGCCGTCGGCGGCGACGAGCGACTTTGCGACCAGATCGTCGAGCGTGTCCGCTCCCGCGGTTAGGGCGCTCGCGGCCGCGCGCGTGAAGCGCCCGTTGACGAGCGCGAGCGCGAGGAACGCCGCGCGGGCGCCCGGCGCGAGCAGGTCGACGCTCCAGTCGAGCAGCGCGCGTATCGTTTGCTGGCGCGGCTCCGCGGTGCGCAGGCCCTCGCTCAGCAGCGTGAGCCGGTCGTCGAGCTTGGCGATGATTTCATCGACGCTGAACGCATAGGCGCGCGCGGCCGCAAGTTCGATCGCCAGCGGCAGGCCGTCGAGGCGCCGCGCGATCGCGCCGTGCGCGCGATCGTCGCCGCTCTCGATCGCGCCGGCGGCGCGCGCGCGGTCGGCGAAGAGCGCGCCGCCGCTGGCCTCGCCGAGCGCGTTCACGCGCACGACGTATTCGCCCTCGATGCGCAGCGGTTCGCGGCTGGTGACGAGCACGTGCACCCCCGGCGCGGCGCGTACGAGCCGTTCGATCGTGCGCGCCGCGCCGGTGATGACATGTTCGCAATTATCGACGATCAAGAGCAGCCGCGCATCGCGCAATTCGGCGGCCAGCGCTTCATCGATGCCGAGTCCATGTTCTTCGCGGACGCCGACGGCGGCGGCCACGGTGCTCTCGACGCGTTCGTTCGCGAGGACCCCCGAGAGTTCGACGTAGGCGATGCCGTCGGCGAAGCGCGCGGAGCGGCCGAATTCTTGGGCGAGCCGGGTCTTACCGACGCCGCCGGGACCAACCAGCGAGACGATGCGCTCGCGGTGCACCGTCTGAGCAAGATCGCGCAGCGCGTTCGTGCGTCCGAAGAAGCGGGTGAGGCGCAGGGGAACGGCGCTCAGGCTGCGCGCGCGCGGCGTGCGCAGGAGCAGATCGGCGAGCGCGCGCGTTGCGGGCTCGGGTTCGACGCCGAGTTCATCGGCGAGCGCCCGAACCAGCGTCCGGTAGACGCGCCGCGCGGCGGCCCGGTCCCCCCGCTCGGCATAGACGCGCATCAGCGCGACGGCGGCCGACTCGCGCCAGGGCTCGAAGGAGGCGAGCGCTTTCCCGAATCGCAGGACGGCGGTCGAGTCGCCGTTGGCTGCCGCGTCGCGGACCAGGCCCTCGAAGAGGGCGACCGCGCGGTCGTGCAGCCGGTCCCGGACCGGCGTGAGCCACGCGGCATCGACGTGCGGCAGCAGATCGCCGCGGTACACCTCGGCCGCGTCGACCGCGCTCGCGCGATCGCCGGCAAGCGTCTCGAACTGCTCGACATCGAACCGGATCGGCAGCAGTGGATTGAGCTGGACGATGCGCTTGTCGCCGACGAACCACTCGTGACCGGCAGGCAGCGCGCGCGTCGTCAGGTAGTAGAGGTGCCGCCGCAGGTCGGCGCGCGCAGCGCTGTCCGTGACCTCCGGCCAGAAGAGCGCAGCGAGCCGGCCGCGCTCGACCGGAGCGGCGCGAGCGAGCAGCAGGTAGGCGAAGAGTTCGAGTGCCCGCGGGGGCGCGCCGAAGCGCAGCGGCTCGCCGCCGAACGCGAAGTGCGGCTCGCCCAGCAGCCGGACGTCCAAACCGGTCTCGTCGCGACGGTCCGTCGACGGTCCCGCTGGTACCTTTGGCGTGTTAGACCTCTTCAACGTTCAATGGGGAGACGCTCTCGTTGCCGCTTCATTCGCGATCCCGTACCGCACAAGTGATGGCCCCAATGCGTCGCCGCGTGCGCGCGCTGCGGCGGCTGCTGGGTTCTGAGGCAGCGGAACACGTGACCGTTCGCGTTGAGGCGACGCCGTCCGAGTCATCGGAGAACGCCTCGCCGCGCGAGCCATCCGTATGATCCTCCGGGTGGGGCAGACCCTCTACGCTCCCGCCGCCGCGCCGAAACCAACGTCGGCGTCGACCTCGCCCGCCCCCTTGGGCGAGAGCGACGCCGACGCCAAGCGGCAGCGGTGGCGAGGGAGCGATCGCGTCGCGATCGCGCTTGCGACCGGGATCGGACTCGCAAGCTCGGCCGCTTTGGCCATCGTCGCGACCGCGATCATCCGAAGCAATTAGAACCCGCCGCCGATTAGGCGGCGGTCGTCTTTTCGAGCGAGTCCTTGGCGAGGGAGAGCAGCCGGTTGAAGGCCACCGTGTCGTGGACGGCGAGATCGGCCAGCGCCTTGCGGTTCACGTTGATCCCGCTCTTCTTGAGCCCGGCCATGAGGCGCGAATAGCTCAGGCCCTCGCGGCGCGCGGCCGCGTTGATGCGCGTGATCCACAGCGAACGAAAGTCGCGCTTGCGGACGCGGCGATCGCGGAAGGCGTAGGAGAGCGAATGAAGCAGCGCTTCGTTCGCAACGCGGTAGTTCCGCCGGCGAGCGGCGCGGAAGCCCTTGACGAGCTTCATGACTTTGCGGCGGTGCTTGAGGCCGTGAACGCCGCGCTTGATGCGTGCCATCTTCGATCAGTTCCTTACA
>Ga0116226_10007191_pt1 | contig 10025 bp, 11 predicted proteins | sample S1TSphfallax_FD_89692 | JGI IMG/M metagenome (GOLD analysis project Ga0116226, IMG submission 89692) | Host-associated microbial communities from peat moss isolated from Minnesota, USA - S1T2_Fa - Sphagnum fallax MG | ecosystem: Host-associated > Plants > Peat moss > Unclassified | place: USA...
ACCGGTCTCGGCCTGCTCGAGCGGCAACGCGTCAAGGTCTGGCTCAAGAACGCGTTCGATGAGATTGCGCGTGTGGGTGTGTAACGATTTCGAGGGTCAGGCGACCTGTAGGACGGCGCGACGGGTCGAAAGGTACTGCAAGGCAAAGCTCCGCTGCGATCACTGTTTCTGTTGAAACGCGTGAGTTAAGGCAGTATTCCTCCTTGCGCCGATCGCGCAGACTCTTTCGCACGCACGGTAAGTGCGTTCAAGAAATTCACATTATTTGCAAGGAGCGCAAACATGAACAGTTTCACGATCACGGCGGTCGGCAATCTCGCCAAGAACCCGGAACTGACGGTCAAAGGCGACACAAGCTATACGCGGTTTTGTCTCGTCGGCAATGATTATGCGGGTAAGGACGATGATGGCAATCCGCGCGAAGTGGCGACGAGCCTGTGGTTCGTTGCGTTCGAGTCTCTCGGGGAGGCGCTCGCCAAGAATGCGCTCAAGGGCGATCAGTTGATCGTGCAGGCGCAGGTTCGCGCCAACAACTGGACGGATAAGGACGGCGAGAAGCAATACGATTATTCGTACGTCGTGCAGAGTTTCAAGTTCGGCGCGCCCGGTAAGGCGAAACGCGAAGAACTCGCTGCGCGACGCGACGAACGCGACCTCGGCGCGCTGGCCGCGGAGGTCTAGCCACCGCCGTATCGAGGCTCAACTTCGTTCAACCCGGAAAAGGATTTCCACCATGCGCACTTGTTTCCGCGCCGCCATTCTGGCGGCGCTTTGCTCCCCCGGACTTGTTTGGGCACAGACCTCGCCGTTCCTGACGGGTGCCTCGGCATTACAGACGAACATCCTCGCCTGGTTGACTCCGGTGGCCATTATTCTCGTCATGATTCTGGGCGGAATGGCTATGGCCAATCGAATGTCGTGGGGGTGGTGTCTGGGCGCGATCTTGGGAATTGCGATCGCGTTCGGTGCACCACAAATCGTGACCTGGGTTCGTGGCATGTTCGGCGTTTAAGGCGCTGTCGTGAATACACGCAATCAAGGACTCACGGCGGATCCCCTGTTTGTGGGCGCGACGCGGCCGCCGATGCGCTGGGGCGTCACTTATTCGGCTCTGCTTTTCAATTTGGTATTTACGATGGAAGCTTTCTTGCTAACCAAGAACTTGCTTACCTTGTTGCTTTGTCTGCCGATCCACGGCCTGTGTTTACTCCTCTGCGCGCGCGATGCGCGCTATTTCGATCTGCTCATGTTGTCGGCGCGCACCCGCCTGCCGGCGTTTTTCGCAAATTGGAGTTATTGGAAGGCGAGCAGCTATAGCCCACTCGCGCTCGATCTGCCGAGGCGTTCGGGTCGCCGGCGTGCGGCGCGTCGCATGCTTGCCGGGAGTCGCCGGTGCTGAGTCGCTTACGCGGGGTCGCCCTGCAGCGGGAGTTCCCGGCGGCGGAGCGGATTCCTTACACGGCGCACGTTGCTGCAAACGTCATCAAGACCGAATTCGGCGATTATCTGCAGGCATTCCGACTCGGCGGCGCGAGTTTCGAGTGCAGCGACGACGAGCAGATCAATGCCTGGAATGAGCGACTGAATGTGCTCTGGCGCAATCTCGGCGGACCGAACGTCGCCGTATGGACTCATGTCGTGCGACGCCGCTGCGAGCCCGCACTGGATCTTGCGACTTGCCGAGAACCGACCTCGGGGGACCGCGGGCGCACGCCGGATGGAGCGGATTTTGCGCACGCCCTCGCTCGAAAGTATGCGATACGGCTGAGTGGCGAGCGGCTGCTGTTAAATGAACTCTATGTGGCGCTCGTCTATCGCCCGACCGCCGGAGTTGCAACGGGGTTGCTCGCTAAAGTCTTGTCTCGAACTGGGCGCGAGGAATCGCCGCTCGAGATTGCCGATGCCCTCGATGCTTGCGCGAAGCTCGCCGAAACCCTCTGCGCGTCGCTCGCGCGCTATGAGCCCGAGACGCTCGGTGCGTATCGCTTTGGGGGCACGTGGTGTTCCGGCTTGCTCGAGTACCTCGGTCTGCTCGTCAACGGCGAATGGCAGCGCGTTCCCCTGCCGCGGGGGCCTCTCGGTGCCGCCTTGGCTAGCACTCGTCTCTTTTTCGGTAATGAGGTCATCGAGTACCGTATGCCGAGTGAAACCCGCGTCGGCGCGATGCTCGGCATCAAGGAATATCCCACGCCGACGGTTGTCGGCATGTACGGTGCCCTGTTGTCAGCTCCGTTCCCGCTGGTGCTGACGCAATCGTTCTCGTTCCTGACCAAGTCCTCGGGGCAGGCTCTGCTGCAGCGCCAATTCAACCGGATGGTCAACGCCGGCGACTTTGCGGTCTCCCAAGCCGCTGCGCTCAAGGAGGCGCTCGATGCCTTGACCAGCAACGAGTTCGTCATGGGCGAACATCACTTTTCGCTGCAGATCATGGCCGATGTCCCGGATCGCGCAACACAGATGTCGGCTGCGCCACGACTCGGGCGGCTCAATGATCATATTGCCTGGGCAAGGAGCCTTCTGGCCGACACTGGGATGCTCGTGGCGCGCGAAGATCTCGCGCTCGAGGCGGCTTTCTGGGCGCAACTTCCGGGCAATTTCCCGTTGCGACCACGCAAAGCACCGATCACGTCGCGCAATTTCGTGGCGATGGCGCCCTTCCACAATTATCCCACCGGCAGGGCGTGCGGCAATCATTGGGGCGCGGCCCTGACACAGCTCGTGACCAGTGCGCACTCGCCTTATTATTTTTCCTTGCACGCAAGCGATCCCAAGGACCCCGACGGAGGCAGTCGCAAGGATATCGGACACACGCTCATTTGCGGGCCGACCGGCTCCGGTAAGACCGTCTTCATCGGCTTTCTGATCGCGATGTTGTCCCGGCAGGGAGTGACACAAATCATTTTTGACAAGGATCGCGGTCTCGAGATCCTCGTGCGCGCCTTGGGTGGGGAGTACCTGCCCCTGCACAGTGGGCTGCCGACTGGTTTCAATCCGCTGCAGCTGCCGGCGACGCCTGCAAACATCGAGTTCCTGAAGGCTTGGTTGCGCGAACTCGGCGGCCTTCACTCGGCGCGGGCGGACGGATTGCAAGCGCCGGTGCGCGAGCAGGTCGACCTCGATCAGGCGCTGCGCGGTACCTTGGCGCTCGATCAGCGTTCCAGGCGCTTGTCGCGCCTAGTGGAATTCTTGGATCCCACCGATCCGGAGGGCTTGCACGCACGCTTGGCGCGCTGGTGTGATTCTTGCGGCGGTGAATACGCCTGGGTATTCGACAATCCGAGCGACTCGGTGGTTTCGCGCCTCGGCGCACATCCTGTGGTCGGCTTCGACGTGACCGAGTTCCTGGACCATGCGTCGACGCGTACTCCGGTCACGCTGTACCTCTTTCATCTGGTGCGTCAACTGCTCGATGGTCGTCGACTCGTCTGTTGGATGGATGAGTTTTGGCGCTTGTTGGCCGATCCTGCATTCGAAGCCTTTGCCAAAGATGGCCCCAAGACCTGGCGAAAACTCAATGCCGTCATGAGTCTCGCGACCCAGAGCGCGAGCGACGTCTTGGACAGCCGCATTAGTCGCACGCTGGTCGAGCAAACACCGACCAAGGTGTTCTTTCCGAACGGCGACGCGAATTTCGCGGAATACACGCAGGGGCTCGGACTCACCGAGCGTGAATACAAGCTGATCAAGGAGCGGCTCGAACCTGGTTCGCGTCGCTTTCTGGTCAAGCAGGGGAATCACAGTCTCGTCTGTGAATTGGATCTGAAGGGCTTCGACGCGGAACTCGCGGTGATCTCAGGTCGCGCGGGCGAGGTCGAGCGGATGCGGAGAATCATTGCCAATGTGGGTCCGGAGCCAGCCGATTGGTTGCCGTTGTTCATGCAGCACTCTTGAACTCGAGGAGATGGTCATGCTCATGCAGAAAAAATGTCGGTTCCCCGTAGCGCAGCTTTCCGCGGCGGCTTGTCTCGCCACCGTCCTCGCGCCGGCTGCGCGAGCGCAGTGGGCGGTCGTTGACGTACCGGCGACGATCCAGCTTGTCCAAGAGGTTATGACGGCGACCGAACAACTCGAGACCTTGAAGTCCGAGCTGCAGCAAGCCGAGCAGACGCTACAGTCGATGAGCGGTGGCCGCGGGATGCAAGCCCTGCTGGGCGGGCAAAACCGCAATTACTTACCCGCCAATTGGAGTCAGCTGAGTACGCTCTCGACAGCTGGCGGCGGTAATTATGCCGTTCTGTCGAGCACGGTGCAGTCGCTGATCAGCGGCAATGCGGTGCTGAGCCCGCAACGAGTGGCGACCTTGGCTCCGGCCGACCAACAGCAGATCGCGTCGTCGCGACAGTGGGTGGCCACCAATCAGGCGGTGTCGCAGACTGCCCTCGCAAGCGCGAGTCAGCGCTTCGCGACCCTGCAAGGCCTAATCGATGCGATTCCGAGCGCTACCGACCAGAAGGGGATTTTGGATCTGCAGGCGCGCATCAATGCCGAACTCGGCATGTTGCAGAACGAGCAGACCAAGGTGCAGGTCTTGTCGCAGGCGATGCAAGCGCAGGAGGCTGCGGGTCGGCAGCAACAGCGCGAACAAGTGATCGCTGCTCACGGCCATTTCGCCGATCGATTCCAGCCTGTTCCTTGACCCGACGCAGTCACTCCAGGTGATGACATGGGATTCTTTGCAACATTTTGGTCTTGGCTCAACACCCAAACCGCCGCCTATATCGGTGACAACACGGCGCGCTTGGCCGCCATCTTGGAACCGGCGATTGTGAGTCTCGCGACGATCTATGTCATGGGGTGGGGCTATTTGCACCTCGTCGGCAAAATCGAGGAACCCCTGGTTGCAGGATTGAGGCGTCTGGTCGTACTAGCCGTGATTCTGGGCGTGAGCTTGCACCTGTGGCTCTACAACAGCGTGCTGGTCGACACGTTTTACAATGCCCCGGCGCAGCTCGCGGCTGCGCTGGTCGGCGCCCAGGACCCCGTGTCGACCCTCGACACGATCTGGGCGAGCGGGGGCACCGTCGCCGGGAATCTTTGGGACAAGGGTGGCGTCATGAACGGCGATTTCGGCTTCTATCTCGCCGGGGCCGTGGTCTGGTTCCTGATTGGTTTGCTTTGCGTGTACGCCATGTTTCTGATCGCGCTCTCGAGTATCGCGCTCGCCGTCTTGCTGGCTCTCGGACCCATCTTCGTCGCGCTCCTGTTTTTCGACGCGACCAAGCGGTTCTTTGCCGCGTGGATTGCGCAGCTCGCAACCTATGCATTCATCACTTTGCTGACGGTCATGTTGGCGACGTTGTTGCTGCAAATAGTGAACACCTATGCCGCCCAGACGGCTGCGCGTGGTGCAGCGATCCTCACGGTCGACGCGCTGAACATGGTGTTGGTCGCCGCACTCGTGTTCCTGGTTCTGCGCCAGGTCATGCCCATTGCGTCCGGACTCGCCGGCGGCTTTGCGGTCAGTTCCATGGGACTCGTCAGCCGAACGATCGGCGCGGCGGTCCGGCGCGGGGCCGAGATCGGCAAACCGGTTCTGGGTGCGGCCCTTGCGCCGCGGGGTTATACACCGCGCTGAAGGCAGCACCGACGCAATCCTTACGGACCGCAGATTCACCAAGGAGGGTGTATGAAGATCATTTGGACTTTGGCATTGCTGGCGAGCTTGTCGGCCTGCGCCGCCCGGGGCGTGCGCTGTGATGAGCGGCTGCAGCCGATCAACGCACCGCGCGCAAAAGTCGTTGTGGCCGCGCCTGCGACCGGGGGACGGCCATGAGCGCAGAACCGGGCTTGCTCGAATACTGTCGCGAGGCGGAATCCTGGGACCGCGATCACGCGCGGGAATCCCGGCGCTCGGCGCGGACGGCGTGGTGGGTGGCCGCCGCCGGATGGGCCTGCGCGATCGCCGGCAGCCTGGCGCTACTGTGCTTGATGCCCTTGAAGCGGGTCGAACCGTTCGTCGTCCGGGTCGATAACAGCACCGGCGTCGTCGATGTCGTGCCGGTCTACGCGGGTACCGCCGCTCCGGAGGAGGCCATCACACGCTACTTCCTGACGCACTACGTCACGGTCTGCGAACGGTTCAATTTTTCGACCGCGGAAAGCGACTACGAGGAATGTGGCGCGTTCCACTCGGCTGCGCGCAACCAAGCATGGTACGCCGCTTGGGCTACCACCAATCCGCTCTCGCCGCTCAATCTGCACAAGGACGGCGGTAGCGTGCGGGCGCAAGTGCAGTCGGTGAGTTTCTTTACGCGTTCGAGCGGCCTGTCAGACCTTGCGCAGGTTCGCTATCTCAAGGCGTTGCGCCCCGCGGGTGGCAGCGAAGAAACGTTCACGCATTGGATCGCAACGATCCAATACGCCTATGGGAAGCCCGCGAACGATCCAAGAACGCGGCGCTGGAACCCGCTCGGATTCAAGATTCTCGAGTTTCGCTCGGAGCCGGAAGTGCTGACTGAAACCGGCGCAACGACCACCGCGGCGACCGCCGCGACGAGCGATGCGTCGGCGCGCAACGATGCAGGGCGCAAGCCATGAGCGGCGGGATCCGAAATTTGCGACGGCTCTTGCTCGTGAGCATGGCACTCCTCACGCAGCTCGTTGCGGCGGCGACCGACGCCGAGACCGTGCCTGCACGCGGCAGCGTCGACGCGCGCGTACGCGTGACCGCCTATCGTGCCGACGAGGTTTACCGGCTGCGCGGCTATGTCGGCTATCAGATCGACTTGGAGTTCGAGGCGGGGGAGGCGTTCGTCGGCTTGGGCGCGGGAGATATCGAGGGTCTTGCCTTCGCCGGCGAGGACAATCATTTGTTCCTGAAACCGAAAGCCGCCAAGCTCGCGACCAATCTGACGGTGCTGACCAACCGACGGCACTATCAGTTTGACTATGCCGTGAGTCCGACGCGCCCGAGCATTTCGGATCAGGAGGTGATCTACGCGCTGCGGTTCACGTATCCGCCCAGCCTGAGCAATCAGGCCAGTGAGGCGACTGCGGCCAAGCTTGAGTCCGAGTTACGCGCGGCGGCACTCGAACGCCCGCAAAATATCGACTACTGGTATTGCGGTCAGCCCTCGATCAAACCGATCGCCGCCTCGGACGATGGCGTGCATACGCGCTTGCGGTTCGCCGCGCAGGCAGAGTTGCCTGCAATCTTCGTGCGCAACGACGATGGTTCGGAATCCCTGTTGAATTTCAGCATCGACGGGGGCGACGTGATCATCCATCGGGTCGCGCGACGCTTCATTCTTCGGCGCGGAAAATTGACGGGCTGTATCGTCAACCAGGCGTTTTCAGGCGGTGCTCAACGCCTCGATTCCGGTACGATCGCGCCGGGCGTTGAGCGGGCGACCCATGGTGTACCGCCATGAGCGCGCTTGGGCCTGCGGGTCCGGCACTTGCCGGCGAGCCTTCCAGTCCGGACGAGCGCGACGAGCGGGATGCACAAACCGTTCAGGGAGAGCGCGCGGCGACGCGGGCGAATCGGGCGCGTTCTCTGCAGTCCCGGCTGAGCAGCATCCTTGCGCTCGGAACCATGTCGGCGCTCGGTCTGGGCATGCTCACCTGGTATTACGCGCATGCGCTGCAGCGACCCGCGCAGGCACGCGACCAGGCCCGTGCTGCAAGCGCCCACCGCGCCGATGGCGATCTACCCTTGCCGTCCTTGGGACGCATCGCGGCGCCGGTGGCTGCGTCGCCACCGCCCTTACCGCAGACTCTGACCGAAGTATCGCCGTTGCCTATCGAGGCGGCGGCGCCTACGCTCACAGCGTCGGAACCTGTCGGCGCCATGAAAGCCTACGGCTACGCAACCACTGGCGCAGCTCCGGCCGCGAAAACTCCTGCAGAGCTCGAAGTCGAGCGCCAGTTGGCAGGCGCGGCATTCGCGCGGCAGAGCGCAGTCGTCAGTACGCCCGCGTTCGCCGAGGGTGTTTCTGGCCCCGGCGTGGCCCCGGGTATCCCCGCGGTCGAGGGCGTCACGCGTGGCCTCGACATGGCGGAGCCGCATTCGCTCGCGACCTTGCTGCAGCCGAGCGTCACCACAGCGGTACGCGCGCAACTGCTGCCTACCATGCGCCTGCTGCTGCCGAAAGGTGCTTTCATCGATTGCACCTTGGAAACCGCGATCGACTCAAGCCTGCCCGGCATGACGACGTGTATCACGGCGACCGATACCTTCGGTGTCGATGGTCAGGTTGTCTTGCTGGAGCGCGGCACGAAGCTGGTCGGCGAGTTGCGGGGTCAGGTCGAGCAGGGCGCCGCCCGTATCTTCGTGCTCTGGACGGAGGCGCGTACGCCGACCGGCGTCGTCATTCCGCTCGCCTCCCCGGGCGCCGATGAACTCGGTCGCGCGGGTCTCAGCGGGTCGGTCGAACGGCATTTCTGGCAGCGATTTGGCGCCGCCATGTTGGTCTCCGTGATCGATGGTGCCGTACAAGCGGCCGTGCAGTCATCCAATCGCGGTGGCGGTACCGTGATCTATAGCCCTTCCGCGGGTCAGGGCGTGATGACCGAGGTGCTCAAGGGCACGATCAACATTGCGCCCACGATCACCAAGCCACAAGGCGACCGTGTGCAGGTCTTGGTGGCGCGGGATCTCGATTTTCGATCGGTTTATGAACTGCGACTCGCCGGCACCCGGCGCTAATGGTGCGGGCGAGGCATCGGCACTCGCGCTCACTTTGCGCGCGCTGCGACCTTGGCTCAGCGATCCGGCCACGACCGAGCTGTGCATCAACCGGCCGGGAGAAGCCTTCGTCGAAACCGCACGCGGCTGGCGTCGTGAGTCGCTGGCCTTCGCGGATTTTGCCTGGTGCCAGCGATTCGCGAAGCTCGTGGCGAACTCGACGCAGCAACGCATCGACGCCGCGGCGCCCCTGTTGTCGGCCTCGCTGCCGGGCGGCGAGCGCGTACAAATCGTGATGCCGCCGGCGACCACGCCGGGTTGCGTCGCCATCACGATCCGCCGACCGTCCGTGCAGGTCTGGTCGGTCGAGGAACTCGCGCTGCGCGGCATTTTTCGCAAGACCACTCGGTCCGGCGAAGCGGGGGACGGTGCTGACGCGGAGTTGCAGCGCCTCCTGGCGGCACAACACTATGAGGCCTTCATGCGGCTCGCCGTACGGAGTCGCAAGAACATCCTCGTGTCAGGGCCCACCGGGTCGGGCAAAACGACTTGGACCAAGGCGCTGATCCGGGAGATTCCGGCGCACGAGCGCCTCGTGACCATCGAGGATGCCAAGGAACTCGTGCTCGATCGACACCCGAATCATGTTCGCCTGTTCTACTCCAAAGACGATCAGGGGCTTGCACGGGTGACGCCGAAGCAGCTGCTCGAGTGCTGTTTACGCATGAAGCCCGATCGAATTCTGCTTGCAGAGCTGCGGGCCGAGGAGGCCTTCGACTACTTGCGCAACGTCAATTCGGGACATCCGGGCTCGATCACGAGCGTACATGCGGCAAGTGCGGAACTCGCCTTCGAGCAATTGGTGCTCTTGGTCAAACAGAATCCAGGCGGCCGCGATCTCGCGCGGCGTGACATCAAGAGCCTGCTCTACGTTCTGATCGACATCGTTATTCAGTTCGGCGTCGAGGCGCATGAGCGCTTCATCAAGGAGATCTGGTTCGATCCCCAGCGCAGGCGGCGCGATGCTGAGTGACTGGACTCATGGGGCGGCCGGCCTCTGGACCGCGTTTGCGACGGTGCAAGCGCCGATGCTGGTCGCGCTCGCGCGCGCGAAAGCCCCACTGCGCCAGTATCTATCCGCGCCCTTGGTCGCCGCGCCACTGACCGTGGCCGCGGGTGTCGGGATGGCCGCGCTCAGTCCGGCGCTGCAGAGCCTAGGTATCGCGGCGCAGGGTGGTCTGCAATGGACCATCGGCACGGCGGCCGCGGCCGGGCTTGGGTTTCTAGCGGGTCGCGTACTCGCGCAAGAGCGTGGCGGTCTGACCGGCTTGCAACGCGGCAGCATGGTCGAGGACGACGGTGCCGTGCCTCGCGAACCGCTGCCACACGAGCGGCACCG
>Ga0116226_10007192_pt1 | contig 10025 bp, 9 predicted proteins | sample S1TSphfallax_FD_89692 | JGI IMG/M metagenome (GOLD analysis project Ga0116226, IMG submission 89692) | Host-associated microbial communities from peat moss isolated from Minnesota, USA - S1T2_Fa - Sphagnum fallax MG | ecosystem: Host-associated > Plants > Peat moss > Unclassified | place: USA...
GTCGCCCCACTGGGCGCCGACAACTGCAACGTTTCCCACTAGTTCTGCCTACCGAAGTGATACACGAGACGCGCGCCCCAGTTATCGATGCCGGGGTTCCGCTTACCCAAGCCTGCGTTGCTGTAGTGCTCCCACGCGCCCTCCAGGCCGAACTTCGGTGTGAAATCATAGCCTAGGGTGAAGTTGGGGTTGAACAGGAAGTCCGATCCGAACGCCTTACGGGCGCGAAAGATCGCCAGATCCTTCAGATACTGTTGCTGCACCGCAGCCGGAGACGTGGGCGATGGCACGGGCGTGCTGCTGGCGTTAAAATTGTCTGGATAGATGTTGTAGCCATCAACATAGGCGGCGCCGACACCAAAGCCACCGTAAAATTTGCTATTAAACAAATGCTTATGCCATTCGGCGCCGAGAGTGAAAAAGCTCGTCTTGCCGGCCGTGTTGATTTCGCCCTTGGCGTAGGCCATCGGGTTCAGCAGCCACCAGACGTGGAAGGGCGCGGTGCGGTAGCCAAGCTCTATGTCATACGTCCCCTGTTCGTGGGGCGTGCCTGAGACGCCAAAGCTCGAATCGTGGGCGAAGCCACCGATAAAGACGTCGTCGGCGAATGCCGGCGCCCCCAATGTAAGGCCAAATATGAGGGCCGCCGCTGAAATCGCCGCACGCAACATGCTCACGCTCCTGGGAGAAGGGATGGGGAGCAAGCTCTCAGCTCCTAGATGGGGATTAATGCGGCGCCGCGGTTGCGGCAATCCCCGTCAAACGTTGCTGCACCGTAAAAAGGTCATCACCGCGTCACGCGGCGGCCTCAAATCGCAGCGGCGCGCCCCAAAAGTTGGCCGCCAGCCGGTTCTGGTCGCGCGCTTCGCCGGTGGTGAGGAAGCGGCGCAGGCCCCGCTCGCCGGGCGAATACTCAGGATGACGGGCCAGATAGCGCTCCATCGCGTCGGCCACCGCGTCGGGCTGGTGGATCACGGGCGTGCCAGGCTTGAGGGCGGCTTCAAACAGGTCCGCCACGATCTCATAATGGGTGCAGCCGAGGATGGCGCGATCCGGCGCCCGGCCGATACGGGTCGTCAGGGCCTGAACATGGGAGATAATTCGCGGCGCCAGGGTCTCTCGCGAGGCGCCGGCTTCGATCAGGCGGGCGAGATCGACGCAAGGCTCGCAGAAGACCGCGACGTCCTGGCGGCGCTTATCAATTTCGATCTCATAGACGCGCGACGCCGCGGTCGCCGCGGTGGCGAATACCCCGATCACATCCAGCTGCTCCACCTTCTCGCCCCGCCGTTCGGCCTCATGCTCCCACGGCAGGCCGGTGGCGGCCTCAATGGTGGGCACGATGATGCCGATGACGTTCACGGGGCGCCCCAGTTCACGAGCATAGGCCGGCAGCCAGGTCTGCTGCAGTCGGCGCAGCGCGATGGCGCAGGCGGTATTGCACCCCAAGATCACCAGATTGGCGCCCGCCTCGAACAGGCGAATACAGCCCTGGCGCGTCAGCTCCACGATCTGTTCCCCAGAAAGGCCGCCGATGGGGCAGTTGGCCTGGTCGGCGAAATAGATCAGGTCGGCCCGGGGAAACCGCTCAGCTAAAGTCCGGTGGATGCTCAAGCCGCCAATGCCGGAATCAAACACGCCGATAGCCATACGCAAGACGCCTTCAAAAACCGAGCGAGACCGAGGGCAAGGGTCCGCGACAGGGGTTAACATTTTAGAGGGACGGCCTCTAGCAGTGTCCGTAGGTGGACTCGATAGCTCGTTCTTCTCATCGGTGTCGCGGCGCAATAGGAGAGAGTAGGAGCATTGCATGGGTCATCATGACGAGGACCTGCATAAGGGCGCCCTCCAGCTGCTCGGGGCTTGGCACTGGGTTTAAGGCGCAGCGGCGGTTTATGTTAAATCAGCGCATCATTGATCAACTTTGGCGCGTCGCAAGCCTGAGCGCCGCGATCATGCTCTCGCTGCTCGCGGCGTCGGCGCAGGCCGCGCCCGCCCCACGCCAGATCGTCAATCTCAATCCTGACTGGCGGTTTCACCTAGGCGACATCGCTCTCACCGCTGCTACGCCTGATTTCGACGACAAAGACTGGTCGCGGGTGGGGCTGCCACATTCGTTCAGCATCCCCTACTTCCAGGCCAAGACCTTTTATGTCGGCTATGGCTGGTATCGTCGGCATTTGCGGCTGGACGCCACAACGGGTGATCGCCGCTATAACCTGGAGTTCGACGGCGCCTTTCAGGATGCGGAGGTGTTCGTCAACGGCCAGCCGGTCGGCCATCATCTGGGCGGCTATACGGGCTTTAGCCTCGACATATCCAAGGCCGTTCACGCCGGCGACAATCTGGTCGCCGTGCGCCTGAACAACCTTTGGAACCCCAGGTTGGCGCCCAGGGCCGGTGAGCATACCTTCAGCGGCGGTCTGTACCGCGATGTGCGGTTGGTAGTCACCGCGCCGCTCCACGTCGCATGGTATGGCGCGTTCGTGACCACGCCCGGCGTGTCGACCCGGTCGAGCCGCGTCAATATCAAGACTGAACTGCGCAATGATGGCGATGCGGCCCAGAGCTTCACCCTGAGAGCGGACATCGTGGACCCCGCCGGCCGTCGAGTGGCGCGGGTTGCGTCGCCCCAAACCGTCGCGGCCCATTCTACCCTGACAGCGGACCAGACGACGACGGCGATCTCCCGGCCAAGTCTGTGGTCGCCGGAACACCCGGTGCTCTACAGGGCGGTCATCCATGTGGAGGCCGCGGGCCGGACGATCGACGCCTACCAGACCAGGTTCGGTTTTCGTTGGTTCGCCTGGACCGCCGACCACGGTTTTTTTCTCAACGGGAAACATCTCTATATCCGCGGCGTCAACGCCCACCAGGATCACGCCGGCTGGGGCGACGCGGTCACCGACGCCGGCCTTCATCGTGATGTCGGCCTGATCAAGGCGGCCGGATTCAACTTCGTCCGCGGATCGCACTATCCGCACGCCCCGGCCTTCGCCGACGCCACCGACGCGGCAGGCCTGTTGTTCTGGTCGGAGAATAGTTTTTGGGGGACGGGCACGTTCGACAGCCCCTGGGGCGCTAGCGCCTATCCACCCGATCCGCGAGACCAGGCCGACTTCGAGGGCAGCGTGAAGGCGAGCCTCGCCGACATGATCCGCATTAACCGTAACCACCCCTCGATCGTGGCCTGGAGCATGGACAACGAGGTCTTCTTCTCCGACGACGCCGTCATGCCCAAGGTGCGCGCCCTGCTGAGCGCCTTGGTCGCGGAAAGCCATAGCCTGGACCCGACCCGCCCGGCGGCCATTGGCGGCGCCCAGCGCGGCGAGATCGACAAACTGGGCGACATAGCCGGTTATAATGGCGACGGGGCGGTGCTGTTCTTGAACCCCGGTATCGCCAACATCGTCACCGAATATGGCTCGACCACCCAGGACCGTCCCGGCGCCTTCGCGCCTGGCTGGGGGGATCTGCCCCGCGCGCCCGGCCTCGTTGCATCTGGGACGAAGGCCGCCAAACCCTATCCTTGGCGGTTCGCCTGGCGCGGCGGCGAGGCTCTGTGGTCGGCCTTCGACCATGGCACCATCGCTGGCCGCGAGTTCGGCTCCACCGGCATGATCGACTATTATCGCCTGCCAAAGCGGCAATATTACTGGTACCGGCAAGCCTACGCCCATATCGCACCGCCGGCCTGGCCCGCCGCCGGCCAGCCCGTGGCCCTGCGCCTGACCTCGGACAAGCCCGTGATCCGGGCTGATGGGACCGACGACGCCCAGCTGATCGTGACGGTGATGGGCGCCGCCGGGCGCCCGATCAGCAATTCGCCACCGGTGATCCTGAGCGTGATTTCCGGGCCTGGGGCGTTTCCGACCGGCCGCGTGATCCGCTTCGATCCCAAAACCGACATCGCCATTCGCGATGGCCAAGCGGCGATAGAGTTTCGCGCCTATCAGCGCGGCCCTGTGGTTATTGAGGCGACCTCCGAGGGCTCGAGTCCGGCGCGCCTTACCCTCCTGTCAATCGGCGGCCCCGCCTATGACCCGGCCACGGCGCCCAGCGAGATCATGGCCGCGAGCGCGTCCACCGCCGCGCCCAGTGCGGCGATCCTGAGCTATGGCCTGAACAATCCGACCCTGGCCAGTTCATCGCTACCCGGCCATGCGCCCAACCTTGCCAACGACGGCGATCTGTCGACCGACTGGCGGCCACGGCAAGACGACCCCGCACCGTGGTTCATCCTGCACCTTGAGCGGATCATCAGTCTGCGCCACGTCCGACTGACCTTTCCCCAGGCGGGAGCATGCACCTATGTGATCGAGGCGTCGGTGGATGGCCAGACCTGGCGCATGGTCGATGACCAGTCGACCGACGAGCGAAAGGAAGCAGCCCGCGAAGACGACCTGGAACCGGTGACGGCGGAGATGATCCGCCTCCGCCTGTCGAGGACGTCGGGGGCGGACGTCGGGATATCGGAGATCACGGTGCTTGGCTCACCGTGAGGTGGCAGGGCGTAAATGCATAGTTGGCTGGTATTAGCCCTCCAGCATCACCTTACCCACATGCGTCCCGCCTTCCAGATAGGCGTGGGCGGCGGCGGCGTCGGCCAGGGGAAAGCTGCGGTCGATCAGGGGTTTGAAGCGGCCGGCGTCGATCAGGGGCCAGATCTGGTCCTCAATGGCGCGCGCCAGCCGGGCCTTCTCGTCGGGCTTTCTGGCCCGCAGGGTCGAAGCGGTGAGGGTCAGCCGGTTCACCAGGAGTTGGGCCAGGTTGATCTCCGCCGTTGCGCCGCCCTGAACCGCGATCATCACCAGGCGGCCGTCTGGCTTCAGGGCGCCTAGACCCTTGGCGATAAAGTCGCCGCCGACCATGTCCAGAATGACATCGACCCCGCCATCGGCCCGTGCGATGGCCTCGAAGTCCTGCGTCGAGGTGTCTATGGAGAGGTCGGCGCCGAGCTCCAGGGCCTTGGCCGCCTTGTCCGCACCGCGGCTGGTCGCGATCACTCGCGCGCCTGTGGCCTTTGCCAGGCCGATGGCCGTAACGCCGATGCCGCTCGTTGCGCCATGCACCAGGAAGGTCTCGCCAGCCGTCAGCCGCCCGCGCTCATAGACATTTGTGAAGACCGTGAACACGGTCTCCGGCAAGGCCGCGGCCTCCAGAACCGTCAAGCCTTTAGGGATGGGTAGAGCGTGGCGAGCGTCCACAACGGCGTATTGGGCGTAGCCGCCGCCGGCCAGTAGCGCGCAGACCGCATCGCCGACCTGCCAGCGTCGGGCGCCATCGCCTAACGCCACCACTTCGCCCGCCACTTCCAGGCCCATGATCTCCGACGCGCCCGGCGGCGGGGGGTATTGCCCCTTGCGCTGCAAGATGTCGGGCCGATTGATCCCTGCGGCCTGGACCCGGATCAGAATTTCGCCAGCCTTAGGCTCTGGAGTCGGCGCCTCGATGGCGTAAAGCGCCTCCGCCGGGCCCTTGCCGCCCTGCACGGCGATGGCGGTCATGGTTTTCGGGATGGACGTCATGGCGCATTCCTCGGGCTCCCAAAGCCGGGGCCGATCTGATAGGCTTAACGCTCAAATGCGGCAACGATCCCAAGGCTTGGATGCTGCGCCATTTTGGGGGTGTCAGAAGATGGCGATGGAAGAGGCCGCAGCTCCACGGGCGATACGCGACGCCGCCCTGGCTGAGCTGGAACGAGACGATCTCGACCTCTACGCCGTCGATGAGCTGCAGGGGCGCATTGCGCGTTTGGAGGCTGAGATCAGCCGGGTGCGTCGCACGATTGAAAAAAAGCAGGGCGTGCGCAGCGCCGCGGAATCCTTATTCAGCTTCGGTAAAGCTTGAGATATTAGCCGCCGCCGTCCGCGCGCCGCCGCCGCCGCTTTGGCGCCGTTATTGCATTTGTTGGTGTGGGGCTGAGACACATTCGTCTCAACGTCTCGCAATTTTGATCGAGGGTTGTAGATGACCGATCTGGGCGCGAACGGCGTGGCTTTGGTAGGGGCGTTGCGAGAGCGCGCGGACGTGGTCCGTGATTTCGCCAAATCCGCTTTGTTTGACCGGACCTTCAAGGACGGCATGTCCTTGGTGGAGGACACTGACGCCTATTTGGATGGGCTGGGCCGACAGGAGTCCCGTTCCTTGTCGAAGTCGAGCGCACTGGCCTACGCCAGCGAAAGCATGCGCCTAACGACCCAACTCATGCAGGTCGCCTCTTGGCTCCTGGTGCAACGGGCGGTTCGCGAAGGTGATATGGCGCCGACCGAGGCGTGCGAGGCGCGCTATCGCATCGACCCCGCCGGCCGTCGGACCGTTGGCGGCGAGGAAGCCGCTCACGAGATTGAGCTATTGCCCGCGGGGCTCATGACCTTGGTGGAACGCGCCAGCCGGCTTTACGAGCGGGTCGTGCATCTGGATCGGCGCATGTATTGCGAAGAGATCGAGGAAGATGGCGTAAATCCCGTCGTCGCCCAGCTCGACCGCTTGCGGGCTGCGTTCGCCGAGTGACCCTAAAACGGGTCCTGATCCCTTGACCCATAAGCATCGCGGCCGTGTGCTGATCGTCGCCGGCTCCGACTCTTCTGGCGGGGCGGGCATCCAGGCCGATCTCAAGACGGTGATCGCGCTCGGCGGCTATGGCGCCACCGCCATTACGGCGATCACCGTGCAAAATACGCTGGGCGTCAGCCAGGTGCAGGCCCTGTCGCCCGCCCTGATGACCGCCCAGGCGCGGGCCGTGCTGGACGATATCGGCGCCGACTGTTTCAAACTGGGAATGCTGGGCGACCACGCCATGGCCGAGGCCGTGGCCGACCTTCTGGACGCCTATCCCGATGTCGCGGCGGTGATCGATCCAGTAATGGTAGCCAAGGGCGGGGCGGCGCTGAGCGATCAGGGCGCTTTAGGGACGCTGAGGTCGCGGCTCCTGGTGCGCGCCGCCCTCTTCACGCCCAATGCACCTGAAGCGGCCGCGCTCACGGGCTTGCCGGTCGAGACGACCGATGATCTGCGCCGCGCAGGCGAGGTCTTACTGACCCTGGGCGCGCGGGCCGTCCTGATGAAGGGCGGCCATATCGAAGGCCCCCGCGTGATCGACATCCTGATGACGCCTGTGTCCGAGACTCGTTTCGACAGTGGACGGATCGACAGTCGCCACACCCATGGCACCGGCTGCACCCTGGCGTCGGCCTGTGCGACCGGCTTGGCGCAGGGGTTTGGACTGGAGGCGGCGGTCACCCGAGCACGGGATTACCTGCGCGGCGCCATCCTCCACGCGCCCGGCTTTGGCGCCGGCCATGGGCCCTTAAACCATGCCTGGCGGGTCGAGCGCGTTTAGACGCCCGCCATTTCCTTCAGGATCGCCTCGGCGGCCGTCCGGGGATCGGCGGCGGCGGTGATGGGTCGGCCGCAGACCAGATGGGTGGCGCCCGCCTCAAGCGCCTCGGCGGGCGTCGCGGCGCGGGCCTGGTCGTTCCGGTCGGCGCCTGCGGGACGCACGCCCGGCGTGACAACCAGAAAGTCGGGGCGCCCCTCGTCTTCAGCGATCTGGCGGGCTAGGGCCGCCTCGTGCGGGCTGGCGACTACGCCGTCAATTTCGCATTCGATGGCCTGGCGGATGCGCTGAGCGACCAGGGCGCGCACGTCCAGGCCATAGCCCATCTCGCGCAGGCTCGCGTCGTCCAGGCTCGTCATCACCGTGACGCCAAGGATTTTCATCTCCCGTCGATTGGTGCGACCGCGCACCGCCGCCATCATCACCTGGGGCTCGGCGTGAACCGTCAGGAAATCGCAAGACCCCGACGCCGCAATCGCCGCGCTGGCGCGGCGCACCGTCTCGCCGATGTCGTGCAGCTTCCAATCGAGAAAAATCTGGCGCCCGCTCTGTTTTAATTCGGCCGCCAGCGCCATGCCGCCGACCGCCAACAGCTCCAGCCCGATCTTGTAGACGCCGACCCGATCCCCCAGCTGATCGACGATGGCGCGGGCTTCCCCGCAACTTGGGACGTCGAGGGCGCAGATCAGGCGGCGGTCAATCAGGGTGTCGATCATGCTCTGGGCCTTTGTTGGTGCGTTTAGATACCTAGGATTTGAGGCCGAAACGACCTCAAACTTTACCGGAGCGGCTTGCCCATGTCTTCTGACCCTCAGTCCATTGCGGCCGCCGCCAAGCCCTGCGTGATGGTTATGCACCCCCATCTGGAGCCGGTCGCCGGCCAGCTTGAGGCGGACTACCGAGTCCTACGCGCCTGGCTTGATCCCACGCGTTCCGAGCTGGACGCGGTCCGAGCGGTAGTGGTCGCCGGCGATGCGCCGCTGGAGAAGTCGGACCTCGAACACCTCCCTGCGCTGAAACTGATCGCCTGTTTCACCACCGGCTATGATCGGGTCGATGTGCCTTGGGCCAAGGCGCGGGGGCTGATCGTCACCCACGCGCCCGGCGCCAACACCCAGGACGTGGTCGATCATACGGTGGGGATGATCATCGCCTGCCGCCGTCGGTTTCAGTTCGGCGACGCGACCTTGCGCAGCGGCGGCTGGACGCCAGATCGTCGGTTCATCACCCCATCGCTCGCCGGTCAGCGCGTGGGGATCGTGGGCTTGGGGCGGATTGGCTTAGGCGTCATGGCGTTTTGCGAGCGCTTCGGCATGATCGCATCCTGGTGGGGACCTCGGCCAAAAGCGGATGCCCCTGGCGCCCGCGCCGAAAGCCTGCTGCAGCTGGCCAAGGACAGCGACGTCCTGGTGGTGTGCTGCCCGTCCGATGCAACGAACCACGGCTTGATTTCCGCCGAGATTATCGAGGCCGTTGGACCTGACGGCCTCCTCGTCAACGTCGCACGGGGCGCGTTGGTGGATGAAGAGGCTCTGATCGCAGCCTTGAAAGACGGACGGCTGGGTTATGCGGCGCTCGATGTGTTCGCCACCGAACCGACGCCGCCGGAGCGCTGGGCCGACGTGCCAAACACGCTCCTGACGCCCCACATGGCCGGCGCTACGCGCTTGGGTGTTGCAAATATGGTCTCAATGCTGCGCGCCAATCTTCAAAGCTTTTTCGCCGGCGCCGTACCACCCTTCTTGGCGCCGTAGCTCACGGCCTCAAAGAGCGCGAACGTTCGCCAGGTTGCGGAACGCCATAGCGGTTCAGACTTTATGCTGAAATGTTTTGCCGTTAGCCTCAACTGCTGACGATCCGACGCAAGGGTGAGGCCTAATGCCTGGGGGCGTGCGGCGCCAAGACACGACGTTCAAACAGGCCGACAGCGCCAGTGGTCTGGATTTCTTGAGCGGCGTCGGCGAAATGGGGGCGCTGCTCCGCAGCCAAGACTGGTCCACATCGCCGCTCGGGCCGCCGCAGGGCTGGTGCGACTCTTTGCGTATGGCCACGCGCCTGATGCTCAGTACACGCCATCCGGTGTGTATTTTCTGGGGGCCGTCCGCCGCCGTCCTCTACAACGATGCTTATCTGCCCTCGCTCGGTCCTGAACGCCATCCGGCGGGATTGGGGCAGCCGGCGCGTGAGGTCTGGCCGGAAGCCTGGGATCTTATCGGGCCGCAAATCGACCAGGTGATGCAAGGGCGCGGGGCGACCTGGAATGAGAACCAACGCGTTCCCATCACCCGTAACGGACGCCGCCAAGACCTCTATTGGACTTATAGCTATAGCCCCATCGCCGATGACGACGGCGCCCATGGCGTTGGCGGCATTCTCGTCCTCGTGACCGAGACGACCGAGGCGGTCTTAGCAAACAGGCGCCAGACGTTTCTGCTGGGTATCGAGGAGGCGCTGCGCGGTCTTTCCGATCCCGTCGAGATCATGGCCGTCACCGCCGGACAGCTCGGCCGTCGCCTGGACGTGGGGCGCTGCGGCTATCTTGAGGTCGATCCATCGGACGAAACCCTGACCGTATATCGAGACTGGACGGATGGGACCTTGCCGAGCCTTGTCGGTAGCTACCGACTGGATGACTTCGGCGCCGATCTGATCGCCGAACTGCGGGCCGGGCGCTCCATACGTTTGA
>Ga0116226_10007194_pt1 | contig 10024 bp, 9 predicted proteins | sample S1TSphfallax_FD_89692 | JGI IMG/M metagenome (GOLD analysis project Ga0116226, IMG submission 89692) | Host-associated microbial communities from peat moss isolated from Minnesota, USA - S1T2_Fa - Sphagnum fallax MG | ecosystem: Host-associated > Plants > Peat moss > Unclassified | place: USA...
AAGCACACTAAAATGGTGAATGATAAATTTTATGAAAAGTGTATGCGTAAGGTAAAACCACAATAAGAAACTACCCATATTTATAAACCAAAAATGTTACCTTTTTCTTTCAAGGCTTTCATTGAACCTAACTTTTTGTATTATCATTTTTTCTTTCTTGGGTAGTTTAATGCCATTACCTCAAAGAGGTTAGTACATTTTGAGAATCCTCTTTTGCATGCTAGGCATCCCTAACTCTTGTGCTACTTTTGTTCCTTTTTTGGGGGATCCTTAATGTGCCATATAGATAGGAGGTAGCAAAAATGTAACAAAAATGTTTCATATGAACATTAATTCACAAATCACATGAGAAATTTTCAATTTATGTTTAGTACAAACACATTATTGAAATATTGAAATGTATAAATCAAACTAGATTTTAAAAGTAACCTAAGTTCAAAACTATGTTATCCATACATTGGGGATAAAGTCACCTCATGTGAGTTATCTAAAGACTAAACCTAGCTAGGCTAAATTAATTAGTTTAAATCTAGAATAATTTAAGCTAGGCTCACTTAGCCCTATTTAAGTTAACTTTAATTGCCACATGACATCACATGATTGGGCCAAAAAAAAACAAATTTCTAGTTATAGGTTGCCACATGCAACAATTCATAAATGGTCAATAATTTTTTGAATGTATTCTAGACTACCATGCGGTAATAAGGAATCAATCAAAAAATTAAATCTCAGCTATTGGATATGTCCTCCATGATTGACTATGGTAAATATGAGTTTATAATCATGGAGGACATAATCATTTTAATGATGGTTGCAACTAAAACTCTAAATACAACTTTTGACATGTATGACATGGCTTTATGGACTAAACAATCATGCAATCATGTATAGTCTCAAATGGCATATAAATGATTGTAAATCTAGTCATTTATGCAGTCCTAAAAGTTGTGTTTTGGCATAATGCCAAATAAGCTTGCAATGTGAGTTTGATGAACATTTTGTGGATCAATTTCAAGCATCTATCACACAACAACCATTTATTTAAAAATTATTGTAGCCTTGGAAAAAACTACAAATTACCACTTAAAAATCGATAAATGGAATTACAAGGAAATGTCATGCAAGCCTACCCAAGGCACCAACCAAGGAGATGAAGAAGGAAAAGGAGAAGGTGCAACCAATAAATGGGCTTATCTAAACAACGATCTAGAAAGAAAACCCTTATGAACAACTTGAAATAACAAGAGGAATGGGCCAAACCTTGATAGCATATGGAAACAAAATAGGCATGTTTTAATTTTTACCAATTTGTAATGGTTATTAATTTCATCTATGAACATATTTGGTGCAACATCCACAATCTAATTACACATCTACATATCCTTTTTGCAAGTTGATCAAAAGAATGTTGGACTTTGGGTACACATTCATTTTGAGACCCATATTTCAATTAGATTACACAACATGTCATGGATGCATGTTGCAAACTCAATTGTCCTTAATCTTGATATTCACATTCCTCATGTACATTTGATTTCACCTTGTCCATAATGCATGTATTGAACTTCGCTTTGATGTCCTTTTCTCATAGACCAAAACTTTGCATGGTTTTATCAACTAATTTTTATATGAAATCATTCATCACGTTTCAAGATTCATATATATCCATGTTTGAGATTTTTGAATTCTCATGTTTGTGAATCTTTTATTCATGTTTCAAGTTTGAAAACCCATGTTGTGGTCGTTATTTTTAGCTCCTCCAACCCATGTTTCAAGTTGTTCATATATCTAAGTCTAACAAATCATGCGTCTAGATCCATGATTTTAACCTAGGATTTATATATAAATTTTTTGGATGCAAGGTGTCATGACATGCATGTTTCCAAACCCATGTTTCTAGTTTTAAAACCCTTTTTTTTGTGGAACCATTTTCTTGATTGCATACTCTTGTCTTATCCATGTTTCAATTCCCACATTTTTCAATTTAATTCCCATGTTTTTTTTTTATCAATGTTTTAGCACACACATTTTAGGTTTCATGGCCTAGAATTGTACAAACATGTTCGTTAACAATGTTTTATCTTTCATAGTGCAAGGACTTTAAAGTCCATTCAATGGACCTATGTGATTGTCTTTTTTTTGGTGGTGATTCCAAACAAGAGATTCAATTTGGGCCATAGGTGATTATTGGCTTTCCCTTTTCAAGGAACGTGGTCAAATTAGAGGTCAAATGTTCAATTGATGTTTATGCATATTGCAATGAACCACCCATCTAGCATACAAATGTGTTACCACATTGTGCATAATTGAGGTGCTTAAACATTTTTATTTAAATATGGGGGAGGAAGGAGACATTGGAACAAAGATTGCAAGTTGGACACTAAAAACTTGTGTATCACATTATACAAAAGGCCTAGAAGAGAAAATAATTCTTCTCCACAGTGATATGAATTATTATTCACTTTTTGTGTCAAAGAAACATCAAATAATACACTTTGACCCAATTCATAATTACCATTCAAATTCAAATGCCAGCCTTTTCCACAAATGTGTTTTGTACTTAGGATGGGCATTCATATGGGGTTTGAAACAAGATGATCTGGAGTGGGTGAACATATTGGCAAAACTCACTAAAAAAATGTTTATCACACCTCAATAAGATTCAAGGAGTTTGGGTACTTCAATACTTCAATATATGACAAAGTAAATGGAGTGAGAAGGAGAACACAATAGGAAGCAAACAAACAAAAAAAGAAGAAAGTGCTTATCAAAAAAGGTTTCCGAACCTTAAATTTCCATGTAAAATACAAAATCTGAAAATTAAGACTACATGTTGTGTGCACCACAAAGAAACGGAACCTTTATATGGATTAGTATGGCATCATCCACCTTGTAGGTTGAACCACTATGCACCATTTATGCCTTGTGGTTAATTGTTCAAGATTTTCAAAACATAATAGTGTAGTTTTAATTGCCTAAGTTATTTTCATGGGCACAAATGTTTTTTTGTTTTTATTTTCAACAAATGTTCCACATGAATCATGTTTCAACTTTTATGAACCTCATGTTTCATATTCCCTCTCCATATTTCAACTTTTGGTTTTTTAAATTTGGGCTCATTTCAATGATATTGTTTATAATTTTACTTTGCACATTTTTTAGTTTTCTATGTTTCTAACATCCAATTTTGTTGCTACCATGTTTCAATCTATAGTCTTGAGCCAACATGTTTCCTACTTTGTCTATTTGTTCAATGGTTATTTATTAGACAACCATGTTTTTGTCTGCTTGAATTAGTTTGTCCGTCCATGTTCCTATGGTGACATCTAAGCTTCTAGAAAAATCAATTATGTTGATTGACTTGGGTCATCCCTTCATCTCCCTATGGTAACATCCCAAGTTTTTATGAAAAACAATTATGTGGACAATCATGTTATAGATTGTACTTTTATTTCTTTCAAGGGTAAATGTAGGTCACATCTTCAAACATAAGGACCAATTATGTTGTTGCCTTCATATTTTTTATGAGATTCTAATCATGTTGAGTTATATTCATATTTTTTGGTAAAAGGACATGTTCAAGCAAATGCAAAAGGTTCAACAACATGAAAGTGTTTAAAACATCATTGATGTATTGAAATAAGCTTGATCAATGTGAGATGCTTATATAATTACTTCTTTTCACATTTTTCAATTCCAATGTTTCCAATGTTTATGATTAAGTTCTAATCAAGTTTGGGTTCTTGTGTTTTTATAAGGATTCTCAAGTTTTTAAGTTCATGTTTCAATCCTTAAATGTCATTTTTGGCAATTACATTTTTAACAAAATTTCAGTTATTATGTTTTTACACACTTTCCATGTTTCTAGCCATGTTTAGTTCAATGTTTAATGTAATGTCATTATTCCGATGTTCAATCATGTTTTTAATTCATGTATGTTTTTGGTCATGTTTCAATTTTGATGTTTCTACAATCACAAATGTGAAATCATGTGCGAAAGTCCTTTCAATTGAATTAATTATGTCAAAATTTACCCATTAATACCATAATGTGAAAACATGTGATATTGGTTCCAATTATTTGTGCAATAAAGATGAAAAGAAAACACTAATCACCAAAAAAAAAATTACATATAAGGAATGTCATAGCTTGTTGTTTCTTCACACTTGCAATAACAATTTTTATTTTTGTAATCAAAACTACACCAACTTGTGTGTACCCAATATTTTTCTTAATACCATGGTGAACCTTGTTGGAATATAAACCTAAGATATTATCATGGTTTGGTTTGAAATCCAACCTATAATTTACAAACATGAATTCCCCTCCACCATGTCCTTTGAATTTAGTTCCTAAACACATAATAATGCAAAAACCAATCATATTATTGGGTCAAAACATGGTTGGGGTATAAAAAAGGACTCTATCTTTTTTTATCCAATGGACCCCTTCACTTAAACATGTTGTAACCTAATGACACATTCATGTTGAAAGTTTGATTTTTTTCATGGATAGATACATTATTAAGGTATTATTTTATGCATAGCTTGTCAAATTTGAACAAATTTTAGGATTCTTACCAATCCTTGAAAAAAATCAAGAACTTTGTTTTGTTGAGAAAAAAAAGTTCAAAGATTCATAAAAAATGCCTAAACAAATTTTTTTGGCCGAAAAAATCTTACCACAAACACCTTGGGTACTAAAGTACATAAAATGTATGAATGTGACAAAAACCAAATGGCATATTATAATGTAATTTTTTTCAAAAAATGAAAATATTAAGAATTTTAAGGTGTTGATAAAACATGGCCCACATTGGATAAATTTTACTATTCTTACTTTCATAAATGAAAAAATTAAATATTTTAAAGGCCTATATAAAATTTGGAATAAAATTATTTCATTTGACTTGAAAAAGAAAGGGAAAATTTCAGACAGGTCATAAAAAAAGTGAAGAAAAAGGTGAAAATCTTATGAGTGAGTGCTTATGTTTCAAAGGGGATACACCGATCATGGTTGGACCCTCTTGTGAATCAAACATTGAAATGAACTTACATGAAAGGGGAAAATAACTAAAACCTTACTTTCATGGGAACAATATAATGCAATAAAATCTTGATTTATTTATGTACAAATGTGACAGGTTAAAAAATCCCTTTATGATTCCTATTGTCATGAACATGGTGTTTTTTTATTTTACCCAAATTTTCACTTCAAATATAAAAATGTTTTGCTTTTGCAATGCAATTAAAAAATAGTGGTAAAATGAATGTGGAATTCATTTGTCAAATTGGTAACATAGGTTTTCAATTTCATAGTGGTTGCTTCTAAATATATTAAGCCCATCAAAATTGGCCTTGTATTTTTTTTCCCTCAAATTGGATGTGTACGTATACCTAAAACAGATCATACTCAAATTAGCACATTGATAATTAATTTTCAAGAATCAAACTTCATATACAACATTTGATTTTAATTTATTCAATACCTTATGTACTCATTGTCCCATCTCTAGCTAAACATAGCCATAAGACTCAATTTCTAGGATTTTGACCTTTTTACATAACCTCCATTTCAAAACAATCATATTGCTTAGCTTTAACACCACAACATGTAGTCTATCATCTAAATATTCTTCTATGCCAAATGATTGCCACAATAGAATCATCATCCATGACAACACTACACTAATATGTGTTTTAGTTCACTTTGTATTTCATTAGATTTGAATGAACTTGGAAAAATTTAACATGAAAAAAATGACCAACCCCCTAGTAACATAGAATAGTTGTTACTAATAAATGAATTCATTAATAACTAATAAAATTCATTAATAGTTAATTAATTCACTAATAATTAATTCACCAAACTAACCTTCTAGTTCATAACTAAATTAAATTACGCATAGGTTCTTAGGTTGAGTTAGGTTTTTAACCTATGTTAAAAAGTTAAACACCTAAAAACATGGGCTAACTTATGCCACTTAGACCACCAAGGTGTAGGTGTGAAAGTTTGAACTTTTCACCTCCCTACACCTCCATGTTTAAAGAGCAAGTCCTTAACCATATGAGCACTAATGAAATAAATCAAATGATTTGTCACCACTTATTATATTTATCCATTTTTTTTCCCCCTAACTTATGTGTAAGCTACCATAAACTAGTAACAAAGGTAATGAAAAATATGAAACCACGTCTTTCTTTCAATTCCCATGTTCATGTCCTACACTAAAACAATAATCCATAGCAGTTCTAATTAGATCAATAAAATTAAGGTGTTAATTTTTTCCCAAATTTTTTTCTCATTTTTTACCAAAAAAATGGGATTTTTTGGGGGAGGTGAAAACATGTGTTTTGTAAGGTAAATCTGACTATTTCCAATTTTTCTATAAGAAAATGCCACATTTTTATACCAAAAACATTGTTAAAAAACCATGGTTACTAGATAAACCAAAAACAAAATTGTAAAAAGAACCTAAAGGTACCATTAACCTATACCCATAAACTAATATGCTATGTGTAGAATGGATAGCAACCAAAGCCATTATCACTAATAACATATTGTTCTTTTACATGTTAAACAAGGGTGTTCTTAGGGTCTAGTCTTGTCAAAATACACGCCCCCCCCATAGGGGTCCACACAAATATGAAGAACAAGCCTTTTGTAAGTCACATGGTGGTTTGAGTGAGGAAGGAGGGGGGAAGGGGATGACACTTTCTTTGTTCATATTTTTTTTGCATGCAACATGTAAGCACTACTTCCTTAAAGCAACTTTTCAAACCAATTACAAGTAGTGATTTGAACAATCTCATCAATGAAATTCTTTTTCTTTGCACCTAGACACAAACGTATGAGGCTATTACAACATTTAATTACCTCTTTGCTCAAGTTAACTCCTCAAACCAACTCAAGACTCCCATTGAAATAATTTGATTGGTCACATAGGCTTTCCTTCACCCCTAGGCACAAGCCTATTCCACAAACCCTATATAGTATTACCCTAATACTATAACCCTTGTCTATATACATACATGGTTAAACATATGTTTAATGTTAACCCAAAGGGCCCACACCTTTAATACACATGGCATGTTTGTTTATGGTTCTCATATGTTTTGGCATATTATTCACCATTTTAATCCTCTTTTTTGGGTGTTTTGGCTTAATATTGAAATCTATTTTAGCATGTTGGCCTATGGTTGGAACACATTTTTAACAAATTAATGCCATTGAGAAAGCATGATGCAAAGTTTGTCATGAACTTAAAACATGTCTAGCATATGAGGTGGAAGGGTGTTTGTGAGCTTCCAAAGAAAATGTATAATGAAATAAGTGTTGGAGAAAGGAAAAGAGGGAGATGTTCATAAAAGAATTTAATTGGGCATTTATATTCCCTCTTCATTAATGGTTTCATCATGGTGCCTTTTGTAAGGGACACCCAGACCCACAAACTAATCATGTTGCCTATTTTGATTAGACTTTGGTTTTTAAAGAAATTCACACACTTTTGCCAAAACAAATTACAATCAATAAGTGAGAATGCATGCAATATGCACTCAAGACCCCCAATTGTTTTGGTTGTAGTTGGGGGGGGTGGCATGGGCTTCACAATTACTTATTTTCCCCTTTGTTCCCAAAGCATTCCCACTATGTTCCCATCAAGTTCTGAATATATGTTCCCCAACACATGCCCAATGAGACCTCATTTTTTAACCAATGCATTGGTGAATGTTATCCTCCTCTCAGTTGCATAGGTGGGCCAAAGGGGAGGAACTCCATTCTTAAAGTAACTACCAACTTTTCGAGTTGATTACATAATATCAATTTTTTTGGTGATGGCCCATTCTTATTGGCTCATTGTAGCAAAAGATGAAAAAGAAAACTAAAGAAAGACCCAAAAAATGGAACCATGCAAGCACCCATATACTTACATCAAACCATAATATCAACCACACCTAAGTACCCTCTCTCAACAAATGGTGACAACACGCAAGGGGGAAAACAAATTGTTCTAGGGACAACCTGTTTTTTACGGGTGAAATTTCGCCATAAATTGACATTAAAAATTAGAAATTAAAATATGAATGTGGCAAATTGACTCCCATATTGGGATCATAGTAAAACCCTAAACCCTAAGCCCCCAAAACTTGTTTAAATGGCCAATTAGGCTCCAAAAATTATAGATTTGAACTCAGGGACCTTGATTTAGATTATGGAGATGATATTTACAAATAATTAGAATATTTATAAGTAATTTAAATGGGTTTTGGGGTTTTTACCATGACCCGAACATGGGATCAATTCGCCTTGGCTGCCCTTTGAAGAGAAGACCAAACTTTCCAATTATCCTTGGCCACAAACCTAAATCTTGGTCTTATCCTGCAAAAGTACACAATTTGTTACATTTGTATGGAGCAAGGATTTTTTTTACGATTTTTTGTTTGGAGCCAAAGTGGCTATCTATCATCCATAAGAATAAGTAAAAAAAGTGGTGATTAGTCCTAAGAAGATACAGCCAAATCTAGTTATAATCCATATATGAAATACATTTTTCAATCATCTTTCTATATTTTTGGCTACACACTGAAAACCAACTATAGAATCTTTAATTTTTACCATTTATTTCTCAATTTTAGCAATTGAAAACCTCCAAATCACTTAATTGGGAATGTAAAAGAACTCGGTTGAGTCTTTTATAATTTAATCTTCTCAAATGCCTCAAGCCTATGCCTATGAAACATAAATTGATGCAGTTTTTTTTTCTTTTTCTTTTTTTTTTTTGACAAAATTTTGGAAAAAATGAGATGAAAATTAAAATCCCAAATACGAGAGTTAATTTTGGAGTTTTTCAATTGCCAAAAGTGAGAATATATATATATGGATGATTAAATTTAAACCTCATATTTGGTATACAACCAAATTTTTTGTTAATTCTTACTAGTGATGATCACCACTTTTATATCATATTCCTACATATAATAACCACTTTGGATCCAAAATAGATTTCCCCAAAAGCCCTCTAGTTTAATGCAAATAATCAGAGTGGTAACCATCCATAGGAATATAGAGTTAGTCAAATTTGTAAATGAACCAATTTACCATTTTTTTGGGGTGAACAGGTGGATTAACACCTCCATTCAAATACAAACTTTTAAAATTTAAATCATCCTTTCATGTAACCAAATATAAAACTTTGTTGATTTTTTAAAAAATCCTTATGACCAATGGGCCATTGAAAGCTATAAACATCATTGGGTTGGGTTTTCACATTTTTAAATCAAATTTTTGCCAAATTTTCTCTTGTGAAAAGGTGCTCTAGTACTCAAGGAAACTCCATCAAGAAAACCATGTCCTTAAATTTAACAATGCTTGCTTGACAAACCCCTCTACAAAGACTTCAATGGTTCTAATGATAGTTGGAACTTAATTAGGGGACCATTCTTTAGAATGGAAGGGCTTTTTCATGATGTCTTTATTTCCAAAGGAAAGGTGGCATCTATATTAGACATGACATGAATATGTTTAGACCTTGGCCATCAGCTAACCCCAACATTAAATGTGCACATAGTTGTTATTGCAATTAATATGAAAGTATTGCTACAAATTTTTTCCACCAATCTACCCTTTGCCTAGTGTCTTTTCACCTTGTCATTCCTACACCATTAACATGCCCATGTTATACATGTTTTGGGCATGTTACAAGTGCTATGGGATATGTAACATGCTACCTAATGACGCGCTCCCAAGTCACGGGGTGAAACCCACTTGAAGGTTTCACAAAATCAAGTTGCGGAAAGTTGAGACTTAGAGGCACGCTCCCGGCTTCCAACTCTAGAAAGGGGTAGAGGGTCGAGTTGGGAGCCCAGGGATTAGACTAGGAAGAAGGTTTAGTAGATCAAGTTTGAATCTGCATCAAAACAAACCACCCACGTGGTTAGTTCACATTCCGGGACACCCTTGGGTGTTGGGACAAGCCACGGGCACTTTGGACCACGAGACACACCACAGCCCGGACTCGGGGGAA
>Ga0116226_10007196_pt1 | contig 10024 bp, 6 predicted proteins | sample S1TSphfallax_FD_89692 | JGI IMG/M metagenome (GOLD analysis project Ga0116226, IMG submission 89692) | Host-associated microbial communities from peat moss isolated from Minnesota, USA - S1T2_Fa - Sphagnum fallax MG | ecosystem: Host-associated > Plants > Peat moss > Unclassified | place: USA...
ACCGCCTGGACGACGCCGGCGTCGATCTGGTTGATGTCCAGAAGCGCGTTGAGCATGCCGGACATCGCGTTCAGGCACTGCTCCTGGAGCGTGATCAGCTTGCGCTGGGCCTCGTCCAGGTCCTTGCGCGCCAGCAATCCATGGATCAGCGTCAAGGTCTGGAGCGGCTGGCGCAGGTCGTGGCTGGCGGCGGCCAGGAAGCGGGACTTGGCCTTGTTGGCCGAATCGGCGGCCAGCGTCGCCGCCTCGAGGCGCTTGGCGGTCTGCTTGCGTTCGGTGATGTCGATGTAGGTGATCACCGCCCCCTCCACCGTGTCGCCCCTGGCGCGATAGGGCATCACCCGGCGCAGATACCAGGCGTCCTCCCGGCCCTCGATCTCCCGGCTGATCGGCGAGAGGGTGCGCAGCATCGTGCGCACATCGGTCAGGAGGTCGGCGTCGGCGGCCATGGCGTTCAGATCGGCCAGCGGACGACCGATGTCGCCGGGGATGACATTGAACAGCGCCCGGGTGGCGGGGGTGAAGAAGCGGATGTTCAGGGCGGTGTCCAGGAAAATGGTCGCCACATCCGTGCTGTAGAGTATATTCTGAAGATCGTTCGCGCTAGTCCGTTGAAGATCAAGCGATTCCTGAAGTTGACTGTTCAGCGCCGTCAGTTCTTCATTCAGCGATTGCAACTCTTCCTTTGAGGTAATCAGTTCTTCATTGGTCGATTGGTACTCTTCGTTGACCGAGAGCGCCTCTTCATTGATCGTCGTCTGTTCCTCGGTGGAAATCTCGATGCCGCGGATCGCGCTCTGCAGCTCGATCCGGGTCGCCTCGAGTTCCGCCTCGAGATCGCTGATCCTGGAGGCGTCTTCCCCCGCGCTGGCCGATCCGGGCCGGCCAGAGGGTTTGGCGACATCCAGAAAGCACAGCAGCAACAGGACGTCGCCGCCGACCCGCAGCTGGCGCGCCTCGATGTCGAAGGCGTGGACCTTTCCCTCCCACGTCACCGGTCCGCCCCGGACCACGACGACTTCGTTGTGCTCGAACCCCTGGCCGATCGCCGTCGCCAGCTTGGCGCGCAGGCCGGTGCGCGCCATCGCCAGCACATCGAGGTTGGGCGCGCCGGGCGCCACCCGCAGGTAGCGATCGGTCGGCCCCAGGGAATAGAGGCATTCACGGGCGCGGTTGATCAGCACCGCGGCCGGCGAATGGTTCTCGAGCACCACCCGGCGACAGAGTTCGGCCAGGGACGCCTGACCCCCGGGGCCGCCCACCGGGCCGATGCGAGGCGGGCGGCGCACCAGGGCGCCCACGCCGACGGGAAAGCTGATGTCTCCGGGGCGGCTTCGGCCGATCTGGCGGTAGAGCCGGGCCGGCTTCGAGATCACCGTGAACCGGCCGTCGGCGCGGCCGACGCTCTCCGACGCGCCGAGCAGCAGGACCCCGCCCGGTTTCAGCGCGAAGTGAAACATCGCCACGGCCCTCGCCTGGGCCTCCGGGCGCAGATAGATCAGCAGGTTGCGGCAGGAGACTAGATCGAGCCTCGAGAAGGGCGGATCGGCCAGCAGGTTCTGGACCGTGAACACCACGCAGCCGCGCAGTTCCGGCGAGATGCGATAGCCATGCTCTTCCCGGACGAAGAATCGGGCGAGGCGGGCGGGAGACACCGTCTCGGCGATCGTGTCGGGATAGTACCCCTCCCGGGCGGTGGCGACGGCCTCCGGATCGATGTCGGAGGCGAACACCTGCAGCTTCAGCTCCTGGCCCCGGTCCCGCAACCCTTCCTTGAAGACCATGGTGATCGCATAGGCCTCCTCGCCGGTGCTGCAGCCGGCGACCCAGATCCGGATCGGATCGTCGGCGAGGCGGTTTCGGGCCATTTCCGGCACGATCGTCTCGGCCAGCAGATCGAAAACCTTCGGATCCCGAAAGAAGCTGGTGACGTGGATCAGCAGATCCTTGGCGAGGAGGTCCAATTCGATCGGATCGTCCCGCAGGCGACGCAGATAGCGGTCGATCGCGTCGGGCGGCAATCCCGACAGGGCCATTCGCCGCAGAATCCGGCGGTGCAACGTGCCCGGCTTGTAGAGCCGAAAGTCGTGGCCGGTCTTGTCGAGGATCAGGTCGACCACGTCCGACAGCGGGCCTGGAGTCCGGACAGCGGTCAGGGGCTCGATCAGCGAGCCGCCGTCCCGGCCGCGGCGGCCAAGCTTGGCCAGGGCCGCGGGCATATCGGCCACCGGCAGGACCATGTCGACGCAGCCGGTGCGGATCGCGCCGCGCGGCATGCCGTCGAACGCCGCCTCATCGGGATCCTGGACGATGATCGTCCCGCCGCGGGCCTTCAGCGCCGGCAGCGCCTTGCTGCCGTCGTCCAGGGCGCCCGAGAGGATCACGCAGATCGTCCGCGTCTCCCGTTCCTCGGCCAGGCTGTTCAGGAGAAAGTCGAAGGGCAGGCGCGCGCCCCGCGGCGCCGCGGGTCTGGTGACGACCAGATGGCCGTCCTTCATCGACAGATAGGTTCCCGGCGCGATCACATAGACATGGTCGGCCTCGGGCCGCGCGCCCGGCGAGGCCTGGCTGACCGGCATGCCGGTATGGCCGGCGAGGAGATTGACCAGCAGGCTGTCGTGGGTCGGATCCATATGCTGGATGACGATAAAGGCCATGCCGGTGTCGGTCGCCAGGCCGGCGAACAGCTTCTGGCAGGCCTCAAGGCCACCCGCGGAGGCGCCGATGGCGACGATCGGGATCGGGATCGCGGACGGCCGTGGACGGCTTGCCGTCATCTTGCGGGATTCCAGACCACGGCCTTCCCAGCGAAGGTCCCCCCGCAGGCTAACACGGTTTACGGGCCCTAACGGACCTTTTTTGCAACGCGGTAAAACTGGCCATGATCAAGTCTAGGCCGGGGCGGCGGCGGTGGCGCTGGCGGCGGCGGCGTCCATGAGCTCAAGGAACGGCCTGGCGACATCCAGCGGCATCGGGAAGACCACGGTCGTGTTCTGCTCGGCGCCGATCTCGGTCAGGGTTTGCAGGTAACGAAGCTGCATCGCCGCCGGGACCGCCCCCAGGATCTGCGCGGCGTTGACCAGGGTCTGGGCGGCCTGAAACTCCGCCTCGGCATGGATGATCTTCGCGCGGCGGTCGCGTTCGGCCTCGGCCTGTTTGGCGATCGCGCGGATCATGTTCTCGGTCAGATCCATCGTGCGCAGCTCGACGTTGCTGACCTTGATGCCCCACTGTTCGGTCTGGACATCGACGATCGCCTGGACGTCGCTGCTGAGCTTCTTGCGCTCCGACAGCATGTCGTCCAGCGCGTGCTGGCCGAGCACCGCGCGCAGGGTGGTCTGGGCCAGCATCTTGGTCGCGGGCAGGAAGTCCTGAACCCTGATGATCGCCCGTTCGGCGTCGACGACGTTGAAGTAGAGGATCGCGTCGACCTTCATCGAGACATTGTCCAGGGAGATGATATCCTGGGTCGGGATCTCCAGCACCTGGGTGCGCAGGTCGACCCGCACCATCTGCTGGATCAGCGGAACCAGCAGCACCAGGCCCGGGCCCTTGACGCCGTGAAAGCGGCCCAGGGTGAACACCACCGCCCGCTCATATTCGCGCAGGATCTTCACCGCCGCGCCGAACAGCGCGAAGGCGAGGATCACCAGCAGCAGCAGCGGCGGGCCGTAGCTGTAGAGCTGCGTCATGTCGGACCGTCTCCAGTTCAGGTTGGGCGGCGCGGCGCCCCGGGCGTCCCGTCCCGAGCCTCGCGCGGCGCGATCGTAAACGGCGCTTTCAGGGTGCGGTTCCGGTTCGTCCGCCTCTAGCCCGCCAGGCCCGGCGGCGTGAGTGTCGGAAACTACTCATGCGCGGCGGGGCATGGAGGCGGCGCGTCCATGCGGTGACGCTCGGTCCGCGCCCTACTCCGCCGCCGCCCGCCGCCCCCGCCAGCGCCAGATCGCCATCGATCCCAGCCAGCACAGGCCGAAACCGGCGGCGATCGCCAGGCCCAGCCCCTCGAAGTGGGCGTTCAGGCCGCCGATCATCGCCCAGAAGGAACCGGTCAGGTCCAGCCGATCGCGCAGCAGGCCCAGGGCCTCGACGGCGCCGACGATGAGCGCCACCGTCACCGAGGCGGCGGTGATCGCCAGATTGTACCAGCGCCGGCGCGCCGGCGCCTGGAACGCCCAGCCGTAGGCCCGAACCATCATCAGGCTGTCGGTGGTGTCCGCCAGGGCCATGCCGGCGGTGAACAGCGCCGGAAACACCATCACCTTCCAGATCGAAAGGCCGCCCGCCGCCTGTGCCGAGGTCAAGCCCAGCAGGCCCACCTCCGTGGCCGTGTCGAAACCAAGTCCGAACAGGAATCCCAGCGGATACATGCGCCACGGCCGCGTGATGGCCCGGACCAGCGGACGCAGGAGACGCGCCAGCCATCCCGCGCCGGGCATGGGGTCCTCCTCGCCATCGCCGTCCGGCGCGGCGGCCCCCCGGCGGGCCCGGCGGGCGGCGCGCCAGACCTCGCGCAGGACGAAGAGATTGGCGAGGCCCATGCCGATCAGGAAGCCGGCGGAGACCAGCCCGCCCAGCGTGGCGCCCAGCCGCCGCGCGAACCCCAAGGCGCCAGGAAGCGCCGCCGCCGCCAGGGCGATCGCGAGGGAGACCAGGACCACGACCGTCGAATGGCCCAGGGAGAACCAGAGACCGACGGTCACCGGCCGCCGGCCGGCCCGCATCAGTCGGCGCACGACATTGTCGATCGCGGCGATGTGGTCGGCGTCCAGCGCGTGGCGAAGGCCCAGGCCCCAGGCCAACAGCGCCGCGCCCAGCAGGATCGGCCGGTCATGAAACGCCGCCCAGGCCCAGCCCCAGGCCGCCAGGTTCGCGCCGGCCAGACCGCCGAACAACGGGCCATGGGACGATGTTGGCCTGTCCTGGATCTCGGGGGTGGACGTCATCAGGCGATCAATCGTTGGAGCGCCGGTGAAAGGCGCGCCCGCGCCATACACGGCTTTCGCGCCTCGAACACCCCAGGGCCGCGCGGCGCCCGGACGAGGGCGCCATTGCCCGCGAGCCTTCCCCTGGCGCCGCCGAACCGGCGTAAAGCCAGGGGCGAGCGCGCCCGGGCGTTGCGCATTTTCAGCCATGGCGTCATGAATCATCCCAAGGGTGGGCGATCCGAGCGTCCGGCGCCGCGGCGCCCACGCCGTAAGTCTCGAACAATCTGAAGAGGGCACGTTGATGGACGACATAGCGTTGATGTATCGATTCTTGACTTTGGGCGAGGACTGCGAATTCAGCTTCATTCAACGCCGCGCGGGCGCCGAGCCGATGGAGATGCTCCGTTTTTCCAGCAGCACCTTGATAGAATTAATTGCCGCCTTTGAAACGAAATTCGAGGCCATTGGCGATCCCGCGTTCACGGCCGTGAGTTTCAGTAATAACGAACTTTGGGGGACGAACACGCGGCATAATTTTAACGCCCATCATCTCGGCGAAAATAATCAGCAGGATCTTGTCGAATTCAAGAAAAAATATGCCAAGAAAATGGCGTTTCAGCGCCGAATTTTTTTAGAGGATCTTGAGGAAGGAAAAAAAACACTGGTATTCAAGCGGCTCATGCCGATAAGATACTACTCCGTGCACGCGCTCTACAAAACCATCCGCGCCCACTCCGCCTGTCCCCTCCTTTGGGTGGTGGAGCAGGATCGGACTCACCCGCCGGGCGCTGTCGAGGCGCTGGGCGGAGGGTTTTTCAAAGGCCATGTTGACAAATTCGCGCCCGCCGGCCGCGCCCGTTGCGGATCGCTTGATATATGGATGAATATCTGCCGCGAAACCCAACGACTGATCGACTCTTCGGCGGATATGTCATCGCCCGAACCCCCACCCCCCCACATCCTAAACCCCGCTCGACCGCATTCATGGGTGGCGACCGAGATCGCAACGTTGAGGTCCTCGCTACCGATCGCTCCATCATTTAAGACAGACCCAAAAATCGACATCAAACCGGGCGATGTCGTCGAGGCGAAAAACTATGTGCGCGAGGGCGGGCGATTGAAACTGATTGATGCGGCGTTGAATGGTCAACCCATCGACGGTCTTTGGTTCATCTACCCGCCACATTGGACATACGATCTCTTCGTTCGTGGCGGGGACGCTCTTGACTGAGCGCCCCTCCCAGATCCCCACGGCCGCCATGTCCGTCGGCGAACCCCCCGGGCGACGGACGGCGAAACCGCCGCGGGGGCTCAACGAAGACCACACGGCCAGTCAGGCCGGTCGCCGAAGAATCGCTTCCGTCCTTTCCCGTTTCGTGACGTCACGGTGTAGCCGGGCCGGCGCGTTGGCGCATGGAACACCCGCCTGGCCTCCCTTTGAGTAGTTTCCGGCCCTACCCCGGCCGCGGGCGCGTCCCCTAGGTTCGGCCTGCCAGCGAGGAGGCGAGGTCCGTGACCCCGAGCGACAAGACCGCCATCGACGCCATCCTTGCCACGGTCCACGCCGATCCGGGCCGACTGATGGACATCCTGGAGGCGGTTCAGCGGCGGTTCGGGCGGGTGGACGCCGAGGCGATCGCGGCGATCGCCCACGGCGTCGGGCTGCCTGTCGAGGACGTGACCGCGACCGTCACGTTCTATGCTTTTCTCGACACCGGCCCCCGGGGCCATCACCGCATCCGGCTATCCCGGACCCCGGTCTCATTCCTCAAGGGGGCGCGGGCGGTGGCGGACGCCTTCGAGGCCGCCCTGGGCGTTTCGATGGGCGAGACCACGGCCGATGGCCTGTTCACCATCCAATGGACCAGCGACATCGGCATGGGCGACCAGGAGCCGGCGGCCCTGGCGGACGAGCATGTGCTGACCGCCATGGCGCCCGGCGATGTTCCGGCCATCATCGCGGCGTTGCGGGCGTCGCGGCCGCTACCGGCGAAGAACGCCAGGGTGACACCGAGCCTGGTCCAGGCCGGGCCGCTACTGATCGGGCCCGTGGTCGCCGGGGCCGGGATCAGGGCCGCCCTGGCGATGACGCCGGACCAGGTGGTGGAGACGATCACCGCCTCGAAGCTCAAGGGCCGGGGCGGAGCCGGATTTCCCACCGGGCTGAAGTGGCGCCTGACCCGAAAGGCGGCCGGCGTTCAGCACTATATCGTCTGCAACGCCGATGAGGGGGAGCCCGGGACCTTCAAGGACCGGATGCTGCTGGAGCAGTTTCCGGACCTGGTGATCGATGGCATGACCATCGCCGGCTATGCGCTGGGCGGCGGCGAGGGCCTGCTGTATCTGCGGGGCGAATACGCCTATCTGTTGAAGCCGCTGAGCGATCTTCTGGCGAAGCGCCGCCAGGACGGCCTGCTGGGCGCGGGGATCCTGGGCCGCGAAGGGTTCGACTTTGACATTCGCATCCAGCTGGGCGCCGGCGCCTATGTCTGCGGCGAGGAATCCTCGCTGCTGGAATCCCTGGAAGGCAAGCGCGGGACGCCCCGGGATCGCCCGCCGTTTCCCACCGAGCGGGGATACCTGAAGCAGCCGACCGCGATCGACAATGTCGAGACCCTGGCCTGCGCGGCGCGCATCCTGGAGCGCGGCGCGGCCTGGTTCACCGCGCTCGGCACCGACAAATCCTCCGGCACCAAGCTGATGTGCGTTTCCGGCGACTGCGCGCGGCCGGGCGTGCATGAGCTGGCGTTCGGCGTCACGGTCAATGAGCTGCTGGACATCGTCGGCGCGCCGGACGCCGCCTATGTGCAGTTCAGCGGCCCCTCCGGCCTGGCGGTGGCGCCGAAGGATTTCGGCCGGCGGATCGCCTATGAGGATCTGTCGACCGGCGGATCGACGATGATCTTCGGCCCGGACCGCGATGTTCTGGACATCGCGTTGCAGTTCGCGGACTTCTTCGTCGATGAGTCCTGCGGCTGGTGCGCGCCCTGCCGGGTCGGGACCACCCAGCTGAAGGCGGCGATGGAGATGATCGTCGCCGGCCGGGCGACCCGCGCCGACATCGCCGCCACGCACGCGCTGGCGGGGATGGTGGCGCGGATGAGCCGCTGCGGCCTGGGCCAGACGGCGCCCAATCCGATCCTGTCGACCATGCTGAACTTCCCCGAGGCCTATGAGGCGCGCCTGAGCGCGGCCGATTTCAACCCCAGGGTCACGCTGCGCGCCGCCCTGGGCGAGGCGGTGAGCGTCCAGGGCCATGAACCCATTCTGGCGGAGGCGGCGACGTGACCCTTCCGACCGTGACATTCACCGTCGATGGCGCGCGCGTCACGGCGACCGAGGGGCAATCGGTGCTGGAGGCCTGCGACGCGGCGGGCGCATACATCCCGCGCCTCTGCTATCATGCCGATCTGCAACCGACCGGGACCTGCCGGCTGTGCACCTGCGTGATCAACGGCCGCCACGCCGCCGCCTGCGTGACCCCGGCCGCGGCGGGGATGGTGGTGGAGAACGACACCGCCGCGCTCACCGCCGACCGACGCACGATGATCGAGATGCTGTTCGTCGAGGGCGACCATCCCTGTCCCTATTGCGTGGCCAGCGGCGACTGCGAATTGCAGGCGCTCGGCTATCGCCTGCGGATGGAATCGCCGACCCAGCCCTATCTGTGGCCGCGCCAGGCGATCGACTCCAGCCACCCGGACGTCTTCCTGGACCGGGACCGCTGCGTGTTCTGCGCGCGATGCATCGAGGCCTCGCGCCTGGAGGACGGCAAGACGGTGTTCGGCTTCGAGGGCCGGGGCATCGCCATGCGCCTGAACGTCGACGGCGACGGACGTCTGGGCGACAGCCAGTTCGCGGCGATCGACAAGGCCGCGAAGGTCTGCCCGGTGGCCTGCATCGTCATCAAGCGCGACGGCTACCGGGTTCCGAACGGCGCGCGCCGGTTCGACAAGGCGATGATCGGCGCCGACATCGAGGCCCGGCGGGGCGCGCCCAAGCCATGAACGCCCCCGCCCCCCGATTCGCGGTCCCGGCCAAGCCGACCCTGGCCACCGTCGCCCTGACCGGCTGTTTCGGCTGCCACATGTCGCTGCTGGACATCGACGAGCGGATCCTGGAGCTGGCCGACCTGGTCGATCTCGACCGCTCGCCGTTCGACGACAAGAAGGCCTTCGACCGCAAGGTCGACGTGGGCTTCATCGAGGGCGGCTGCTCGAACGAGGCCAATGTCCGCGAGCTGCGCGAGTTTCGCGAGAACTGCGTGGTCCTGATCGCGGTCGGCGCCTGCGCGCTGACCGGCGGCGTGCCGGCGATGCGCAACGCCGTCGGCCTGAAGGAATGCCTGGAGGCGGTCTATCTGCGCGGCCCGACCCTGGACGGCCCCGGCCTGATCCCGAACGGCGAGGACCTGCCGCTGCTGCTGGACCGGGTCTATCCGGCGCATGAGGTGGTCAGGATCGACTATTTCCTGCCCGGCTGCCCGCCCTCCGGCGAGGCGATCTGGGAGACGCTGGCGGCGTTGCTGACGGGGCGACCGCCCGCCCTGCCCTATCAGCTTTTCAAGTACGAGTGAGGCGGGCGATGATCCGATCAGGCGGATGACCGCGGCCCAGGGCGCGCGCAAGATCGTCATCGACCCGGTGACCCGGGTCGAGGGCCACGGCAAGGTCACGATTCAGCTGGACGCCGCCGGCGAGGTCGAGGACGCCCGTTTCCACATCGTGGAGTTCCGAGGCTTCGAGCGGTTCATCCAGGGGCGGATGTACTGGGAGGTCCCGGTGATCGTCCAGCGGCTGTGCGGCATCTGCCCGGTCAGCCACCACCTGGCGGCGGCCAAGGCGATGGACGCCATCGTCGGCGTCGACACCCTGACGCCCACGGCCGAGAAGATGCGCCGGCTGATGCACCACGGCCAGGTGCTGCAGTCCAACGCCGTCAACTTCTTTCACCTGGCCTCGCCCGACCTGCTGCTGGGCTTCGAGGCGCCGGTGGCGACGCGCAACATCATCGGCGTGATCGAGGCGTTCCCGACGGTGGGGAAATGGGCGATCTTCATCCGCAAGTTCGGCCAGAAGGTGATCGCCGCCACCGGCGGA